>VOFJ01002081.1_pt1 | contig 23974 bp, 21 predicted proteins | sample 5384081 | NCBI WGS metagenome assembly VOFJ01 (sample SAMN12384729, study PRJNA508395) | human gut metagenome | isolation source: healthy gut I | host: Homo sapiens | reverse complement strand
TGGAGTTCGTGAAGATGTAAAACCGCAGGTAGACGAGTCGTTATTTTGCAGAAAAACGCGAGTATGGACGGGGTCCTGGGTTTAGCCCCGTAAACCGGCATAGTTTTGAAATGGCATTAAATCGATGGCAGCCATTTTGCTATGCTGGGGCGGTCGGCCGTTGGGTAATTACCCTCGCAGGTAGGCGATGGCGATTTGGGTGCGGTTGCGCAGGCCCATTTTGGCCAGGATCGAGCTGATGTGGTTGCGCACCGTGCCTTCTCCCATATAAGCCGTGGCGGCAATCTCCTTGTTGTCGAGGCCGCGGGCGATGAGCTCGGCGACTTCGAACTCGCGGTCGGTCAGGCTGGCAAAGGCCGCGGGCCGGTGGGGCGTGTCTGCCTTGTCGCCCATCCCGTCAAAGTCGACATCCTCGATTGCCTTACCCTCGAGCACGCGCTTGCCATCCATGACCTGCGCCAATGCCGGCGGGATGGTGGCGACATCGGTCTTATCAAGTAGCCGCGGGCGCCCAGCTTGAGCGCCGACACAATGTACTCGTCATCCGAGAATGTCGTCAGAAACACCACGCGCGCCGCGGGGTCGCGCTCAAGGATCTCTCGCGTGCCGCCGAAAGGCCGTCGCGCCTTGGCATCTGAATGTCGAGCAGTGCAATATCGGGTGTGTGCTCGGTGTAGAGTTCGACCGCGTCGTCGCCGTCGGCGCCGGTGCCCGCCACCTCGATTTGCGGCTGGGCGCCCAGGATAATCTTGAGCGAATCGACTACCAAGCGGTCGTCGTCGACAACGATGAGCCTCATTGGCCCTCATCTCCTTGCTGTTTGGGAACGGTGGCAAACACGCGCCAGCCGCCGGCGCCGGCGCGCGGGCCGGCGGTGAAGGTGCCGCCAAGCGCCTCGACGCGCTCGCGCATGGAGCCGAGCCCCATGCCTTCTGTGGCGTTGCGGGTACTCGCCCGAACCTCGCCAATACCATCGTCGCTAACAATGAGCTGGTAAAACGACGGATGCTCCATGCACCGTACGGTGACAGCATGGGCGCAAGCGTGGCGCATGGTGTTGGAGAGCGCCTCGCGCAGGACCGCCGCAAAGCAGTTGGCGACGTTTGCGGGTGCATGCTCGGCCAAAACTTCAAGCTCAATCTGCGGGCCGCCGTCCGATCGCGCGCCTTCAACAATGCGTTCGAGCTGCACGGAAAGGCCGACGGCGTTGTCGTTGAGCGCGTGGACGCTGGCGCGCACGAGTTGGAGCGCCTCGTCAACCGTGCGTTTGACGTCGGCGAAATCGGCGGCAACCCTGGGCTCGTCGGCATGGACCACGCGCAGGGCTTCGGCTTGAAGCGAAGCGCGCGTGAGCTGGTGGCCCACATTGTCGTGGATCTCGCGCGCGATGCGGGCGCGTTCGGCGAGCGTCGCGAGTTCGACTTCGTAGTCCTGGCGATCGGCAAGATCGCGGTTGCGCGCTTCGAGCGCGAGGGCTCGTTCCTTGCAGCTCGTCGCGGGTGCGGCGCATGCGTTCTGCTGCTCGCGCTCCAGCTGGGCGGTACGTAGCGATAGCAAGGTGGCGGCAACCGAAAGGATGGCGGTCAGCAGGAGCGTTCGGGTGGTGAGCGCGTCGGTGCGAAGGTCCGCGACGAGCGCGCAGACAAACACGGCGCCAATCGCCAGCGCGGGCCAGATGCGTTCACGGCGCACGCATCGCGCGATGTCATAGAGAGCGAGAGGCGCAAGCGGCACAAACGGCGGCACGAAGACAGCCGCGATGATGTAGACGAAGCTCGCGGCCTCGCTCGCACGGCGGGCGCGGTTTCCCTGTGCGACCTCGGCCAGCGAAGTGGCAATAACGCCAAGGCAAAACGCCGCGACCAGGCGAGCGTCCACAGCAAGCCCACGGCGGCTGCAATGCAGCACGCTAGCACGATCGATTTGTCGAAAAGCCTGTTCATACGGGTATTGTACGCGAAGCTGCGCGTGGTGGAGGGGCCGCCTGCGCAACCGTGACATTCCTCCCGCGCGGCAAAGCGGCGTCGATCGCTCGCGCGAGCGGGGGTTTCGCCTCCGCCCCCTCGCACTCGTGACAAAGCTCACTGGCGCGCGCCGGCGGCTCCTGCGATGATGCAATCGTACCGGGCCGCAATCAACAGAAGGGCCGCCTCATGACAGACATCGTCCACGTCGAAAACCTCGTCAAGCGCTACGACGATCTTATTGCGCTCGACCACTTTAACCTGAGCATCGCCCCCGGCGAGATCTTTGGTCTGCTCGGACCCAACGGCTCGGGCAAGACCACGTCCATCAACTGTATTCTGCAGCTGCTCGCTTACGACAAGGGCACCATCGAGCTGTTCGGCGAGCCCATGACACCCGCCCGCTACGACCTCAAGCGCCGCATCGGCGTGGTGCCGCAGCAGGTGGCGGTATTCGACGAGCTCACGGTGCGCGAGAACATCGACTATTTCTGTAGCCTGTACATCAACGACCGCAAGCGCCGTCGCGCGCTCGTGGACGAGGCGATCGACTTTGTCGGCCTGGGCGACTTTACCAAGTTTCGCCCCGGCAAGCTCTCGGGCGGCCTGGCGCGTCGCCTCAACATCGCCTGCGGCATTGCGCACAAGCCCGAGCTCATCTTCTTTGACGAGCCCACGGTGGCGGTCGACCCACAGAGCCGCAATGCCATCCTGGAGGGCATCTGCCGCCTGCGCGACGAGGGCGCCACGGTGGTGTATACCGGTGCCATTATGAGGAAGTCGATGGGTGCCGCATCGGCGACTGGCGGATTCGGTCGTGTGCTTGGCGCAGGGCACAACGACGAGCTCAAGCGCATGGATACAGATGGGCGCAGAAGACGTGACGGCAGGTGCGTTTATGCGGCGCCGGTGCCGCCGGCGAGCTCGCCGCATGTCCTGGACCTGTCGGCGACGGTGGGCCAGCTCACGTTTTCGTGCGAGGCGAGCCCGCATAACCTGACGGACATTCTCGATGCGCTGCGCTCGCATGACGTGGCGCTCGGCCGCATTTATTCCGAACCGCCGACCCTCAACGACGTGTTCCTTGAGATCGCCGGCCGCGAGCTGCGCGACTAGGGGGCGGCCATGTTCAACACCATCATCACCACGGTCAAGACGCTGCTGCGCCGGCCGAGTACGTGGGTCTGGGGCGCGCTCTCTTTCCCGTCGCGCTCTCCACGATGTTCATGTTTATGTTTGCGAATCTGAGCTCCGACGGCAAGATCGACCCGGTGCCGGTTGCCGTCGTGGCGGACGAGGCCTGGGACGCCTCGACCTTTAAGGACGTGGCGGTCGCTTGCCAAGGAAGGCGATGAACAACTGCTCGAGATCCACACGTGCGACGACGCAGCCGATGCGAACCGTGCTCTCAAGGCCGGTGAGGTCGCGGGCATCTATGCGGTCGACGACGCAGGCGTGCCCAAGCTCACGCTGCTATCGAGCTACGACAGCTCGCGTGCCTCATCGGTGCTCACCGACCGCAGCATCCTGGAGACGGTGGCAAGCTCGTATACACAAAATGCCGAGCTCATGTCCCAGATTGTCCAAGACAACCCGGCGGCGCTCGCCGACCCGGAGGCGGTTGCGCGCGCCCTGTCGCTCGAGGGTGGCACCCGCCGCGTAAGTCTGACACGCACCACGCCCGATGGCACGGTCATCTACTACTGCGCGCTCTTTGGCCTGGTCGCGATGATGTCTGCCGAGTTTGCCGCCTTGAGCGTCGTCGACCTGCAGCCCAATCTGTCGGGCCTTGGCGCGCGTCGCTGCGTGGGCGGTCTTTCCAAGACGGCGTCGCTAGCCGGTATCTTTGTGGGCTCGTGGCTGGTTTCCTTTGCCTCGATGACGATTGCGATCGGCTACGTGCGCGTGGTCGTGGGCGTCGACTTTGGCGGGCGCGAGGGGCTGTGTCTGGTGGGCGGTGCTGCTTCCGCGCTTGCCGCCACGGGCCTGGGGCTCTTTGTGGGCACGCTTCCCGTTAAGGGCGGCAAGGCGTCCAAGTCGGGCATCCTCACGGGCTTTGCTACCACGTGCGCCCTGTTCGCCGGCCTCTACGGCGAGCCGGCGATGGCGCTTGCCGACGACGTCGCCCGCGCCTGCCCGGCCGAGTGCTGGCTCAACCCCGTCAAGCTCATCTGCGACATGTTCAACCGCCTGTATTTCTTTGAGGACCTGGGTCCCCTTTGCCGTTCGCGCGGGCGCGCTCGTCCTGATGGCCCTGGTGTTTGTCGCCGCCGCCACGCTGATCTTTGGAAGGAGCCGCTATGAGCACCTTTAAGACCGCGCTTCGCATGGCGCTGGCGCACCCGTTCTACCTGCTCATCTATACGGTGTTCATCTCGCTCATGGGCGTATTCATCGCGGCCTCGGTGGGCTGGAACTCGTCGCAGCTCACCGAGTACAAGCCCTACGATGCCAACGTGATCGTGGTCGACCGCGACGACAGCGACCTTTCGCGGGCACTCACCAAGCATCTGGGTTCGCGATTTGAGCTGGTCACGGGCGTCGGCGACGGCACCTACGACCTCGCGGACGCGCTCTCCAAGAGCAACAGCGCCAAGGGCAGCGCCGACTGCGTGTTCTTTATCCCGGAGGGGTTTGAGGACGACCTCGTTGCAGCCGCTCGCGCGGGGGAGTCTTGCCCAAGCTCGACGTGACCTACGGTGCCGGCACCATGGCGGCGGCGCTCTCGTCTGCCGAGGCCTCGCGCTGGATCTCGCTCGCGGGCGCTGCGGCGGCCCTAGAGCCCGCCGCCTCTAACGGTATGTCGCCAAGGCCGCCGAGCATGCGGCCACGAAGCGCGCCGAGGTCGAGATCGAGCAGGTCAAGGTCGATTCGACAGCCGCCGCCACGCTCGAGTCGTATTTCAACTTTGGCGCGTACGCGATTATCTCGTCGGTCATCGTGTCGGTGGGGCTGGTGTTCTCGGGCATGAACGAGCCCGAGCGCGTGCGCCGCATGGAGGCCGGTCCGGTCTCCGAGCGCCGGCGTTCGCTCGCCGTGTTTGCGGCCGCCGCGGTGCTCACCGTTTGTATCTGGTTTGTGTCGAGCATGATGGGTGTCGTGGGCTTTGCCGGCGCGGTCGCCGAGGTCGGTGTGGGTCGCGTGTGTCCTGGCACTGGCGGCGACGTTTGCCCTGGCGTGCACGCCTCTGGCCGTTGGCTTTGCGCTTTCGAGCCTGGGTGCGCGCGAGGAACTGCTCAACGGTGTGGGCAACCTGCTTGGCATGCTCATGACGTTTTTGGGCGGCGCTTGGATGCCGCTGTCGCTGATGGGCTCGGCCGTGCAGACCGTGGCGCACTTTGTGCCGACATATTGGGTGAACGACGCGATCGGCAAGGCGCTCGCGTCGGACCTGACGTCTGCCATGTTGGGCGACATCGCCTGCGACCTGGGCGTCACCGTGCTCTTCGCCGCCGCCATCGCCGCCGTAGGCCTGGCTCTCTCACGCGCCAAATCCCGCGCCTAGTCTGAAATAAATCCTAGGCCTCGCCCCAAAATAGTTCGCCAAGGTTTACTATTACGTTCATAAAGTAGTACGAGGCTAACAATTGGGGATAGCATGGCGACGAAGCAAGCCTATGTCCAGGTCAAAGGGCTCAAGAAACACTATGGCGACGGTGATGCACGCCTGACGGTGCTCGACGGCATCGACACATCCATCAACCGCGGCGAGATCTGCGTCATGCTGGGGCCCTCGGGCTCGGGCAAGTCGACCTTTCTCAATCTCATTGGCGGCCTGGAGGATGCCGACGGCGGCTCCATCATGGTGGACGGCTGCGATCTCACGGCGCTCAAGCCCGCCGACCTGGGCGAGTACCGACGCCGCGAGCTGGGCTTTGTCTTCCAGTTCTACAACCTGGTGCCCGACCTTACCATCAAGGAAAACATCGAGGTCACGGCGCACCTGTCCAAAAAACCGCTCGACGTCGACGATCTGCTGCGTTCGCTGGGCCTCTACGAGCACCGCAACAAGTTTCCGCGTCAGGTTTCGGGCGGCCAGCAGCAGCGCTGCGCCATCGGTCGCGCGCTCGTCAAAAACCCGGGCCTGCTGCTGTGCGACGAGCCCACGGGCGCGCTCGACTACAAGACATCCAAGGAAATCCTGCAGCTCATGGAGGATGTCAACCGCACCTACGGCTGCACCATCATCATTGTCACCCACAATGCCGCCATCGCGCGCATGGCCAACCGCGTGCTGCGCCTGCGCGACGGGCGCATCGTCGAGGATGAGCTCAACGAGTTGCCCGTCGCGGCCGCCGAGCTCGATTGGTAGGCGGCGCCATGACACCTCTCGCAAAACGTCTCCCGCGCGAGCTGCGCCGCAATATCGGCAAGTACCTAGGCATCTTTCTTCCTTATGTGCGGAAGCATTGCCCTTACCTCGGGCTTTTTGCTCGCGGCACATTCCATCGGCTGCCTTATCGACGACATGCGCGATGCGTACACGATTGAGGACGGCCGCGTGACCACCTCCTTCGAGGCCACCAAAGACCAGCTCAAGGCAGCCGAGGATGCAGCCGGCGACGTCGGCGACGTCACGCTCTACAAGAATTTCTCCATCGACGCCATCATCAAAAAGACCGCCGGCGACGATGGCACCAAGCGCACGCTGCGCACCTATGCGCACCGCACTGAGGTCGATATCGCGTCCTACTGCGAAGGCAAACAGCCCAAGGCAGACGACGAGGTGGCAATCGACCGCGTCTTCGCCACCAACAACGACCTCGCCGTGGGCGATAAGGTCGAGCTTGAGGGCCGCACCTACATCATCTGCGGCATCATGACTCAGCCCGATAGCCAGGCGCTGTTCCTCAACAATTCGGACTTTACGGTGAACACCATCACCTATGGCGTGGCCGAGGTCACCGACGTCGGCTTTGCCGCGCTTGAGGACGCCGGCGGCGCACCCGCCTACACCTACTCCTTCACCTTTGCCGATCGCGATCTCTCCACCGTGGACCGCACCGATGCGGAGCAGGATATGGTCGTGGCACTGACCGAAGCCGATGCGCGCGTGGACGATCTGATCGATGCCGATTCCAATCAGGGCATTGGCTATGCGCGCGACGACGTGGACGGCGACTCCATGATGTGGATGACGCTGCTCGACATCATCATCGTGATTATGGCGTTCGTCTTTGTGGTCCTCACCGACGCCACCATCGAGGAGGAGAGCGCCATCATCGGCACGCTGCTCGCCAGCGGCTATCGCCGCCGCGAGATCGTGCTGCACTACCTGGCACTTCCCGCCATCGTGGGCGTGGTCGCGGCGCTTTTGGGCACTGCGCTCGGCGTTGCGTTCTTTACCGAGCCCATGCGCAGCCTCTACTACGGCTCGTACAGCCTGCCGCCCTTCCAGGTGTACTGGAGCTGGGAAATCTTTGTGAAGTGCGCTGTGGTCCCCGCCGCCGCGCTCATCCTCATCACGCTGGTGGGTCTGCTCCGCAAAATGGGCAAGACGCCGCTGCAGTTCCTTCGTCACGAGGCGAGTGGCAAGTCGGGTACCAAGCGCGGTCTGCAGCTGCCGGAGCGCATGGGCTTTGTCTCCCGCTTCCGCCTGCGCGTCTTCCTGCGCAACCTGGGCAACTTCGCCACGCTCTTCGTGGGCATCGCGTTTGGGTCTCGCTGCTTTTGCTCTTTGGCCTGGCGATCCTGCCCACGATGACGCACTACGCGGACAACCTCGAGACAAGCCTGGTCGCCGAGCACCAGTACACGCTCAAGGCGCCGCTGGAGCTCGAGGGCACTGCCGAGGAGCGCGAGCAGTGGTCGGCACTCGAGCGCTTGCAGTCGGTTGACGGCGCGCTGCTTTCTGCCGCCCAGGATGCCGATGACGAGCTTGACGACGCGGTCGATGCCGCGCAGGCGGCTGCCGATGCCGCGACCAGCTCTCCGTCTGCCGAGAGCCTGGTCGCGGCGCAGGACGCGCTCGCCAAGGTCCAGGACAAGAAGGATGCGCTCTACGCGCTCCTTGACGATCTTGCCGATGCCCTCGGCTGCAACCGCGATGAGGCCATCGACCTGATCGACAAGGCCTCTAAGATCGACACCGACAACGACGATATCCACCCGGTCAATACGACCGACAACGGCGCGGGCGCAATCGCGCAGGCTGAGAAATACGCCATCTACCAGCTGCAATACGATCGCGGCGACGGAAATGGCGAGGAGACGATTTCCGTCTACGGCATCTCGTCCGGTTCGCGCTACTGGAAGGGCCTCGACGTCGGCGATGGGCGCGTTGTCTTTGGCGGCGGCCTGCTCGACAAGTTTGGCTGGAGCGAGGGCCAGAAGGTCACGCTCCACGACAAGTATGAGGGCAAGAATTATTCCCTTGAGTACGCGGGCAAGGACTGTGTTTGGGGCTCTAAGTCGGACATGAATATCTATATGAGTATCGACGACTTTAACGAGCTGTTCGGCAACGACGCTGCCTACTTTAACGGCTATGTGAGCGACGAGAAGCTCGACCTCGATGCTCGTTACTTTGCCGGCGACACCACGCCCGACGACATGCGCGCCGTGGGCGACCAGTTTATCGGCATGATGAGCAAAATGATCGGCATGATGGTCGGGCTCGCGGTGTTTATCTTCCTGCTGTTTATGTACCTGCTGACCAAAGCGGTGATCGACCACAGCGCCCGTTCGATCAGCTACATGAAAGTCTTTGGCTATCGCGATAGCGAGATCTCGCATCTGTACATCCGCTCGATCACGCTGTGCGTGGTGGCATCGCTCATGCTGAGCCTGCCGGTGATCATCGGCTCGCTCACGGCCATCTTCCGCTCGATGCTGCTCGCCTACAACGGCAATATCGAGATCTACGTGCCCGCTTGGTCCATGGCTGCATGCGTCGGCATTGGCTTTGCGACCTACCTGGTCGTGGCACTGCTACACACGCGCTCTATCAAGCGCGTGAGCTTGGCCGAAGCCCTCAAGGTGCAGGAGTAGCAATTGGGGACGTTCTTAAACGACTAGTCGTTGGGGACAGTCTTTGCCGATTCGCCGGCTCGCCGGCCGGACTGGCAAGGACTGTCCCTGGCGGCACTCATTTAAGTCTGTCCCCAATGAGCGGCCGCGCTTGACTTCAACCCCACTTCACCGGGTACCATCTCCTATGTCTGTAACGCCATATAGACCGAGGGGATAGATCTATGACCGCAACTGCACCCGCAGCACCCGCCAGGGTGTACTTCACCAACCTGCGCACGCATGCTCGCGAGAGCCAGCTCGACAAGCTCAAGCGCCTCATTCGTCACGCCGGTATTGAGCAGATCGACTTCGAGAACAAGTTCGTCGCCATCAAGATTCACTTTGGCGAGCTGGGCAACCTGAGCTTTTTGCGCCCCAACTACGCCCGCGCCGTCGCGGACGTGGTGAAGGAGCTGGGCGGCAAGCCCTTCCTCACCGACTGCAATACGCTCTATGTCGGCAGCCGCAAAAACGCGCTCGAGCATATGGACACCGCCTACCAGAACGGCTTTACCCCGTATGCCACGGGCTGCCAGGTCATCATCGCCGATGGCCTCAAGGGCACCGACGAGGCGCTCGTCCCGGTCGAGGGCGGCGAGTACGTGCACGAGGCCAAGATCGGTCAGGCGCTCATGGATGCCGATATCGTGATCAGCCTCACCCACTTTAAGGGTCATGAGCAGGCCGGTTTTGGCGGCGCCATGAAGAACCTGGGCATGGGAGGCGGCAGCCGTGCCGGCAAGATGGAGCAGCATGCCGCCGGCAAGCCGAACGTCGCGGCCGAGCACTGCGTTGGCTGCCGCGCCTGCGAAAAGATCTGCGCGCACAACGCTGTCTCGTTCGACGACACCCGCGAGCGCGAGCTTGCCAACGGCAACACCCGCACGGTTCACGTCGCTGCCATCGACCACGATCGCTGCGTGGGCTGCGGACGCTGCATTGCGGCATGCAACCAGGACTGCATCAAGCCCGGCTATGACGCCGCGGCCGACGTGCTCAACTGCAAGATCGCCGAGTATACAAAGGCCGTTGTCGACGGCCGCCCGAGCTTCCACATCTCGCTTGCCATGGACATCAGCCCCAATTGCGATTGCCATCCCGAAAACGACACGCCTATCGTCAACGATATCGGCATGTTTGCGAGCTTCGACCCGGTCGCCATCGACCAGGCCTGCGCCGATGCCGTCATGGCATCCGAGCCGCTGCCCAACACCGAGCTCACCGATAGCGCGGCCAAGATGGAGCATAACCACGAGCATCTGGAGGGCGAGCAGGCGCGTGACCCCTTCTGCATCACGCATCCCGACACCGACTGGCGCGCGTGCATCGCGCACGCCGAGAAGATCGGTCTGGGCACGAGCAAGTACGAGCTTATCGAGGTCAAGTAACACCTGTCTATTGGACACATCAAGCGCTTTTGTAGCGCAACGTTAGCAAAAGCCGCCCGTGAGCACAGTGCCCACGGGCGGCTTTTTGGAAGTGCTAGGGGGTCAGATAGACCAGTAAACCGTACTATTTCCTAAAAATACTCGTCGAGGAAGTTGTCGACTGTGTTCCAGTAGAGCTCGGGGTCAACTTGCGCACTCTTGGCGTGGGTGGCGCCATGGATAGTGAGCTTTTGCTTGACCTTGCTGGCGCACGTGTCGTAGTTTTGGTCGAGCATGCTGTACGGTACAAAGGTGTCCTGGTCGCCGTGGATAAACAGCATGGGAACTGTCGCGTGTTCGAGTTGCTCCACACTGCTCGCCTTATGAAAGTCGTAGCCTGCGCGCACGTTGCACACTAAGTTTGCTACATCGAGCAAGGGAAAGCTGGGCAGGCCGAACACGTCCTTGAGCTGCAGAGAAAACTCGTCCCAAACACTCGTATAACCGCAGTCCTCGATAATGCATTTCACGTTTGCGGGCAGAGATTCCCCCGCGACGTTCATGGCGGTTGCCGCACCCATCGACTCGCCAAAGACCAGGATGCGCGCCTCGGGGTCAGCCTGAACGATTCGCTCGATCCATGCGACGATGTCGAGGCGCTCGGGCCAGCCCATGCCGATATAGTCGCCGCCGGAGCGCGCTCGTGGGCGCGGGCGGCGGGTGCGAGTACGTTCATGCCGCGGTCGTGGAATCGCTTGACGTATCGGGCCATACCGATGGGCTCGTTGGTATATCCATGCAGGCAGACTGTGTAGTCGTGCGTGCTCTCCGACGCAGCAAAATACCAGGCGGCGAGCTCAGTCCCGTCGTCCGCGGTGAGGCTGCTGCTCTCGCGGTTCTCTTTAAACCACGCCCGCGCCTCGCCCTCCTCGGCGTCCATCTGCTCGCCCTTTTCGGCGTCCTTGCTGTCCTGCATCATCTTCATGGTGTAGGGCGCTTGGGGATTCAGGGCAAAGTCGAACAAGAAGTTGCCGGCAAACCCCAACAGCGCGACAACGAGCACCAGCGCAACGACGCCGGCTATCTTGAGCTTTCGATGGGAACGTGCGTTTTGAGACATAAGAAGCTTTCCTATAAGATGTTAATACATCAACATTTAATGCAAGCGCATTATGGACGTTCGCCGTTGATGCGTCAACAGGCAAAGAATGGGTAAACAAAGGGTCACGTATGGTGCAAATTTCGCACGTACCTAGACGCTTTGATATAGTGTTGAGAACTCTTTACGTTGGAGGATGTAACCGGCATGTCCGATTCGAGCGACAGTTCTAAGCCGCGACCCAAGACCGCGGCCGTTCCACACTACACGGTGGGCGAGGAGATCATGAACTCCGTCACCCATGGTGTCGGCTGCCTGCTGGGTATCGCGGGCCTGGTGCTCCTGATCGTATTCGCTGCCCTGCGCGGCGGAGGCCCGGCCCACATGGCCGCGGCGATTGTCTATGGTGTCAGCATTATTCTCGAATACCTAGCCTCCACGCTCTACCACGCGATTCAGCCCGCGCGCGCCAAGCGCGTGTTTCGCATCATCGACCACAGCTGCATCTACCTGCTCATAGCCGGCAGCTATACGCCGTTTTGCCTTATCACGCTCGCAAACGACGGCGGCCCTGCGCTGTTCTTTGCCGTATGGGCCATCGCCATTATCGGCATCGCCCTCGAGTGCTTCCTACGCGAGCGTCAACCGCACTGGGTAAGCGGCCTGGTCTACCTGCTGATGGGCTGGCTCGTTGTCTTTAAGCTGCCCGAACTTGTGGCGCTGCTCAACCCCGTGGCACTTGCCCTGCTCGCCGTCGGCGGCGTGTGCTACACCGCGGGCGTGCCGTTCTATATCGCCAAAAACGTGCGCTACCTGCACAGCGTGTTCCACCTGTGGGTGCTCGCCGGCAGTATCTTCCAGTTCATGGCGGTGATCCTCTTCGTAATCTAGCGACCACGCCTGCGCGCTCGCGTCCTTGTTTGGGCGCCGGCGCAATTGCCGTATCCGCCGTCAACGTTTTAATCCGACGTCCCGAATCTTGGAGGTTCGAGAAACTCCCGATGGACATAACCATCTCCCTTATCACCACCCTCGTTTTGACCCTCATCAACGGCTACTTCTCTATGTCCGAGATGGCGCTCACCACGGCCAAGCGCGCCGTGCTGGAGCACGAGGCCGAGGAAGGCGACAAGCGCGCCGAGCGTGCCATTAAGCTGGCTGCCGACTCCGACCAACTGCTCGCCACCATCCAGGTCGCCATCACGCTCGTGGGCTTCGCCTCGTCCGCCGTCGCCTCGACGAGCCTGTCCGACCCGCTCGCCACGTGGCTCATGAGCTTTGGCATCGCGCCGCTCTCCGCCATCGCGCGCGGCCTGGCGCCGGTCATCATCACCGTCGCGGTCGCCTTCGTGTCCATCGTGATCGGCGAGCTCGTCCCCAAGCGCATCGGCCTGGCCAATGCCGAGGGCGTGTCCAAGCAGGTCGTGGGCCCGCTTTCCGTGTTCCAGAAGATTGCTCGCCCGCTCGTGTGGCTGACCGGTGCCTGCTCCGACGGCCTGGCCCGCATTCTGCGCATCAAGAGTGCCGACGACCGTCAGAACGTCTCGGAAGAAGAGATCAAGTACATGGTCTCGGAGCAGGACGACCTGCTCGACGAGGAAAAGCGTATGATCCACGAGATCTTTGACCTGGGCGACACCGTTGCCCGCGAGGTCATGGTGCCGCGTGTGGACACCACCATGTGCGAGGACGACGAGACGGTCGCCGACGTGCTGTCCACCATGCGCCAGACCGGCTTCAGCCGCATCCCCGTCTATCACGAGGACCCCGACAACGTCGCGGGCATCGCGCACATTAAGGACCTGATCCAGCCCGCGCTCGACGGCAAGGGTGACCAGCCCATCGCCGGCTTTTTGCGCGACGCCACCTTTGTGCCCGACACCAAGGACATCCTGCCGCTACTGTCCGAGATGCAGACCTCGCACGACCAGATCGTGGTGGTCGTGGACGAGTACGGCGGCACGGCCGGCATTATCACCATCGAGGATATCGTCGAGGAGATCGTCGGCGAGATCGAGGACGAGTTCGACCCCGACAACAAGTATCTCACGCGCCTTTCGCGCCGCGAGTGGCTCGTTGATGGGCGTTTTTCGTGCGATGACGCGATTGAGCTTGGTTGGCCGCTCGAGGAAAGCGATGATTATGAGACCATCGCCGGCTGGATTTTGGAGCTTTGCGACTCGGTGCCCGACATCGGAGAGGTGTTTGAGGTCGCGGGGTACAAGTTTAAAGTTCAGTCGATGCGTGGCCAGCGCATCTCGCTCATTCGCGTGATCGCTCCGGCCGAAACCGATAAGAAGGATTCCGAGTCTTCGGCAGAGAAGCCGGCGGCGTCGGGTGCGGGCTCTGTGGATCCGCACGATGGCGACGAGTAGGGCAAGGAAGAGTAGGGGAGAGTTATGGCAGGCCTGTTCAACATCCTTAAGGTCACCGTCAGCGAGGACAAGATCTGCGCGCATGTGCTGGTGAACCCCGGCATGCCGCTCATGACCTCGGAGGATATCGAGGCCACGGCGCGCGTGTATTACCTGGTGCCGGCGATTGCCAAGCACCTGTGCCTGGGTGATTCCGGTCGCGAGTTCCAGGACTGCATGGGCCAGACCGAGCTCTGCCACTTGCTGGAGCACGTGACGGTTGAGCTCATGAACGAGACCGGTCTTGCCGGTAGCATCTCGTGCGGCCGCACGCGCGTAAGCGAGCACGACGAGCGCGTCTTTGAGGTTGAGCTTTCGTGCCCCGATGACGCGCTGGCCATTGGTGCGCTGTCGTCGGCCACCTTTATGATGGACTGGGCGTACCTGCACGCCGACCAGCCTGCCCCCGACGTGGAAGGCACGGTCGCGGGTCTGCGCAACCTGGTGCTGGGCATGCGCGCCGAGGCCGAGGGCAAGGATCCTCACGAGGCCGTCGCCGCTGCGAACGGCGAAGATGCTGCCGAGGACGAGGGCGCTGACGAGGGCGATGTGCCGGTCGACGCCGAGCTCGTTGCCGATGCGACCGCCGAGCCCGTTCCCGCCGAGCCCCAGGGCGTCCCCAACTTTGACGACGAGCCCCAGGTGGCGATTGATACCGAGGGCGCGGTTGCCGAGAACCACGAGGCCTCCGCTGCCGTCTTTGGCGGTGCTGCGACGGTTCCGGCAGGACCTGCGCATGAGGGCGGCCTGCCGCTCGTGGACGGCGCCGGCGAGGACCCGGGTGCCACGGTGGCCATGCCGGCTATGCCGCAGGAGTAGGCTCACTCGCTTATCACCATCATGTACCTGCGCTTTTACCGTACGCAGATGAGCGCGACGGCAAGTGTTGCGCTGCGGGTATAATGGACAGCATTCAAACGGTGGGCATCGAGGTGCCCGCAGGAGAGGAATGATCATGGGAAAGACTTTCAGCTTTGTCTCCGGTGCGCTCTTTGGTGCTGCCGCCGGCGCTATCATCGGCGTTGCTCTGGCCCCGCGCTCGGGCGCCGAGACCCGCGCCATGGCTGCCGATATCGCCAACGACGCCTGGGACAATATGCGCGACACCTACGAGCACAGCGCCGAGGAGGCCCGTGCTGCGGTGAATGACTTTGGCCCGATGGTCGACGCCAAGACCGACGACCTGCGCGCCAAGGTCGACCTGGCCCGCGAGCGCATGGACCAGCTGCGCGAGCAGCTCAACGACGCCATTTCGGGCGGCAACGTGACGCCTGCCGCCGACGTCGTGGTCGAGAACGCCGTCGAGGCTGATACCGAGGCTGCGGAGCCCTCGACCGAGGCATAATGCGCGCCGGGGATTTTGTCGGCGCCAAGATCTATCGCAAGCCTACCGAGGACAAGCGCACCAAAAAGGACGGCACGCCGCGCAGCCCTAAAAAGCTCGGAAAGATTCACTTTCCGGTCTTTACCCCGGGCGGTACGCGCGTGGTCGGCTTTATGGTCCGCCAGTCCGATATCGCGGGCATGATCGAGCGTCCCGACCGATTCGTAGCGCTCGACGCCATTGGTGTCTACGAGGGCGCCATTGCGGTTGATGACGTCAAGGACACGTACGATGCCGCCGCCGCCAAGCGCCTCGACATCAACCTGGACGATTGCATCATCTGGGTCGGTATGGACGTGCGCACGGAATCGGGCGACGTCGTGGGCTATTGCTCGGATGTGGAGTTCAAGCCGCGTTCGGGCACCGTGCAGGCATTCTATGTGACCGCCGGTGCTGCTTCGAGTGTTTTGGTTGGTGACACGCAGGTGCCGCCGACGATGCTGCGCGGCTATGAGAACGGCGCGATGGTCGTCTCGGACGAGGTCAAGTCGCTCGGGTATTCGGGCGGTGCGGCTGCCAAGGCCGCCGAGGCCAGCGTCGTGGTGGGCGACAAGGTCAAAAAGGGCGCCAAGGTGCTCGACGACAAGGGATCGGTTGCCGTGGACAAGGGCAGTCGCGCACTGGGCAAGCAGCTCGGCAAGACGCGCGGCATGTTCAAGGCCTTTAAGGACGAATACCAAAAGGCGAGCGGAGGCTCGTCAAAAGCTACAAAATAGCGACGTACCAAATGATGGGAGGCAAGCCGGAGACCTGTTGCTCCGGCTTGCTGTGTTTATGGGGGAGGGCATATGCGCCAAAACGGATCCAACTTAAACGGGCGTTCGGGTGCGCGTCCGACGGCGCGCCGCGACCTGGGGCAGCTGCCCAGCGGTCAGCGCAAGCGTCACCGTAAGCCCGGCGCGATGTATCTCAACCATAGCCGCGGCTTTAGCGACCGCAGCGCTCGCATCGGCAACAGCCGCACACCCCGTCGTTCGTCTCGCCTGCCCTATGCGCTCATCGCCGTGGGTTGCGCACTCGTGCTGTTTATCGCTGCCGTCGTGGGCTACGTCAACCGCAGCGTGGACGTGGAACTCAACGGCCAGAAGACCGCGGTGCGCGTGGGCTCTACGCTGCAGAATCTCATCGATGAGCAGGATTTGACTGACACCTACGATGCAGGCGACCTGCTGGCCGTCGATGACAGCGTACTCAAGCGCCACGGGGGCGAAAAGCTGTCGGTGAAGGTCGACGGCAAGCGCGTGAAGCAGGGCAAATGGGATAGCCGCGAACTTGAGGGCGGCGAGAAGGTGACGGTCAAGGATGGCCGTAACACCTACGAGAAGCACGAGGTTCAGGCTACGGTTATCGAGCCCAAGCTCAAGGTCGAGGGTACGGGCGCTATCGAGTATGTGCAGACGTGGGGTGTCCAGGGCCGCTCCGAGGTGTGGGTTGGTGAGCAGTCGGGCAAGACGCAAGACCGCGGCGAGGTTGTGCCCGCCACCGATTGCGTTGTTGCGTGCGCCAGCGTGGCGCCCAAGGGCAACAAAAAGTACGTGGCGCTGACGTTTGACGAGGGTCCGAGCGGCGCTACCAAGCAGATCTTGCAGGTGCTCAAGGAAAAGGGCGTCACCGCGACGTTCTTCCTTTCGGGCGATGCGGTCGAGGCCTCGCCTGCCACGGCCAAGGCGATTGTCGATGCCGGGTGCGAGATCGGATCCAACAGCTACAGCGACGATTTGCTCAAGGGTCAGGACCGTGAGGCGGTACGCGAACAGATCACGAAAGGCACCGATGCGATTAAGTCGGCGACCGGCGTGAAGACGATGCTGCTGCGTGCTCCCTACGCTGCCTTTGACGAGCAAAACTGGATTGATGCGATGGACCTGGTCTCCGCCGTGGTCTCGTGGAATATTGACTCGGGCGACTGGCTGCTCAACGGTGCCGACGAGCAGGTCTCGACGGTGCTCGATTCGGTGACGCCGGGCAATATCGTGCTGCTCACCGATAGAGACGAATGCGCCGAGCAGACGCTCGAGGCGCTGCCGCAGATTATCGACGGCCTCATTGCCGACGGCTACAAGATCGTGACGCTCAGCGACCTGGTCAAGACGGACACGTCGCTGAGCAAAAAGCTCACCTCGCTGACGAAGGCCACCATGCCCAAGGACGCCGTGTTCCCCCAACTTGCCGAGGACGATGACACCACAGAGTAGTCATTGGGTAGTCGTTTAAGAACGTCCCCAATGACTATGTCACGGATGCGTCAGCGTTTGGTATGCCTGCAATGTGCAGCGCATAAATTCGATGCCGCAGGGCGATGCTGATGCTATAGTTACTGCGGTTAATGAGGGTCAAGAGAAAGGTTACAGGTGAAATCCAAACCTCGACCATACAGTCGATGACCCCATGCAGGTGCTTTCTGCGCATGCACGGGGTGTAAGCGTCGAGCGGCGTGCCGCCCGCGCATGCGTATACATATCCAGAAGCCCCCGGACGCCGCACGCGCGGCCGCGTCCGGAGGAATAATGATGGGGAGCACCATTGAATTATCTGAGTGAGATGCTCAAATTGCCGGTCTTGGACGTCGACGGCGAAAAGCTCGGCGTTGTGAACGATTTTGGCATTGCTACCGGCGAAGTTTTTCCGCACGTGACGTCGCTCGCGTTCCGCGGCCCCGGCAAGACGCCGTTTATGATCAGCTGGCGCAAATGGGTCGACCGTATCGACGAGACGGGCGTACACCTTAAGTCGCCGGCCACCGAAATCCGTTTTTCGTACCTGCAGCCGACCGAGCTCCTGCTTGCCCGCGACGTGCTCAACAAGCAGATTGTCGACACGCAGGGCATGAAGGTCGTGCGCGTCAACGACATCAAGTTTTCCATGTCGGGCGAAAATCAGCTGCGCCTGCTGGGCGCCGAGGTCGGTGCCCGCGGTCTGCTACGCGCCATCAGCCCCGCGCTCGAGCATATCGTCGAAGGCTTTATGAAGCACCTGGGCAAGCCGCTCAGTGAGGACATCATCGCTTGGTCCTACATGGACCTGCTCGACCGCTCGACCAAGAATATTCAACTCTCGGTGTCGCACAAGACGCTCGGCGAGCTGCACCCTGCCGACATCGCCGACATTATCGAGCAGCTCGACCCGCGCCTACGTGCGCAGGTGTTTGCGCAGCTCGACACCGCCCAGGCCGCCGAGGCCATCTCGGAGTTCGATGACGACGAGCTTATGACCGAGATGCTCGAGGGCCTGTCCGACACCGACGCATCGTCGATGCTGGCCATGATGGACCCGGACGATGCAGCCGACCTGATCGACGAGCTCGATTACGAGAAGGCCGAGAAGCTCCTGCGCCTGATGGGCGTCAAGGAGGAGAAGGCGATTCGTAACCTGCTGGGGTATGAGGACAACACCGCTGGCCGCATCATGACCTCGGAGTTTGTCTCCCTGCCCGCCACGGCAACGGTCGGTGACGCCATCGAGGCGATTCGCGAGCTCGACGAGGACTTCGAGAGCGTCTACTACGTCTATACCGAGGATCCGAGCGGCATGCTGACCGGCGTGCTTTCGCTGCGCACGCTGATCGTAGCCGACCGCGACGCCACGCTGGGTCAGCTGGCCTATCGCGACCTGGTCTATGTGTCGCCCGACGAGGACCAGGAAGACGTAACGGACGAGATGACCAAGTACGACCTGGTCGCCATCCCTGTCTGCGACGAGAACCGTCATATCCTGGGTATCGTAACCTTCGACGACGCCATGGACGTTATCGCTGAGGAGCATCAGGAGGACCTGCAGATCGCCGGTGTCGGCTCGGGCGATAGCGCGTCGGACGACTCGACGAACGTGCTCAGCTGGTTCGTGCATCGTCAGTACTGGGTTGTTGTATGGGGCATCGCATCGTGCATCATGGCGACCGTGCTGGGAACGGCGCTCGGCTCCGCGCATCTGGTGGTGTTCCCCATGTGCGCCATGCCGCTCGTGTTGCTGGCTGCCTCGCGTATGGTGTCGTTCGTCAAGAACTACTTCCTGGAGTATGACGGTCACGACGACGAGCCCAAGCCGTATCTGGGGTTCTTCTTCCAGAGCACGGGCATGGGCCTGATTCTGTCACTCGTGACCTATCTGTGCGCCCAGCTGGTGCGCACCGCTGCGTTCCCCGATGCGCCCATGTTTGAGGAGCAACTCTTTACCGGGTGCTTTAATATCGCTGCCATCATTTGCCTGGTTGGCAACATGAGCGCCGTGATTTACCTGATGGTGCTGTTCTGGCGTGACGAGCATGACCTCAACACGTCGGGCACCGCCATGAACGTTGTTGCCGTCATGATCTCGTGCGTGGCGTACTGCGCCGCTGCGGTGCTGCTCGCCATGTCGGTCATGGGCTAGGTGGTCGCGTGCAAAATACCAAGCAAAAGTCGGGCACCAAGCAAAAGTTGACCATCGCGGCCATCTTTGGCGCTATGGGTCCCGGTCTGTTGGCGGCGCTTTCGGGCAATGACGCCGGCGGCATTGCAACGTATTCCAGCGCGGGCGCCAGCTATGGCTATAAGATGCTCTGGATGCTTCCCGTCATGACCGTGCTGCTCATCGTGACGCAAGAGACCGCGGCGCGCTGCGGCTGCGTCACGGGCAAGGGCCTGGCATCGCTTATTCGCGAGCGCTTTGGCGTGCGCAAGAGTGTACTTGCTATGGCGGCGCTGTTGATCGCCAACACGGCTGTGACCATTTCGGAGTTCGCGGGCATCGCCAGCGGCCTTGCTCTCTTTGGCGTGCCGGCGAGCATCTCGGTGCCGTTGGTAGCGCTGCTGGTGTGGATGCTTACCATGTCGGGTAGTTTCCAGCGCATCGAGAAGATTCTGCTGCTGGTGAGCTGCGTGTTCGTGACCTATATTGTCGCCGCGTTTATGGCTGGCCCCAACTGGGGTGAGGTCGCGGTCGACCTGGTCGTGCCTAACATTCAAAATGACCCCAGCTACGTGTCGCTCGTGGTCGCAACGATCGGTACCACCATCGCGCCGTGGATGATTTTCTTGGCGCAGAACAACGTGGTCGACAAGAACGCGGGCGAGGACGATATCGTGCTGCAGCGCATCGATACCGTGAGCGGCTCGCTTGCCGCCGATGTCATTGCCGGCTTTATTATCATCACGACCGGTACGGTGTTGTTCCCGGCGGGCATTCAGATTAGCGATGCTGCCGATGCTGCCCGTGCGCTGGAACCTATCGCGGGTCAGTGGTCCACGGTACTGTTTGCCTCGGGCCTGGTCGCGGCGAGCTTCTTGGCTGCCTGCGTGCTGCCGGGCGTTACGTCGAGCGCTATCTGCGAGGCATTTGGCTGGGAGCGCGGTGCCGACCGCAGCTGGGACGAGGCCCCGGTCTATCGCGGCATCATTACGGCCATCATCGGTATCTCTGCCGTGCTGGTGCTTATGCCCGGCGTCGATCTGTTCCAGATTATGATGACCTCGCAGGTCATCAATGGCGTGCTGCTGCCCGTGGTTCTGGTGTTCCAGGTGGTTATCGCCGCTGACCGTCACATTATGGGTGCCAACCGCAACGGCCGCGTGTGGAACGTGCTCACTTGGGCGACTATCGCCGTGATTACGGTGCTGACGGTCGTCATGTTTGTGCTGCAAGCGATGGGCTACAGCGCTTAACGCCCACTTTTGTTTCCGAACAGGCCGCAGCGATGGGCTGCGACCTGTTTTTTGTCTGCGACCTCTTGGGGTCGGCTCTAAAAGAGTGATTTTGGGTTGTTTGCTGCGGGCTACTTGTCGGTGCCCAGCTTGTGCGGCTTGAAGGCGAGTGCGTTGACGAGCGCGTCGGTGGCAGACTTGACCGCTGCCGGCTGCGGGTCGTTGACGTGGTCCTCGGGGTGCACGGGCAGGTCCTTCTTAACGGCATCGTGGATCAGGTTGAGATACTCGGTCACGCCGGTGGTCGATAGATGCGTGCCATCGCCGTCGAACAGGTCATTTCGGTTGGCGCTGTATCCGTACCAGTCGATAACGCGCACGTTCTTGTAGCGCGTGGCGGCGTTGGCGATGGCCTGGTTGGTCGACCCAACCCACGGCTGCGGGCTGCGCGTATTTACAAACACCACGATGCGCTTGTCTCCGGCATCGGACATGATGGCATCGATCTGGTCGTCGGTCACCAAGCCGTTGGTGCCCAGGGCAAAGACCACGATTTTGCCGGCAAGGTTCTGCTGGATATAGCCCTCAAATGTCGCACGGCCTGCATCGAATTGGCGGCCCTTTTCGGCATCGATGTGGCTGTGCGGGAACACGCCATCAAAGGAGTCCACGGCGCGCAGTGACACGGAGTCACCGATCATCAGCAGGTCATAGGAGCCGTCCGCGAAGCCGTCGTTGTCCTTGTCGGTGTCGTCGGCCGCCTGCTGGTCGGTGGGTGCGGCGTTCTTGGCTTCCTTGTTTAGGATTTCGGCGCCCTCGCCGCTCAGCGCGGATGTGTCGGGCACAAAGACCAGACCACCCAGCGCCACGACAAGCACGACGCCGCAAACGGCGCACACGGGAATATGCGCGCGCATCCAGTTTGCGGGCGTGGTGGTGCCTTCGCGGAGCTCGGAAACGGTGCGTCCAAAGGCGCCCTTCCTAAACGGCGTCTCGATAAAGCGATAGGAGCACTCGGCTACGGCGACCACCACAGGTACCTGCAAGATGTACTGCCACCAGGGCGTATCGTTAATGTTGGCGACTGGGTTCATAAGCAGCAGCAGCGGATAGTGCCACAGGTAGATGCTGTAGGAGCGCTTGCCGATCCATACGAGCGGCTCGGCGGCCAAGGCCCGTGCGACCATGCCCTGGGGCTGCACGCATGCCGCGATAACCATCAACGTGAGGATGGAGCACAGCAGCGTGCCCCCGCGATACTGAAACGCGGTATAGCCGTTGGTAAGCGCGACCATGGCGGCGAGTCCAATGAGGCCAACGACGCCTACCAGATCGATGGATGCTGACGAGGACCAAAAGCCCGCGGGCACGCCCGATGGGGCCCGGCCGGCTTCGGCCGCGCTGCCATCGTCTTTACCATGCTCGCTGGCCTTCTCCTTACCGCGCTTGCCGGCGCCGGCCAGTCGGTCGAGCCCCAGATGGTGGAAAAGGCGTGCAGGCGCCAGGTCGCGATCGGGGATAAAGGCCATCCAGGACCATGCAGCGAACCCCTCTACAAGCTTTCAACATTTAGAGATTCTCCTATTGGTTCTTCACTGATGCAGGGAATTCAGCTTGATAAAGACTATTACCGTGCCGGATGGGAATATCCCCATGCGGTTGCTTTGCTGTATGCACTTTATCTCTATGCTGAGCATACTGGCCGTAAGAGCTTTACTTTCTCTGAGCTGGTCAATGCACACAGCAACCCGGATGCAAAGGGAATCTCTCCTGCGGATATCTACGGCATTGATGTGAAGAAATTCCGCGAAGACGTGCAGGGTTTGGCGATCAGTTTCCCGTGAAGCACATCCGGGCTCTTTGTGGCAACTGATAGTGTGATCCCTGTATCCGTTCACCATCTCCCAGTAGGAAGCGTACTTGTCACTGGTTAGTCCATACAAATCCAACGTATTATATAGTCCACTGTAATTACGTTCTATATACTCCCGCTCACACCAGTCCAGATGATAGGCATCGCCGGAATATTTTCCCTCATCCACAGCGGTAGCAATCAGCGCCCACAGAACCGAGAACACGAAAAACAGCGCTATCACACATCCTGCAAACTTTACTGCCAGCATCGGCATACTTACCTCATAGTTTCCGGTCTCATCTGAAAATTTCCACATCATTTTCAGATTCTTAATCTTCTTCATATTCCCAGCCCTCTCTCTCAAAGATCCGGCGTACCAGTTCGTCCACCTTCTCCGAATCACGTTCCATGCCCATCAGCTCTGACAGTTCTTCCTCCGACATTCCAAAGGTGCCAAGCAGTGCTACTGCCACGTCCTGTTTCATGTCATTGTAATATTCCTTATTTTCTTCATATTCCAGCTTGCGGTAGGAATCCCCCGTCTCTCTTTCCAGGATATTCTTTCCCGCCCAGAGTACATACTTTACATCGTTCGACTGATCTGCTGCCCGGCCGGCCAGTCCAGCACCTGCTGGATCTGAAACAGGTCTCAAAAGGCGTGATAATCATCATACAGCCGGACGCGCTCTGTATATTTTTAAACCCCTCCTGTCCATATACCTGATGGGATTTCAGATAATCGTAAAGACCGACATAATCCTCCGCCGTAAACAGTTCTTCTGCCTCCTGCACAGATGCCTGGTTGTGCTGGCGGGTAATGTGAATCCCTCCAGCCCAAACACAATCGCCAGCACCAGAAATGTAAGCGCTGTCACTGCCGTAATCACCAGCAGAATCACATTCATCACCTTATCTGCAACATACAGCGGCATGGAGTGAATCACCCTGGCTTTCGTAAGCATCGTCTCCTTTCGCGCCAGATTTTCCTCATTTTCCCATTTTTCGCCAAGCGGATTCACCTCTCCACAATATGGGCATTTCAGTTCTTTCGCCGGATAATCATATCCGCATTTTTTACATATCATCTTCGCACACGCCCTCGCTTTTATTCCGTAAGATGGGAAAATGCCCGCTCCTGCATCATCCGCTCCAGATTGCTCTGATTATCTTTGTCTGATGGATCATACCCGTCCATCACTTCCTTTATCTCTTCCTCTGTCAATTCATAATGCTCATTTAAATACGCAGAGCAATGCTCATAT
>VOFJ01001522.1_pt1 | contig 23989 bp, 39 predicted proteins | sample 5384081 | NCBI WGS metagenome assembly VOFJ01 (sample SAMN12384729, study PRJNA508395) | human gut metagenome | isolation source: healthy gut I | host: Homo sapiens | reverse complement strand
AGCTGGCTGCAATAAGCTTGATATTGGGGCAATGGGTTACAAGTTCTCCACAAGAGCGTTTATGACTGTATCCATTTCCGATATGACAGTGCCTAAGAAACCGGAAATGCTGGAAGCGACCCCAGAAGACAGTTGACCTGATCACAAAGAACTTCAACCGTGGTCTTATTACAGAAGAAGAAAGATACAGAGCTGTTGTTGGAAAATGGAACGAGACAGATGTTACCGAACTGACATGATCTGATAAAGGGTGCTTGATAAGTACAACAACAACTCTTCATGATGGCAGATTCCGGAGCCCGTGGATCTGATAAGCAGATTAAACAGCTTGCAGGTATGCGAGGACTCATGGCTGATACAACAGGTCGTACAATCGAGCTTCCTATCAAGTCAAACTTCCGTGAAGGTCTTGATGTTCTGGAATACTTTATTTCAGCTCACGGTGCCCGTAAAGGACTTTCAGATACAGCCCTTCGTACAGCCGATTCAGGATACCTTACAAGACGTCTCTCTCGTAGATGTTTCACAGCATATGATCGTTCGTGAGACAGACTGCTGTGCAGGCACAGGACGTGAGATTCCGGGAATGGTTGTAAAGGCATTCATGGAGGGTCGAGAGGAAATCGAGAGCCTTCAGGAGAGAATTACAGGTCGTTTCTCTTGCAACACAATCTGCGATAAGGATGGCAATGTAATCGTTAAGGCCAACCATATGATTACACCAAAGCGTGCAGCAAAGGTTATGGCAGAGGGTGTTGATGAGAACGGTAATCCAATCACACAGGTTAAGATCCGTACAGTGCTTACCTGCCGTTCACACATGGGAGTATGTGCTAAGTGTTACGGTTCAAACCTTGCAACAGGTCAGGCAGTACAGGTTGGTGAAGCAATCGGTATCATCGCAGCACAGTCAATCGGTGAGCCTGGTACACAGCTTACCATGAGAACCTTCCATACAGGTGGTGTTGCCGGTGGAGATATCACACAGGGTCTTCCTCGAGTAGAGGAGATTTTCGAGGCACGTAAGCCTAAGGGACTCGCTATTATCACAGAGTTCGGCGGAACTGCCACAATCAAGGATACAAAGAAGAAGCGTGAGGTTATCGTTACAAACAACGAGACAGGTGAGACAAAGGCTTACCTCATTCCTTACGGCTCACGTATCAAGGTTGTAGACGGACAGGAGCTTGAGGCCGGCGACGAGCTTACAGAGGGTTCTGTAAATCCACACGATATCCTCAAGATTAAGGGCGTTCGTGCGGTTCAGGATTACATGCTCCGTGAGGTACAGCGTGTTTACCGTTTACAGGGTGTTGAGATTAACGATAAGCATGTCGAGGTTATAGTTCGTCAGTGCTTACAGAAGATCCGCGTAGAGGAGCCGGGAGATTCAGATTTACTTCCGGGCAGCATGGTTGATGCCCTTGACTTCTTAGAGCTCAACGAGAAGCTTGAGGAAGAGGGTAAGGAGCTTGCAGTTGGCTCACAGGTATTACTTGGAATCACAAAGGCATCTCTTGCAACCAACTCATTCCTGTCAGCAGCTTCATTCCAGGAGACCACAAAGGTTCTTACTGAGGCAGCAATCAAGGGCAAGGTTGATCCGCTTATCGGTATGAAGGAGAACGTAATCATCTGTAAGCTCATCCCGGCAGGAACAGGTATGAAGATTTATCGTAATATCAAGCTTGACAGCGATGTAAACGATGACGATACACTTGATTTTGATGATGATGATTTTGCGGATTTCGCAGAGGAAGAGGCAGTCGGAGTCATTGATACAGATGCTGAATCAGTTGATGAAGAATAATTACTGATGTTTGTACTTAAGCTACAGAAGCTGCTACAAACCAAAAAACAAAGAAGTCCGGGAAAACGGACTTCTTTCTTGTATTATATTGAAAACAAAATTGGTCTTGACAAAACAGACAAGGATTTGTATAATATTTTAGCGTGCATAAGATTGCACTGCTTAAAATAAAACAGGAGGTGAAAAGAATGCCAACAATTTAACCAGTTAGTGAGAAAGGGAAGACAGACCAGCGAAAAGAAGTCTACTGCACCCGCTCTGCAGAGGGGTTACAACTCCCTTCACAAGAAGGCAACCGATACCTCTTCCCCGCAGAAGAGAGGCGTGTGCACAGCTGTTAAGACAGCGACTCCTAAAAAGCCTAACTCCGCTCTTAGAAAGATCGCCAGAGTACGTCTTTCCAACGGAATCGAAGTAACCAGCTACATTCCCGGTGAAGGCCACAATCTGCAGGAGCACTCCGTTGTTCTGATCAGAGGCGGACGTGTTAAGGACTTACCTGGTACCAGATACCACATCATCAGAGGTACCCTGGATACCGCAGGCGTTGCAAACAGACGTCAGGCAAGATCCAAATACGGCGCTAAGAGACCTAAAGCCGCTAAGAAATAATCCGCGGTAGCTGGAAGTACCACAAACGGAAACTAATTTTAAGTGTTGGAATTCTTATGCAGAGAAATCTGCAGTTCGCTTACGCGATGAGATAGACCGCACGAACACATTAGATGACACATGTGAGTACCGATGAATTAATTGAGATGATTAAGGAGGGAAGAAACGTGCCACGTAAAGGACATATTCAGAAAAGAGATGTATTAGCAGATCCTTTATACAACGACAAGGTTGTAACCAAGCTGATCAACAACATCATGCTTGACGGTAAGAGAGGCGTTGCACAGAAGATTGTATACGGCGCATTTGCAAGAGTAGAAGAAAAAAAGCCGGCAAACCGGCTCTGGAAGTATTTGAAGAGGCAATGAACAACATCATGCCTGTTCTGGAAGTTAAAGCAAGACGTATCGGTGGAGCTACCTATCAGGTACCGATCGAGGTAAGAGCTGACAGACGTCAGGCTCTGGGTCTTCGCTGGATGACCATGTTCTCCCGCAAGAGAGGCGAGAAGACCATGGAAGAGAGACTGGCTAACGAGATCCTGGATGCATCGAACAATACCGGTGCTTCCGTGAAGAGAAAAGAAGACGTTCATAAGATGGCTGAAGCGAACAAGGCATTCTCTCATTACAGATTCTAATCGAATCTGTAATGCAGAAGAGCGTTGCAGTTGCTTCTGGCTGATTCAATTAGGAGGAAAAACCTTTGGCTGGAAGAGAATATCCGTTAGAGAGAACCAGAAATATCGGTATTATGGCTCATATCGATGCCGGTAAGACAACGACCACTGAGCGTATCCTGTATTATACTGGTGTTAACTATAAAATTGGTGATACTCACGAAGGTACTGCAACCATGGACTGGATGGCTCAGGAGCAGGAGAGAGGTATTACAATCACTTCTGCTGCTACCACCTGTCACTGGACCTTGCAGGAAAATTGCAAAGCAAAGCCCGGCGCAGAAGAGTGTCGTATCAATATCATTGATACCCCTGGACACGTTGACTTCACAGTAGAAGTTGAGCGTTCCCTGCGTGTACTAGACGGCGCTGTCGGCGTGTTCTGTGCAAAGGGCGGTGTAAGAACCTCAGTCTGAGAACGTATGGCGTCAGGCTGATACCTACAATGTACCCCGTATGGCATTCATCAATAAGATGGATATCCTGGGTGCAAACTTCTATGGCTGTGTAGAGCAGATCAAGACTAGACTGGGCAAGAACGCAATCTGTTTACAGCTGCCTATCGGCAAGGAAGATGATTTCAAGGGAATTATCGACCTGTTTGAAATGAAAGCCTACATCTACAATGACGATAAGGGCGATGATATCTCTATCATTGATATCCCGGAAGATATGAAGGATGAGGCTGAGCTGTATCGTTCTGAGATGGTAGAGAAGATCTGCGAGCTGGATGACGATCTGATGATGGCTTATCTGGAAGGTGAGGAGCCCTCTGTTGACGAGCTGAAAGCAGCTCTGAGAAAAGGCACCTGCGAATGTACCGCTGTTCCGGTATGCTGCGGAAGCGCATACAAGAACAAGGGCGTACAGAAGCTTCTGGATGCAATCGTAGAGTATATGGGCCTTCTCCTCTTGATATCCCTCCGATTAAAGGTGTGGATCTGGAAGGCAACGAGGTTGTCAGACATTCTTCCGATGATGAGCCGTTTTCTGCTCTGGCATTCAAGATCATGACAGACCCGTTCGTAGGTAAGCTTGCTTACTTCCGTGTGTATTCCGGTACTATGAACGCTGGTTCTTATGTGCTGAATGCAACAAAAGATAAAAAGGAACGTGTTGGACGTATCCTGCAGATGCATGCCAACAAGAGACAGGAGCTTGACAAGGTTTACTCCGGTGATATCGCCGCAGCCGTTGGATTCAAGACAACTTCCACCGGTGATACCATCTGTGATGAGCAGCATCCGGTAATCCTGGAGTCCATGGAGTTCCCTGAACCGGTTATTGAGCTCGCAATCGAGCCTAAGACCAAAGCAGGTCAGGATAAGATGGGCATTGCTCTTGCAAAGCTTGCAGAAGAAGATCCTACCTTCCGTCAGCATACGGATCAGGAAACGGGCCAGACGATCATCGCCGGCATGGGCGAGCTCCATCTGGAGATTATCGTAGACCGTCTGCTTCGTGAGTTCCACGTTGAAGCTAACGTAGGTGCTCCGCAGGTAGCTTACAAAGAGACCTTCACAAAGGCTGTAGATGTAGACAGCAAGTATGCAAAACAGTCTGGTGGTCGTGGTCAGTACGGTCACTGTAAAGTTAAGTTCGAGCCTATGGATCCTAACGGCGAGGAAACCTTCAAGTTCGAGTCCACCGTTGTCGGCGGCGCGATCCCGAAGGAATATATCCCTGCTGTAGGCGAAGGTATCGAAGAGGCTACAAAGGCTGGTATTCTGGGCGGCTTCCCGGTTCTGGGTGTACATGCAAATGTATACGACGGTTCCTACCATGAGGTCGACTCTTCTGAGATGGCATTCCACATCGCTGGTTCCCTTGCATTCAAGGAAGCTATGCAGAAGGGTAATCCGGTTCTGCTTGAGCCTATCATGAAGGTTGAAGTAACCATGCCTGAAGAATACATGGGTGATGTAATCGGAGATATCAACTCCCGCCGCGGACGTATCGAAGGTATGGACGATATCGGCGGCGGCAAGATGGTAAAAGCTTATGTACCGCTTGCTGAAATGTTCGGTTACTCCACAGACCTGCGTTCCAAGACTCAGGGTCGTGGCAACTACTCCATGTTCTTCGAAAAAGTACGAACAGGTTCCGAAGAACGTGCAGGAAAAGGTACTGGCAGCAAAAAGCAAAATAATCTGATTTGCTGTTGCAGTTCACTCGTATCTTCCCGGGTACAGGTTTCATGTCCGCATGAGAAACTGTGCAGAGGAAGAAGTTTACACCGCGAAATTGTACTTGAAAATCCAGCTATTATCGAATATAATCAATAATAGCTGGTTCAAATTAAAACTAACTCACTGAATTAAGGAGGATTACAAGAAATGGCTAAAGCTAAATTTGAAAGAACAAAGCCCCATTGTAACATTGGTACCATCGGCCACGTTGACCATGGTAAAACAACTCTGACTGCTGCTATTACTAAGGTTCTTCATGAGAGACTGGGCACTGGCGAAACAGTTGCTTTCGATAATATCGATAAGGCTCCCGAAGAAAGAGAACGTGGTATCACGATTTCCACCGCTCACGTTGAGTACGAGACCGAGAACAGACACTATGCACACGTTGACTGCCCAGGACATGCTGACTACGTTAAGAACATGATCACTGGTGCTGCTCAGATGGACGGCGCTATCCTGGTTGTAGCTGCTACCGATGGTGTTATGGCTCAGACCAAAGAGCACATCCTGCTGTCCCGTCAGGTAGGCGTTCCTTACATTGTTGTTTTCCTGAACAAGTGCGATATGGTAGACGACGAGGAACTGCTTGAGCTGGTTGAGATGGAAGTTACCGAGCAGCTGGAAGAGTACGATTTCCATGACTGCCCGATCATCAGAGGTTCTGCTCTGAAGGCTCTGGAAGATCCTAACAGCGAGTGGGGCGACAAGATCCTTGAGCTGATGCACACTGTTGACGAGTACATTCCGGATCCTAAGCGTGACACCGACAAGCCTTTCCTGATGCCTGTCGAGGACGTATTCACCATCACAGGTCGTGGTACTGTTGCTACTGGCCGTGTTGAGAGAGGCGTTCTGCATCTGAATGATGAAGTAGAAATCGTTGGTATCAAAGAAGAGACCAAGAAGACTGTTGTAACCGGTATCGAAATGTTCCGTAAGATGCTGGATGAGGCACAGGCTGGTGATAACATCGGCGCTCTGCTGCGTGGTATCCAGAGAACTGAAATCGAAAGAGGACAGGTTCTGGCAAAACCCGGCACTGTTACCTGCCACCACAAATTCACAGCTCAGGTTTACGTTCTGACTAAAGACGAGGGTGGCCGTCATACACCATTCTTCAACAACTATAGACCTCAGTTCTACTTCAGAACAACAGACGTAACAGGCGTTATCAGCCTGCCCGAAGGTACAGAAATGTGCATGCCTGGCGACAACGTTGAAATGACAATCGAACTGATCCACCCAATCGCTATGAGCCAGGGTCTTACTTTCGCTATCCGTGAAGGTGGACGTACTGTTGGATCAGGACGTGTTGCTACAATCATCGAATAATTTAGCATAACATCTTAAATTATATATATTGAGTACCGCAAGGTACATGTGTCCAAACGTAAGATACCCCGGAACCGTAAGGTTTCCGGGGTTTTTCTGTTGAGTAAAAAGTTTAAAATAAGGCTGTAAAGAATAGCAAATAAATTAAAAACAGGCAGGGTATGGGAAGAAAATGAAAACCTTCGCATATCTGCCTGTGATGTGGTACAGCAGGACATTAAAGAACAAAGGGCACTGGAAGAAAAACGGCGAACGGAGCAAATGCCAAAGGGAAGCGTTCTGAAACAGTTGGAATGGGCTACTCAAAAAGAGCCAGATGGAAAACCAACAACGTAAAAAAGAATAAAACAAAATACAAAGGATTGGAGATTTAGAGCTATGAAAAAACAAATTTATGATGAGAAAAATAGGAATGGGCTATACGTTGCATGGAGATTACTATTTGCCGGATCTGGTTTTAAGAGAAGAAAAACCGATATATGGAAAATATGGAATGTTGCGAAAACAGTTCCTGAAGAGAACACAGATCAGCAAGGTATCAGTATCTGTTATTGACTGGGAAACTGAATGAACATCTGAATCAGACAGATCGAGAAGCCAGAGAACAGGTGGAAATGCTTATGAAACAGATGGAAGAAAAAAAGGGTGTAACTGAAGAATTAAAGGTACAGGATCAGATGAAGTGGGTTGGGTTAATGAATAATATAAAAAGTTAGTGCAGAAGAGATTATATTGAAAAAAAAACATGGTATATGTGTGAGGGTGAGAGAAAAAAGATCGCTCTTTTACACTTTTGTATATATTAGAATAGCACTTTAGAAAGCACTATGGTAAAATAAAGTGAAGGTAAATCGGAATTGCAGATTTAGAAAAAATTGTGGGTATTTGAAAAAAAGATTGTAACCCTTAAGAGGCGAGAGTAAATATGGTTTTATAGGAAATCTTGTGCTGTTACACTTTCTTGACATTTTCATGACTGTTCTAAGGATATTTTTTACATTTGCCTGAGCTATACTTTTTTAGCCATACCGAACAACTGGTAAAATAAAAAATCAGGAGGAACTAAAATGATGAACAGATTATTCAAAAAGAGGAATGGTAATAGCACTTGCAGCAGCAATGACTACATCCGCAGGTATCCCTGCCATGGCTGCCCAGAAGGAGACACTGGATGAGACAGTGACTACATCAGAGGTAACACAAACAAATGTAGATTATGGTTCTCTCACTCAGAAGGAGATTGAAGAGTTTAACTCCATTTATGACCGACTTGACGCTATCGACAAAGAGGTAATGAAAGATGCAGATGGTCTTTCTGATGAGGATATCTATGCCAGATACGATCAGTATCAGGATGAAACCGATACCCTCATGGATCGCCTTGAGGAGCTTGATAAAAAAAAAGCTGGGTGGATCGACAACGAGGAATATGAATATTCCGAGGATGAGTATAGTGCCTGTATGATACAGGCAAGCTCACCGCAGAGGAAGCAGAACAGCTTCAGAAAGCATATGAAAGAATCGAAGAAATTGATGCGGAAGTGTGGACGGACGATGATCTTTCAGACGATGAGATCGAAGCCCGCTATGCAAAGTATGATGACGAGATTACATCACTGAACGCACAGATTGAAACGCTTGAAAAAGAAAGCGGGGTGGTATGAGGGATACTATGGAAATCTGAGCGAAGATGAAGTCAATCAGCTTAACGGTATTTACAATAAAATTGATGCAATCTATGACAATATTTATAACGGCTCTGATAACCTCTCTGAAGAGGAATTTGCTTCTCGCTATGCGAAGTATTTAGATGAGATTGATGCTTTGGAGGCACAGGCAATCGCTCTTGAAGAGAAAGCAGGGTGCAACTAAAATACAGATATACTGATTTTGAAAGATATAATATGGGGAGTCTCACAGAATTTCTGAGGGACTCCCCTCATATGGGGTTAAAGATATGGCAAAAAAAATCTATTTGGCAGATGATGAACAGGATATACGAGAAATACTCACAGAATTTTTATCCAATGCCGGATATGAGGTAACAGCATACAAGAATGGTGATACACTCTTTTTCTGCTTTTCAGAGAAGCCCTGTGATCTTGTTATTCTTGATATTATGATGCCGGGTTCAGACGGTCTTTCCATATGTAAAAAGCTAAGGACAATATCATCAGTTCCTATTATTATTTTGACGGCAAAGGATTCAGAGTCTGACCATATGAAGGGATTTATGTATGGAGGGATGACTATCTGATTAAGCCATTTTCGCCGTCACTTCTTGTTGTCCGGGTAAATGCGTTGTTCCGAAGAGTTGAAATGAATATACCGGTAAAGGCAGATGTTTCCTTTGGTGATGTGTGTTTTTCATGGGAGAACCATAATGCCATTGTGAAAGAACATGATATTGGTCTGACTATGACAGAATTTTCGCTTCTGGGATGTCTTATGGAACATGGTGGAACGGCAGTTCCCCGGAATGAAATTCTCGACAAAGTATGGGGAATAGATTCTACGGAGATAGAAACCAGAGTTGTCGATGAGACAGTAAGAAGAGTCGCAGAAAATGAAGACAGCAGGCAGCAAAGTTCGCATTAGTGCTGTCTGGGGCTATGGCTATAAACTGGAGGATTGTAATGAATAAGACACGTTATAAAATTGCCGCACTTACAGGTTCCGCCGTTATGGCAGCCATGCTTTTGAGCCTGCTGATTCTGAACATAGTTTTTAATAAAAAAATAGAGCTGAGAGCTGAGAAGGCAATTAAATACGCTTTTACTTTGGATTCAGACGAATATTTGAATTACGAATCTGAAAATGATACGGGCTCTTTATATTATGCCTCACTTGTATATATGGGGGGCGAGATTCAGAAAAACAGGGATGACATATATCAGATTCTGACACCCAAAGAGAAGAAACTTATTGACTGGTATGAAACACACCCGTCTGATAAAATACAAAGGGCAAAAATTAACGAAGCAACTTATTATATGAAAGCCAGAACAGAGTATTACGAAGACGGCAATGAGAGATTACTTGCTTATGTGGATGTTACCGGCGAACCAGAACTCGTAAAAAGAAATCAGTTTTGGTATTTTGCTGGATGCTTTTGTCATTGCCGCTCTCGGTGCTGCCATTGGATATTTTCTCGGGAAAAAACTTGAACAAAATGACAAAGCTCAGAAGACCTTTTTGAAAATACATCTCATGAATTAAAAACCCCGCTTATGGCAATTTGCGGATATGCGGAGGAGATTGAAATGGGAGTCATTACCGATTATTCTCAAGCGGGCAGAATGATAGTGTCTCAGACGGAGCGTATGAGTAAACTTATTGAGGATATCCTGTATTTATCAAAAATGGGAAAGCGGTACGGAACCATTAAAGTGTGAACCAATAGAAATGGCATCACTGGTTCAAGATATTTTGATGCCGCTTGAAGGAATTGTGAACAGGCGAAACCTTTCAGTATCGTTAGAACTGGACGAAGGATATGTCAACGGAGACCCGGAGAAGCTGGAACACGCTGTTGCTAACCTGATAACTAATTCCGTAAAATATGCGTGTAGTCAAATCGAAATATCGTGGAAAAATCAAGTCCTTTCCATCTGGAACGATGGAGGAGAACTTAGCACAGAGGCTTTTTCCCATATGTTTGAACGTTTTCATACGGGACAAAACGGAAACAGCGGAATAGGGCTTGCCCTCTCAAAAGAAATCGTTGAAATGCACGGATGGAAACTTAGTGCGAAAAATGACAGGCATGGCATATGTTTATCAATGGTATGCCACAGTTAATTTAGGAACAATCAGGTTTACAGCTTCCAGTTTGTTGAGATGTTGCAAAATTTGGAATCAGGAGAGAATAAGAATGATTAACAATTTAATGTACATAGAATTAAAAATGGGATATTCTGATGATGATCCGGCATGGATTGGATATGTCAAAACTTCAAAAAGTAGAATAAAAACTTTTTTGACATTTCTGCACATGCGTGCTAATATGATTATAGAAATAGAGTGCTACCTATAGACGGTTAGTCCGTTTTACTATTTAGAATATCTATCAAAGATAACCGCTTAGTTTGCAGACAGGGCGGTTATTTTTTGTGGTTTATGATTATCTTTGCCTAATGTATATCCGATACTAAAGCAGGTTAAGCCGAAGCTCACTACTGCTATGAAGTCCACAATACTCATTGGCTTAGCCCTCCTTTCCAGTGGATTCCCTTTCAGGTTTCTATGTAATCAGAGGGTCACAGTCCCTCTGTTGAAGGACTAACCGCCTACCGTTATGGTAGCACCCATGTTTCGATTATAACAATTAAAAAAACTACCGGTGCAATATAAAGTTGGTAGAGCAGCATTTGTTAGCCGTGGAAAAAAATCTTTTTCGACTAAGGCTTCCGATGCCAAAACGGTGCCAAGAAAACAATCGGTATTTGAGGAGATTCTTATTTATGAAAAAAGGGATAAACAAATCAATCTTATTTTACGTTGTATCAGCTCTGTTTTTGATAGCCTCAGCTATTGGCTTAACGACTGGAAATGAAAGATCTATGGCTATAGTATGGTTATGTCTTGGTTTTTCATTTCTTTGCTTGGGTTCGACTCATAAGAAAAAGGAAAACAATACAGATGATAAATAATTTCCTGCTTGTATTGTTGGAAAATCGGAATGCATAGAGTTCTTTTGTGATTTGCAACTGCTGGTTGACAGATTTACAGCCTGAAATGGTGGAATGCAAACAGCAAAATTATTATATTTAGCTCATAAAATCTGCGAAAGGAGCAAAAAAATGATTTTAGCTGATAAGATTACAGAGGAAAGAAAAAAAAAGAATGGATGGTCACAGGAAGAAACTAGCCAATCAGTTGGGCGTATCCAGACAGGCAGTATCTAAGTGGGAAAGTGCAGGGGCTGTTCCGGATTTGCAAAGAATTTTACAGATGTCGGAGCTATTTGGTGTTAGTACAGATTACCTATTAAAAGATGAAATGAAAGCAGAAAATATCACCTATCACGAAAGTAGTGAAAGCTATGCAGAACCGTTGAAAAAAGTAACCATGGAGAATGCAAATGAATTTCTTGACATGAAAAGAAATGGATCCAAAGTAGTGGCAAACGCAACAAGTATGTGTATCTCAAGTCCAATATTATTGATTGTTCTTGTGACAATGGCAGAAGATGGCGTATTTCATGTTTCGGAATCTCTGGCAACAGTATCTGGGTGTGTTTTTTTGCTTGGAATGGTTGCGGCAGCCGTCCTTTTTGTTTATTACATATGGAATGCATAAATCACATATGGAACATTTTGAAAAAAGAATGCTTTGAAACAGAGTATGGTGTATCTGGAATGGTAACGACGAGAAAAAAAAAGATTTCTATGAGCCAATTTTTATCAGAGGAACAGCTGTTGGGGTAGTGCTTTGTATACTGGCAGTGATTCCGACAATTATTGCCGGAGCTATGGAAGCGTCTGACTATTACTGTGGCCTTTCCGTTGGATTACTGCTATTCATACTTGCAATAGGAGTAAATCTGTTGGTTCGTGTTGGGATGGTAAAAAGCAGTTACGATACCCTTCTTCAGGAAGGCGAATATACAAAAGAAGAAAAAAAACTGTTTAAGAAAAAAAGACGGACACGTTTTCTGGTGTATATTGGTGCTTGACTACAGCGATTTACCTTGCATGGAGTTTCTGGACGATGAGCTGGGATATTACATGGATTGTATGGCCGGTTGCAGGTGTTTTGTTTGCAGCATTGCTTGGTGTGGTGAAAATGGTGTTAAAGAATGGCAGTGAAACTCAGCACTATATTTAAGATGGAATTAAGTTTATTTTCCGCATATTATACTCATCCAGAAATTCCAGTTCGCGTTGGGTGGCTATTTCTAATAGAAAAAGAACTTTTTGACATTTACACAGCTGCGTGATAATATGATTATAGAAAAAAAGAGTGCTACCGATAGACGGTTAGTCCGATATATGATGTGACAAAAAATTGCCGCCTAGTTTACCAGACCGGGGCGGCTATTTTTTTGTGGCTTATTATTATCCTTGCCAAAGGTATATCCAAGACCAAAGCAGGTTAAGCTGAAGCAGTAATGCTATTTCAGGAAAATTCAGGCGGTTACCATATGATATGGAGTGCGGGAATGTATTGCCTGGAATGCTCCGTGGATATTATAGTTGGGAATTTTTGCTCCTAACATTAAAAAATTGATTATGGAGGTAAATACCAAGATGAAACTTGATAATTTTATAGGAATGATGACAGGACATTTTGATAACAAAGAGCAGTTTGATATGATGCAGGCGGAAGGGAAAACATATCCATATGCCGAACATGTAAATACAATCTGCAATGACAAAATAAAAAATCTTCCGGAAGATTTCAATGGCAAATTTGTTGTTGAAGAAAGTTACTATGAAACGAATGGAAAACGTCATGCATCACCACATCTTTTCTTATTACAGGAAACAGAACAGGGAATTTTACTTTCCTCTTATGAAATTCAGAAGGAGGAGAAGATAAGAAGGTATTTTCATACGCATCCATGAAGAAGGTTGATTACGCGGAACTGAAAAAATCCGAAAAATTTACTCCCGCACTTTACCATGAAAAAGGACGGAATCTGGGAAGGCGGCAGCATAAGCCAGTTTTCGCCGGTAATGATATTTAAACTTTGGGAAAAGTTTTCCGATCGTTGTCTGGAAGTATCTGAAAGTATGGAAGTTAACGGAAGAGAACTTTTTGGATATGATGAACCAATCATTTATAAAGGGTATAATCAAAGAGCGGCAGATTACAGAAAGCCTTTTTCAAACACGCTCTAATACAGAAATTAGCTCAATGGAGAGTAATGATATGGATAAAACAGATGAAGGTTTACTTGAAATGAGAAAATCGAGGATGCAATCGCAGCACTTCAGCAGCAGCCAACGCAAGAATTGCTGGCTCATGCACTGACCGTGGTACGAAGACGCATGCGTGAAAACGGTCGTAATCATCGCCGTAGAGCCAAACGGGGCAGCCGGTCAGATGAAATTACAGGCAGTAAAAACCTCCGACGGAAACAGCTGGTGGGCGGTTTTTACCAGCTTCGATGAGGAACTAAAAGGCAGCGAAAGCGTTATGTCAACCTTTATGACAGACATCGGAAAAGTACTGGAGACAGCGCTGTCCGAGGAAGAAATCAGCGGCGTGATCATCAATCCCTGGAACCGGACATTGATGCTGGACAAGACATTGATTCGGATCGTGCTTGGAGATGTGACACAGTAAGTTACTGAAAAAGAGAAGAGGAACTGCACCTCCTGAGAGACGGCAAAGACCATATTGCAGGAATGATTTTTCAAACACGCTTTAGTGTGTACAGAATAGGTTTGTGTGAAAAAATGCCAGGTAAGAAAATAAAAAACGTTTCTTCTGTCCATTGGATAGAGCAGAGCGTGGAAATTCTGCCTGGCAATTTTTTTATGTTGTTAAAATTATTGACAAACGATAATTTTAAGCTATAATTAAATCATAAATTATCGTTTTTCAATAATTCTTATAAACCAGTTAGAGAAATCTATAGTAAAGGATTAAATAGTTTAATCCAGCACGATAGCGGATTTTCTCGATATCGGCAAAAAGGAGGTTCCCCATGAAAGAAAGACATTTATTTACCCTCTTATCTGTGGAAGCGGCCGCCTGCGTCCTGTTCTGTATTTTTACAGCGCAGCTTATCCGGTCTGTTTTCCACCTTGATCGCATTCCCTTTTGAGCAGATCGGAGCTGGCCTGCGGGTTCTGTCGCTGTCTGGGGCTGTAGGAAATGTGGTCGCAATCATCTTATACATGCTGTTGGGACTTATCCCTGCTGGAATTTGGGGATTCCTGCACTGGCGCAAGAAATCAGAACCCCTGGATATCATGCTTCTGGTTATCAGCGCTCTTCTTTTTGTAACCCTATACTACATGATCAATCCGGGACTTTTGTCCACCGGAGTGCCAGGCACCGGGAAATGGTCCCTGGGAAGTACCTTCTATTCCGTCCTTCTGGGTTACCTGCTTATCCGTATTTTTGCTTCATTATAAAAATGCAGGAACGGAGAAACTGCAAAAGGGGCTTTGGTTCCTTCTTGGCACTGTGAGCGTGGTATTGGTGTATGGCATCTTTGGACAGGAGCTGGGAGGGCTGCTTCAGAATCTGGAAACGGTACAGAAGGGAAATACAGGCATAGAGCTAAGCGACGGTTTTATTACTTTTTCCAACCTTACCCCTACTTATGTTTTCCTGTTCCTCAACTTTGCAGTCCGTATTCTGCCATATGTACTGAATATTATAGTTGTTTTCCTGGCGCGAAGGCTTCTGGCTGCAATGAAGGAAGACCTGTATCAGGAAGAGAGTGTAAAACTGGCGGGAAAACTTTCCCACTTTTGCGTGTGGACCTTAGCATTCACTATTGGGGTAGATGCGGTATTTAATCTACTGCAATTGTTTTTCCAGAGCAGACTTTGCCAGCTTGAGTATGTGGTGGCGGTCCCGGTATTTTCCCTGGCCTTTGTGCTGGCGGTGCTGTTGTTTGCAAAGTATATAAAGGGAAATGCAGAGGCTGAAAGAGGATAATGACCTGTTTATTTAAGCGTATGAAGATGTATAAACGGCAACTGGACTGTATCAGCAGGCAGCGAAGCGAACCGGGACTATGGAGCGATTTGCGATAAGGAAAGGAAATGATTTATGGCAATAAAAGTATGCCTTGAAGATGTATTGAAGGAGCGGGGAATGACGTCTAAGGAACTGTGCAGCCTGGTGAACATTACAGAAGCCAACCTGTCCGTACTCAGAAGCGGAAAGGCCAAGGGCGTGCGGTTCCACACCATTAACCGGATCTGTTATTTCCTGCAATGTGATGTTGGGGATATTTTAAAAAATTCGATGGAAATCTGGAGGAGGATGAAAATGAAGATTAGGAAATCAAAATATCACCAAAATTCGGCTAAGGGGGCCCATTGCGGTGCTCTCATCTGGAGAAAATTTCCCATAAATTGTGACGCACATCTTGTAGAAAGATTTTTTGAAGGGACGGGAGAACAAGCATCTGTTAAAAAGTTTGTTTGAATTATCGGTTATTTTTCATGGCCTTCACAGCCAGCGGCTGTACTCTTGCAGTCCCAGAAGCCGGCACAGATGGAAACGGTGACCGCCTGATCGGCGCTTTTATCACCTCCGAATATCTGGACTTATATGATATGGAAGGGTATCTGAACGACCATGCCGCCTCCCTTATGAACAACAGCAGTATCACCATAGGAAATGACAGCCGTTATGAGGGGAAAACTTGTGGCAACTGTGGATAAAGAAGGTGCCCAGTCTTCTTCTGAGTGGAAAATTTCCTTTGGAGACATAAAAGGAGAATACATTTTAATGCCAGTGACCGAAGATGAGGATGGAAATACATCTGTAGGAAATCTTTGCTCCGACGGAGTAGGAGATCCGTATTTGAACTACAACGTTACCGATGATGGAGAAACACAGGAAATCAGCGCCACTGTTTACCAGGTCTCTGGCAAGTCAGAACACACCCAGTATGTAAATCCGGTTTTCCAGAAAGAAAAAACGGGGAAATTTATGCCATGGCTGGAAACGGCTATTCCAACGGTGTGGGAGGCTCAGAAGGAAACACTATGGCAGCTACCCTTTCCGGTGAAACTACTACAGTGGAAAATGGAAAGACTAAGACAGAAGGCTGTAAAGTGACGGTTCAGTTTGCCACTATGTACAAGCCAGAGCGGACCATCATTTACCAGATGAATGAGGCGAATCAGGTATTGAAACAGACTGCCTATAAGCCATCTGAGGTGCCGGATAGCTTTTTGAGGGTAGAAGCAGACACTGCCTATATTTTGGCGGAAATCAGAAAGGAAGATACTTCAGGCAAAATGGTGACAACCAGGACAATCCTGAATTTGAATTCGTCAGAGGATGAGGAAACGCAGTACCTGGAGACTTGGTATCCCCTGGATAATGGGCTGATCAGCAAAAAAAAGATGTAGAGATTGAATATTGAATAAAAATGCCAGGAAAATTAACCTGGCATTTTTTGGCGCAATATGGAAATTTCATTGCTATTTAGTGTGTTGGTCGTTATTCCGGACGCGATTTCACAATGTATATTCACCGCCGCGCGTCGCAACGTTCCGGCAAGCTAATGACTAACTACGACTAAGACGCTCAAGAAAGCCTTCGCGCCTAAGTCTCCGTAAGTCATGGATCTCGCCTCCACTAAAACCGCTCCTGAAATGCGCGGCTTGTGAATATGCATTGCAAAATCGCTGGTTACTGGAAAGGGAAAAAAGAAACAATAACGACAACAACAACGGGGGTGGGGTGAAGTAGTTGGTATCCCGCAACTATATTGTTTTTTTAATCTATCGTTGTCAAGAAAGTATAGGGAGACCAATCACTCCCCCCCCCTTCGGTAAAAGTTCTTACTAACCAGCAAGTCCCAGCCAGTACACAGCATTTGGGCAATATGTATTACTCCAGCGAGCCATTTCAGGCGCGCTCCTAGCGAAGGTGAAATCCAGCGCTTACGAAGACTTATGCGTGAGGGCTCTCCCGAACGCATTAGTCGCAGTTAGCGATTAGTTCACTGGAGCGTTGCGCCGGCGAGTGAGTAATACATATTGTCCAAATGCGCCCCTCCTGAAGAACTTTTCAACACATTCAACACATTAAAGAGGAAAACAGGAAGCCAGATACAGTTGAAGCACCCAGCTGCATCCGATATTTTTTACTTATTTTTCCTTGAAAAAGCAGAATTTGTACAAAATAAATACATAATTCGTACAAAACCAATTCTAAACAATAAAAAGATCAATAAAGAATAATAAAAAACAATTGACAACACTACAACACTTTGCTATACTAAAATTACCAAAAAAGAGGCGAGCAAAGAGAACATTTTTTATTTATGCAAAGGCGCATGAAACTACATCGTGACTAAGTTGCAAAATAGAAAATGTTTTTTTACTATAAAGCTCCATTTAAACTCTGAACGGCAAAGGCTTACTACCGTACCTGCATAAAGGACGGATAAGAAAGGAGAAAAAACTATGAAAATGATGAAAGCAGCAGTAGCACTTGGAATGGCACTCACCATGACTGTTACAGGTGCATCAGCAGTATTTGCAGAGGGAGAGACACTCAGCGTTGCTACTGATTTCGAGATCAAGACTCTGGTACCGTGGGCTGCATCCGAGGAGAATGCATTCCTGGTACTGAACCAGGCAGAAGAGGGACTGTTCCGTATGGACGAGAACAACCAGCCTCAGCCAGCTCTTTGCGATACTTATGAGGTATCCGATGACAAGCTTACATACACCTTCCACTTAAGAGACGGAATCCAGTGGAGCAATGGTGAGCCTGTAACAGCAGCAGATTTCGTATACGCATGGCTGAAACAGATGAGCGCAGACGCAACAAACGGCTACAGCTTCATTATGACAGACTACATCGTAAATGGTCAGGGAGTATAATGAGGGAAGCGTTGAGGCTTCTGAGGTAGGCGTTAAGGCTGTTGACGATCAGACACTGGAAGTTCAGCTGAAGAGCCCGACACCATACTGCCTGAACCTTACTACAATGGATATGTTCTTCCCGGTTAACGAAGCATTCTGTGAAGAGCAGGGCACAAACTTCGCTCTTTCCCCAGACAGCATGCTCTACTGCGGACCGTACGTGATCACAGATTATGATCCGGCTGTAGGCGTTACTTTCGCTAAAAACGACAATTACTGGGATAAAGACAACGTAGCAATCGAAGATGCACAGGTTCGTGTAATCAAAGATGCTGCAGCTGCATTAAGCGCATATCAGGCTGGCGAGCTTTCTCAGGTTAAACTTGATTCTGCAAACGTAGTAGCATACAAAGGATGATCCGGAATTCTCCCAGGAGATCGACTTCCGTACAAGCTATGTACAGTTCAACCTTACAGATGACGTAATGAGCAATGTAAACATGAGAAAAGCTATTTCTCTTGCTATGAACAGAAGCGCTCTTACAGATAACATTCTTGCTGATGGTTCTGCACCAGGATTTGGTCTTGTAGCAGACGGCATGAGCGGTGATGGAGAGAAGACATTCCGTGAGCTGAACGGAGATGTTTCCCCATATGATCCGGAGCAGGCAAAAAGAGTACTATGACAAAGCAGTTGAGGAGCTTGGAAGCGCACCTTCAGAGGTTACTCTTCTTGTAGCTGATGACTCTGTATCCAAATCCGTTGCAACATTTATCCAGAGCGAGCTTGTTACAACACTTGGTCTGAACGTAGTAATCGATACCAAGACTGTACAGGGACGTGGAGAGCTGATGGATGCCAACAACTATCAGTTTGCTGTAACAGCATGGGGTGCTGACTATGATGACGCTATGACATACCTTGATCTGTGGACAAACGGAACTCCATACCGTGGAAACTACAACGATGCAGATTACAATGCACTGATTTCTGATGCTAAGACTCAGACAGACGATGCAGCTCGTCTTGATGACATGCTGAAAGCTGAGAAGAAGCTGGTTGAGGAAGACGCAGTTGTTGCTCCTGTATACCACAGAGGTTCCGCTGTTCTGACAAAATCCAATGTCAAGAACCTGATCAGCCATCCAATCGGTGTTCCGCTTGAGTTCAAGTACGCTTCTTTCGAATAATCTCTTATTCAGGTGATTGTTGGATATAAACTGGCAGCGAAACAGATCTCAGAGGTTTGCTTCAAATTCAAGTAATATTCCTTAAGGAACAAGTAACGGACCGTATACAGAAGTGGCTGTCACAGCCGGTATACGGTCTGTTTTTTTCACAGAAAAAGAAAGGGAGTACTGTTCACTACGTGCACAGTAACAGAAAAGGTGATGTCATGCTGAAATATGTTTTAAAGCGATTAGGGTACATCCTGGTTACCTTGTGGGTAATTGTAACCTGTACCTTTTTCATGATGAAAAAATCTTCCAGGTACACCTTTTGATGCTGAGCGTTTTTAGTATTATGACACCTCAGCAGCAGGAACGTGTGCTGGAAATGTATGGATTAAATGATTCTCTTCCCATGCAGTATGTGAAATATATTAAAAATATGCTGAAGGGAGATTTAGGAACTTCCTTTACTTATGTAAACCAGGACGTTTCCAAGGTTATCACAGGTCGTCTCGGACCATCTGCGCTGATTGGTATCCAGGCAGTACTGATCGGACTTGCAATCGGATTAATTTTAGGAATCCTGGCTGCCTGGAAGCACAATAGCGGAATTGATTACTTTACTATGATATTGGCAGTGCTTGGAGTCTCGGTGCCGAACTTTGTCGCCGCAGCCCTTCTTCAGTATTACATAGGTCTGAAATGGGGGCGCTCTCCCGGTTGGATTCTGGACTGGCTGGAATTGTTCCGTATTGCCGTCCATTGCGCTTTCGTTCAGTGCAACAGCTATGGTTGCCCGTTTTATGCGTACCGAAATGCTGGATGTACTGGATCAGGATTACATCGTAACTGCAAGAGCCAAGGGGCTGAGCCAGATGAAAGTCCTTATGCGTCATGCAGTCCGCAACTCCATCCTTCCGGTTGTAACTATTTTAGGACCAATCGTAGTAAACCTTATGACAGGATCTCTTGCTGTAGAGAACATCTTCAGTATTCCTGGTATCGGAAGCCTTTTCGTAGACTGTATCAAGGCCAATGATTATCCGGTGATCATGGGTATTACTATTTTCTATGCCGCATTCTATATGCTGATTGTACTGCTTGTTGACCTGGCTTATTCTCTTATTGATCCGAGAATTCGTCTTGCCAAAGGAAAGGAGAGCTGATCGTGGACAAATCAAAAATTGACCGCAGCATGTATCAGAAAGCGAAAGTAGAAGCCTCTGAAAAAGAGCACATCGCAGCTCCTGCTTCCACTATGCTGGCTGACGCATGGATCCGTCTGAAAAAAAAACAAGGCAGCAGTTGTAGCATTATTTATTTTGATCGGAATTATCCTGCTTGCCATTTTTGCACCGATCTTCAGTAAATATTCATTTAGAGACACTGATTATAACAATGTATATGGACTTCCAAGCGCAGCACACATTTTTGGTGCTGACCAGTTTGGACGTGACCTGTGGGTACGTACCTGGATGGGAACCCGAATTTCCCTTATGATCGCACTGGTAGCTGCAATCCTGGATCTGGTTGTAGGTGTTCTTTACGGTGCTGTTTCCGCTCTTTTCGGGGAAAGGTAGACGCTGTTATGCAGCGTATTATTGAGGTACTGGTTGGAATCCCAAGCCTTATCATTGTAATCCTTTTCCCTGATGGCATTCCCAGCTGGGTGTAGGAACCATTATCGCTGCACTTTCCATTACCGGATGGGTAAACATGGCCAGACTGGTTCGTGCCGAGATCCCTGAAACTGAAGAATCAGGAATTCGTACTTGCTTCTCAGGTTCTTGGAACCAGCAAATTCAACATTATTATGAAGGATCTGATCCCGAACACAGTCAGCGTTATCGTAATCAACGTGATGTTCACAATCCCAAGCGCTATCTTTACCGAGGCATTCTTAAGCTTCATTGGTATTGGTCTGGCAGAGCCGCAGGCTTCCCCTTGGTGTATTGATCAACGGTGGTTATCAGGTACTGCGAATGTATCCACATGTACTGATTTTCCCGGCAATTGTTATCGTACTGATTATGGTATGCTTCAGTATTCTGGGCGACGGACTTCGTGATGCCCTTGATCCGCAGATGAGAAAGTAGGTACAGCTATGGGAAAAATATTAGAAGTTAAGAATCTTACAGTCCACATCAAGACGCACAAGGGCGTTGTCCAGGGCTGTGCGCGGCGTGGATTTTTACCTGAATGAGCAGGAGACACTTGCGGTAGTAGGAGAGTCCGGTTCCGGAAAATCCATTACCATGAAAGGTGTTATGGGAATCCTCCCAAAGAATGGAAAAGTAGTAGAAGGAAGCGTAATGTTCCAGGGAAATGATCTGACCAAATATTCAGAGCGTCAGATGCAGCAGGTGCGCGGAAGTGAGATTGCCATGATCTTCCAGGATCCCATGACTTCCCTGAACCCGACCATGAAGGTTGGAAAACAGATCGAGGAAATGCTGAAAGAGCACCGCAAGGAGATGAGTAAAAGCCGACCGTAAGACAAGAGCCATTGAGCTTCTTTCCCTGGTTGGAATCTCCAATCCGGAGGCACGTTACGACCAGTATCCACACCAGTCCGGTGGTATGAGACAGCGAGTTGTCATCGCCATTGCACTGGCCTGTGATCCCCAAGCTGCTGATCGCAGATGAGCCGACGACGGCTCTGGATGTGACGATCCAGGCACAGATTCTGGATCTGATGCGCGATCTTCAGAAAAAGATCAAAACATCCATTATCATCATTACCCATAACCTTGGTGTTGTGGCAAATATTGCAGACCGTGTTGCTGTTATGTATGGCGGAAAATTAGTTGAGACAGGAGATGTGGAAGATATTTTCCACAACCCATGTCACGAATATACAAAAAGGCCTTCTTCGTTCTATTCCAAAAGCACACGAAAAAGGCGGTGAGCTTCAGGCAATTCCGGGGAACTCCTCCGGATCTTATGGAGCCTCCGGTTGGATGTCCTTTTGCGGCAAGATGTAAGGAGACAATGATCGTTTGCCAGAAATACATGCCGGATTATACCGATTGCGGCAAGAATCACAAGTCAGCATGCTGGATGCTTGACGAGATGGCACAGGAGGTAAACTCTGATGAAAAATGATGAAAAGCAGGTACTTCTTGATGTCAAGAACCTGAAGAAATACTTTAATGTTGGAAATAAAAAGATCCTGAAAGCAGTTGATGACATTTCCTTCAGATTTATAAAAGGAGAGACTCTTGGTCTGGTTGGAGAGTCTGGATGTGGTAAATCTACCTTCGAAGAACTGTTATCCATCTGTATGATCCTACAGATGGTACGGTAACTTTCGATGGAACGAAAAATTGACAAGAATCTGGATACAAAGCAGAGACATGAACTTTGCAGAAGAATGCAGATGATTTTCCAGGATCCATATGCATCCCTGAACCCGCGAAGAAAAAAATTCTGGATATTGTAGCAGAGGGAATTGATGCTCATGGTCTTGCTGCCAATAAAAAAGAACGTGATGCCAAGGTCATTGAGCTTCTGGAAACCGTTGGTCTTCAGGCAGAGCACGCAGATCGTTTCCCTCATGAGTTTTCCGGTGGACAGCGCCAGCGTGTTGGTATTGCACGTGCACTTGCAGTAAATCCGGATTTTATTGTATGCGATGAGCCCATTTCTGCTTTGGACGTTTCCATCCAGGCACAGGTTATCAACCTTCTGGAGCAGCTTCAGAGAGAGCGTGGGCTGACTTACCTGTTTATTGCACACGACCTTTCCATGGTGAAGCACATCAGTGACCGTATTGGTGTTATGTACCTGGGATCTCTTGTTGAGCTTGCTGACAGTGAGGAGCTGATTACGGCTGCTACCGCTCATACTGTCGCTTATTGTGATAAGCATAAAGAGAGAATCATTCTTCCGGGGAAATGTACGAAGAGGATCCATCCCTGTTCAGACACTATTATTTATCAGGGGAACAATCCTATGAGAAGGCAAAGGGAGAAAACCCGAAGCCGGCCACCATCACGTTCACAGACAAGGGAGGCTATTGCTATTACAAAGGGATTCTTCAGGGCTATCTTACCTGCGATCAAAAACAGGAAGCGGAAAATCTCACCGGGATTCCGGTAACTATTATGCTGGATGGAGAAAAACTCCCGATCCGGAACGACAGCTTTGCTCGGCCAGCTTGACAGCGGAAAAACTTACGGGGCGCCAAGCCAACTGGGTGCGTCAGGAGCTGCTCGGATATTGGACGGAACGGCTCCATAAAGCGCATTCGGCCCTCATGGAGCATTACTCCCATGCTCCAGCCATAGCAAAAAAATTGAAGGCGGCTCAGAAGGAATGGGAAAGTTTCAGGACTCCCTGGGGCGGCATATGCCGCATGTCTGACGGAAGAGGATGAAAAAAGAACAGAACAGCCAATGGTTTCAGTTTAACATGCTCCGCCTGGACTGCAGTAACACCGAGCGGCATTGCCGCACTCTGGAAGAACTGCTGGACATTATCAAGATGAACGGTCTCTATGTTTGAGTACCGACTCTGTAGCTAACTTCAGGTTCTCCCACCACTGTTCGGGATTTTGTTCTGCCCAACCTGATTTTACCGCGATAATTTCCATTTCCTGTTTCGGAAAAAAATCCGAAGCTACGCATAATCCGCTTTGAGCATCCACTAATGATGCTTTTTACAGAAGAGC
>VOFJ01000735.1_pt1 | contig 24000 bp, 45 predicted proteins | sample 5384081 | NCBI WGS metagenome assembly VOFJ01 (sample SAMN12384729, study PRJNA508395) | human gut metagenome | isolation source: healthy gut I | host: Homo sapiens | reverse complement strand
TCAGTAATGGCTTCGTTCGGGTTACGTATTATATAGGGTAAATCAAATGAGCAAGATATAGAAGAACAGGCAGAGGTGATATCTGAATCATTGAATCAAGAGGATGTAGCAGTTGGCAGAAGGGGGAAATCTATGTGACATAACAGTAACGGGAATTGATGAAAATGCAACATATGTATATATGAAGATGAAAGGTTGCACCTATGATATGAGGAAAAAAATGAAGATGCTTCTTATAGTGTAACGATTGATAGTAAGAATTATTGGAATGACGTTGAATTTATTACATATCAGGACGGAAAAATAACGAAATATTCGCTTGTTCAGTAGATTACAGGTAATTCTAGACTTGACAACAACATTGTCTTGTCCTTCCCATCATGTGTGCCTCCTAAATTAATTGATTCGGTTAGAGCATATCATCAATAAGATAGAAGAATTGCTCTACACCCCCTTTTTTGAGTCACTTACCTAAAAAAAAGCAAGGCAATTTAAAAAAATTGTCTTGCTTTTTAAATATAAAGGTGCTATACTACCTGTAGTTCACGAAAAAGGAGAAATGAAAGTACATGAACAAACAAGAACTTGATTTACTGAACATCATGAAAAAAGAAGCATATGTAAATCAAAGACAGTTATCAGAAGCTTCTGGTTATTCACTTGGTAAAGTGAATACTTCATTAGCAGAACTTGTGAAAAGCCGGTTATCTGAATGCAGATTATAGATTGACCGAACAGGCAAAAAGAGTTATTTACAGAGAATAGACCAAATCAGGCAGTGATTCTTGCAGCTGGAGCGGGAATGCGAATGATACCGATTAATACAGAAGTGTCCAAGGGAATGCTTGAAGTAAGAGGTGAAACCTTAGTAGAACGACTGATTAAACAGTTGAAAGAAAAAGGAATCCATAAGATCACTATCGTTGTTGGATTCATGAAAGAGCAATATGAATACCTGATCGATGACTATGGAGTAGAGCTGGTTTATAATAAGGAATATGCAGTAAAGAACAATCTGTTTTCGTTGGCAAAGGTAAAAAGATAGATTGGAAAATGCGTATATTGTACCGTGTGATCTTTGGTGCAGAACAAATCCTTTCTCAGAGACTGAACTGTATTCCTGGTACATGATTGATGAGATGCCGGATGAGGATAGTACGATTCGTATGAATCGAAAGATGGAATTAAAAGCAGTTGGTGATTCGGAAGCTGGTAATCATATGGTAGGAATTGCTTACATCAATAAAGAAAGTGCAAGAACTTTAGAACAGAAAATTAGTGAAATGAAAGAACATCGCAGATATTACAATTCGTTTTGGGAAGATGCAGCAATGGAGAAAGGGAAAATGATTCTTTTTCTCGAAAGAAGTGAAAAAAGGGAGATGTTCGGAGATTAATACATTGGAGCAGTTGAGAGATCTTGATGAGAATTCAGATCAGCTGAATTCAGAACTTCTTGATATTATTGCAGAGACGCTTTCTTGTGAACAGAAAGAAATCACAGAGATTGAACCCCTGAAAAAAGGAATGACTAACCGTTCGTTCCGCCTTTCCGTTGTGGTGAAAAGCGTTATATCATGAGAGTTCCGGGAGAAGGAACGGATAAGATGATTAATAGAAGCCAGGAGTATGATGTTTATCAGGTGATTGGTCCGAAAGGAATCTGTGATCCAGTTCGATATATGTCGAAAGAAAAAGGGTATAAGATTACAGAATTTTTAGAGGGTGCAAGAAATTGCGATGCTGAAAATGAAAACGATGTGAAAGCATGTATGAAGTACCTGAGAAATGTGCATGAGCAGAAGCTAAAAAGTAGACCATTCTTTTGACTTGTTTGAGCAGATTGAAAAATATGAGCAGTACAGAAATGGAGAGAAATCCATTTACCGCGATTATGAGAAGACAAAGGAGAAAATGTATGAACTGAAATTCTTTGTTGATCATCAGCAGGAAAAAGAGTATACATTAACTCATATTGATGCAGTTCCGGATAACTTTCTCTTTGTGGATGACAGGATATATCTTATTGATTGGGAGTATTCAGGAATGCAGGACCCGCATGTGGATATTGCGATGTTTGCAATCTATGCTTTGTATGAGAAAGAACAGATTGATCAACTTATCGATGCCTATTTTACGGAAGGATGTCCAGAAATAATCAGGACAAAGATTTATTGTTATATTGCAATCTGTGGATTTTTTGTGGAGCAACTGGTGCGAATATAAGAGAATCCTTGGAGTGGAGTTCGGTGAGTATTCTCTAAAACAGTACCGTTATGCAAAAAAGAATTTTTACAGGCTTGCAAAGGAGAGAATGGAAAATGACTAGAAATGCTATTATCATGGCAGCCGGAATGTCCTCAAGATTTGCACCGTTGTCACTGGAGACGCCGAAGGCGCTTTTGAATGTGAAAGACGAAATTATGATTGAACGTCAGATCGGACAGCTGAGAGAAGCAGGAATTGATGAAATTGTTATCGTAGTCGGATATTTGAAAGAAAAGTTTGAATATCTGAAAGAAAAATATCATGTGATTCTTGTTGAAAATCCATATTACAAACAAATGAATAATTTTTTTCTACTTTGTATGTTGCGAGAGAATATTTGAAAAATACCTGGATCTGTTCGGCAGACAATTATTTCACAGAAAATGTATTTATGGAAGAAAGTGAAAATGCATTTTATGCTTCTGAATATGCAGATGGTGCTACAGAAGAGTGGTGTATCAAGACTGATAATACAGGGAAAATCACAGGGGTTCAGATTGGTGGCGAGAATGCATGGGTGATGAAAGGTCATGTATTCTTTAATGAAAAATTCAGTACACAGTTGCTGCCGTATCTTGAAGAAGCTTTTCAGAAAAAAAAGAACTGTGGGATGAATACTGGGAAAATCTTTATATGGTGCATATGGATGAAATGGAAATGTATATCAGAAAGTATGATGCCGGTATTATTGAAGAGTTTGACAGTATTGATGAATTAAGGGAATTTGATGTAAAAGTACAAAGAATGTACGGGCAGCAAAGTACTTCGGGAAATTTCAGAGAAACTGAACTGTCCGGAAGGAAAAATGACGCAGATGAAACCAGTAAAATCCAATGGAGAAGTGATAGGATTTGAGTTTTTTGTGATGGTAAGAAGTATGAGTATTCTTATACATCAGGATTAAAGACAAGGTAAGTCGGAAAGGAAAGCAAATGGAAACGAAAACAGACAAAAACAGACAAAACAGACAAAACAGACAAAACAGACAGAGAAAAAAAAGAAGATTGACTGGCTTATTACATTATTGCCATTAGGGCTTATTGTGGTTTTATGTATTTTATTCTTCTTTAAGCCGGAGCAATCCAATCAGGTGCTTAGTCAGATTAGATATGTATTTGGTGATACATTTGGAACTTATTATCTTGTGATTGGATTAGGTGTATTCCTGTTATCTATTTATGTAGCAACATCAAAGTATGGAAATATTGTTTTTAGGAGCTCAGACTGAAAAACCAAAATATTCCTTTTTTGCATGGGGATGCATGATGTTTACAGCAGGACTTGCTGCAGATATTCTGTTTTATTCTTTTTCTCAGAGTGGGTCATGTATGCGACAGACCCACACATTGCAGAACTTGGAAGTATCCGTGAATGGGCAGGCGTTTTCCCGATCTTCCACTGGAGTCTGATTCCATGGGGATTCTATCTTGTGCTTGCAGTTGCTTTTGGATTTATGCTTCATGTGCGTAACCGTGAAAGACAGAAATATTCTGAAGCCTGCAGACCGATTCTTGGAAAACATACAGATGGAATGCTGGGAAGAATCATTGACCTGCTTGCAGTATTTGCTCTGATTGCGGAACAGCAACAACATTTAGTATTGCGACACCTTTGATGGCAAGTATTATTAATGAACTGTTTCATATCGAACTGAGCCGTACAGTTGTAACGATTATAATTATTTTGATTACATGTGTTATTTATACTTATTCTCTGTTACATGGATTTAAAGGAATTAGTTTTCTTGCGAAAAAGCCTGCGTATACCTGTTCTTCGGATTGCTTTTGTTTGTATTACTTTTTGGAGGAGAAACAAAATTCATTATTGAAAATGGTTTTGCATCTCTTGGAAAAGTGGTTCAAAAATTTCTTTGAGCTTTCAACATTTACAGACCCGGAAAGAACAACATCATTCCCACAGAACTATACAATCTACTATTGGGCATACTGGATGGTATGGTGTGTGGCAGCTCCGTTCTTTATCGGAAACATTTCCGGAGGAAGAACAGTTCGTCAGACCATTCTTGGAGGATATGTATTTGGTGTTGGATCAACAATTGTAAGCTTCATTGTTCTTGGAAATTATTCTCTTGGAAAACAGATCAGTGGACAGATGGATTTTATCGCTGCTTATGAGAAGACAGGGGGATCTGTATACAATGATCATTGGAGTAATACGTTCTCTGCCTTGTGCACCGTTTGTACTTGCTCTTTGTGTTGATTACGATGATTGCATTTTATGCAACTTCATTTGATTCAATTGCGTTGACAGCATCTTGTTACAGCTATCATAGACTGGGAGAAGATGAGACTCGAACCGACTGATTCAGCTGATGTGGTGTATCCTGCTGATTCTCCTTCCAATCGCACTTGTGTTCTCAGAAAGCTCGATGAGTAATTTGCAGTCAGTAAGTATCATTGCGGCATTCCCAATAGGTGCAGTTATTGTACTGATTGTGTTGAGTTTTATGAAGGATGCAAAGAAAATTTATGGAAGAAAATGAAAAACAGAGGAAAAAAGTAAGAGGATAAAAAAGAGAGATATCAGTGCTTAATGCATTGTTATCTTTCTTTTTTATAGTTTTTGAAAGTTTTTAAAATGTATTCTTCCATGTAGACAACTTCACTCAAACAGTGTACAATAGGATAGTATATAAGTTTAAGACAACAAAAGAAGGGGGTAATTATATGAAAGCAAAGAAATTAGCGGCAGATAGCATTATCACTGTGTCTTACAGTGCCAATGTTCAGCACAATTGTAAGTGCAGCTGATGGTTCTCTGATGTTCTCTGATCCACAGACAAAGGTTGGAGAGGAAGTAAGTGTAGATCTTGTTGTGAGATGCGGAAATTCAGCTGTTGGAGATGCAGATATTACAATGAGTTATGATACTTCTGCACTTCAGTTTGAAAGCGGAGAGGGTGTAACAGCAGACAGTGATGGCAAGCTTACATACTCAGGAAGTGGAGACGGAACAGCGACAGAACTTCGTACTACAATGAAGTTTAAAGCATTGAAGATGGGCGATACAACGATTACAGTTGACAGCTCAAAGGCTTATCTGTATTCAGATGAGACACTGACCTTAGACCAGGGATCTTCCGCAATTAAGATTGAACAGGCAGATGATGGTTCAACAGAGATTGAGGCAAATGGAAGTGAATCAACTGGCGCAGCTACTGATATTACGGTAAATGTGAATGGAACAGATTATAACTTCTCAGAAGAATTTGCAACATCTGCGATTCCGGTAGGATATAGTGAGACTACAAAGACATTCAATGGAGAAGAGCACAAGTTTGTTGCTAATGAGGCTGGTGTTACACTTGGATATTTGGTAGATGCTTCCGGAGAAGGAAAGTTTTTCCTCTACAATGAGGACGATTCTACATTTGTTCCATATACAGAACTGAAGATTTCTGACACAACATCTATTATTCTTTTAGCAGATAATGATGGAGCAAAACTTCCGGATTCTTATCAGGAAGGCGAACTTACAGTAACAGATCAGACGTATCCATACTGGGCAAATCCTGAGAATGATCGTTATGATCTCCTGTATGCGGTGAATACAAGAACCGGTGAAAAAGGGTTCTATCAGTATGATTCACAGGATGGCACTTATCAGAGTGTAGATGTTCAGACAACAGACGGTACAAAGAAGCAAGTAAAAAGGAATTGTTGGAAAACTGGAGTCACTTGTAAAAAGAACATCCAATTGTTCTTCTGGCTGGAGGAGCACTGATCGTAGTTGTATTACTCGTTCTTATGATTATGTTTGCAGTAAAACTTGTGCATAGAAATCAGGAACTTGATGATCTGTATGATGAGTATGATATTCCGTTTGAAGATGAGGAAGATGACGAGCCGGTTGCTGCTAAGAAGTCAGACAGAAAGGCGTTTGGACGTAAAAAAGTAAAAGATGATGATTATGACGATGGTTATGATGATGATTTTAATGATGATTACGATGCCTTTGATGACGATGAGTATGCGGATTATGATTTTGATGATGATTACGATGATGAGTATGACAATGAATATGATGCGCCGACAGGAAATACAAGAAATTTAGGAAAATCCGCTAAGAAATCAAAAAAGGAAAAAAAATCAGATGATTATGATGTAGATTTCATTGATCTGTAAGTTTAAGAGAAGGATGAAAGATACTGATTAGGTAGTTGAAAACATATAGACAGGATTAGAACTGTTCAAGAAGAAAGTTCTGATCCTGTTTTTCTATCGTTCTTTTCAATCTTTATTAATTGATTATACACAGATTTATCACAATGCGGAGTTACTATGTAAACATCAAAGAAAAAAGAATAAACGAGAGAAGAGGTAATCTTTATGGAGAATCAATATAATTATTATAATTCAGATGGAATGAATGGAAACGGACAGAGCGAAACACCATTTCATGATGACAATGGTGGTCAGAAGCATCAAGCACCGCATGGTAAGAAGCCGCAAAAAAGAAAATTCCCAAAGCAGTGGCAGTGACAGGATTTGCACTATTGTTTGGAGTTGTTTCCAGTGGTACATTTTTGGCATCAAATGTTGTTGGAAGTAAAGTGCTGGGATTGACCGGTGTGACGAAGACTAATACTACGGCAACCAAATCTGTGAGCAGCAATGCTTCATTATCCAAATCTTCCAGTGTTGTAACTTCAGATGTTTCAAGTATTGTGGAAAATGTAATGCCATCAATCGTATCAATTACAAATATGAGTGTGCAGCAGGTTCAGGGATTTCTTTGGTGGTGTGTCACAGCAACAGAGCGAAAGTGCTGGAACAGGAATCATTATTTCCCAGAATGATTCAGAACTTCTGGTTGTTACAAATAATCATGTAGTAGCAGGAAGCGATACATTAACAGTTACGTTTGATGATGGAACAAGTGTTGAGGCAAATATCAAAGGAACAAACTCAGAGTATGATATTGCTGTTGTGGCTGTTCCGCTTGACTCTATTTCAGATGATACGATGAAAAAAAAAAAATTTCGGTAGCAACACTCGGAGATTCCACACAGCTAAAGGTTGGAGAACCTGCGATTGCAATCGGTAATGCAATTGGCTATGGACAGTCAGTAACAACTGGTGTAATCAGTGCTTTGAATCGTTCTGTTTCTGAAACAAACGAGCAGACTGGTGAGACAACAGAGAGTGATGCCAAACTGATTCAGACAGATGCAGCCATTAATCCTGGAAACAGTGGTGGAGCACTTGTAAATGCAAGTGGCGAAGTGATTGGAATCAACTCATCCAAGCTGGTTGGTGATTCTGTAGAAGGTGTCGGATATGCAATTCCAATCAGTGATGTATCCGATCTGATCCAGAATCTGATGAATCAGGCAACAAAGACAAAGGTTGCAGAAAAAGATCAGGGCGCAATTGGCATCAAAGGAATGAGCGTGCCGGCTGAATATTCCAAACAGCTGAATATGCTGGAAGGCGTTTATGTATCAGAAATTACAAAAGGCGGTGGAGCAGAGGCAGCCGGAATGACAAAAAAAAAGGAAGTGTTATCACAGCAATTGACGGAACAACCGCATCAAGCATGGATGATCTTCAGGAACAGCTTCAATATTATGCCAAAGGAGATAAGGTGTCGCTGACAATTCAGATTCCACAGAGTAATGGAGAGTATGAAGAGAAAACAGTGGAAGTAACATTAGGTGCGAAATAAAACTACTTTTAAGTGAATGTATTATGTTTTTAGGGATTGTCACGTGGCAATCCCTTTTTGTTGTTGTTCACAATTTTTCTTATCTTCCATACAATAACAAAAAAGATATAAGGATTTATTTTATGGCACCATATTGTTCTAATAGGAATACGAACTGTTATTGTCAGAATGGAAATTACAGGTCACAAACAAGGCAAGAAAATGAAAGACAGCTTCATTGCAATATTCCTGTTCCTCCACTTCCGGAGCAGAAGTCGAAAAATTACTGTTGCGATGAGTGTGTTGGTGATTACAGCAAAACGGATGTTTTGCAAGAGTTTCCGGTTGCGATGGCTTATGTCCCATGGCAGCAGTGGAGAAAACTTCACGATCTCGGTTATGGATTTCAGTGTGGAACTATTTTTCAAGAGCTTGAAAAACCATTTCGTGGAAAAGGAGGATGCTGTAAATGAGTTGCAATTGTCATGAAATGAATCGAAGAGAACTTTTTGAATATATAAATCAGATAAGTTTTTGCAGTAGATGATGTTAAATTATTTTTAGATAAGCACCCTGAAAATCAGAAAGCACTTGAATATTTTCAAAAATATAAAGAGAAACGTATTGAAGCACTCAAAGAATATGCAGAGGTATATGGACCTTTAACTGTAGATACAGTCAGCGAAAACAGTGACTGCTGGAATTGGATCAATGAACCATGGCCGTGGCAGGAAGGGGGATGCTGATTTATGTGGAATTATGAAAAAAAGACTTCAATATCCTGTGAAGATAACCCAGACGAATCCGAAACTGGCGAAAATTATTATTAGTCAGTTCGGTGGACCGGATGGCGAATTGGCTGCATCTATGCGTTATCTTTCACAGCGATATACGATGCCATATAAAGAGGTAACAGGAATACTGACTGATATTGGTACAGAAGAATAATCCGTTTCTTTTGGAAATAACAAAAACCCTTTATTTGCGCGGGATTCTTGGCTTTATGGTCAATTCAAAGTTAGGCTCATTCAGATGACCGCGCTTATTTTTTCGTTAATTTCTTGTATTCTATAGATTCTATGAGTAATTTCAACAATCTGTTGCGTTCCGGAATAGATAAATCCCAATAACAGGAAAGCAGATCTTCACAAGCCGGCAGGAACTGTTCTATATTGGCTTCTCTTTGGCGTTCCTTGTCAAGTTCGAGTTTCAGCTGGGCAACGTTTGATTCAGCTTCAGAAATTCGGTTTTGTAAACTGTCAGATCGCTCAAGAAAGACTTCTGTCGAGTAGACACCTTGTTCAAGCAGATCATACATGGTTCCCTTTTGCCGTAGAAGTTGATCGAGTGTCTGTTGAGCTGATTCCAAAAGAACTTCTTTTTCCGGAATAAGACTCTTACTTGGCATCTGACCACTCAGACGATATCCTTCAACCCAGTCAGAAAGCGCGTTATAAACTTCTCGCTCGACAAGATCCAAAGGGCTGCCAATGGTAGGACAATCATATGTACTACACAACATCAGATCATAAGGCACACGACTGGCAGTTCCGGAAGGTGGCCGGCGAATCATTTTTCTTTTTTGCACTCACTACAGACAATGATTCCTGCAAGCGGATTTTTGATAATGCTAGAACCGGAAGGCTTTGGGGATCCACAACCAAGATAACTTTGAGCTTCTGCAAATACATCGTGATCAATCAAGCGCGGATGCCGGCCGGAAACAATGGTATAGTCACTGGTTCTCGGACGCGTGGTTGTGAGAACACCGTTTTCAACTGTCCTGACCACTTTTCGTTCGCCGATCTTAACGCATTGATCATACACAACATTAGAGAGGATTCCACGGACGGTGCTCTCACCCAAAGTTTGGAATTACGCGGCTTTGTACCGTAACTGTTTAAAGTACGAGTGATTGACCGGATACCGACACGTTCCGGACCGGTAAACATAGAAAAGATAAGCCGCACAACAGGAGCCTCGTTTTCATCAAAAGCAAGAGTCCATCCTTTCTCTTTTTCAAGTTTCACTCTCCGGAAACCGTATGGTGCGGAGTTGTATGGCCACTTTCCCTCAGAGATAGCGGCATAACGTCCATTCTGCATCCTGCGCTTGATCGTCTTATATTCACGACGACTCATGAATAATCCAAACTCAAAATACTCTTCATCGAATTCATTGGCAGGATCATAGGTTTTGGAAGGCGTGATGATTAGTGTGTTGGAATACTGAAATGCTCTCTGCACAACTCCCCTGATCGATTGTATCACCACGAGCAAGACGTTCCACTTCCATAACAAGCACACCGTCCCAAAGGTTTTGTTCTACTTCGCGAAGTAACTGTTGCATAACAGGACGCGCAGCTATAGTTTCTCCGGACACAACTTCTCGATAAATATTGCTAATAATAAGGTTGTTTTTCTTAGCAAGAGAAAGAAGTGCACGTTCGTGTCTGGGCAAGAGTTTCCCCTTCACCATGCTGCTCGGCTTCAAGATCCTTTCTCGATTTTCTTAAATAAATACAATATGACATGATATCACCTCCGTATATATTATGTAAAAAGTACAAAAATAACAGTCATACATAGAACGTAAGTTCTGATTGTGCGACTGCACCGAAGATGATACAATATTCTTTGGTAAGACAGTATCTCTTCGGAGTTACTAAAGCACATTGGCGTGTCTTCCCCAGTTGACCGTTCCTGTTGGCGCAGGAGCGGTTTTTTATTTTAGTTGTTATGACTGTAAAATATCATCTGAAAATCGTCTAATAACTAATGACACTTTTTACAAGGCTCGTAACCTTGTGCCTCAGCTTCAGAAATAGAAAGTTGCCAGGATGTACTCGGATCCATTTGACCACAATCTGATCTACTGTGGTATTTGCTACCAGTAGCAGAAATCCAAACCATTTCTTCTTGAGGTTCTTGTGTTTGCTGAACAACATCTGATTGATTGGATTCTTCAGCGGCAATAGCAGCCTTGTCTTCAACATTGAAAGTCAGAGAATTACTTTCAATGCCATCACATGAAACAGTGATTATATATAAGAACCAGCTCCGCTTGCTGAAAATGTAAGGTTTCCGTTATCATCAGAAGCAAAGGTACATTCGGATCCATTTAAAGTCAGGTTATCAATATTAGCATCGGCCGGTGTTACGGTAAGTGTTACCGGAACCTCTGTATTAATATCATAAGTCTGATCTGTATCAGCTGAAATACTCAAACTTTCAAGAGCTGCAACTACTGGCTTCGTGTCTTCAACCTTTTCTGCGTTCTTATCATCGGAATCAGTGCAGGATGAAATAGCACCGATCACAAGGGAAGAAAAAAGAACGACAGCTGTAAAGGCATCCACACCCCATCTTCTTTTTGGATGGCATCATCTATATCCGGAGAGGTACCTGAAAATGTGAATGAACCGAAACTACTTTCGGATGAAAGTCGTTTTTTAATCTCTTTTTGAATAGGTGATTGACATGGAAAGTGTGATACCGCCGAAAATCAAACAAATTACTGTTGCCAAAGCACTTCCACCGGCGAAACCATTAATTAGCGCAACGAAAAACAGAAAAGCGGACAGTATCGCAGAGGTTATTTTTATAGCGCTTCAAAGAATCCGTTGTAAATTTATCAAAGTGATGCGCTTGAACCATCGGCAACATTATTCTGAAAAGAAAGGTCTTCCGTAAGGATTGGATCTAAGTTGTCTGTAGAAATCTTTTTATGACTGGATGGTTTTTTTACTACCAGATCCACCACCGGAAGAAGTAGTGTAGTATGCGCCGGTACCTGGAATGCCGACAGATGTTGTTTTCTTTTTCCAGAAGAGCTATATGTTTTGTGGACACCTTTTCCACCAAACGTTACACTTGTACTTTTCTTTGTTCAAGTTTACCTTTACCCAGGAGCAACCTTTGAAACTTTTTCTAAATCTTAATCCCATAAATTTACCCTCATTTGTGTGCCTGCCAATCAGGAACACCACAATCCTGATCGGAACCTACTCCATAGATATTTGAGCAGGTCTTCCTAATAATAGCAATCCCTAAAGTTCTCAAACAAAAAGAACAGATGTTCGATAAAACCATTGATTTCTAAATACAAATGTCGTATGATGAAATCAAGGAATTTCGAAGAGTGTTCTTCTTGCTGGGAACGGAGGGATCCATAATGAATTATAAAAACTCATAATAAAAATGCTTGACGAATTGGACGACACACGATTAAAAAAATGTATATTTTTTCATTCGCGGAATCTTAGGACTGAAATAAATCAGTCCTTTTTATTTGTATAGAATCCAAAAAGTCTTCCAATACTTTCCATCCAGTTTCGTCAAGAGCCGCCAATCCGGAAACAAGTCTCTTTTTAAAAGAATCATCTTCCTCAGTCATGAGCTGTCCGACAAACTGTGCGATTTCATCAGAGTAGGACAGTTTCACAAACATATCACCCTCTCCAGTACGGAGCCAATTTTCGTTGACATTATATTTTGTACATATAAGAGAAATAACTGCATCACTTGGAGCATTTTTTCCAACTTCATAAGCACTTTAATGTTACCTCTTGCGATTCCAATATCATCAGCGAATTCTTGCTGAGTCATATCTAGTTCTTTTCTTTATTTTTTTTAGGCGTTTATACATTTTCTCACCTCTTTTCTTGATATTGATTATACAACATGGCAGGAAAAAATGCAATAAAAATGTTGGTAAATTGCAAAATGTTGGATAATAGCAAAAAGAGATTGACAAAAGCGATCTACCAACATATAATTGGCATATACCAACAAAACAGCAGACACAGAAAGGAGTAAGAAATGTCAGAGAAAGAAAAACAGATTATCAAGACACTTGCTGATAAGTTACCAGCAATGAGCGAAAGAGAAAGAGGATACCTCGAAGGAACGATCGCAACTGCGGCAGCAATGAGTAGCAAGAAAGAGGAGTTGGAGAAAGACGATCCTGAGAAGAAGGTGGGGTGAGAAGAGAATGCTTGTAAAGGTCAAGGGAAAAGAGCAGAGCATTAAAGATCTGGAAGAAATTATTAACTTATTAGAAGAAGCAAAAAAGAATTCTGTATCGAATTCCTACACAGATAGAAATTGAAGTGAAAGAACACGATACAGAATTAAGTTCTATTGATTCTCAAGATACTCAATAATACTCGATAACACATAGGAGGTTTGTTGTGCTATTGAGTCGAGAAGATACTTTGTGTCGGTGTCTACATCAGAACCACTAATCTTATCCTGAATAGAAGCCATACACTCAGTGTAAACTTCTTTGACTTGAGAAATATCTGTAATTTGCTTCAAATTCATAGCTCCTTTCTTTCATACTCGGCATGGCAGTGCCTGTAAGAAAAGTATAGAGAAAGAGATGGAAATAGCAAGTGAGGTGAGAAGAGATGGGTAATTGGATTATGGTTGGGCCTCGTTTGGATAGCTGCAGTTATCGGATGCATTGTAATGAAAAAGATACAACCGGAAACATTCCTGGCTGTATCTAATATATGCTCTTTTTGTATATGCGTGGCAGTCACAATGATTGCAAATAGTTCAGCTATCTGCGGCCTAAGCTGTTCAAGTTGGGGAATAGCAGATTCTAAATCACCATCATGTATTGATGCGTTAATAGTAATGAGAAACAGCAAGAGAGGAGAGAAGAGATGAATATCTACGAGGAAATTTCATTGTTTGCAAAAAGACAAAGAGATGAAATCAATAAAGAAAAAAAAAAAAGGAAAAAACAAGTATGCATTGATCCGGACTCGATTATAGGAAAGGAAATCATGTATCAAACAGCGTTGCTTCATGAAATCTTATACGAGATTAGAAGGAGCAGAGCCTTTCCTAAAGATATTAATCATAGGGAAAGAAAATAGTGAAAAAGAGGAGAAAGAAATGAAAAAAAAAATAGATTGGGCATCGTTTCCAGGAACGATACCCGTGGCTTCCGGCGATTATTTCAATTATCGCATTAATCGCTGCATACACCAAAGGGATAATGCAAGATAGGTGACAAGAGAATGAGTAAGAGGTATGTCAACTATGATTTCTATGAAAATGGTATTGAAGAAAGTGTGGATGGAGAAAAAATAAATCAAATTATTGAGGAAATCATAGAAATCATGCGGAAAAACAAAATAACAGTAGGTACTGCACGAACTATTTTAGAAGATACGATTTCCTCAATAACAAAAAGACACAGTTATCACATAGAATGTTCCAATATTTTACGTAAGAAATAGAAAATAGCAAGTGAGGTGAGAAGGAGTGAAAAGCAAAGCTGGTACAAGTGATTAGAACTGAAACTGTAGAAGGAGATGGGAAAAAAAAAGTCCAGTACATAGCGTGGAAAGATACTGGACTTTGGAGGGAGAACTCTTGGCTGAAAAGGTATATATGGGAAAGCAACAAGAAGGTGAGGCAAGGGAAAGATGAATATCTACGAAGCATCTAAGAAAGCATTGTAGGAGAAAAAAATGCATGAGAGAAAATCCAACTGCAAGGGGTAAAAGTAAAAAAGTGGAGACAGCAGGGACATGTACATTAATGAAATAGATGGAAACCACCGGTCAAAGGATGGCAACCAACAACGAGAGAGCTACTTTCTGAATCCTGGGAGATTACGGAATAAATAGCAACAAGTACAAACCGTAGCACATAAACTTTTCTAGGAGGTGATGCAGGTGATCGTAGAGATCAAAAAAGACAGAAAGCGGATGCACATATAAATTGATGATTCTGCTTATCTGGGGAAAAAAGCGAAAAGGAGCATGAAAAAGTGATCAATGATGTATCAACTATCATAAACGAGCATCTGAGATCAAGAAAGCGATAAAACCGCTTTAGGCGGTGGAAAGAAGGACAAGCATGGAGGATTGTTGCTACTGTCAGCATAGAAATAATTGTATGGAACGCAGTCGATGTTATCCGTGCGCATCATACAAGAAGGAAGGAGGGCGCAGCGGATGTATATCATTACAGCAAAAACACAAGGGAAATAAAATCACAAGAAAAGCAGTCAGTGACACTCAGGCATCTGCGATCATAAATCAGCTGTTGCGTAAGGGATGCACCGAAATAGGAATAAAGGAGGAAAAAGGAATGCAACAGAAGGAATTTGTTTTATACAAAAGAAGGTTACTGAGTCTGATCCCGGGAAAATTGCAGGACATTCCGAACAGGGGGAGTGAAGATCAAGTTTTTCCGTTCCAGCCTGATCGAGCAGATTGAAAAGGAAAAGGACTGGCAGTTCACCAGGGAACAGGCAGCAGAGCTGATTCGGATGGCAATCTATCCGGATCTGAGATCAGAGGAAGAGCGGATGCAGTATGAAGATTTCCTCATGAATGGATTGGACAGAGTTATGTCAGAGAATGAGGAATGAGCCGTAAAACGCGGAAGAAGGGAGAAAGACCACATATGGATTATCAGATGGACGAAAACACAGGAACTGGGCTGTTGCTCGGGGACATGGGAAGAAGCGAACGAGTACGCCAGGAAGAAGAACAAAGGAGAATACATCATATTAGAATGAGCCTTTGGAGAACAAGGTTTATCACAGGCGTTGGAATGCTTGTTGGACTCTTCTATGCTTCCGGAGCAGCAATTACATATTCCATATCAGTCAAAACGCCGGAGTCAACGCTGGAGCGCGTCCTGATCGGACTGGCTGTATCAGCAAGCTTCTATGCGCTGAATTCGATCGCAAGGACGCTGGAAAAACAGATAAAAATAACACTTCCGGAGGTAACGGAAGTGTTGAATGCAAGACTTTGTCTCGCAGATATTAAAGACATTATTATCTTAACATCTGCGGGGCAGGAAGTCAAGAAAAACGGGGGATTCTGCCCCATTTTAATACTCGATTAAGATATTAAAGATAGAGGTATACGATGGCAACGAAGAGAGTAATACACACCTTCCGGAAAGGAGACATCCTGGAGGTGAAGGAAATACCATGATGGCAGGTATGGAGCAAGGGGACTGCCAAGAGAAAAGAAGAGAAAGCCTACACCGGAGCAGATGGCAGTAGTGAACGCCATGAATAAGGCGGAGACAGCCGACATAGATTGTTGGAGTACTTTTGGCAAGGGAGACTACTTCCTGACGTTGACGTACAGAATCGAGGCAAGACCTCCGGACATGGCGAAAAGCAAAAGAAGGATTTCACGAATCTGATAAGCAAGCTAAGGACAAGATACAAGAAAGAACAGATCGAATTGCGCTGGATCCGGAACATTGAGAAGGGAACCAAGGGAGCATGGCACATTCACATGGTCATCACCGGATGCCGGGATACGATCCGCTGGGTGGAGGAATGTTGGCCACATGGTGGAATCTATGCAGAACAACTGGAGAAAAGCAAATACTACGAAGAGGATTTCTCACAGCTTGCATCCTACATCACCAAAAACGAGAAGGTGGGAGAAAAGAGGGAAGACGGAAAGAGGGACAAGCCAAGACTCAGTGAATCCAGTTACAGTACATCACGGAATATGCCACTGAAACCACCAAAGAAGAAAAAAAACTGGCAAGATGGCCAAAAAAAAAGAGATCAAACAGAAGACCGGTTATTACATTGCCAAGAGTTATGAAGGAATCAATCCGGCCACTGGGTTCAAGTACCGGAGATACACATTGATCCGGTTGAACAGGAGGATTTGAAGACATGAAGACAGTGAAAGTCTACATAGAGACAACGATCACAGGTCCGTCAAAACCGAAGTATGGAAAAATATGCGGCAGCTTTAGCGTTTACAAGGAAAAACGGGAAGACGGAAGACCGATTCCTGCAAGGAAGTGAACAGGAAACAACCTATAACCGTAGCGTACTATTAGCCATGGTTCGGGCAATGCAGAGATTCACAGAGCCATGCCATATCATATTCTACACAGGGAATACATTTATCCGCAATATGGTTCAGGCAGACAATCCGGAAAAGTGGAGACGGGCAGAGTGGAGAAAGTCGGATGGAAAAGATATACAGAACAAGGAACTGTGGCAGTTGTTCCTCGAAGAGAGTAAAGAACACGAGATAGAGATCGTATACGAAAACAACAGTGAGTATAAAAAGGACGCTTGAAGCGTACTTACAAGGAGAAGAGGTATAAAGATGTTTGAGAAGTTTGGAGAATTTGATTCTTACGAGGAGATTAACCGTGCAGCCAAAGCACAGTTAGAAGAGGGAGATTTAGAAGCGATTAAGACAATCGCAGAGGAGAACGGACTGGATCCGGAAGACGCAGAGGACTTTTGCACCGGTGCAATCGAAGAATTGACAACACCGAGTCTTGCGGCAATGGGAAAGCTGGAACTGGAAAGCGAAAGATCTGAGTCTGACAGGAGCACTGAGAGACTGGACGGATTTTATCGAGCAGTTATGTTTAGGGGACGAAGAGATGGCCTTTGCAGTCAGAAGAAAAGGGAAGTCATTGAAAGACTGCATGGCTTTGGTCTTGAAGACGGCATTTAATGCCAAAGCACGGCTGGATGACAGGATCACAAAGGCAGCAGGACTGACACCACCGTTGTATATCAGCATACCGGGAAAGGCACAGATCAAAGAGATCGTGAGGGAATATTACCTGGGTGAGAAGAAATGAGAGTATACAAAGGGTTCAATAAAAAATTCAGGCAAAACACGGAAAAGGGACATTCCAGTACGAGAAAGGGAAGACCTATAAAGAAGAGAAAAGCAAAACAAGATCCACTGGATTCCATGCGGCGGAGTATATCCTGGATTGCCTGCAGTGGTATCCGATCGATGGAAAGAACAAATTCTTCCTGTGCGAAGCTGGCGGAAGTATAGACGAAGAGGATGGATGCTCGATGGTCGTATCTACAGAGCTGACATTATTAAGAGAACTGACGCTTATGGAGATTGCAATGGCGGCAATGGAATATAGGATCATCCATCCGAAGAGAACGTGGGAGAAAAAGAGAAAGAGGTGCATACGCAGAAAAAGAGCGGTCAAAAGCGATCGGAGAGACAAAGATAGCGATCGCAAGGGGAAAAACATCCGGAAGTGAAAGGCGAATACGGAACCGTGATCGGACTGATCGTAGAGGACGAGAAAGGCAAGCCAGTGGCAGCAGGCGTGAGGAATGAATGTTGATGGAATACAAGCGAAAAGCGCATCAGATCTATTCCATGACAGAAGAAAGAGAATGGGTGGAGGTGCAGAAATGAAACGAAAAGCGATTGAGTGCGTTGCACCGAAGAAACCGGCAGGAAAAAGGACTCACAGCCACGCTACAGGAGTTGGAGAAAATTCTGATCCTAAATATCTATCAGGCGAAGGAACTGCTGGTGCGGTACTGTATCAACTATGAGACAGGGGAACATGAGTACTGGAAAGAGCAGCATGGTTGGAGAAAAGGCGGTATCCTGAATGCACTGAACGAGGACTGGCGAGATTGGGAATGGAGAACATATGACGATTATCCGAAATTGCAGGAGAAAGACGCCAACAGGATCAAAGAATTGATTAAACACAGAGCGTGGAACAACAGCCCGTGGGAGAGAATCAACGGATTGGAACATATAGCTATAACAGCGAGATTAGGGAAAGATGTGAAACAAACCGGAAAATGAAACTCATGAACTTAATGAGAAAAGTTCCAGGTTGTCCGAAGAATCTGAGAGAATGGTTCTTTGAACAGGCAGCAGGAGAGGATTACATGTTCCGAACAGGGAAACGAAAGAATTTGCCTGCACGAACTGTGGGGAATCCAGCTGGCCGGAAGAAATCAAGCGGCAGGACGGAGAAAAAGAAGATCCGGCACAATGACATGGTATTCTGTCCTTCCTGTGGAAAACTAGTGCAGGCAAAGACAAGAACAGACCATATCGAACAGAAATGGAAGAGCTGCTATCTCATCCAGCCGGTAGATGAAGATACAAGCGTGCTTCGGATCATAGAAGCAAAGGTCGGATGGGACAATGGAAGACATTATGTAGAGCTTGGAGATGAAATCAGAATCTTATTGTACAAGGTCTACTCCAACAGAAAATTGAAGAAGACATACATGATCTATTACGAGGACTCCTGGGATGGATGGACAAAAGGAAACCGGAAAAATCTAAGAGCAAGAGAAGGTTACTTGTATCCGGGAGAATTTGGCCGATATTAGACGGAACCACTTACAGCGAAGCAACAAGAGTCCTGGAGCATTTATCGAAGACGGAATGGAACTGAACTACAACAGACTTGTGGCAGGGGCGGGACAGATGAGAGGATATGCGCAGAAGATTGAGTATCCGGCAAAAAGGACGTTTTTGGAATCTGCTGAGAGATACGGTTGGCTGTACAGACTATCCGGGATATCCATCACAGTACTACGGACCACTGGACATGAGAGAGGAAAGCATTGAGGGAATGTTCAGAATCCAAGACCGTCAGAAGATCAACCGGATCCGTGACGAACATGGCGGAAACAGGATGGTACGCTGGATGCAGTATTCGGATGAGACAGGGCAGAAGATCTCAAAAGAGACGGTACAGTGGATGATAAAGAATAAGATAGAAACCAAGCGGCATCCGGGGGACTGGAAAAAATATATGAGTCCACAGAAGATCATGAACTACATCGAAAGGCAGAAAAAAGAACAATATGCAGGAATGACGGCAGAAGCTGTCCTTGAAGAATATAAAAGACTATCTCAGCATGTGTGAAGCGTGTTGCAAAAATATGGCTGACGAGATGGTCTATCGTCCAAGAGAACTAAAAACGCAGGCATGATGAAGTCGTTGTAGACCGGCAGCAGATACAGATCTTGAAAGAACTGGAAAACAATGCAGAGGGAAAAAGAAGCATATGCACAGGAGATGCGGCAGAAGTTTCGGAAGCAGAAGAAATTCTGAAAGAGATCAAGAGCCGATATGAGTACGAAGATGAAGAGTATAAGATCATTGTACCGAACACGTTAGTGGATATCGTGAAAGAAGGACGTGCGCTGCATCATTGTGCCGGCAGCAGTGAACGATATTTTGACAGGATTGAGAGCAGAGAGACATACATCTGTTTCCCCTACGGAGGCAGGGAAAGCACCGGGAATCCCATTTTACACGATTGAAGTAGAGCCGGGAGGCACGATCAGACAGCACAGAAGCTATTATGACGAAGAGCCGGGAATCGAGGAAATCCGGGTATTCCTGAAAGAATGGCAGAAGGCAATCCGGAAACGTCTGACAGAGGAAGATAAGAAGTTGGCCAAGATCAGCAAGATTAAGAGAGAAGCCAATATTGCAGAGCTGGAAGAGAAAAAGAATACAAGAGTCCTTCAGGGATTGGTGGAAGATTTCCTTGAAGCAGAAGAGATAGAAAAAAGAACTGGAGGCGGTTTGATGGAATTAGCACAGTATCAGGATTATGAAGAGTATAAAAAAGCAATGAACACTGTCCTGAACAGGACCGTGGAAGATTTTGTTATGACGGGATATTTGCTGAAGCAGGGAAGAGATACCGATATCTTAAAGGATTCAGGATATAGCAATGTCAATGAATTTGCGTGGGCGAATATAAACTGGAAGCTTCTACACAGGTATCAAGATACATCAGGATCAATGACAGATTTTCGGAGGGTGGTTACTCTCCGAGACTGCAGGAGCATTATAAAGTTTGGCTATGCGAAGCTGGCACTGATGCTGACGCTTTCCGGAAAGCGTAGCAGAAGAGCTGACACCGGCATACAGCAAGTCAGAGATCCAGGTGGTCAAAGAAGAGATAGAAAGCGAAGAGAAGATCACAGATATCGAAGTCATTTTGGAAGGCGAGAAAGAAGAACAGAAAGAACTCGACAATCTGGAAAAGGCAATCCATCAGATCTGCATGGATGAACCGGAACTATATCTAAAACTGCATGAGGCAGTCAGAACAAGCATAGAACAGGACGGATAAAAGAGGTGTTAGCACCGGACGGGGACAAAGCTATACAGTGTAAGACCACAAGGCTGCGGAAGAATTATGCTCTATCTAAACGATGAGAAGGACGACGAGGTTATACTGCAGGTTGTAAGACAAGGACTGAAAGAAAAGTTTGCCTGGGGAGAATATTTTAAGCTATCTTGTCCTGATCACAGAAGAGGAAGACGCAAAAACAGAATTGGGAGGAGCTCTACGGACAGAAGTATCCGGGAAAAAGAACGGATTGCACCAGTGCAACCGAAGAAAGAGAAGAGAAAAAGAGTCAAAGGTAGTGAAGGCGAAGCTGCCAAAACCAAAAACCGGAGAAACAGGAGACGGAGAAACCGCTAGAGCTTCCAAACGACATTCCGGGACAGACAGAGATCGAGAAAGATTTTCCAGAAATGCTTCCGGAAGCCGGGGAAAACGCAGGAAATACAGAGCAATTTTTATCAGAGCAGGACAGCACAAAAGAGGAAAAATTGCACCAGTGCAATGCCGGAACCTGTGGAGATTGTGGAAAAACCTGTGGATAATTCGGAGCAGATGGAAGAAAATGCGAGAAACACAGAAGCGGGAGCCAATTCAGAACCGGTGGATAAGTCCGAAGAAGAACAGAATCAGGCTGGCAGCAGATGGGAATACATGAAGACAATGGAATCATACAAGATGGCACTGTACATGGCAGCATCCGTGAAAGAGATGCCTCACATGATGCTGAATTCAGCAGAGTATTGGAAGAAAATGGTTAGAAGCAGAGGTGGATGAAAAATGGAGAAGAACTCAGTAAATAACAAAATAATCCATAGCTTTCGAGAGGTGGACTTATCAGCGATAGCGACATACCATCGATTGCAATTTATAAGCACCCACGGGATATACCGGATAAATATGTTGCGAGTCTATGCTTGCAGCAGTCCGACGAACATTATCATGCTGGCAGATTCCGCAGAAGAGCTGAGAAAAAGACATTGAAGGAGTATGCGAACCGTGCATATGGTTTGATCGAATGCAAGGGAGATCCGAAAAACTTAGTTGGGGTATATATCTTATGAGCATCGATTATTCAGACATGGCATTTCCGAAATTAGCCTGCAAGAAAAAAGGAAATCACATAAAAGAGCATCCTCAAGAGTAGAAAGGGGAGTCTGCTATCTCTGTTTGATACTCTATGGCGATCCTTCCAAGAAGTACACAGAGGAACATCATATCATGTTCGGATCGGACAGCGCGAACTATCTGAGGCAGATGGACTCAAAGCAGATCTGTGTCGGAATCATCACAAAGAAGGACCGGAAGCGGTCCACAATAACCGAGAAATGCGGGAACTACTCTGCAGAATAGCACAGACAGAATATGAGCAGACACATACGAGAGAAGAGTGGATGGCGAGATATAAGAAAAAATTATTTATAGTTACCTCCGCTGAATGGCGTGGAGATAAAAGTATGTCACAATACTGCAACATGATAACAAAGACTTCTTCCCTGGATGCGGCAGGGAGGAGAAAGGAGCAGACAAGTGCCAAAAAGACAAAAAATCAACAGCTTGGAAAAAGCGAATTAGCTGAGATAAATGCAAAAAGCAAGACAGGAAGGAATGAGTTATGGACAGTATGTGGGATTAATGTACTGCGAAGAAAAAGAGATGAAATGGAAAGAAGGAGAAGATATGACAGAAAGAGACGCGAGAGATTTGGTTGATTGGCTGGATCAGGCAGAAGAGGAAACAAAAAGCAACAATTGCAGAGCATGAAAGAATCGATCCTTTTTTATGACGGAGTGCTTTCAACGGTCCGCACAGTCCGTGAATATATCAAGAAAATGCGTAAGGTGGATGAAGCAGAAGGAGAGAAACAGATGAAAGAGATTATAACAGATAGCAAGTTTGAGCATATCGAAGAAATTAAGCCGTTTTTCTTGTGGACAGGAAGTTTGAGCATAGAGCAGGCAATCACACACTTGACAAAGCGGTACGATGAAGAGGAAGCACACAAACTGTTGGATGAAAAAGTTAGAATTTGTGTCCGGGCTACATGAGGAACAATCACGGAGCTGTCGAGCAGTACGGAATCTACCTCATTCCGGAATTCATGCTTGGATATGATGACATAGAGATTGTGATTGTAGCGGCATCCGAAAAAACGAGCGGGCTACGGTGGTATTCTCGGACATTCCGGTAGTTAAGCGAGAGTGAAAAATGACAAGGCAAGAGCAAGAGGATCAAGCGCAGCTTGAGTGGCTGCGGAAATGGAAAAGAACGACGGAAGGAAAAAAGAAAACGTGAGAAAAAAAGCCACTGTTTTTATAAGATTCTAAGGAAACTCGGAATTATAAAGGACTACGAGGAAGATATAAGAACAAGAATGGAGATGTGCGAAAGAGCAATAAAGGCAAATGTATGTCCTGAAGATTGTGACATTTGCGCATGGGACACGAAGGGAGGGATTGATTACAATGGTTATATTACGACCAGTAGGAACAATAGGAAACCGTCTGAAATATCTAAGAAAAATCAGAGGACTGACAAGAGAAGAGGCAGCAGTCAAGCTAGACATGAAGGAGGAAAGACTGCAAGATCTTGAAACAGGGAAGAAAAGGGCTGACGCTAGAGAAGCAATCAAATATGCAGATACATATAATGTATGTCTTTAGAGTACATAGCAGGGAGAAAGAAAGTTGAATATTGAAGATGCAATTAGAATCATTAAGGGGTTGGATACATCCAATAGCGAAGAAAACATCGAAGCAAAGAAAATGGCAGTTAAAGCATTAGAGAAGCAGAGACAAAAGAAGATTGAAACATGGAACGGACAAGCATCGTGCCCACGCTGCAAATTTTGCGGGCAGGCTCTTGATTGGAGTGATGAACAGTGAAAAAGAAGTACAGACGCACGCTGGAGTCCTGCGGAAATCCAGCAGAATCAAAAAGAACATTATGCTGCCACGGCAGAACATCCACCGGACCGGAAGACAAGCGAGAAGTTTCACCGGCCGGCATACCAAGCAGGCAATCTGATCGAAGCACAGGGGCAGCAGTTGTGGCATGGAGATGTAGCAGAATACTTGGCAAGAAAGTACAAGATAGGAGATGATGCCAATGGAGAAGAGACTGGAAGAAAACAATGTAAAAACGAGAACGACAGGA
>VOFJ01000412.1_pt1 | contig 24000 bp, 20 predicted proteins | sample 5384081 | NCBI WGS metagenome assembly VOFJ01 (sample SAMN12384729, study PRJNA508395) | human gut metagenome | isolation source: healthy gut I | host: Homo sapiens | reverse complement strand
TCGACCGTTTTTACGGCATCCTGGCCGGCGCCACCAGCTACCTTCAGCCGCACGGAGGCCGCGGGCTGACGCTAGACAACACCAAACTGACGCCTCCGGAGGCGCCGTATTACACCACCGATGCCTTCACCGACTATGCCATCGAGTTTCTCGACAGTAACAAGGGCGACGGAAAGCCTTATTTCCTCTACCTGGCCTATAACGCACCCCACTGGCCGCTGCATGCCAAGCAGGAGGACATCGACAAGTTCCTCGGCAAGTACGACGCGGGTTGGGAGGCGATCCGTGAGGCTCGTTTCCGCCGTCAGGCCGAACTGGGCCTCGTGGACGATTCGTGGGAGCTCGCCGAGTGGGAGTCGCGCCGCTGGGAGGATCTGACGGACAAGGAGCGTGAAGACGCCGCCCTGCGCATGTCGGTCTACGCCGCACAGGTGCATTGCATGGACTACAACGTGGGCCGTGTGCTCGACTGGGTCGAGAAGAGCGGCGAAAAGGACAATACGCTGATCGTTTTCCTCTCGGACAACGGCGCCTGCGCCGAGCCGCATACCGAGACCGGTTTCGGCACGGTGGCCGACATCAACGATCCCAACAGCTGGGTGGCTCCCTCCTACGGACTGCCGTGGGCGCAGGTGAGCAACACGCCGCTGCGCAAGTACAAGGTGCGCGCCTACGAGGGCGGTCTGGCCGTTCCGCTGATCGTTTCGTGGCCCAAGCGTTTTTCGCGCTACGACGGTCAGATCCGTGACAACGTGAGCTTCCTGCCCGACCTGATGGCGACGTTCGTCGACGTGGCGGGGGCGACCTATCCCGCGACCTACAACGGCAACGACATCCATCCGCTGGAGGGCAAGAGCCTCGTGCCGACGGTCCGCAAGCCGAAGACCGTACTCCACGACTACCTTTTCGGTGAGCATTTCGACAACTGCTACGTGCGCCACGGCGACTGGAAGGCCGTCAAGGACGAGAAGTCGAGGGAGTGGGAGCTGTTCAACATCCCGGCCGACCGCTCCGAGCGTCACAACCTCGCCGCGCAGCATCCCGAGATTCTCGACGAACTCGTGGCTCGGTGGAAGGAGTGGGCCGCGACGCACGAGGTCTACCCGAAGAAGCTGAAGAAATAGCCTGTGCAGCTCCGGAACGACGGGCGGGAATGCCGCCCGGAACCGTTCCGGAGCCGTGCCGGTTTCCGACCGGAGAATGCGAGCCGCGGCGTCCCCGCGGCTCGCATCCGCAGGCGGCCGTCGGGTGCGGTCGTTTCGGGAGACATACGAAAACATTCGATTTGTCCGTTCGGAAACAAATTTCTACCTTTATTGTTGGACTCGCTTATGAAAAGATTCGTCATATCGCTGTTTTTGCTGATCGGATGCGCGGGATTCGTCTCGGCCCGGAACTATGCGCTGGTCAGTTACAACGCGGACAACGGCCTTTCGCACAATACGGTCCGGTGCATCGCCCAGGACCAGCGCGGATTCATGTGGTTCGGTACGGCGGACGGTTTGAGCCGTTTCGACGGGGTTGTTTTCCGCGTCTATAACTCCGAGAACCTCCGCCACGGACTGCTGAACACGTCGGTCCATGCGCTGTGCGCCGACCGCAAAAACCGCCTTTGGGTCGGGACCGAGCAGGGTGTCTACCTCTACGACGAGCGCAAGGACGCCTTTTCCCATTTCGGCGTCCGCACCCAGTACGGCGTGGTCATCACCGGGCGCATCACCCGCATTTTCGAGAACGGCGACGGCAAAATCTGGATCGGCACGGAGGCCCAGGGCTTTTTCGTCTACCATCCCGAGGACGGCACGCTTGAGCAGAACAGCCGCCTGGCCGATGCCGTGACCGACATGGCCGGCGGTCCGGACTGGAATGTTTTCGTGAGCGCCCGCAACGGCACGGTCGCCGAGTTCGACAGCGAGGGCAGACAGCGCCTGACGGTCCTTTCGACGGAGCGGAACGCCCATGTCTCCTCCGTCCGGTCGCTCTGTTACAACAACGACGAGCTGTGGAGCTGTTTCGAGACCGACGGACTCGCGAAAATGACCTGGTCGGGCGACAGCGCGGCGAAATGGACGCGGCGCGGCGAGATTCCGGCCCGGGTGCTGCTGCCGCTTTCGCGCGGCGAACTGCTGGTGGGTTCCGACGACGGGCTGTTCGTCTTCTACACCGGGTCGGGCGAGATCGACCCCGTGACGGACATGACGGTCCGCAGCGAGCCTTACACCTATACGGTCAATGCGCTTTTCCGCGACCGCGAGGGCGGAATCTGGGTCGCCACGCAATACAACGGCATCACCTACCTTCCCCGCCGCCTCAAACCCGTCGAACACATGTCGCTCAAGATCGGCGAGCGGGGCAAGACGCTCGCCACGGCGTTCGCCGAGGACGACGACGGCAATCTGTGGGTGGCCATCGACAAGCGGGGCGTGCTGAAAGTCGACGCCCGGGGCCGTGTCGACACGGAGCCTTTCCACGGCGCTTCCGAGTCGTTCCGCCGCGAGGTGAAGAATGTCCGCACGATGCTTGTCGCCGGAGGCCGCCTGTGGCTGAACCCTTGCCGGGGGCGTCTATGCCTGCGATTTGAAAACGGGCGCGGTGCGCAGCTACCGCAACGACCCCGGGGTGAAAACCTCGCTTTGCGACGACGACGTGGAGACGCTTTTCCGCGACGATGCCGGAACGATCTATGCCGGGACGCCGTGGGGGTTCGCCCGGTATGACCGGAAGACCGACGATTTCGTGCGGGTGAACAAGGGCGGCAACGATCTTTCCGTCTCCGATTTCGCCCAGGCCGGGCCCGGCGTGATCTGGGTGCTGGCGCGCAACAAGGGGGCGTTCCTGTTCGACACGTCGACCGGGGATTTCAGACATTACCTGTTCGCCCGGGCCGGCATGCCCAACAGCGTCTGCATCCTTACGGACAGCCGTGACAATACGTGGCTGGGGACGGAAACGGGACTGTTCCGGCTGAACCGCGAGACCCGGCGTTTCGTGCCGTTCGAAGCCTCCGACGGCATCCTGAAGGGGTTGTCGATCGCTTCGCTGGAGGAGGGCGGCGACGGGACGCTCTGGATCGCGTGCAACAACGGGCTTTTCAGCCTCGACACCGAGACGCAGGAGGTGCGCTACCACCTGACCGTCCGCGACGGCCTCACCGGCAACCAGTTCAACGACCGCGCTTCGCTGCGCATGCGCGACGGGCGGCTCTTTTTCAGCGGTATCAACGGTTATTCGGCCTTCCGGCCCGAGGCTCTGCAACGCAACGGTTTCGTTCCTTCGGTCTGCCTGACGGGGCTTCTGGTCAACGACCGGTGGGTGGAGATCGACCGCGGCGGCAGGGAATCTTCGCCGCTCAAACGCCCGCTGCATCTGAACAGGGAACTGCGGCTGAAATACAACCAGAACTCCGTGGGATTCACCTTCGCGGCGTTGAGCTACCAGGCTCCGACCAAAAACCGCTATGCCTGGCGGCTCGCGGGACAGAACGGGGAGTGGAACCATACCGACCGTAACGAGGTCCATTTCACCAACCTCTCGCCGGGACGGTACACGTTCGAGGTGCGCGGTTCGAACGACGACGGCGTATGGAGCGAAAACACGGCCGTCGTCGACTTCGTCATCCTGCCGCCGTTCTACCGTTCGGCGGTGGCCGTCGTTTGCTACCTGTTGCTGCTGGGCCTGCTGGCCTGGTACGGTTCCTGGTACGTGCGCCGCAAGCACCGCCTCAAACTCGCCGAGTTCGCCTCGCAGCAGGAGAAGATCAACTACCAGTCGAAGATCGACTTCTTCACCAACGTCGCCCATGAAATCCGGACGCCGCTTTCGCTCATCAAAGTGCCCCTCGAATCCATCCTGAAGGAGGACGGGCAGTTTCCGCCCAAGGTCCGGGACTACCTCCACGTCATGGAGAGGAACACGAGCAACCTGCTGGAGATGGTCAATCAGCTGCTCGACCTGCGCAAGACCGAAGAGACGGATTATACGCCGTCGATGGAGCCGTGCGACGTTTCGGAGCTGGTCGGCGAACTCTGCACGCGTTTCGGTCCGGCCGCGGAGGTCGGCGGCATCCGGCTCGAACGGCACATCGAACCCGGCGTGGTGGCGCAGGTCGACCGCGATGCCATTTCGAAGATTGTCAACAACTTGTTATCCAATGCGCTGAAGTACGCCAAGAGTAACTGCTGCGTGACCCTTGCAGCTGACAGCGGCCTTTTCCGCATCACGATTTCCGACGACGGGCAGGGCATTGTTCCCGAGGATATGGAGCGCATTTTCAACACCTTCTACCAGTCGGGCAACAGCAAGGGCGGAACCGGTATCGGGCTGCCCCTGGCGCGCCTGCTGGCCATCAAGCACGGCGGAAGCGTCGTGTGCGCCAACGGCGAGCGGGGCGGGGCCGTTTTCACCGTGGAAATTCCGTTGAGCCTTGCGGCTGCGGAGTCCGGTGCGCCGGACGGAGCGGGGCAGGAGGGCGCCGGGGAGGATGCAACTCCCCCCCCCGCTACGGCAGAGGAGAGCGGAACCTGTAAGATACTGGTCGTGGAGGATAACGACGATCTGAGGGCGGTGATCGCCGAGATCATCGGCGCCCGCTACGAGGTGCTGACGGCCGCCAACGGCAAAATAGCGCTCGGCGTCCTCGCCGACAACAACTGCGATCTGATCGTGAGCGACATCATGATGCCCGAGATGGACGGCTATGAATTGTGCGAATACGTCAAATCGGAATTGCGTTACAGCCACATTCCCATCATCCAGCTCACGGCGAAGACCTCCGTCGAGGACAAGGTCCGCGGCCTGGAGTACGGCGCCGACGCCTACATCGAAAAACCCTTCTCCGCCGAGCACCTGATGGCTCAGATCGACAGCCTGATCAAGAACCGCGAACGCATCCGCCGGGCGCTGCTCACCGATACGGGGCATGCCGACACGGCGTCGCTGGGCATCAGCAGGCGCGACGCGGAGTTCATCGAGAAACTGAACGCCCATATCGAGGAGCACCTCTGCGAAGAGACGTTCTACATCGAACAGTTGGCCGAGAAAATGTTCATGAGCCGGTCGAACTTCTACCGCAAGGTCAAGAGCCTGTTCGGCATCTCGCCCAACGACTATATGAAAACCTACCGCCTGCGCAAGGCCGCCGAGATGATCCGCAGCGGCGACTTCCTGATCAAGGAGATCTACGAGCAGGTGGGATTCAAGACATCGAGCTACTTCTCGGCCTGCTTCCGCGAGGAGTTCGGGATGACGCCCAAACAGTATAAGGATCAAAACTCAAAATCCAAATAATGAAGAACAAACGATTGCTGTACCTGCTCGGGGCGGGTACGTTGACAGGCCTTGCGGGGACTGCCGGGGCGCAGCAGCGTCCCAACATCATCTACATGATGGCGGACCAGCTGCGGGCCGACGTGCTGGGCTATGCCGGGGACGAGTTGGCCGTGACGCCCAACCTCGACCGGTTCGCGCGCCAGTCGCTCGATTTCACCAACGCCGTGTCGGTCAGCCCGGTCAGCGCCGCCTACCGGGCCAGCCTGATAACGGGCAAATACACCTCGTCGACGGGCATGGTGATCAACGAGCTGAACCTCAATCCCAATCACCGGACGCTGGCCCACGTGCTCACCGATGCCGGCTACCAGACCGGCTATGTCGGCAAGGTCCACTGGAACGACGCCCACCGCCGGCCCTACAAACGGGGGCCCGAGCGCATGGGCTTCGACGGCTATTGGGCGGCCTATTCGTTCAACCACATCAACTACAATGCGTTCTACGATACGGACGGTCCCGACGGCGAACCCGTGCACGTCAGCCTCAAAGGGCAGTACGGCCCGGAGGTCTTCACGGGACTTGCCCTCGACTACATCCGCGAGCATGCCGGCGACGGGCAGCCCTTTACGCTGATGCTTTCGTGGAGCCCCACGCACGACCCCTGGGTGCGCAAGAACGTTCCCGAGCATTGCTACGAGAAAGTTCAGGGACGTGAAATTCGAGCTTCCGGAGAATTTCAACGAGAATCCGGACCCTTACATGGACCGCTTTCTCCGAGTATTTCAACGGCAAGGCCAGCTGGCGCGACGATTTCGTCAGGGGCGAAGGCTATAACGAGGCCATGCGCTGCTACTATGCGATGGCGAATTCCATCGACGAACAGTTCGGCCGCGTGGTGGGGCTGCTCGACAGTCTGAGCATCGCCGACAACACGATCGTGGTCTTCACGTCGGACCACGGCGAGATGATGACTTCGCAGGGGCGCATGTTCAAGATGATTTTCTACGACGAGTCGTGCCGCATCCCGATGCTCGTGCGCTGCCCCGGGGCGAAGCACGGCAAGACGGATGTCTGCCTCAACACCCCGGACATTGCGCCCACGCTGCTCGGCATGGTCGGACTTTCCGACAGCATTCCCGAGGAGATGGAGGGTCGGGATTTGAGTTTCGTGGTCCGCGGAGAGAAGGGGATCGAACCCGACTTCGCCTTCATGCAGGGAATGGGCCATACCCACCTCTGGCGCAACGGCTTCGAATGGCGTGCCGTGCGGGACAAGCGTTATACCTACGCCCGCTACCTGCGCGACGGCTCGGAACTGCTTTTCGACCGTAAGAAGGACCCGCACATGACCCGCAACGTCGCCGGCGAGAGGAAATATGCGAAGGTGCTCGAAACGCTCCGCGGCGGCATGGCCGCCAGGATGGAGGAGCTGAACGACGAATTCAAGCCCTGCACGTGGTATCGCGACCACTGGATGTACAAGAATTTCAGCATCAAGGCTGCCGCGCACGGCGAATTCGGGCCGCTGCCTCCGATCGAGCCGGTACGCACCAGGGAATAGCTCCGGCAAGGCGCAAAAAAAGACATCCTCCGAAAGAGGATGTCTTTTTTGTAGGGTCCGGGAGCGTTACTCCATCTTGAGCGGCATGGATTCGATCACCGCTTTGTTGGCGGCCTTGAGCCGTTCGGGAAGCACCTTCATCACCTTGCGGTCGTAGGTGAACAGACCGTTCACTTCGCCTTCCACGTCGGTCGTCTGGGTGTAAACCGCGCCCGAGAAGCCCAGACGCACGTATTTGATCAGGTTCTTGGCGTATTTCTCATACTCTTCGGTTACCTGCTCCGGGGTCTTGAACTGTACGTAGCCCCAGTTGCGCTTGTTCCACCAGAGGTGTCCCTCCATGGGCAGTCCGATGCCGCCGTATTCGCCCAGCACGTTCACGCGCTGCGGGTCGAAGAGCTTCATCGCAGGACCCGGGTAGTTGTGCAGGTCGAGCATGTGGCCGCAGGGACGGTGGTTGCCGCCGCTGGCGGGGTTCACCAGACGCGAAGGATCGTATTCCATGGTCCAGTTCACGATCCGCTCGGTGTCGAACTGGCCCCATGCCTCGTTGAAGGGAACCCATACCACGACGCTCGGCGAGGAGATGCAGAAATCCATGATCTCCTTCCACTCCTTGCTGAAGTTGTCCTTCGACTCCTGCGTGCGGTTCTTGTCCGTGCCGCCGTTGTAGGTGTACATTTCCCACTTGTTGCCCATGTCTCCCGAGGGCATGTCCTGCCATACGAGGATGCCTTCGCGGTCGCAATGGTAGTACCAGCGCGCCGGCTCGACCTTCACGTGCTTGCGGATCATATTGTAACCCAGCTCCTTGGTCTTCACGATGTCGAACAGCAGCGCTTCGTCCGTCGGTGCGGTGAAAAGTCCGTCGGGCCACCAGCCCTGGTCGAGCGGGCCGAAGTGGAACAGCGGCTCGTCGTTGAGCGTCATGCGGGCGATGCCGCCCTTGTCGCGCATGGTTCCGATCTTGCGCATGGCGGTGTACGAACCGACCTTGTCGACGGTCTTCCCGCCCTGCTTGAGCGACACTTCCATGTCGTAGAGGAACGGCGAGCCGGGGCTCCAGAGTTTCGGCTCGGCGATGCCCAGACGCAGCGGACTTCCGGGGAATCCCGTTGCCGAAGCCACGAGCTTGCCCTTGTCGAGGATTTTCACCTCCACCAGGTCGCCCGTCGTGCAGTTTTCGGCCGCCACGGTTACGGCGATGTTCTTCTGGTCGAGGTTGGGAATGGCCTTGATCCCCGAGATGTGGCTCTTCGCCACCGGTTCGATCCATACGGTCTGCCAGATTCCGCTGACCGGGGTGTACCAGATGCCGTTGGGGTTCAGCACCTGCTTTCCGCGGGGCTGGTATCCCTTGTCCGTACCGTCGAACACGCGTACGACCAGCTTCTGGTCGCCTTTGGCCTTCAGGTAGGGGGTGATGTCGAGCGAGAAGGGTGTGAAGCCGCCCGTGTGGGAGCCTACGAGAATGTCGTTCACGAATACGTCGGCTTTCCAGTCCACCGCTCCGAAGTTCAGCAGCACGTTGCTGCCTTTCCAGGCGGCGGGCACGCTGAACGTGCGGCGGTACCAGAGTTCATCCTTCTCGGTGAGGCTCTTCTGCACGCCCGACAGCGAGGATTCGACAGCGAAGGGGACGAGGATCTTCCCGTCCATCGTTTTCGGTTCCATGGCGCCGATGGGTTTGATGGCATAGTCCCACAGTCCATTGAGGTTCACCCACTGCGAGCGTACCATCTGCGGACGCGGGTATTCGGGAAGCACGTTGGCCGGGTCGACTTTTTCGGCCCATGGCGTCTTGATTTTGTCGCCCACGGGTTTCCACTGGGCAAAGGTGCACAGCACGCTCAGCGCTGCCACGGTTGTCAGAATTGTTTTTTTTCATTACTAATTGATAAAGTGGATTTGGATATAGTGTTTACTGTTTCTTCTTCTTGAACTGTCCGGGGTAAGGCTCTACCATGCAGCGTTTTGCCCATTCCTCGTACGCTGCGACCATCTCTTCGACCTTTGCGGGATTCGCGCCGGCCAGGTTGTGCTGCTCCGAACGGTCGTCGTTCAGGTTGTAAAGTTCCCAGGGGTGCTTGTTGCCCTGGCGGACGATCTTCCAGCCGTCTTTCGAGATGAACGCGCGTTCGTTGAAGTGTTCGAAGCCCAGGTAGTCGTGTCCCTCGCGCTGGCCCTTGCGCAGCACCGGCACGAGGCTTTTGCCTTCCAGCGGAATGATCTCGTTGCCGTCGTAGGTGGCGGGGTAGTCGGCGCCCGAAAGGTCGAGACAGGTGGCCATGATGTCCATGACGTGGCCCATCTGGTCGGTGACCTTGCCCCGCAGGCTCTTCTTGAGTCCTTTGGGCCAGTGGGCGATCACGGGTGTGCAGATGCCCCCGCTGAACGACTTGGCTTTCCAGAAGCGGAACGGCGTGTTGGCCACGTTCGCCCACTTGGCGCCGAGCGATGCGTAGGAGGTCTCGGGACCGGGCATCACCTCTTTCTTTCTTCGGATAGACGATGGGGCGTCCGTCGCGTGTCATGTCGGGACGGTCGTTCTCGCCGGGCGAATAGTTCTGGCACTGCTCGCTGCTGCACCCGTTGTCCGAGAGGAAGAGAATCAGCGTGTTGTCCAGCTGTCCGTTCTTTTCCAGGGCCTCCAGCACCCGGCCGATGCCCTGGTCCATGCGGTCGACCATTGCGGCGTGTACGGCCATTGCACGTGCGTCCCATTCGGCGGTGGGGTTGTTCTCCCACTTGTCGCCGAACTGGCGCTGCGAGAGGAAATCCTCCTGTCCGGGGAAGATGCCCAGCTGCTTGATTCGCTCGTAACGCCGGTTGCGGATGACCTCCCAGCCGACCTTATAGGTATCCTTGTACTTTTCGATGTCCTCGGGCAGGGCGTGCAGGGGCCAGTGGGGCGCCGTGTAGGAGAGGTAGAGGAAGAAGGGCTTGTCGTCCTTGGCGTATTCGTTCACGTAGCTGACGGCTCTCTGCGAGAGGTCGTCCGTCACGTAATACCCTTCGGGGACTTCGCGCACCGGCTCCTCGCCGTCCACGAGGCTGAACGGGTCGAAGTAGTTCACCACGCCGTAAATCGTGCCGTAGAACTTCTCGAAGCCGCGGTGGGTGGGGTAGTTGATCTTGTCGGCGAACTCCTCGTGGTAAACGTGGTGGGCGAGCCATTCGCGCTGGTCGGGGCGCAGGGGCGTCTCGGCGATGTGCCATTTGCCGACCATGCCCGTGTGGTAACCCGCGCCGCGGAGCACTTCGGCGATGGTCACGGCGTTCTTCGACAGCGTGCCGCGGTATCCGGGCAGGTGGTCGTCGAAGGTCATCCGGCCGATTCCGGCCTGATGCTGGTAAAGTCCCGTGAGCAGCGACGCCCGGGTGGGGCAGCTGCGGCTGGTGTTGTAGAAGTTGTTGAAGCGAAGACCGTGGGATGCCAGCCGGTCGAGGTTCGGGGTATGGATTTCACCTCCGTAGCACCCGATGTCGGAGAAGCCCAGGTCGTCGGCCAGGATCACGATCACGTTGGGCCGTGCGTCTTTCTTGGGCTTGGCCGCACAATGCTGGCTCTCTGCGGCCGCTGCAGTCAGCAGAGATACGGGAAGAATTAGTTTACTCGGATTCATCGTTCGTTATGTTGATTTTGAGATGCGGTCTTTACTCCGGACGGTTTTTTAAGCGCCTTGCCGACCGGTTCCGGGGAGCCGAGTTCGGGGGTTCCCTCCGCCGAAAATCCGATTTTCTGCATCCGCACGGTGCGCGAATAGGGGCGGTAGGGGTCGCCCACGATGTCCCGGGCCATGTAAATCAGGAAATATTCGGTTCCGTCGGGCGAGGGGATGATGTAGGGATGTCCCGGGGCATATACCCCCGGAGTAGCTGCGGGTGCGGCGAATTTTCCGTCCTTCCATTCGGGATCGCTCATCGAGAAGACGGGTTTGCTCTTCTTTTTCCACGACGCGGCGTTGAGCAGATCGCTGCCTTTGGCCGCCGACAGCTCGCCGATCGCGTAGTAGGGGGTCCACATGGCGCTGGCCGAGTAGTAGATGTAGAGCCGGTCCGTGCGGTCGTTGCCGAAGAAGAACGGGGCTTCGTTGACGTAGACCGGATAGGCGGTCTTGTAGCCGTTGGGGTTTACCCACTGCCGTTCCCATTCGTGCTCGGGGACGGAGATGCGGACGCGCGGGGTGCACTGCGTCCAGGGGTTCTCCAGTTTGGCGATGTAGATGCCCTGCGTCTCGGCGTAGACTCTGCGGGATTCCCATCCCGACCAGATCAGATAGAGTTCGCCGTCGTACTCGAAGGCGTAGGGATGGATGGCCCAGTTGTCGTCCGGGTCGGTTTTGATCCGTCCGCGCATCGTGAAGGTTCCTTTGCGGGGGTCCTTCTCCGGATTTTCGAGCACGTATATCTGATGGTTGTCCGTGTTGCCGTCGTCGGCGCTCAAATAAACATACCATTTTCCCCGGATGTTCACGATCTGGGGATGCCAGATGTGCAGCAGCCCGTACTGCTCCTTGGCCTGGCAGGCCGTGCAGGGTTCGGTCCGCTCCAACTGCGTGGGGTCCGCGTTGACGAACAGGTTCAGCCGCCCGGCGTCGTTGGTAATGTAATAGTAGAGTCCTTCGTGGAAGTAGACCGACGTGTTTTCGTATTTGAGGATGACGGGGTTTTCGAAGACGTCGTCCCGGATCGTCTCCTTTCCCGCGCACGAGACGCACAGGATGAGCGGCAGGGCGGCCAGCAGGTCCGCAATCCGGCGCAGCGACATAGCGTTTATGGGAATTTTCATGGTTGGGTCGGTTTTAAGGTCTTGATTTACGAATACAAATTTCGGAATTTAAAATTTTTTACCTGCCATATTTTGATCAGAAAAAAGCAAGATTTAGTCAAAATCGCCCGGAGGGGGTCCGGTTGGCGGAAATGTATCGCCGATTGGTCAAATATTGATGTCGCGGAACGGCTAATATATTTATATTTGTATGCAAATCAAAATCGTGTATTATTTTATGGTATTCCTCAAACGCCCGGCTTTCGCGCTGCTGTTCTGCGCCGTTCTTGCCTCCGGCTCCGCGACGGCTCAACGGCGCGGCGAATACGCTCTGCGTGCCGCGGCGACGCTCGACTCGCTCTATGCCTGCTATTCCGTTCCCGGGACCAAACTTCTCCGGGAGAACTATCCCGACGACGCTTCCTACAAAGCCACCTATCTCGCCGGGGAATCCGCGGGGAATCCGTTTTCCTACCTGTGGCCTTTTTCCGGGACGTTGTCGGCTGTCGCCGCGCTGGTCGAGACCGTGGGCTGGGAGGCGTACGGACCTCTGCTCGACACGGTGGTGCTGCCCGGACTGCGGGAGTATGCCGACGACCGCCGACGACCTTTCGCCTATGCCTCCTATATCCGTTCCGCTCCGGTCTCGGACCGTTTCTACGACGACAATATCTGGCTCGGGATCGACTTCGCCGATCTCTACGCCGCTACCCGGCAGCAGCGTTTCCTCGACGAGGCGGAGCGCATCTGGCTTTTCATCGCCAGCGGAACCGACGACCGGCTCGGCGGAGGCATCTACTGGTGCGAGCAGAAAAAAGAGTCGAAAAACACCTGTTCCAATGCGCCGGGGGCTGTCTTTGCGCTGAAACTCTATCTGGCGACGGGCCGGGAGGAGTATCTCGAACAGGGCCGCGCGCTTTACGAGTGGACGCGCCGGAAGCTCCTCGACTCCTCCGACAACCTCTATTTCGACCACATTTCGCTGAAAGGGCCGCTCAATAAGACCAAGTATTCGTACAACAGCGGCCAGATGATCCAGGCGGGTGCACTGCTCTACCGGATCACCGGCCGGAAACGCTACCTCTCCGAGGCGCAGGCGACCGCCGCGGCCTGCCTGACCCACTTCTTCCGGCCGGTCCGCAAACCCGGCGGCGGGTCCGTGCGGATACTGCGGCGCGACAAGATCTGGTTCGACGCCGTGATGCTGCGCGGATTCATCGAACTGTACCGCGAGGACGGCCGGGATGCCGGTCTGAATGCCTTCCGCGAAACGCTCGACCATGCGTGGTCCCATGCCCGCGACACCCGGGGGCTTCTGGCCGACTGGAGCGGCCGCGGCCGTGAGGGCCGCAAGTGGCTGCTTTCGCAGGCCGCGCTGGCCGAGATGCTGGCACGCATGGCGTCCGTCGCCGAATAAACCGACTTACCGAACTTTAAAATCATATTGAAAAGATGAAGAAAAACACAAAAGTCCGAATTTTTGCCTTTGCAGCTCTGCTGGGCCTGGGTGCACCCGCCGTCGCCTCTGCCGAACTGCTGATTGCCGCCGACGCCACCCGGGTTTCGGGCGGCGTCTCCGCCGACTACTCGAAGACGAACCGTCCCGCGTCTTCGGATCGGTTGTTCACCTCTGCCGCCGTCGAATCGGAGATCGCGCGCGTTAAGGGCGTCCTCACGAACCGCAAACTTGCGTGGATGTTCGAGAACTGCTTTCCCAATACGCTTGACACCACGGTCCGCTACCGCAAGGACGATAGCGGCCGTGACGACACGGTGGTCTATACGGGAGACATCCACGCGATGTGGCTCCGTGATTCGGGGGCGCAGGTGTGGCCCTACATCCAGCTTGCCAACAAGGACGAACACCTTCGGGGGATGCTTGCGGGCGTTATCCGGCGCCAGATGAAATGCATCGAGCTGGACCCATATGCGAATGCCTTCCTGGACCCTTACGACCCGAACCCGGATCACCAGTGGATGAAGGACAAGACGAAGATGCGCCCCGAGCTTCACGAGCGCAAGTGGGAGATCGACTCGCTGTGCTACCCGCTGCGCCTGGCTTATGAGTACTGGAAGGTGACGGGCGACACTTCGGTTTTCGACGAGCACTGGCTGTCGGCGATGAAGAACATCCTTCGCACGTTCCGGGAACAGCAGCGCAAGGAGGGCGTAGGTCCGTATACGTTCCAGCGTAACACGACCCGTCAGCTGGATACGGTGTGCAACGACGGCAAGGGCAATCCGGTGAACCCCGTGGGGCTGATCGCTTCGGTGTTCCGTCCTTCGGACGACGCCACGACGTTCCTGTTCCTCGTGCCGTCGAACTTCTTCGCCGTGACTTCGCTGCGCAAGGCGTCCGAAATCCTGACGAAGGTGAACGGGGAGAAGAAACTGGCCGCTGAATGTACGGCTCTTGCCGACGAGGTGGAGACGGCCCTTCAGAAATACGCCACGTACGACCACCCGGACTTCGGCCGGATCTACGCATTCGAGGTGGACGGCTACGGCAACCGCTTCCTGATGGACGACGCCAACGTGCCGAGCCTGCTTGCGATGCCTACCTGGGCGATATGGACGTGAACGATCCGATCTACCAGAATACGCGCCGTTTCGTGTGGAGCGAGGCGAATCCCTACTTCTTCCGCGGTACGGCGGGCGAGGGCATCGGCGGGGACCTCATATCGGTTACGACATGATCTGGCCGATGAGCATCATGATGAAGGCCTTCACGTCGACGGACGACGCGGAGATCAAAAGATGTATCGAGATGCTTCTGACGACGGATGCGGGCACTGGCTTCATGCACGAGTCCTTCCACAAGAACGACCCTGCGAAGTTCACGCGTTCGTGGTTCGCGTGGCAGAACACGCTGTTCGGGGAACTGATCCTGAAACTGGTCAACGAAGGGAAGACCGGCCTGTTGAACAGCATTACGGTCGAGTAAGAGCCGATACGAATATAAATGGGGTTGCAGTAGTTGCAACCCCGTTTTGTTTTACAGGTTGTGCGACAGCGGCGCAGGACCGCTCCGCTCAAATCGTAGCCGCCCCAGCGGCAGGCGATCTCGTCGAGCGTCGCGAACAGCTCGGCGGTGTCGAGCGACGTCACGAGTTTCAGCCGCGTGGACTTGAAGTCGGGCAGCCCCTTGAAATAGTTGGTCATGTGGCGCCGCATTTCGAGGATTCCGACATGGTCTCCCTTGATTTCGAGCGATTTCTGCAAATGTTCCTTCGCGATGGCCACGCGTTCCGCGACCGACGGCTGCGGCAGCACTTCGCCCGTGGCGAGGTAGTGCTTCACCTCGCGGAATATCCACGGACGGCCGTAGGTCGCCCGGCCGATCATCACGCCGTCCACGCCGTAGCGGTCGAACATCTCCGCGGCCTTCGGTCCCGAATCCACGTCGCCGTTGCCGATGATCGGGATATGTATCTGCGGGTTGTTCTTCACCTTGCCGATCAGCGTCCAGTCGGCTTCGCCGCGGTACATCTGCGCCCGCGTGCGGCCGTGGATCGTGAGCGCGGCGATGCCCACGTCCTGCAAGCGCAGGGCTATCTCCTCGATGTTCTTCGACTCCTCGTCCCAGCCCAGCCGGGTTTTCACGGTCACGGGCTTCTTCACCGCCTCGACGATCCGGCGCGTCATCTCGACCATCAGCGGCACGTCGCGCATCATGCCCGATCCGGCGCCGCGCCCGGCGATTTTCTTCACCGGGCAGCCGAAGTTGATGTCTATGATGTCGGGACCGGCCGCTTCGGCCATGCGGGCCGCTTCGACCATCGGTTCGATCAGGTGGCCGTAAAGCTGGATGCCCACGGGACGCTCGGCCGCGTCGATTTCGAGTTTCTTTGAGCGACTTGGCCGCGTCGCGGATCAGCCCGTCCGACGAAATGAATTCTGTGTAGACCACGTCGGCGCCGAACCGCTTGCACATGTAGCGGAACGACGGGTCGGTCACATCCTCCATCGGCGCCAGCAGCAGGGCGCGTTCGCCCAGTTCTATATTTGCGATCTTCATGACTGTTGTTTCTGGCTGACGAGGATTTTGTCGATGCGCGCGCCGTCCATGTCCACGATTTCGAACGTGAATCCGTTCCATTCCAGTTTCTCGCCCGTGGCGGGAATGTGTGCCAGCTGGTCGAGGATCAGGCCGCTGACCGTATTATAGGTATTGCAGGGCAGGTCGTTTTCCAGGCCGAACCAGTCGAGAAAGTCGTAGAAGGGACATTGCCCGTCGACCAGGCAGCTGCCGTCCTCGCGGCGTACGATGTCGGGTTCCTCGCGCGGGTCGGGCAGTTCGCCGACCAGGGCTTCGAAGATGTCGTGCAGGGTGATGATGCCGCGCGTCACGCCGAATTCGTCGCAGATGATGCCGTAGCCCAGCTGTTCCGTGCGCAGCTGTTCGAGGGCGTTGTAGACTTCGAATCCTTCGTGGAAGAATTTCGCCGGGACGACCAGCGTGCGCAGGTCGAATCCCTTGTCGTCCAGATGCAGGAAGAGGTCTTTGAGGTAGACCACGCCCAGCAGTTTGTCGAGACTTCCCTCGCCGACGGGGTAGCGGTTGTGGGGAGCGCGGGCCACCGCCTCGCGGATCTGCGCCGCATCGGCCGCCGCGTCGATCCATACCAGTTCGCTGCGGTGCGTCATGATCGACTCCACCGTGCGGTCGCCCAGCGAAAAGACGCGGCCCATGATCTTCTGCTCGACCTCCTGCACCTCACCGTCCTCGGCTCCTTCCTGGATGATCGAGCGGATTTCCGCCTCGGTGACCTTGCTCTCGGCCTTGTGCAGCCCCAGCAGGCGGGTGACGCCCGCCGTGCTTTTGGAGAGCAGCCATACGAACGGCGACGCCACGACCGAAAGCGCCCGCATGGGGCGTGCCACGATCTTCGCGGCCTGTTCGGCGGCGTTCATGCCGATGCGCTTGGGTACCAGTTCGCCGAAGATGATCGTGAGGTAGGTGACCGCGATGACGATCGTGACCTGCGCCGTGACGGTCGCCGCGCGCAGCGGAATGCCCAGCCGGGCCAGCTCTCCGCCGAATTTCGCCGCCAGCGTGTCGCCCGAGTAGATACCCGTGAGGATTCCGATGAGCGTGATGCCGATCTGTACGGTCGAGAGGAACCGGTCGGGGTCTTTGGCCAGCTTCAGGGCCTGGCGGGCGCCTGCGCTGCCTTGCCGGGCCTGCATCTCCAGATTCGAGCGGCGGGCCGAGATCAGTGCGATCTCCGACATGGCGAACAGCCCGTTGAGCAGGATCAGCAGCAGAATGACGAGAATTTCCATGGAATGTCTTGTCGGTTTGTGTCGCAAAGATAATGGATGTCGGGTTAAATCCAAAGAATATGGTCCCGCGGGAATTGCTTATTCGCCGAAAAACGCTAAATTTGCAGGCAAAATCTATTGGATATGAATATCGAAACCTTTATTTCGGATGCGGTCCGCCGTTCGGTGGAGGCGCTTTACGGTGAGCTCGGCGACGAGCAGTTGCAGATTCAGAAGACCCGCAGGGAGTTCGAGGGCGATTACACCCTCGTAACGTTTCCGTTGCTGCGACGAAGCCGCAAGTCGCCCGAAGCCACCGCGACCGAGATCGGCGAATACATGACGGCCAACGTCCCCGAGATCGCGTCGTTCAACGTGATCAAAGGTTTCCTCAACCTTTCGCTCGACAGCGCGTTCTGGGCGGCGCGTTTTGCCGAGGTCGTCGCCGACGAACGTTTCGGGCAGGCTCCCGACACGGGCCGTACCGTGATGATCGAGTACTCGTCGCCCAACACCAACAAGCCCCTGCACCTGGGCCATATCCGCAACAACCTGCTGGGTTACTCCGTGGCGCAGATACTCAGGGCCAACGGCCATAACGTCATCAAAGCCAATCTGGTGAACGACCGCGGCATCCATATCTGCAAGTCGATGCTGGCGTGGAAACTGTACGGAAACGGCGAAACCCCCGCCTCGTCGGGGATGAAGGGCGATCACCTCGTGGGCAAGTACTACGTGGAGTTCGACAAACACTACAAGGCGCAGATCAGGGAGCTGGTTGCGCAGGGACAGCCGGAGGACGAGGCCAAGAAAAACGCCCCGATCATGCTCCAGGCGCAGGAGATGCTGCGCAAGTGGGAGGCCCGTGACCCCGAGGTATACTCGCTCTGGAGACGATGAACGGCTGGGTGTACGAAGGTTTCGACGTGACCTACAAGGCGCTGGGAGTCGATTTCGACAAGGTCTATTACGAGTCGCAGACCTACCTGCTGGGCAAGAGTCTCGTCGAGGAGGGGCTCCACAAGGGTGTTTTCTACCGTCGTCCCGACAATTCGGTCTGGATCGACCTCACGGCCGACGGACTGGACGAGAAGCTGCTCCTGCGCGGTGACGGCACCTCGGTCTACATGACGCAGGACCTCGGCACGGCTTACCGCCGCTTCGAGGAGAACAGGCTCGACGACATGATCTATGTCGTGGGCAACGAACAGAACTACCACTTCCAGGTGCTGAAACTGGTGCTCAAGAAACTGGGCTATGCCGACTGGAGCGACCATATCACGCACCTTTCCTACGGCATGGTGGAGCTTCCCGAAGGCAAGATGAAGTCGCGCGAAGGTACGGTGGTCGATGCCGACGACCTGATCGCAGACATGGTATCCACGGCCCGCGAGATGTCGGCCGAGCTGGGCAAGCTGGACGGATGCACGGAAGAGGAGGCCGACGCCGTCTCGACGATGGTCGGACTGGGGGCGCTCAAATACTTCATCCTGAAGGTGGACCCCAAGAAGACGATGCTGTTCGATCCCCGCGAGTCGATCGACTTCAACGGCAATACGGGGCCTTTTCATCCAGTACACCCACGCGCGTATCTGCTCGGTCCTGCGCAAGGCCGCCGAGGCGGGCATCGACTTCAGTGGGGCCGCCACGGCGGACTACCTGCCCGAAGGAGATCGACCTGGTGAAGTCGCTGACCGAGTATCCGTCGGTCGTTGCCGCCGCAGGCGAGAGCTTCGCGCCTTCGATCGTCGGGGCCTATGTGTACGAACTGGCCAAGCAGTTCAACGGCTACTACCACGACCATTCGATCCTCAAGGAGGAGAACGCCGGGGTGCGCAAGATGCGCCTCCAACTGGCGCAGCAGGTCGCCCGCGTCATCCGGAGCGGCATGAAACTGCTGGGCATCGACGTTCCCGAACGGATGTAACGCATTCTGTGATAATGAAAAACGGAGGTTTCGGCGAAGCTTCCGTTTTTTCGTGCCGTTAGCGTGGTACGAATCTTGCGAGAGACGAGGGCGTTAACTAACACTATTTTAGCGTGAAAACATTTGTATCAACTTTCGCTCTTTCTCTCGCGTTGTGTGCCGCTGCCGGAGCGACGGCCCAAACCAAGAGTGCGGTTCCGGCGCCTGCGGCCGATACCGTATTGCTGTCGGAGACCACCGACGGAGATTACATCGTCCGCAGGTTCATCGTCAAAAGCCGCGGCGACGCCGATTATTCGATCCGCTACCAGATCAATCTGGCGACGCTCAACGCCACGCTCAACGGCAATTCGCAGGAGCTGGACGGACTCAACGCCTTTGCGGGCAACCTCGCGAAGGACTCGCTCCGGCAGGTCTGCGCCGTGACGATCACGGGTTATTCGTCCCCCGACGGCCCGCTGAAATTCAATGAAGCGCTGGCTGCCAAGCGGGCTAACGATTTCAAGGCCTATGTGGATAAGAAGTACGATTTCTCGAAAAAGTACGACGTGACGGTGAATTCCGTCGCCGAGGACTGGGAGACGTGCCGCGCGCTGGTCGCACAGTCGTCGATGCCCGACCGGCAGTCCGTGCTGAATGTCATCGACGGCAAGCAGTCGCCCGACCAAAAGGAGATGGCGCTCAAGAAGATGCCCGCCGCATGGAACTACCTGAAAAAGAACGTTCTGCCGAAACTGCGCCGCGTCGAACTGACGATCGGTTACGGTGCGGGCAATATCGTCGAGCAGCGCACGATGATCCCCAAGCCCAAACCGGCTCCGCAGCCGCAGCCCGCACAACCCGCTGAACCGTATGTGGTTGTCGACGAGCAGGTGAACGGAATCATCGTCGAGATGCCCGACGAGCACGAATACAAGAAGGAGATGCGCGAGGAGTCCCGGGAGGTGAAGAAGGAGGCGAGGGCCGCCGAGAAACTCGCCAAAAAAGAGGCCCGCGAAGCACAGAAGATAGTCCGCCAGCAGGAGAAGGCCGCCAAGAAGATCGCCAAAAAGGAGGCCAAGGCCGCCAAGAAGGCCGAGAAAGCCGCCAGGAAAACCTATAAGGAGCTCGAGAAAATGTAATCGGCAAAAAGATTCCGGATTTCCGGAATCTTTTTTTGTCCGCCGCTCGCCCTCGGAATTATTTCCCGGGGCGGCAGTCCGAAAATGTTTGATAATCCGAAACGTTTTATTACCTTTGTCAGAGCAAAAATTCTAAAATCTACCGAATATGGCAAATTTACGTAATCTGAAAAAGGAGATTGATTACCGCCTCGAAGAGGTTGTTTTCGACTGCGATATGGCTATCTGTTTCCAGCCTTCGAAAGAGAAGGAGATCTTTGCGGTGATGCAGGAGGCTGTCGCCGTTCGCAACGACTTGTTCGCCAAGGCGATGAATCCCGCCGAGCCGCACAATCCGTCGCTCGTCCGCAAGCACTACGCCGCGCTGCGCGCCGAGATGGACGACGTTTTCGGCAAACTTTTCGAAAAGTTGAGCAAGATCAACGAACAGAAATAGGGTAGTCCCCTTCGTCGAAAAACCACGGAGCGCCTCATGCGGGGCGCTCCGTTCGTTTTATTCGTGGTCGCGGCAGCAGTCGCCGGGATGGTGCTCCAGTACGGTGTGGGGGATATGCCCGTGCGACACGAGCTGAATGGGGCAGTCGTAGTTGCGCAGCTGCTCTTCGGTGATGATGTTCGAGCGGTGGCGGTGTACGCGGCGGTTCACGCAGACGATCTCCTTCACGACGCTCGTGATCGTGCCGATGTCGTGCGACACCATGACGATCGCCATGCGGGCGTTCAGCTCGTGCAGCGTGCGGTAAAGCTCGTTTTCGAACTTGTTGTCCACGAAATTCGCGGGCTCGTCCAGAATCAGCAGCTTCGGGTCCGAGATCACGGCCCGGGCCAGCAGCGCCCGCTGCATCTGGCCGCCCGAAACCTCGCCGATCGGGTTGCGGGCCGTGTCGGCGATTCCCGATGCCGCAAGCAGTTCCATTGCCCTGGCACGGTCCTCTTTCGTGTAGCGGGTGCGGAATCCGCGGCGGCCCTGCAATCCCGACAGCACGACTTCGAGCACCGAGATCGGAAATGCGCGGTCGAAATCCGAAATCTGCGGCATGTAACCGATCAGGCGTTCCTTTCCGCGGAACAGCTCCGGGGCGAGCGTCAGTTCCCCCGTGTGGGGAACGGTTCCCAGAATGGCCTTCACGAGCGTCGTCTTTCCGCCGCCGTTGGGACCGATGACACCCAGGAAATCGTCGTCCGCAATCTCCAGATCGACGTGCTGCAGGGCTTCGTAGCCGTCGTATGCGACGCTTACGTCGCGCAGCGTTACCAGATTCATTTTGCGGTGATTAAATCGGTCATCGTGTCGATGGCAGCGATGGCGTCTTCGCCCAGCGGGTCGATCTCCACGTACTCGGCATCGATGTCACGGGCGATGATCTCCACGGTCGATGCCGGGAACTGGCTCTGGTAGAAGATCCGCCGCACACCGTCCTCGCGGGCCTGCCGGATAACCGCTGTCAGCTGTTTGGCCGAAGGTTCCTTGCCGTCGGCCTCGATGGCCACCTGCCGCAGTCCGTAATCGCGTGCGTAGTAGGTGAGTGCGGGGTGGTAGACGATGAAGTACTTCACGCCGCTCCGGGCGATCTTCTCCGCCGTGCGGATGTCCAGTTCCTTCAGTGTGCAGCGCAGCCGGTTGTAGCCGGCCTCGTATTTCACCGAGTCGGGATAGGCTCTGCGAATTGCCTCGTAGGCGTTTGCGGCCATCGTTTGCAGGGCTTTGGGCGAGGTCCAGACATGGGGGTCTACACCGTGGGCATGCCCGTGCCCGTGTTCGTGCCCGTCGTGGCCGTGCGAGCAGGAACCTGCGATCAGGTCGATGCCGCGGCTCAGGTTCACGACTTTCGCCTGATCCCCGACTTTACCCAGCAGGGTGGTTTCGAAGTCGATCAATCCCACGTTGAAAATGAGCTGCGCCTTGTTCAGTTCCACGAACTGCCGGGGCGTCGGCTCGAATGTCTCGGGGCTTGCTCCGGGCGGTACGAGCACCTCGATTTTGAAATCGTCGCCCACGATCTCCTCCACGATGCTGCGCAGCGGTAGGATCGAGACGTAAAACGTATTTTCCCCGGCGGGCTGTTTCGGTGCGCAGGCTGCGAGCAGCAGTGCCGCCAGTAAATATGCCGATAATTTACGCATTGCAATCTATGGTTTATGGTTTTATGCGGTAGGGTAGTCCTCCAAGCCGCTTTTCTTGTCATTATTATGAATATACAAAAATAGTAAAAATACCCGTAGTAATCGGCTTTTATGTTCCAGTTTTGTCGTTTCGGCCGAAATGTCTATCTTTGGCCCCGATTAAAAGCCCCCCCCCGTATGCCGATAAACAATCCGAAAGAGGTTCTCGCCCTGGTGGAGAGGGCCGCCTCCGACAAGATTTCGCTTCCCGTTCGCAAAATATTGATTTTAGCGTTTTTAGCAGGCGCTTATATTTCCATGGGAGGCTTGTTTTCCATCGTGATAGGGTATGGCTTTCCGTCGATGGCCCCGGCTCCGGGATTGCAGCGCCTGCTCTCCGGTCTCGTCTTCCCGCTGGGACTTATGCTGGTAGTTTTCGCGGGAGCGGAACTCTTTACGGGCAATAATGCCGTGCTGGTTCCCGGTGCGCTGGGACGACGTTACGGATGGCGTAAAGTACTGGAAAATTGGATGCTGGTGTATATTGGCAATTTTGTCGGATCGCTGTTTTTCGCCTGTTTCCTCGTGAAACTTCCCGGGATGCTCTCTGCCGAAGCGTGGCGTTCGGCGGCCGTCGGTGTTGCCGAGGCAAAGGTCTCGATGCCGTGGCTGACCGTGTTCCTGCGGGGCATCGGCGCCAACTGGCTGGTGTGCCTGGCCGTGTGGCTGGGGTTGAGTGCCAACGATGTCGCGGGCCGGCTGCTGGGATTATTCTTTCCGATAATGTGTTTTGTGGCAATCGGTTATGAACACAGCGTGGCCAATATGTTTTTCATTCCGCTGGGTATGATGCACGGTGCATCGGTCACCGTGTCCGATTTCCTGTTCGCCAACCTTGTTCCTGCAACCTTGGGTAATATCGTTGGCGGAGCAATCTTTGTCGGTGGCATCTATTGGTATGTCAATAAATAGGAAGTTAATTATTTCACAATTAATATATAGCGACCATAATTTAACATAATAGCAATATTAATTCAAACTTGGACTTTGCACATTGTGTGCCGAAAGATCCGCAATCGAGAAAGCATCCCTTAAATCGGGATGCTTTCTCGATTGCGGCTGGTCGAACGATTTGCCGGACGATTCCGGTTTCTTCGTCCGAATCGGCAGCCTTCGATGGCGGATGACGAGGCCGGGGACTTTCTGCTGCCGTCTCGGTTTGATTCTGAATTGAATTCTTTTTGGATTTGTGCTTCCGAGGGAGAATTTTATCTTCCCGTGCGTGCAATATTCGTAAAAATATTCCGGGCGATGGATTTTAACGCTTTGTCGGCGTGAAGCTCTCGAAGGTAAGGTCGTCGTACAATATTACGATCCGCCGGACAGCGGCGTCTGTCCGTGTACCGGAAAACGGAGCGGCTATCTGGGGAGCGGAATTTTCGGGTGCTGCTGGAGTCGGCTCCTGATGCGGCGGGTTGGACGGCGTGTTCCGGACCGGACCGAACAACCCGTCGGAGATCGACGATTCGGACGCAGTAGCCGATGCGGATTGTTCGGACTTGCTGTCGCGATACATTTTGTCCGAGTCGAGCAGCAGCCAATCCGGGTTGATCCGGGGAAACCTCCGGAGAATCTTTTGCAGCAGATCGAAGCCCGGTTTGTTTCGTCCGGCGAGAATATGGGAGATTCCCGGCGGGATTGATTCCCAGCAGTTCGGCGAGCTGGCTTGGCTTCAATCCTTCATTTTTCATCAAATCGAGCAATTTTTCCCTCATCAGCAGAATTTTTTACAAATATAAAGTTTTTTCTTTTATAAAGCAAGTAAAATTTACATTTATAAAATGTTAATAAGTGTCGATAAAGTTTACAAGTGTAAATAGATTAATATGGTTAAATTTGTACATAAGCTATTTGATAAAGCATCATTTTAGGTAAATAGTATTAAATTGATGGTTTTTATGTGATTATGATATTAATTCTCGGC
>VOFJ01000377.1_pt1 | contig 24000 bp, 39 predicted proteins | sample 5384081 | NCBI WGS metagenome assembly VOFJ01 (sample SAMN12384729, study PRJNA508395) | human gut metagenome | isolation source: healthy gut I | host: Homo sapiens | reverse complement strand
AACAAAGTGCTGATGAATGGCGGTGATTTGTCGGCTACCAAACTGGCATGGTTTTATCCAGCTAGTATGTCTTCTAAACGCGTCAAAGGAAATCGAAGATATTTGGATTGAACTTTATGCCCTGTATTTTGGAGGAGACCCTGAAACGCAGATTGTCACAATGTCTGAATCGATTGTCCCTTACTATTATTACAAGAAAGAACAATAAGGCGACGACTAATGTTGTATCCGTTGATATAGGTGGAGGCACTTCAGACATTCTACTGGTGAAAGACGGCATTCCCTCTATCTGTCATCCTGTCGTTTTGCGGCAAATTCAATCTTTGATTGTCAGCCATCGCGTAGTAATCCGTTTATAAGTAAGTATATTGACACATTCCGTAAGATTCTTGACGCGCAAACAAATGGCGAGGTAATGAGTTTGGTCGATAGTTGGATGGAGGAAGATAGACCCGCCTCGGATATTGTGATGCTTTTATTCTCTTTGGTGCGGAACAAGGATATTGTCGAAAGGGGTATAATCAGTAAAGTAAATTATAGTTCGATGTTGTTTTTCAGACTCTAAGCTTGAAAATCTTGTTCCTTCTTTTTATACAGCGTTGATTTATCATATTGCAAAAAAATAATGAAAGGCAAATTGCTGGATTGTCCAAGACATTTGGCGTTTAGCGGAACCGGTTCTAAGATTCTTCAGATATTAGTATCTGTCCGTGAAAAGGGCGTTCTGGAGGAATACACAAAACTTATTTTTGAAAAAGTGTATGGCGAGAAGTATGATGAAAACGGACTGGATATTCTGATCAATACCAGCAATCCTAAAGAGGTGACTTGTAAGGGTGGATTATTGGAAATGAAAACGATGAGTGTAGCCAAGATGGATGAAATGAAAGTGTGCTTGTTGGGAACAAAAGATATTCTTGTCCCTTCCTCTTTTAAATATGCAGATGTTGATTCAAATGTGATAAATGGGGTGGTAAATGAAATTAATGCGTTTACCGATTTATTCTATGAATTGAACAAAGAGTTTTCTTTCAACCAAAAAGGTTTGGTGTAACAAAAGATTGGGAAAGTTTAAGACCATATTTCAGTCGAGATATTGCCAAGTCAGTAAAGGATGGTATTAGCAGGAAAGATGGGAAAGATGAAGTGGAAGAAACGTTATTCTTCTATCCTATTCGTGAAATACTATGTGCCATAGGAGGTAGTGAAAAAAATGTTAGAACCGGAAGATGAATAATAATAGTATGAAGAAGTTACTGCTCATTATGCTACTGATGATTGTTGGTGGTGTAGAATGTATTTGCAAAGCGCAAAACATTAGTAGGGAAAATGCAAAAACAGATAATCAATTACGTTAATTGTTTTATACTGCAAGATATATCTTGGCTCATCCGAATTTGAAGAAAGAAAAATCAAGGTATTAAAAAACAAAGGAATAGATACTATTTCCATTGAAAATGCTTATCAATATGCGGAGTTGGATCGTATTCTGAAGGCGAACGAGATGAAAACAACTGCAGAAAATTTAACGAAACCCTTAAATGACAGGAATGTTGAATATTTGAAGTCGTCTGATGAAATATTTGAGTTTGTTTATAAGGTCGCTGATGCAAAAGGATTTGAAAGATTCAACATTAAGAGAGAGGATGAACGTGTATTGGAATGCAAAATTTTAAGTTACATCTTTCAAAACGAAGAGAATTCGGAAGAACAGAATAAACCGGAGGATGAAGAGAAAGGTGAAACCAAGGTTCAAGAACAGAGTAGTGAAGCGAGGTTGCCTATTGGATTTTGGATATTGCTAGGTTCTGTTGTTTTTTGTCTTGTCGTAGGGGTAGCTGTGCTATTTTTCAAATTGTTGAATTGTGAACATGAATTAGATAACAAAAAACAAGCTATAGAAATTTGGAGAAAGACGTTGATAAACTGGAACAAGAAAATAAAAAATTGAACGATAAAATTAAAAAACTGGAAAAAGATAGGAGAGAAGAAAAAAAGTAAAAGAAAGTGTTGTTACTGATGGTACACAACAAGGAGGTAGTCAATAATACTGTTGAAACAGGGGAGAATGTTGTTGAGTCTCCTATGGATCTGTCAATATCTGAAAAAACAGTAGCGGTAAGTAAGCTTGTTTTTTACTATGCGGATGTAGATGTGAGTGATGATTGTTTTGTGCGTGTTAATGAAAATAAAACAAAAAAGTCTGTATATCGGTTGAATGTAAATCAGCAGAATTTTGTCCTTATTGATGATGAGCAATTGTATGAAGTTAAATTGTCAAGGGTTAGTAGTTCAGGAATTACGGATGCTTGCGAAGTGAAAGGTGCTTACCAAAAAAGGAAAGACGGTTTCCATCACTCCGGGTAGAGTCGTATTGGAAGATAATGGCAAATGGAGAATCGTTGATAAAGCAAAAATAGAAATAAAATAATTGAACTTGTTGAATTTATGGACTATGTTATTATTGTAGGTTTGGTAATTGTACTGGTGTGTGTTCAGTTTAAGGTCTTTTTAAACAATTGTAAATTAATAAAGGAAGTAGAAAATTTGTTTCCGCTGTCAAATACTTTATTCGTTTTACAAAACTCATTGAAGGATAATGCGTTAATAGATGATATACACGAAACCGGAGGCAATGTTGAGTCGATTAAAGTCTTTAAAATTGTATCTGCTGATCTCGATAAGAATTCGAGTGAATTTCGAAAAATCCTCGATTCTATCAATAATTATTTGCAAAAAGAATAAGGGAGCCGTCAGCGATTTTATGCTAATAAAGGATATTGTTGAGAGAAACTGTGACTCAAAAAGAGGAGGAAATCACTATCCAAACACCTATACCGTTGTATATTGGGTTAATGGGTACGATGCTTGGAATTATTATCGGTATCGGTCGTATCGCAATTATGGGTGGAGGCTTTTCTGCATTTATTGATAATCCTCAACAGGCTATCGGTGAGTTAATGGGTGGGGTTGCTATAGCTATGCTTGCCAGTCTTACGGGAATTTTGCTTACTACTATTTCTTCTTGGAAATCCAAAACGTCGAAAAATAAGTTGGAAGCAGATAAAAATGGGTTTTATTCTTGGATACAAGCGGAACTTCTTCCTGTTTTGTCCGGAAATATGGCTAATACACTGCAACTGTTGCAACAAAATCTGACCTCGTTCAATCTTTCATTCTCTTTTTTAATATAGGCAGGATGGAAAATGCGTTGAAAGAAATGAGCGGGTCGTTTGCTGATCAATTGAAAATCTTGGAACTTCTCAAAAAATCTGGATATAAAAAGGATGACTACAGCTAATGTTTCCATTCTTCAGCAATTTGAAAAAGTACTGCTAATTTTCAGCAACTGGCAACTTATTTGTCACAGACATCTGACTATCTTCAGGCTGTTCGGCAACTGAATAATAAGGTTGGGGAATATATGGAGCAAACATCTGCTTTGACAAACCTTTCCACTTATTTTCAAGAAGAGAATAATTATTTTCAAATGAGACGTTCGGAAATTAATAAAGCGGTAGTTCAGGTGGACGATACCTTAAAGAAATCATTTCTTGCCTTGCAAGATAATGCGGAAGAAGGAATCAATAACTTGGCTCATTTCCTTGTGGAACAACAAAGCAAATTTAGTGATAACTTGAAGTATGTCGAAGAAAAAAACATCAACAATGGTTGGCTGAACAACGTGAAATAATGTTTCAGCACATTGACGGTCAGGACAAATTGTTTAAAGAAAAAATAAACGATTTGGATGTTGTTATTGATGAAATAAAGAATCTTGCCGCTATCAAAGAGTGTATGGTAGGCATTGAACAATCATTAGGTTCACAATCTGATGGGGCAATAGAAAATCTCTTGCGACAGAATCGGGCGATGATGGAAAGGCAGAGCGAGCAAATAGAGCATTTATGTAGTGCCATTAAAAATCTTTCTTCGATAAATGGTGTGGTTATGGCAACATCTCCGAAAAAAAAGAATATGATTAGGAATGTCGCTCTTTGGATATTGGGTATCATGATGTTTTTGGCATCAGGAAGTGCTCTGCTCCTTATGTGTATGGCTTTATTGAAATGATAAATGAGTTGTAATGAAACATAATTCTTTCTTTTGGGCTAGTTATGCCGACTTGATGACAAGTCTATTCTTCATTATGCTTGTTCTGTTTATCTTGACCACTGTTATGCTGAAGAGACAAGTGGATGAAATTGAGAAAGTGAAAGAGGCAACGGAAGAGCAGATGGAAAAAATAAGGGAGATAGAAAATGCCGTTAATGAAATAGATACTACTTATTTCGAATATAATCAAGAACATAAGAAGCACATCCTGAAAATAGACGTTTCGTTTGATGTCGGTAGTTCGGATATAGAGAATATACCTTTGGATATAAGAGAAAAACTGCTTGATGCCGGTAATGCCATAAGGAATTTTATATCGGCAGCGTCACAGAGGTATGGTGTGAAGTATTTGTTGGTTGTGGAAGGGCAGGCTTCTAAAGACTATTTTCAGAGGAACTATGAACTAAAGTTACGAACGGGCATTGGCATTAGTTAAATATTGGGAGCAATACGGATTGTTATTCAATAAGGATGAATGTGAACTGATTATTTCCGGCAGTGGTCAATCCGGTAGTTTGCGCGTAGAACCAGATGTCAAAGGTAATAGTGCCAATCAGCGTTTCCTTTATTCATATCATTCCTAAACCGGGTGTTATTGAACAGATAAAACTTAAAAAACAATGAAACGTAGCGTGTTATGTATTTTTATGATAGCTTTCTTTGTGTTGTTCTCTTCTTGTGGTAATTCAGGAAGAAAGCATAAAAAAAGAAAAAGACTGTGGAAAAAGACTAGTATTGTAAATAAAAAAAAAAAAGATGGATATTGACTTGAATTTGTCATCAAGACTAAAGTGATGTCGGGAACGGAAATTTTCAAGCGATATAACAGTGCTGTGTTTATGATCTTTACTTCCGATGGTTATCATACTTTTCAAGGATCTGGATTTTTTTTTTCTTCTGATGGGATTGCTGTGAGTAATTATCATGTTTTCAAGGGAACTTCTATAGGGCTTGAAACTATAAAGTTATCATCTGGAGAACAATTAAATGTGGAGGATATTATTGTAAAAAAGTGAAGATAATGATTTTATCATTTTCAAGGTTGCAACAAAGGAGGGTAAACAATTTAATTATATACCTGTCGCTTCAAAGTCTCCTTCTGTAGGAGATAAGGTATACGCTATAGGTAGTCCCTCGTGGATTGGAAAACACTTTTTCTTCAGGTGAAGTGTCGCAGTGGAGAGATGAAAATCTGATGCAAATCAGTGCCCTGATTGATCATGGCAGTAGTGGAGGTGCATTGATAAATGAGTACGGGGAAGTAGTAGGTATTACATCTGGCACATTTTTATGATGGTTCACAGGCAAATCTAAATTATGCATGGAGTATTGATGTGATAAAGCCTTATGTAACGAAGAATCATTGAAAAAATTAGTAGCGCATTGCTCTTTTTTGAACCCTTGATTTGCCGATGCAATGTGGATTGTCTGCTGCGCTCATTTCCGTCAATCTGTGGAATACTTTAGCTCAAAGTCTGCATAAACAGGAAGATGATCGCTGATGCCTCCCAGATATTTCATTCCCTTGTAAGTGCGGAAAGGCTCTTTATCCCCATATTTTTTTCGTCGTCTTTCAGTAAAAAAGGAGAGAAGACAGACGTTTGCTCTTTCTTCACTGGTGAAAAAATGGCTCGATTGATTTAATAGAGTACCCGATACAATCAGATGGTCAAGCAATCCCCATTCACCGCGATATTTGTAAGAACCGAAGCTTTTTGACTTCGCTTTCCGGGCAAGCAGATGATATAGTTTTAGTGAGGAAGGAACAATTGTTGAAGGGTTGGTGGAGTTGAGTGTTGAGGCTGGCTTTGGGGTAGTAATGGGAGGCGCTTCGGTACCTCCAGTATTTTCTGGATAGATTGATTCGTCGGGTAATCATTGAAATCCCCCATAATAATAACTTTGCGGATGAGAACGAATATTTAGGATGTGATCGACTTCCGTACGCAGAATTTGAGCCTGCGTATAAACGATAGGGTTCCGATTCTTTAGCTCCACCAGAACGGCTTGGGAGATGGCAGACAAATACGTCTAATGTGTCTCCCCGTCAGCAGAAGTCCGCTGACGTACAGCAAATCTCTTGTCGGACGGTATTGTCCCAACAGAGGAATGGAGATAGAACGGGACGATAACAGACTTGAATAAATCCCGTTGGTAAAGCAGGGCTACGTCCATCCCTCTCAAATCAGGGGAATCGGTCATTACATAACGATAGTTAAGTCTCTTTTAAAGGAGAACGGCGGGTCAGATCACGCAGCACCGTATCATTTTCCACTTCGCATAATCCGACTAGTGCAGGAGGATTCCATTCTCCAATAGCTGTGATTACTCGCGCTACATCAGACAGCTTTTTTTTCTTATATCTGCTATAATTCCAATGACGCAGCGCATCGGGGAAGAAATTTCGTGGTCGTTCTTTAAACTGTCATGGTGCGTATCAAACAGGTTTTCTATGTTCCAGCTGACAACACGGAAAGGGATTCTTTCTTCCTGACAGGGGAGCTTGTTTGCTATGATAGTCTTGTGCTATAACAGAGCAAGGAGCGAGGAAACTTACACCTGATAAAATCATAGTAAAAAAGAGTACGATAACAGCTATTCTTTTTTTGACTGTTACCATACTCTTCTTTTATGTTGACTTATTTGCCCGCTACTTCTTGGCAGGTACATGTGCCAGGATGTCCAACAGGTGTTTCCAGAACTTTTCTACAGTAGGAATAAGCATTCGTTCGTCAGGAGAATGAACACCTGTCAGTGTCGGTCCGAAAGAGATCATATCCAGCGTTGGATACTTATCAAGGAACAGGCCGCACTCCAATCCTGCGTGGATGGCTTTTAACTTTCGCATCTACACCAAATAAGCGTTTGTATGATTCAACTGCTACTTCGAGGATGGCCGAATGTGGATTCGGTTTCCATCCCGGATAACCTTCTCCGAAAGTAACATTGGCTCCTGCCAGTTGGAATACGGCGCGAACCGTGTTCGCCATATCGTTGCGTGCGGACAGTATAGAACTTCTCTGACTGGTTTCAATGCGGATGATATGGTTGGGCTTCATCTTGACAGATGCCAGATTGGTAGAAGTTTCCACCAGTCCGGGAATATCCTGACTCATGGCATATACACCGTGAGGAGCTGCATACAGAGCCTTTTAATAAACGGGTAGTAGTATCCTGGTCGATAGCCATTTTGCGTGGAGTTTCCGATTCGAGAACCAGCTTTTAAGTCAGGCTCTACAACGGATAATTCGTCTTCCATTTCGCTGGTGAAAATATTCAGTTCGGTGCGGACATCATGCTTGGCGTCTTCGGGAACAGCACAGATGGCATAAGCCTCGCGGGGAATAGCGTTGCGCAGGTTACCACCGTTGATTTCACATAGGTACAGATCGTGTCTGGCAGCCATGCGTGAAAGGAAACGGTTCAGAATTTTGTTGGCATTGCCACGTCCCAGGTGAATGTCGCCACCGGAGTGACCGCCTTTCAGCCCTTTTTACTTCTACCTTGAAGAAGAAATATCCGGCGGGAACTTCCACTTCCTTATAAGTAAATTCTGCAACGGAGTCAATACCTCCGGCACATCCGATAAAGATTTCCCCTTCATCTTCCGAATCGAGGTTCAGAAGGATGTCACCGCTCATAAAACCTTCTTTCAGGGCAAATAGCTCCGGTCAGTCCGGTTTCTTCATCTACGGTGAACAGACATTCCAGCGTTCCGTGTTCTATGCTGTCATCGGCAAGGATAGCCAGCTCCGTAGCCACACCGATACCATTGTCAGCTCCGAGTGTAGTTCCTTTGGCTTTCAGCCATTCACCGTCTATTTCTGTTTCGATTGGATCGGTGAGGAAGTCGTGTTGAACATCGTTATTCTTTTCGCACACCATGTCGATATGCGATTGCAGAACGACGGTTTGAAGATTTTCTTTTCCCGGAGTAGCGGGCTTTTTAATCAATACATTGCCGGCTTCGTCCACCTTGGTTTCCAGATTATGTTTTGCTCCGAATGCCTTCAGGTAGGCAATCATTTTCTCTTCCTTCTTCGAAGGGCGTGGCACTTGGCAGATTTCTTCGAAATACTTGAATACGCCAGCCGGCTTTAAGTCTTTTTTTTTGCATGTTTCTATTTTATAATAGGAATAGAAGGGCTGTTTTTTCGCTTCTTCTATTGCTAAATATGGTTAATTTGATTGACTTATCTGAACTCATATCTCATTAAAGCCTATCTTTGCACTCACAAAATTAATAGAAATGGTTGAGACTATACTGATAACTTTGTTAATAGTTGCTATTTCCCTGGTATTATTAGGGGTGAAAGTATTCTTTTACGAAGGGGTGGGAAGTTCCCGAATGGTCACGTGAGTGGGAATAAAGCGTTGCGTCAGAAAGGAATCGGATGCGCACAGTCGCAAGATCGCGAAGCACAAAAGAAGCCGCGTTTTTCTATTAACGAGTTGGAAAAAGCCTTGAACGATAGTATGAATTAAATTTATTAAAAACAATACTTATTAATTATGAATAGAATGAACTACCTCATGAACGGTTTTGGCTGCTCTTGCGTTTATCGTTTTATTTTCACAATGTGCTGGCAAAACTGACAATCAAACTACCAATGCTCCGGCTCTGGCTAATGCCGAACTGTCAGGAATGAAAATTGCCTATGTTGAAATAGATACGCTGCTTGCCAAATACAATTTCTGTATTGACTTGAATGAGGCGATGGTAAAGAAGAGCGAAAAACGTTCGTATGACATTGAATCAGAAGGCTACCTCTTTGAACAAGGAAAAGCAAGATTTTCAGAAGAAAGTTGAAAACAATGCTTTCCTGTCACAAGATAGAGCACAGCAGGAATACAACCGTCTGGTGAAGTTGGAACAAGATTTGCAAGAGTTGAGCAACAAACTTCAGAATGGCTTGATGGAAGAGAACAATAAGAATAATAGCTTGCAGTTCCGCGATTCTATCAACGCTTTCCTGAAAGAATATAATAAGACTCACGGATATAGCCTGATCTTCAGCAACACTGGTTTCGATAACCTGCTTTATGCTGACAGCACTTTCAATATTACAAAAAAGAAATTGTTGACGGGTTGAATGCAAGATATTCACCTGTGAAGAAATAAATGATATAAAACTGTTCCGTTCTTTATAAAAAGGACGGAACATTATCGAATTAAAAAGTGATGCCTGTTCAAGACTGAAAAGCTATGAACGGGCTTTTTTATGACCTTTCTTTTCTTCTTCCTGTGGAATACGGAAAGCGGTGTAAAGTTCGAGGATGGCAGCAACTGTGAGGCAGGCAATCCATTCATTGCCTCGTGTGGTAAACATAAAGGCTCCGGTCAGGATAAGTGCCAGTGCACCGAATATCTGCTGAACACGCAGGCGTTTCAATGTTTTGCTCTTTTCCTTTGACGGGTGTGTTCACTTGTGCCAATGCGATACATCCGGCTCCAACAGTATATATGTAAGGAGCGTATATCCATCCGGTGATAAACACAAATTGCTCCGGTGAGAGCCATTATGGCGCCTACGGTGAAAAGGGCGGGTATTAATTGTTTCATTCTTTAATCTTCAAAAACGTAAATATCTTCGTTGGGTTTCTTCATCAGATACTTTTCACGGGCGATCTGTTCGATGGCGTCCGGATTGGTACTTATTTCATTGAGACGTTTGGTGTTCTCTTCGTAATCTGCCTGGTACTTTTCTATCTCTTCTTTCAACTGGCTGATTTCCCGTTCATATCCGAAACGACGAACCAGGCTGTTCTCGTCCAGAAAGCCAATGATAACAGCAAATGCAACGACCGTAATGAGGTACTTACGTCTGCATATGAAACTCCAGATACTGATTAGTTTACCCATAATTTCTCCTTTTAATATCTGCAAAGATAAAACTAATAACTTAAAAAAACTTATCGCTTCGGCTTCAAAACTTCTCTCTTTATCCCTTATTACTTATCACTTTTTTGTGTACATTTGCAGAATAAGCGAAATTTCAAAAACAGAGAGAATCCCGGATATGGAAAACTATATTGTTTCAGCCCGTAAATACCGTCCGTCCACGTTCGAATCGGTGGTAGGTCAGCGGGCATTGACTACTACGCTGAAAAATGCAATTGCTACCCAAAAACTGGCTCATGCTTATTTGTTTTGCGGACCGCGCGGGGTAGGAAAAACGACTTGCGCGCGTATCTTTGCCAAAACCATTAATTGTATGACGCCTACCGCTGACGGAGAGGCTTGCAATCAGTGTGAGTCATGTGTAGCTTTCAACGAACAGCGGTCATATAATATTCACGAACTCGATGCTGCTTCTAATAACTCGGTGGATGACATTCGCCAGTTGGTGGAGCAAGTACGTATCCCACCTCAGATAGGTAAGTATAAGGTATATATCATCGTGCTACGAGGTGCACATGCTTTCGGCATCTGCTTTCAATGCGTTCCTGAAAACGCTGGAAGAACCTCCCCGTCATGCTATCTTTTATCCTGGCTACGACGGAGAAGCATAAGATTCTTTTTCCTACCATTCTTTCCCGTTGTCAGATTTATGACTTTAACCGGATAAGCGTGGAAGATACGGTGAATCATCTGTCGTATGTTGCTTCGAAAGAAGGAATCACGGCAGAGCCGGAAGCGCTGAACGTGATAGCCATGAAGGCGGACGGTGGTATGCGTGATGCATTGTCTATCTTCGATCAGGTGGTTAGTTTCACCGGAGGAAATATCACCTATAAGAGTGTGATTGATAATCTGAACGTACTTGATTATGAATATTATTTCCGTCTGACGGATTGCTTCCTCGAAAACAAGGTGAGCGACGCATTGTTGCTTTTCAATGATATATATTGAATAAAGGTTTTGACGGAAGTCATTTTATTACCGGATTGTCGTCTCATTTCCGTGACTTGTTGGTCGGGGAAAGACCCGGTGACATTACCTTTACTGGAAGTGGGAGCGAGCATACGCCAACCAACGTTATCAGGAACAGGCGCAGAAATGTCCGTTACCTTTTTTGTATCGGGCTATGAAGCTGTGTAATGAGTGCGATTTGAATTACCGCATCAGCAAAAATAAGCGTTAGCTGGTAGAACTGACCTTGATACAGGTTGCACAGAAACTTACCACCGAGGGGGATGACGTGAGTGGTGGGCGTGGCTAAGAAGACTATAAAAACCCGTATTCACTCAGCCTGCCGCAGCACAGCAGCCGCAGGGTAGCTTCTGCCACTCAGGTTCAGCAGGCTCCAGTTCATTCGTCTCCGTCTTCAGTTACAACACAGGCTGCTAATGGCACTACTGTCCAGCATCCGCAGGCTTCTGCGGCTGTGCAACCGGGAGCACCGGCTTCTCCTGGTGCGGCTTCGTCTGCTCCGGGTCACAAGGAACGGGAGTTGCTCAGACTGCCAAGGAAGAACGAAAAAATTCCCGTGATGAAGATGTCCAGCCTTTGGGGGTATCTATCAAGAATCCGCAGCGTGACCAAGTATCGCAGAATGCGACTACAACTTATGTTCCTAAGGTGCAACAACCGGAAGAGGATTTTATGTTCAATGACCGGGATTTGAATTATTATTGGCAGGAGTATGCCCAGTACCAGTTGCCGAAAGAACAGGATGCTCTTTGCAAAACGTATGCAAATGCTCCGTCCGGCGTTGCTTAACAACTCAACGACTTTTGAAGTGGTGGTTGATAATGAGTTTGCTGCAAAGGATTTTTACAGCTTTGATTCCCGAATTGCAGGATTATCTTCGCGGCAGACTGAAGAACAGTAAAGTGATGATGACAGTGCGGGTAAAGTGAGGCAACAGAAACAGTACGTCCTGTGGGACGTGTCGAGAAATTCCAGATGATGGCTCAAAAGAATCAGGCATTGATGCAACTGAAAGATGAGTTCGGACTGGAATTATATTAATGTACTTACTTCTATCAGATTACCATCCGGATCTCTGAAATAAATACTCCGGATGGTACCTGCGCACCTTGACGCTGGACTATACCGACTTCTATTTCTATTCCTTTGGATTCTACTTCTACTTTTATTTCCTCTATGTTTCCTTCTGTAAGTAAACAGATGTCCGCACTTCCGAAAGCAGGATGCTTGGCTGCAGGAAGGAACTGTGCTTTTCCTACATGAAGATTGATTTTCTGATTACCGAACTTGACGGCAAAGCGTTGGTTGCTTGTATCGGCTTCCATTCCCAGGACTTCTGTGTAGAAATGTAGGCTTTTATCTATATCGGACACCGGTATGACGATATGGTCGATATTCTTGATTTTCATATCAATGTAGGCGTTGATTCATGCGGTCTTCATATCCGTCTGAAGGTTTTCTTCCCGGCATGACAATCCACAAGATAATATATATAATCACTCCGCGAAAGCAGTGAAGAATGTAGCCAATATATATACTATTCTCAATAAAGTAGCATCCCATCCGAAATATTCGGCTATTCCGGCACATACACCTGCAATCATTCGATTGGAAGAGCGGGTTAATTTCTTTTCATTTTCCATGATATACTATGTTCTTTAATGCAAATGCTACACAAATATAGAGAATATATTTGGTTTATGGGTTAAACGGAAAGATTTATGTATTATTTGTTAGCATTTTAACTTACTTAATTGGGGGTCAACAATAGACCAACAACAAGGAATATTAGGTAGGATTTAGCATGATTTGCTCTCTAAGATGCCTATTTCCTGAAAGCAGAAAAACCCTCATAAGTATTTAACTTACAAGGGTTTTTTGTTGGGTGGAAGACCGACTCGAACCGCGACATTCAGAACCACAATCAGGCATAGTAACACCCTTATATTTAATAGTTGCTAGTTTGTTAATACTTTCTCTTAATTGGTTATAGAACAACTATAGACCAACAATGGTAGCATTACTATTATGCTAATATTATACTACCAATAGCACTTGACTGTGCTAAGTTTCTTCTGCTTCTGTTTCATAACTAAATTTATTTAAGTGTTATCTCAATAGGTCTAAATCTGATTTGAGTATCAATGAAGTAAAGCTTGTCATCAATACCATACAGAACATTATTAGGTACAGCATCAAAAACCCTCATATTCTGCATTGTGAAATTCATCCTCATAGACCATTTCAAAGCCTAATGCTTGCATGTGTTCTGCTATTTCTTCCTCTGTAGCTTCTCTTTTAGCTCTGACATAAGGTTGAACTAACACAGCACAAAAACTCATGTTGACTGTTATAAGCAAAGCCAATCATCTGATAAGTGACATTGCTAAAGAATAGGTTATGAGCCTTCTATTCTGATGAAGAAGTTCTCAAGGTCTTCACCTGCATACTCAAAGTTGTTTAACTTGAATACAACATCTTCATGACCTGTGAATACTTCATTCTCTCCACCCTTACTAAGGTAAGACAAGGGGAGGGAGTTAATGTTGATCCATAAATCATGTTGAGTAGCAAATAACTTTAGCTTTTCAATTTGCCCTCTCTTATATCCTTCTGTTGGTTCAACATTTCCTGCTGCTTCTTTTTCTCTTCTAATGAGATTGGCTGTTTCTGCCAAGAGGCTATTGACTTGAGAGTGCTCTCTATCCATTGCTTGTGGAATTCATTTATATATGTTCTTTCCATGCTTTAATCATTTAAAGTGGTTGATGCAAATGTAGTAAATCTATTTGGTTCATCCAATATTATTCTTCACTTTGTACTAGGCTACCTTCTCTTCTTACATATGAGAACTGGCTATGATTGTCAGTATCACCATGATGATGATTAGTAAGGCTGTACCTGCTATCAACAGGATACCAGCCCACTTGTTAGGTTCTGGATTTGGCATAGTAGTGTTGTATTGGGTTAATGAATTAGTGTCAATGTTCTAAAGTCAACAATCCACTGGTTTTCCAGTAAGAAGTCAGTACCAAGTAGTCCTTGTACTTGTATTCCACTTTCATCCTCAATGCTTTTAAAGGCATCAAGTAAGGGTTTTTACACAGAATTTGGGCTTATAAACCTGACCTTCAAAGTTAAAAGGTAGAGTAATCATATCTACCTTGTGCTTAGTTCCTTCTATTCCACTGATACAATAGTCACCAACTGGTTCTACTATATCCTTGAAATATTCTACTACAGTACTGTCTATCAGACTACAGGTGCTTCCAGTATCCAAGATGAAACAAAGGTTTTTGCCTTTAATATCAACTAATATAATAGGAAGTCCAGTGTTATTTAGCCCATAATATAAGGAGTAGTACATTGGCTACCTATATTTATAGATGAGTATGATACTAACTATAAGGAAGACCATTCTATGTATCACTCCTACTAATGTCCACTCTAGCCATGTCCATGCAATACTCCATATGCTTATCCCCAATAGAAGTAAGCCTAAAACATATAATATCTTTTCTCATTTCTTTAGTGTTTAATTCATTATTTGTTCTTTAATATATCATCTAAATACCTTGAATATGAATCAGAGGTTCTTTCATTGTTCTTGTGCTTATTTTTACAGTAGACTATAGCTCCTATTGCTGCTAATGTTATAGGTGAAATAATCATCCATATATCCACTTGGCTATCTGCTAATATGGGGACAACTAACCAAATTACAATAATGGTTATACTAAATATTATTTTAACAATTGTATTCAATAATCCTTTCATACTTTAATTTAGCTATATAGGTAGCACCCTATAAATGTCACATTCTCCATCTTTTCAAGAGTTAATAACTTAACCTTAGTTATGTCAATGATAGTACCAGTAGTTAAATTACTACTCAGGTCTAGTGGAATATAGGTAGTTGCACCAGTTTTCAAAGTGAATTGTATAGAGTTTCCATATTGAGATGATACCACAATTGCTTGGGATACAGCATTGATTTCCTCTTGACTAAAGTCTCTAGTTGACTTAACTTTGCCATTGAGTAGACTTCTTCTTGGTTGAATTATGAATAGGACAGGAACTTACAATCTCTATCATTTCATGTACATCTTGAGAGTTATATCCCATCTTTTTGGGCAATAAATTCTGCATAGTTTACTGCTCTCATTGTATGTTTGCCATTTACCACCATTAGATACACCAACTCATGCAGATATTCATCCTTCTCCTTTTGAGTAATAGGGTAAGCATCTTGTACACTATCAGGGTTCATTTCAAGCATTTGATGAAACTTACTATTACTAATGTTGTGCTTTTGTAGTTATTTCAAGAATTGTACTTCTCTCTTTCGTAGTCATTTCACCACTTGCATAAACAATAGCCAGTAAGTCTCGTAATCTACACAGTTCAGGGTCTTTAATTCTTCTCCTGAATAAGTTTAGTATTCCCATAATTATTTCCTTTTGTAGCCACACTACAAAAAAGAAGGTGTGGTACTTAACTTGTTGAGTTTTCAAGGTATCGCCAAACACCTACAACTACAAACAAGGAAAGCCCACACCTTGTGGTGCGAGCATTCACTTATTACTATAGTAGGTGTTGTTCTTAAATTGGCGATTTTTGAAAACTACTTGTAAAAAGTAAACACTTCTTCTTCTAATATGTCTTGTTAAACTTCTATTTCATTAGTTGTCATTTAGTTGATACAGCTACAAAGATAGAACTTTCTAGTCATACTTCAATCATCTGACTGCCATAATTTAATAGGTCTAAAGGCATATCAGTACCATAGGTGCAGGCTTATATCCTTATTGTACAAAAAGTAGGCTTAATTATTCACTTTCTATATGCCCAATTGACAAATAGAGCACCAGTAACTATCAATATTAGCCACTGTAATATCATATCTAATGCTGTCATATATACACAAGCTAAAGCCCCAGTTCATGATGAACTTGGGCTATCAACAACAATAAAACACATAGTAAGAGGTAGTTAGCCTCTTAATCCTTAAGTATCATACTTGTGAGGACAAACCCCACTAGAATTAAGATAATCTCACACATAATTCAATCAATATTTAATTTAGTCTAACTTACTAACTATTGCTATAATTCATGTCTACATACTTCACCGAACCTCAAGTGGTTAAGTTATTATAGCAGTGCATCTCTTTACCCTGTAATCAAATACCCTCAACCTGTATTAGAGGAGGCAGTCAACCTCTATTAAACTATCTCCTGATTTGCCATTTTACATCACTTACTTTGTATATATAATATGCAAGAAAGTGAGGCAGGAGAAATTTCCCATCATAATGGTATAATAATAGCAGAGGGGGATGGATTTTATAGAAGGTAGGGTAATGTAGACCTTAGAAGGTTAAGTATTTATAGCTTTCCTTCATCATGATAGGAGTAGTATTCCTTCTCTGACTTAAGATTATATGGTCTGCTATGTGAATTTCCATGAGTTCAGCCACCTTCCTTACTTTTTTCAGTCAGAGTATCATCCAGAGTACTGGGTTTCATGCTTCCAGAGGGGTGATTATGTGCCAATATTACCTGTGTTGCATTAGCCAATAAGGCAGCACTTTGTAATATCAACCTTACATCTACATAAGTTGCAGAGATTCCACCTTCTGAAATAGGTACTATACCCAGTACTCTGTTAGACTGATTAAGCAGTACCACTTTAAAAGCTTTCCTGTAACCTATTGTATCATCAGGGAAGTACTTTATCAATAGTTCATAAGCATCCTGTGAGCTATTTATCTTGTATCTAGTTGATGATTTGACATTGCTTTTATAGCTTAATTGAACCTCTGCTACATTCATTATACTGTCCATAAGATGCACTAATTAATGAACCAACTGTATTCATTCTCACCATATAAAGCCTTATTAAGTCCTTCTGTTAGTTGAGTAGCATTAAGTGACCTGTCCAAGAAATTATCAATGTAGCTACTTTTATTTGCTCCAGTTAGTAAGTTGTACACATTCCACATGCTGATTTCCCTGCTGTCCAAAAAGGGTACTAAAGTTATCATCATTGTAATATGCTTTGGCAACTAATCCTATCTGGGTATCAGTCATTAGCATCTGTGGTAACTTCTTCTTTTTTGGTCTACAGGTAAGAACTGATATAATCTGCATCTGCCTAAGAACTGGGCAAACTGGGATTCTCTCATATAGGTATCCTTGTAGGCTGACATATAATATAAGTGTTGGGCTATATTGTACTCTTGGAACAGCCTCACCACTGCATTGAATAGTTCAGTTGTACTCATAACCTTTAATTCTGACCTGTAACCATCTGTTGAGACACACATGTTACAACATATAAGATTTTTAAAGCCAATGAACACCTTGAATTTCTCTGCACCTTTCTTGCTGTACAGATTCATGTGATTATAAGCCCTAACTCCACCTATGGTTAAATTCAGTCTGTTACCTGCAATATCCTCATATATGGTAGGTATCTCAAAACAGAACATCATTCTCTCAAAGTAGATGGTTTTATCAGATTCCAGTAATTGATTCACTGGTTTATGAATAGCTTCCGGTATTCTACCTTTGATAACATGGCTTACCCTGATGGCAGGTTCTTCTATTCTCTCATTGGAGAACACCTTATTAGCTGCTTCCCATACAGTTTCAATGAAACTGGAGTGTGATATAGTAACCTCATTGTCCTTAGAGAACACAGGTGTAATACATTCCTCTTTGAGGTACTGCATGGTTGCTTCCTTTGTATTAGCCTCAATAAAAGGTAACTTATTACCTTCTCTGGTGCTTATGGAATCGCCTTCTACAGGATTTGTTGATATAATGCCTGTATTGATGATTTCTATTGGCTCAACTGTTTGAATATAAGGATTATCTACCTTTATTTCTATTAGGTATATCAGATTAGCTCTGACTGGCTGCAACTGCATTATTTCCATATCTAACGTAATTAGGGGTATAGTTAATAGTTTGTTGATTCTTTTGTACCTGAAGTGCTGCTTTCTTCTGCATAAAGTCTGATGTTAACTGCTGATACCATTCAGGAAATTGATGATAGATGGCAGTCAGTTCTTCAATGGTTTTACTGCTGTTAATCTTGCTCCTTATCATCTCCAGATTGACACCATCATTACACCAATCAAGTATTATCTGACCTGTAGTAGGTGTAATGGTAAAATCAGGCTTACCTATGAACAGGTTTGTCCTGTCTTTAGATGCAATAGTCTGGTGCTTCATGTTGATGTCAAAGACTATGGTAAACTCATAATCAATACCATCTCTCATGACTGCTTTAAGTCCTACTTTCTCTGGTATCATCTTGCCATTCTTCTCACTTAAAACATAGTCCTGTTTGCACCTCATAGTGCATATAATATGCCTATTGGATTGTAGAATTTTCTGCATGAAAGCATTGATTCTGGGTGTCACCTTCTGCCAATTAGTCAAAGCTGTTTCCTTGTAATCCTGCATGGTATTCTAGCAAGGTATCCCAACACTGTGAGATGCTATCAATTATGAGTAACTTCCATGCCTGCACCTTCACATATTTCAATAGCTTGTATATAAGTTTCAGGTGTAAAATTATCACTTAGACTTAATACATTATAAGCACCTAAGTGAGCATAAAGGTCTGCACTTCCATGTTCACTGTCAATGATGGCTATCTTAGTCCAGTCATTGCATAAACCATAAGCTAAAAGTAATGCTGAATAGGTCTTACCTGAACCTGCACAGCCTTGTAGAGCAAGCTTAATCTTAGCCTGCTTCTTGGATGAAACTCTTAAGTTCAACATATCTGAATAGGGTTAATTGTTATACACAGTCTATAAAGAAAAAAAGGAAGCAAGTCCTAATAAATCTTGCCTCCTTGAGGTCTACATTGACACCCATCATAGAGTTGCCAGTGTCATAGCTCCACCTTCACCTCTCTGATGCAGCATATAAAACATGTCACCTGTATCAGGTGAACATACTTGGGAGATAACAGGATTGGTAACCTCTCCATTGATGAACTTGTCACTAACTGCACCTATTTCACAGCCATAAACAAAGAAGCACTTCCCTGTATGAGGATTCTGATTAATCTCAATCTTGTTGACTCCCTTTTGAGCCTTGAACTCATTCACTGTCACTGTCTCTAAGAACTTTAACTTTTCCATAATCTTGTAATTTTATTGTTGTGCAGACAGACCATTCTGCTGCTGTTGATTCAGTTGCTTTGGTGGGGTAATGAGCTAATTGTAATGAGTTCACAATGTGAATCCAATAATCCCCAATATGCACAGGGGGATATCCCACTCTTAAGGTAAGGGAGGGAGACTTTGTGACTTAGAGTGTACTTGTAGCTATTAAGTTTACAGAAATTGAAAATAAAAAATTAAAAAAATCAGAGAGACAGTATATATCAGATGACAGTAGGGACCGTTATACATTAGTTATGTACAGATATAGAAAACCCCTGCCTCACTGGTGTGAAAAAACAGGGGATATTGAGGTATATATCATTCATATTCATTCATCATTAACAGTATCAAGGTAATGCTTGATTTCATCATCATCTGGTACATGTGATGTAACTTTGTCTATCCAAGTGTTGTAACCTAAGTGAGGATACAGAAGGACTTTTTAGCTTCCATGTGTTCACTCCATGTTAGTACCATTGAACATCATAGGAAGACCAGATAACCTTTTTCTCAATAAGTAAGTCTCTGTACTTTTATATGTGTTCTTTACCATATCTAATTGACTATAAATGGCTTTGTCTGACATTCCTAGTCTGAACTCATTGTTGACACAAAGACAGTATAATCCTATTATAACTCCTTTTTCTTCTGGACTTAAGGAACTGTCACTGAATAACTCTGCCCATATAATCCTGAAATTCTCTGGAGGATTAGGTAGATGATAAATATTTCTCTTGACCATATAGTAGCCTCCTGTATAGACTCAACTCTAACATAGTTGCTTTCTTTTAATCTGGGAATAAAGGCATCCTTGATATAATCAAGACTGACTCCTGTAGTGTCTGCTAACTGTTCATAGGTGGTATTTGTCACCAGATACTCTTCACCTTTCTTATAAGGTGAATTAATGTACAGACCTGCTAATAGATAAAGGTCTTTGGGCTTGAAATATTTACAAGCCTTCAATAGGGATGATAGTGTATTGTTTTACAGTTGTCATTACATTTTTGAAGGGTCACCTCCACCCCATACCACTACCTACAGTAATAAAGGAAAGGGGTTTGCTTAAGGTAGGTAATTAGTATAGGGGGAATTTTGACCCTAAGGTTAGTAGTCAGTGCCATATTAGAGCAAATGCCCTTTATAAGGAACTGATTTCCAGTAACAAAGATAGCAAATAAAGTCCACAGCATCAACATTCTACCCTTTTATTCTGCTTTCTATTAACTTCCTATAACATAAATAGTTTTAACAAATTATTCTCTTTGGTAGCTATCCTGCAAGTATGCTCTCTGAAGCCTCTAGGATTCTCATTTCTAATGATATACTTATTCCCCAGATGTTCTATCAGTAGCATACATACTTTCAATAAGGCTACATACTTTCTTGGTTTTTAGTACCTTGTGTAGATGATACTGACTATGGGAGTCAGTATCTTGTATCTCATTTGCTGAATAACTTCTATTAAGGGTAAAGCATCTTCTTATAGCAACTTTTGAAAGGATGCTCTTCATCTAGTGCCCAGTACATGACTGTATTATTGAGGTTCTTGAAGACTACACTGTTACTTGTTCTAATTTCCCCCATAGTTGATGTAGCAGACTATCAAGGTCAACATACCTATATAGCTTGATGAATCTCTCTAAGAATATCTTAGTTTTACTTCTGCAATATCTAGTATATGAGTACAAGGTATTATCATTCAACTGTCCTGTGGTTGATAATGTTTTGATGTATTTTATGGCATCTTGATATTGCTGTCTGTTAGTTTATTCTGTGCATCCTTATTGGTTTTCTATGATGTTTTGCTCTGGAGATACATCATAGTTCAGGGAGTTGTAGCTAATGATTTTAACCTGTTTACTTAGTACTTCTTTTTCAGTTTTCAGGCATAAAAAGTATGTGGAGTATAACTCTGTCCTTTCAATGATGTAGTCTATATTGAGGTAGGCAGGTACATCCTTTCCATGTACATCCTTTCTAGTCAAGTTAATTAACTCATTCCCTGCAATTCTTTCTTGTGCTTTCTCTCTTATGGCTTCTTTGACCATTGCAAACAGATCAGTTAGGGTATGGTCACCTTGCATGATATCATCTGCTGATTCTATTACTTTGAGCACCTTCTTAGCTTTATGTAAGAGGGTGACTGCATAGCTATCCATACTTTCCATTACTGATACATATCCTAAGGTGTTATATATGATAGTTTCACTAAGTATCCCATTGACCTTTCTGCATCTACCATGTATTTGTGTCATTCTATCTAAGGTCAACATTGAGTGGCTTCTTCTTACATCTGATACAGTGATTAGATGGTAACTATTCCTCTATATCTATACCAGTGAAGTAGCAACAGGTGGCAAAGTTAATCCTAGCAGGTAAGGTATCATTGTCTCCCAATTTGGGTGCAAAGTATTCTCCTGCTTCCTTTATGGATGCCTCACTACATAGGATAGCACATTCCTTTCTGGTTTCTTCATCTAGTGATGCTATAATGTTTATCTGGAGTATGGAGTTATAGGCAATGAACACCTTCTCTGTAGGATGGGAGATAACCTTTTCTATGACAGCTTGTATGATATTATTTGTGTGCAATAACTTAACATCTCTTCGGGCATTATATGTCCAAGTTATGGAGAACTTACATTCTTTCTTTAGTAGTGGATTGTTGAACTCCTTCATAGTAGCTGTTACCATACATCTGTTCTTTGATGGGAACATAAAGTAGTAGTCAATCACATTCTCCAATTGGGGTCTAAAGTTGTTGTCAGTCTGGAGAACATCAACCTCATCAATCATAAGGAAGTAGTCCTTGTAGTTTTTCCTCCTATGATACCTAATAGTCTACCTAGACTATCTGCAACTACTAGAAGTTTCTTGTATCCACCTTTAGCCAAGTATTCCTCAATTTGCTGATTAGTGACCTTTTCCTTTTCACCTTTAATCTCACTACCTACATATAATGTATTAGGATGCTTTGAGTGTTTGCCATAAGCCAGAGCCTTAGTAGGAAAGACTATGATTGAGTTTCTCTTTTGAGTTTATCTCAAGGGTAGTAGCTCCAATGCCTGTTATCTTCTTGTCTACTAACCCATGAGGCATCTTGGTTAAATAGTTAGATAGTAAGTGCCTCTTATTGGCAAAAAAATCCCTTTTACTTTATTAGGAGCCTTCACCAACGGGAAAACCTGATAAGTCTTCAATTACTGTATCAGGAGTTATGGTTATTCCATTCTCCTTTAGTTCCTGTATAGTCTGGTAGTCTTTTTCTGTCAAGTCATCCCAATCTATTACATCTGCAAAGGTATTATAAGTAATATCACTTCCACTATACTGTTGAGTAGCCTCTTTCATGTGCTCACTTTGTTTAAGGTTATATATAAGTAGTAAGTGAACAAAGATATTAAAAGAGCCTCCATAATTCAATCAATTACAGAGGTTCTTTTATGTTAAACTTATTTCACTTTTTGGACAAGACTACTCATTATGGTTGCTAAATACATACTCAACCACCTTCTTGTTAGCTTCATTCTCTATCTTGAAGTCCCTTTCAATGTATATGTCAGTAACTCTCATAGCCTCATCAATATGATTCAATGCAGCATGAACAGTGTACTTATCAATGCCTACCTTGTTAACAGCTAATGTAGCCCATGAGTGCCTTGCAGCATAGTACTCCAAATCATCAATTTTTAGTATCTTGCCAATCTGCTTTAGCCCAAGATTGATGGCTCTGTTGAAGTTCTTGAAAGTAGAATAGAGGTGATAGAAGCAGAACACCTTCTTCTGGGTGTAATCTTCATATTTCTTCATTAAAGGTAACAGGATAGGAAGAACATCTACTTTCATCTTAGCCTTGTCAAGTCTCCTGTCTGTAGTCTTAGTCCTGTAATAAGTAATTGAACCACCTTCCATTTCAGTACAGTTGTACAAGTCAGCAGAGTTCATCCCTATTAGGCAGAAGGAGAGAATGAAACAATCCTTGGCTAAGTTAAAAGGACACAACCTTTCCCTGCCATTGGTATTGATGATATAAGGCAGTTCCCATATCTTCTTGATTAACTCTACTGATAATGCTCTCTTTCTAGTTGCCTCTTGCTTTGGTATATCCAAATTCTCAAAAAGGTGAATTTGGTATTCTAATGACATTCCTGTCATAGTCATTATACTTCTTCTTGGCTTCATTGAATAGATGCCTGATACTCCCCATGTATAAAGATACCATTCTATTGGAAGGTATTCTCTTGCCTTTCCTCTGGAGTTCTGCCACCTGTTTAGCCCTTTTTCTTGTGAAGGTATTCCATGAACTCCATCATTAACAACTTGGTAACTTGGTTGGTATTCAGTTTATCCTTTCCTAAGAAGGCAATGAAGGTATTAAGGGTAGTTTGATAGTTCCTCTTACCTCTGACCTCTGTAGTTGTTAACCAGTCTTTGCAGAACTGGATAAAGTCAATAGGGGTATTTGCTTCCTTTTTCCTTCTGGATGCACTCTAAAAAATATCATTAAGGGTGAAGTTGGAAGTCTCTAGGGGTAGAGTAGCACATAACTCTTGATAATGTCTGACTAGTCTGTCAGCTTCCTTGATGTACTTTTGGATTCTTTTAACTTGAAGTCCTTAGTCAGGTCTTCTGTTCTTACAAAAGATATGAGTAGCCAACCTCTTAACCTCTCTGTTATAGGTCAGCCTTAATCTTTTACATTGTAGGTATTATCAACTTTTTGCTTGGATTTTAAGACTTCTGCTTTGATAGTTAGCATGTTATATTGATTTATTGGGAACAACAATAGACCAACAACTATACTTTTAAGGGGTGATTT
>VOFJ01000274.1_pt1 | contig 24000 bp, 23 predicted proteins | sample 5384081 | NCBI WGS metagenome assembly VOFJ01 (sample SAMN12384729, study PRJNA508395) | human gut metagenome | isolation source: healthy gut I | host: Homo sapiens | reverse complement strand
CCGTTATGCTTTAAACGAGAATGGGGTTGTTTTGGAAGTTGGTTTTACGATAGAGTCCGATCGTCCTCATCTGTATAATATACCCCCGCAATACTTGGAGAAGTTAGAAACCAAACTCAAATCTACGGTATCGTATGTTATCCCTCCGCATATGGCATACCTGCGGGAGTATAAGTTTATCACCGTTTCTCAAGTTTTCCCATTTAAAAGTCTTTTGGATAAGCTTTGATTTTAATAGGTATCCAGTATGAAAAAATACGGATTCGTTATTCTTTTGCTTTGTCTCGTCGGTTTTTCCTTCGTTCCGGTTTTCGGCCAGATCGGGATGTCGTCCCATTCGATTGTCAACCCCGATTCGGTGAGCCATAACTTTTACGAACGGGAAACCGTCAAGGGGAATACGATTACCTATAAAGTCGATTATTCTTTAGGTTCGCTGTATCAGATTTCCAACATCAACAACACCCGCGTCGGTGAACTGATGTCTTTGAAGGACGGTTCGACTCCCACGGAGCCTGTCGATAGGGGAGGGGATTTGGAAATCACGTCTTTGAATCCCGTTTATCAGGCTTTCCTGGAGACTTTCACCCCCGAAGAGATTCGTGTGTTGGCTCAGAATGAAGAAGTTTTGCGTATCGGTTATGCGCTGAACGAAACCGGAGCGGTCCTAGAAGTGCGTTTTACGATGTTGCGTGACCGTCCTCATCTGTATAATATTCCCCCGCAATACCTGGAGAAGTTAGAAACTAAACTCAAATCTACGGTATCGTATGTTATCCCTCCGCATATGGCCTATCTGCGGGAGTATAAGTTTATCACAGTTTCCCAAGATTGTTCGTTTAAAAGCTTTTTGGATAGGCTTTGATTTTAATCGGTATCCAGCATGAAAAAATACGGATTCGTTATTCTTTTGCTTTGCCTCGTCGGTTTTTCCTTCGTTCCGGTTTATGGCCAGATCGGGATACCGTCCCATTCGATTGTCAACCCCGATTCGGTGAGCCATAACTTTTACGAACGGGAAACCGTCAAAGGGAATACGATTACCTATAAAGTCGATTATTCTTTAGGTTCGCTGTATCAGATTTCCAATAGCAACAACACCCGCGTCGGTCAATTGATGTCGTTGAAGGATGGCTCGACTCCTACGGAACCGTTGAATAGCAGCTTGGAGATCGTTTCTTTAGAACCTGTCTATCGTGCTTTTCTGGAAACTTTCACCCCCGAAGAGATTCGTGTGTTGGCTCAGAATAACGAAGTTTTGCTTGTCGGTTATGCTTTGAGCGAGAGCGGTTCAGTATTGGAGGTCGATTTTTCTATGTATCGCAATCGTCCTCATCTCTATAATATTCCCCCGCAATACCTTGAAAAATTGGAAGCTAAACTCAAATCAACAGTACATTATGTTATTCCGGAATATAAGCGTCAACAGTTATGCAAATACAATGTTATCACCGTTTCTCAAGTTTTCCCATTTAAAAGTCTTTTGGATAAGCTTTGATTTTAATAGGTATCCAGCATGAAAAAATACGGATTCGTTATTCTTTTGCTCTGTCTCGTCGGTTTTTCCTTCGTTCCGGTTTATGGCCAGATCGGGATACCGTCCCATTCGATTGTCAACCCCGATTCGGTGAGCCATAACTTTTACGAACGGGAAACCGTCAAGGGAGTAAGTAGGGTTATGTGTCTTCGGCATTTATCGGATATCGAAAGTGATGTTACCCGTCTTTGGAATGAGACAAAAAGCAATGCTCATCAAAAGGTTTTTGACTTTTGATGAGCATTGCTTTTGATTTTGTAGCGAATAGTCGTTAGCGCAGGATGATCTCGTTGGAGCCGATCAGGTGGCCGTCGATGTAGATCATCACCTGGTACTTGCCGCCCGTGATGCCTGTGCCGTTGTAGAAGAGGCTGACGCTCAGGTCTTCGTTCTGGTAGTCCACCTGGCGCGTGGCCGAGTAGGTGATCATGTCGCCCTCGTAGTTGAACGCGGCGTTGCTCCGGTTGGCCAGCACGTAGCCGTCCGGGCCGATGATGCGGGCATAAACGTTGCGTTCGCCCGGCTGCGAGAGTTCGTTGCCCACCAGCACGAAGTCCACGCGGAGCCGTTCGGCCCTCGCTGCGCGGCTCACCACCTTGTCGCTTCGGTTCAGGGCCACCAGCGCGATGTCGCGCGCACGGATGACGGCCCCCTTCTGCACTTTGGTCGAGAGCTCCTGCGCCTTTTCCTCGGCTTTGTCGGCCCGCAGGCGCGCTGAGGTAATCTGCTTGCGGTAAGTGATATTTTCGTTGACAAGTTTCTGGTTCAGCGTGTTGAGCGAGTCGATCTGGTGGATGTACCCCTCCATTACGGTGCGCATGTAGCCGAGCCGTTTCTCGTAATCCTTGATTTTGCGGCGCGTGAGGACGCGTTCGTTCTTCAGCGTTTCGAGCAGCGAGTCGGCCTTGAAGCGCTCGGTGGTCAGGTGCTGCGCGAGCGTGTCGTTCTCGGTGCTGAGCGTGTCGTAGTTGGCCAGCATCATCGTCAGGCGGGCCGTCAGCGTGTCGCGCGCTTCGGCGTAGTCGGCCTGCATCTGTTTGACCTGCGTGAAATAGAGTACCGACAGCGCGCCGAGGATCACGGCCAGGATCACGATCATGATCTTGAGCCCTTTGATCGACTTTTGCGGCGGGGTCTGCTGCGGCGGGTAGCCGCCGTATCCCGGGTCGTACCCCTGGTTATAGCCCTGATTGTAATCCTGCTGGTAGTTGTTGTTGTAGTTGTCCATCTCTCAAAGCTTTCGGAAAGTGTACGAAGACAAAAAGACTACGGTAAATTATGGTGCAAAGATAACAGAATGCGGTTAAATTGCTGCCTTTTGCGGCGGTTTTGTGTGACTTTTCCCGTTCCGGTGCCGTTATTCCGCTTCGGTTCGTCCCTTTTTTGCCGTTCGTCCGGGTGTCCGGGTCCGCTACCCGCAAAATCCGTGCATTTTTGCCGGGCTGTCCCGTTTGCGGGGGCGGACTTCGTTTCCGGCGCCGCTTCTCTGCAGACGGCCCGTTGCCTGGTCGGGAAGGAGGGCCCGTTACCGTTACAGGGAAGACCGTACCGTCCGGCTGAACCGCCTATTTGATTTTGCTCGTCAGCGGGTATTTCAGGTTCGACGCGTCGAGCAGCCGCACGCGCACGGACCCGATGCGGATCGGCGATTCGAGGTAGAGCGGAATCTTGTTCAGGTCGTCCGATATCCAGAGGTAGAACTCCGAACCGTCCTTGAACGATTCGCCCGAGGAGGTGGCCAGCTCGCAGACGAACTTCAGCGTGCGGAACTTGCCCACGCCCTTGATGTTGCGCACCTCGCGCCCCGCGAGGCGGTAGTTGATGCGGCGGATCGTGTCTTCGAGCACCATTTCGAGCGTATGCTTCTCGCCGGGGCGGAACTTTGCGGCATCTTCGCAGCGCAGGTTGAAAAAGAGTGCGACCGCGTCGAAACTCCCTTCGGTGAGCGGCATCGTCTTGAGCGTCGCGGTGGGGTTCTTGTGGTTGCGGAACGAGGTGTGCACCTGTTTCGCGTCCCAGTCGTAGGTGTATTTGCTCGAGGTGCGGTACTTGCCCTCGCGGATTTCGGCGCGCAGTTCGAGCGGACGCAGCGTCCGGTAGTCGAGGCTGCTGTAATAGGAGTCGTTCAGGTCGAAAAACCAGCGGAAGAAGGGGTAAACGCGGCCGTTCGCGTCGATCTGGTAGACTTTGGTTCCGTCGAGCCATCCTTCCCGCGTGACAAAGGTCACTTCGGCCACGTCGGTATTGATACCCGCCTTGTAGCTGACCACGTAGGTGAGTTTCTCCCCGTGCGTGAAGGCCGGGTTTTTGGATTGGGCGGCGTCCGCCGGGGTGCCGGAAGTCTGCCCGCAGAGCGGCGTCCCGAACAGGCAGGCGGCGAGCAGGTATAAGGTCGTAAACAATTTGTTCATGTGCATCTTTCAGTCTGTTTGTAGGTCTGCGGGGTGTTTCTTCCCTTAATTTTCACCTGTGCGGCCCGGCGTGCTAGCCGGCCTTCCCGCTGGAACGGCCGGCCTGTAAGGCGGCTGGCTCGCTTCGCGGCGGCCGGGGCCGACGGCATTGCCGGGAGGACCGGGATTTCCCGAACCTCATTTTCAATACAACGCAAAATCCGGCCCAAAGTTATGAAATCATGCTGAAATCCATCACTTTTTGCGGACGGTACCTTTCGGCCAGTTCGCGCAGCTGCCGGTTTTCCGGCTTCGAAAGTCCCGGATCGTCGTCGAGAACCTTTTCGGCCGCCTCCCGCGCGAGGGTGAGTATCTGTCCGTCCTTGCCCAGGCTCGCGATCTTCAGGTCGAACGCCAGCCCGCTCTGCTGCGTACCGGTCATGTCTCCCGGGCCGCGCAGCTGCAGGTCCAGTTCGGCCAGCTCGAAACCGTCGGAAGTCGACACCATCGCGCCGAGCCGCTTGCGCGATTCCGCCGAGAGCTTGTCGCCGCTCATCAGGATGCAGTAGGACTGTTCGCCGCCGCGGCCCACGCGCCCGCGCAGCTGGTGGAGCTGCGAGAGCCCGAAACGCTCGGCGCTTTCGATGACCATGACCGTCGCGTTGGGCACGTCGACGCCCACTTCGATCACCGACGTGGCCACGAGGATGTTGGCCTCGCCCGACTTGAACTGGCGCATCGACTCCTCCTTGTCGGCGGGCTTCATCTTGCCGTGGCAGATCGCCGTGACGTACTGCGGCAGCGGAAAATCGCGCGAGATGGCCTCGTAGCCGTCCGTGAGGTCCTTGTAGTCCATCGCCTCGGACTCCTTGATGAGCGGATAGACGACGTAGACCTGCCGGCCCTTGGCGATCTCCTGCCGCATGAAGCCGAAGAGTTTCAGGCGCGCCGCATCCGTGTAATGAAACGTCTTGATCGGACGGCGGCCCGGGGGCAGTTCGTCGATCACCGAGACGTCCAGGTCGCCGTACAGGGTCATGGCCAGCGTGCGGGGAATCGGTGTGGCGGTCATCACGAGGATATGGGGCGGCTGTTCGTTCTTGGTCCAGAGCCGGGCGCGCGCTGCTCCACGCCGAAGCGGTGCTGTTCGTCGATGACGACGAATCCCAGGTTCCGGAACTGGACCCCCTCTTCGATCAGGGCGTGCGTGCCGATGAGGATGTCGCATGTGCCGCCGAGCAGTTCCGAGGCGATCTCCGTGCGCTCTTTCTTGCGTGTCGAGCCGGTCAGCAGGCGTACCGAAGCGATCCCTTCGGTCAGCCGCGAAATGGTGGCGAAGTGTTGTGCGGCGAGGATTTCGGTCGGGGCCATCAGGCAGGCCTGGAAGCCGTTGTCGACCGCGATCAGCATGCTCATCAGCGCGACGAGCGTCTTGCCGCTGCCCACGTCCCCTTGCAGCAGGCGGTTCATCTGGTGGCCGGTGGCGGTGTCCTGCCGGATTTCGCGAATCACGCGCTTCTGCGCGCCGGTGAGCGGGAAGGGGAGCCGCTCGCTGTAAAAACGGTTGAACTTTTCGCCGACGGTGGTGAAGAGAAAACCGTTGTTCTTGCCTACGCGCTGCTGCCGGTCGGCGAGGATCACGAGCTGCACGCCGAAGAGTTCCTCGAACTTGAGCCGCAGTTCGGCGGCTTTGAGCCTCTGGTCGTTTGCGGGAAAGTGGATGTCGTGCAGCGCGTCGCGCAGCGACGGGAGCCGGTACTCTTCGAGGATGCGCTGCGGCAGCGTCTCGGCGATCCGTTCCCCGGCGAGCGCCCACGCGTTGCAGACGAGGTTGTAGATCGCTTTGGTGCCGAGGCGTTTGTTGTTGAGCTTTTCGGTGGTGCTGTAGACGCCCTGCACGCCTGCGGCGGGCCGGTTCTGCTGCGCGAGGGTCGATTCGACCTCGGGGTGCACGAGGCTGAGCGAGCCGTTGAAGAAGGCTGGGCGGCCGAAAATGATGTATTCACGGCCCATTTCGAGCTGCTTTTCGATCCAGCCGATTCCTTTGAACCAGACCAGTTCGGCCGTGCCGGAACCGTCGCTCACGGTGGCGACGAAACGTTTTTTCGCGCCGCCTCCCGCGTGCTGGAAGCCGGTGATGCGCGCCCGGAGCTGGATGTAGGAGAGCGAATCGTCGCGAATTTCGCCGATGCGGTAGAAGCGGGTGCGGTCGATGTAGCGGTACGGGTAGTGGCGCAGCAGGTCGCCCACGGTGCGGATGCCCAGCTCCGTGCGCAGCAGGTTCGCGCGCGCCTCGCCGACGCCCGTGAGGAACTTGATATCGTTGTCGAGTGGCTGGCTCATGTCGTCGTGTTTCGCTCTCTTCGCCGGTGCGGCGGTAAATCCGCTCCTGTTGTGTAAAGATACGCGAATTTATTAAATTTGCGAGGTGCCCGGTCCGTTTTCGGCGACGGGGCACAGCTTCCGGGCTGTCCGGACGAATTTCAGGCCGTGGTCGGAATCCGGTGGCCCGGCGGGTTTTAGGCCCGATTGTGCGGTTGGTTGCCGGGGCCGGTTTTCCGGAAGCGCCGGGGAAGCGGGGAAGGGAGAGGGTTCCGGGCGAACGTTTGGCCGAAGGGGAGTCGCTAATGAATGAAGATTCGATAAAAAGAGCACCATGAGAAAATATTGCGATTCGCTTACCGCTTATGCGCGTGCGGCCACCCGTCCGGTGGCGGTGGGAAGCGTGGTGATCGGCGGGGGGAATCCCGTGCGGATCCAGTCGATGACCAACACCGACACGAACGATACCGAGGCCTCTGCGGCGCAGGTGCGGCGCATTGCCGGGGCGGGCGGCGAGATCGTGCGGCTCACCGCGCAGGGACGCCGCGAGGCGGCGAACCTCGCCGCGATCCGCGCCCGGCTGCGGGAGGAGGGATGCTCCGTGCCGTTGGTGGCCGATATCCATTTCGTGCCGGAGGCGGCCCTCGTGGCGGCTGAACATGTAGAGAAGGTGCGCATCAACCCCGGTAATTTCAACGACCGGGGCAGCCAGTTCGACCGCCTGGTCGCCCTCTGCCGCGAGCACGGCACGGCGCTGCGCATCGGTGTGAACCACGGTTCGCTGTCGGCCGCCGTGATGGAGCGCTACGGCGATACGCCCGAGGGGATGGTCGCTTCGGCGGTCGAGTACCTCGCCCTCTGCCGCGAGCGCGGGTTCGATCCGGTGGTGGTGTCGCTCAAGTCGAGCAACGTGCGCGTGATGGTGCAGGCTTACCGACTGCTGGCCGCCGAGATGCGCGAACGGGGCTGGGACTACCCGCTCCACCTGGGCGTCACCGAGGCGGGCGACGACATGGAGGGGCGCATCAAGTCGGCGGTGGGCATCGGCGCGCTGCTGGCCGACGGTCTCGGCGACACGATCCGCGTCTCGCTGACCGAGGCGCCCGAGCGCGAAATTCCCGTCGCACGGCAGCTGGCCGATTACTTTGCCGCCCGCGAGGGACACGCGCCGATTCCGGCCGTGGACGAATCGTTTTACTCGCCGTACGAATACCGCCGCCGCCGCTCGGAGCCGGTGGAGGGCGTCGGAGGCGACCGGCCCCCGGTAATCTGGAGCGAGCTGCCCGAGGCGCTGCGCGGGAAGGTCTTTTACGCCGATATACATTCCGTCGGGGAGGTGCCCGACGGGCGTATCGTGGTGCTCACTACCGCGAACGGCAACGGCGTGGCCGAGCAGCGCGCCTTTTTCCTGCGCATGGAGCAGGCGGGCAAACGCAACCCGGTCATTGTCAAACGCAGTTACCGCGAACGCTCGCTGGAGGCGTTGCAGGTGAAGGCCGCCGCCGACACGGGCATGTTGTTTTTGGACGGTTACGGCGACGGGCTTTGGATCGAAAACGAAACGCCTGCAGGAGACGGACCCTCTGCCGCAGGCGGCCTGAGTGGTGCCGCAGCGATATCCGCCGCTGGCGAAGCGCGGGTCGGGGATGCGATGTCCGCTGCGGGCGGATGCAGTGGAAAAGAGCAGGCCGCGCAGATAGCGGGTCCCGGAACGCCGGTTCCCGGGGCGGACGATACGATTACCCCGGAGCGGATCGACGCGCTGAGCCTCGCGATCCTGCAGGCGGCCCGCGTGCGCATCTCGAAGGCCGAATACATCGCCTGCCCGAGCTGCGGACGGACGCTCTACGACCTGCAGGAGACGCTCGCGGCGATCAAGGCGCGCACGGCGCACCTGGTCGGGGTGAAAATCGGCGTGATGGGCTGCATCGTCAACGGTCCCGGTGAAATGGCCGATGCGGATTACGGTTACGTGGGCGCAGGCCCCGGACGCATTACGCTCTACCGCGGCCGCGAGGTGGTGCGGCGGGGTATCCCGCAGGCCGAAGCGCTCGACGAGCTGGTCGCGCTGCTGCGCGCCGACGGCAAGTGGCGCGAACCGTAGCCGGAGTTTCCCTCTGTCTGTGTTTCGATTCCGGCATGCTTCCCGGTTCGGCACGGCACGTGCAGGGTACACGAAAAATACATAGTTATGCGTTTTGGATGCGGTTTCCTGCAGACAGGACAGAGTGGAAACGGTCCGGTGATGCCGGGTAGTCCCGTTTCGGAACGATTAAAAAAGAGAAGATGAAAAACCTGAAGAACCGTTTTTGGCTGGGAGCCTGCATACTGGCGCTCGCTCTGGGGTCTTGTTCCGTGCGCGTGCGTACCGGCCGGCCGCTTCCTCCGGGACAGGAAAAACCGCTTCCTCCGGGACAGGCCAAGAAGATTACCGGCAGCCAGTCGGCCGCTCCTTATGCGCCCGGGCATAACAAATAAACCGCCGAAACAAATCCGGACCGAAGGCCGAATTTGTTTCGGTTGTCCCTGATGTACTCAGGTGCCCCGTTTGTGATTCCGATGCTCCCCGATGCGTCCCGGTGTTCTGATCTACCCCGATGTACAGGGAGTTACAGGTAGGGTAAATAAGTATCACGATCCCTGTCGCGCTGCCGACAGGGATTTTTTGTTAAGGGCTGTCCGTTGCCGCCGTAAGGAGGTTCTTATTCGATCTGTTCCGGGGGCCTCGGTGTTGCGGGATTGCTAAAGGTCGGGCAAGTGGCACGGACTGCAGTCCGCAGACACGGGCGCGGGGACTTACCGGTCCGGGTTGTCCGGGGCTAGCGAGCCGAGCCACGAGGTATAGTCGGCATCGAGCTCTTCGAGCCGGGCGAGCGTGCGGGACATCGCGTCGCGTGCGGCGCAGCCCGTGCGGTAGCTTGCATGGGAACGGGACGTCGCGAGGATGCCGTTCAGTTCGTCGAACAGTTTGCGGCAGGTGGCGATCCGCTCCCGGCATTCGGCCTGGGCCCGGCGCATCAGTGCGCCCGTTTGGGCGGGGAGCGCTTCGGCGGCCGGGGCCGTTGCGAAAGCCTGCGCCGGGACTGCGGACCTCGCGGGGACCGGGTCGGCCGTAGGAGTTTGCGCTGCCGGGGCTTGCGCCGTTGCTCCGGTTTCATCCCGCAGTGCGGACCGGTCGAGCTTGCCGCTGTCGGGACGGACAACTTCCGCTTGACAGGGATCGGCCGGCGGGGTCGGATGCGGGAAGTCGGGCGGACTGGACGATACCGGAAGACCGGGGGAGGTCGGCCGGAGGGCAGCCTTCGATCCGGATTTGGAAGAGTGCCGGGTCATGAGGGGTCGGTGTTGTCCCGTCCGGTCCCGTGACGGAGATGCATGAAAAAAAGCGTGAGACCGTTGCCACTTACCCTGTCCTGAAGGCCTACGACAGCCCTGTCATGAATAAGCGCAACGGCTCACGCCGATGGCATGAACCTGTACGGGCATAACTCATGCCGGACGTGAGCCCGGCCAAGCACGTTGCACTCATTGCTCCATGACGTTCGAAAGGTCGTAGTTTTCAGAACGAAGCAATATGACAAACGCTTTCTGACCGTTTGTCATAACAAAAGTAATGAAAAAATGCGGAAATGCAACCTGCCTTTGCTCAGGACGTTCGCATTGTGCGCAGCGGCGGGACGCTGCCCGGTTCCGGCCGGGATTTCCGCGTCCGGACAGGCTGGAAAATTACTCCTTGGCCTGGCGCGTTTCGCGTGCGATGATGCACGAAAGGTAGTAGCCGTTCAGCGATTCGAGCTTTTCGAGCACCTCGGTCAGCTCGGTGATCATGCGGCGGTAGTTGTTGATGCGCTCCTGGCAGCTCATCAGCGCCTGCACCACGGCGGTGTAGGTTTCGAAATCGGGGGCTGTTTCGGCGGCCGCAGGATGTCCTGTTTCGGCGGATGCGGCTTGTTCGGCGGCCGGATGGCGTGCCGGTGCGCTGGCGTCGGACGGTGCGCGCTCGGCCGCGATCATGTCAAAGGCGGTTTTGGAGGTGGACATGGCGGTAGGTGTTGTCCGGCCCGGTCCCTGCGGCGGGAGAATGAAGAAAAAAGCGTGAGACCGTTGTCACTTACCCCCATGAAGGCCTGCGACAGCCCTGTCCTGAATAAACGCAACGGCTCACGCCGTAGGCATGAACCCATACAACATAACTCATGCCGGGACGTGAGCCCGGCCATCAGCACGTTGCGTTCATTGCTCCAGGAACATGAAAGGTCGCAGTTTTCAAGGGGAGCAATATGACAAACGCTTTCTGACCATTTGTCAGGTCAAAGGTAGTCAAAAAAAAGTGAAACGCAATGTTGCCCGGTTCTGTCAGAGGGGGCCGTATGCCGCTTCCTGCGGTGCGGCCCGGACGGACGATTTTCCGGTCACCGCGGGTCGGCTTTCCTCGTCGTCCGGGGCGTTTCCCCGGTTTTCGGGCCGGAAGGATAGCAGGAGTGTGGTCGGGGAGATAAGGCGGCCTTCGGGGGCCCGAGGAGGGATAAGGGGCGGTATTGGCGGGTGCCGGGTGCCGGAAAAAGCTCCGCTCGGGAGTTGGGGAGAACGGTATATGCTTTACCTGCCACCTGCCCGTGCTACGGCATGGTCGATCGCATCGAGCAGGATGCGGCACGAGGCGTCGATCTCGTCGTCGGTGATCGTCAGCGGCGGTGCGATGCGCAGCGCCGTGGGCCAGAAGAGGAACCATTCGGTGAGCAGGCCCGTCTCCACGGCGCGCTGTACGACCCGCTCGCAGAGCGCCGCGTCGCCGAATTCGACGGCCATCAGCAGTCCGGCGCGGCGCACCTTTTTTACGGCCGGGTGCGCGCGCATCGCCTGTTCATAGCGGGCTCCTTTCGCATCGGCCTGCTGCATCAGTCCTTCGCCGAGGAGGTATTCGAGCGCCGCGAGTCCCGCCGCGCAGCAGACCGGGTGTCCGCCGAAGGTGGTGATGTGCCCCAGCACCGGGTTGGTCTTGAGCGTAGACATGATCCCGTCCGACGAGATGAATGCGCCCAGCGGCATGCCGCCGCCGAAGGATTTTGCGGTGCAGAGGATGTCCGGGGTGACTCCCGCCTGCTGGAAGTAGTAGAGCGTGCCGGTTCGGCCCGTGCCGGTCTGGATTTCGTCGAAGATCAACAGGGCTCCGGTTTCGTCGCAGCGGCGCCGCAGCGCTTCGAGGAAACCGGGTGCGGGCAGCTGGATACCCCCTTCGCCCTGCACCGGCTCGACGATGACGCAGGCCGTGCGGGCGGTGATTTGCTCCAGGTCTTCGGGACGGTTGAACCTCAGCTGCCGCACGTCGGGCAGCAGCGGACGGTACGAATTGCGGTACTCCTCCCCGCCCATTACGCTCAGCGAGCCGTGCGTGCTGCCGTGGTAGGCGTTTTTAAACGAGACCAGTTCGGTGCGGCCCGTGTAGCGTTTGGCCAGCTTGAGCGCCCCTTCGACCGCTTCGCTGCCCGAATTGACGAAGTAGACCGATTGCAGTCGGGGCGGCAGCAGTTCGGCGATGCGGGCGGCATAGCGAACCTGAGGCGACTGGATCACCTCGCCGTAGACCATCAGGTGCAGGTAGTCGCGCGCCTGCGAGCAGACCGCTTCGACGACCGCCGGGTTGTTGTGGCCGACGTTGCTGACCGAGACGCCCGAGATCAGGTCGATCCACTTTTTGCCGTTCGGGCCGAGCAGCCACACGCCTTCGGCGCGCTCGACCTCGAGGCCCATCGGGAAATCGGAAGTCTGTCCGACGTGTTCGAAAAAGAGTTGTCTGAGGTTCGGTTTCATCGTATCGGGAGGTTGTATCGACGTGTCGTGTCGGGGTGTCGTAATCGGTTGTCGTGCTTTTTTGCGTTGCCCTGGGGCGTGCGGAGCGGGCGCATCCCGGGGCGTGTTCGGGCTGCCGGTGTGCCCGGCGACGGAGCTTTCGGGGGCCGGAGAGGCCGCAAGAACAAACGTGTTCGGAATGTACGGGGGGTATGTCCTGGGGTGTCCGGCACCGCGGTTATCGTCCGCGTGCGGTGTTGAGCCGGGCGAGCGTTTCGGTCAGCGCGACGGTCAGGTCCACCTGCTGCCGGTTCGCCTCGGCGAGCAGTTCCCAGAAACGGCGGCCCAGTACTGCGGCGGCCTGTGGGTCGGGGGGGGCGATCCGTGCCGGTGCGGCAGCCGTAACCGGCTCGGGTGCCTGCGTCGCGGCGGGGGATGTGCCCGGGCTGGCAGGGGTTGCCGCAGTTGCCCGTACCGGGGAGCCGTCCCCTTCGTTGCCGCAGGTGCAGCGTTCGACGGGATGCTTCGCATTCCACACCTCTACCAGTTGTTGTGCCTCTTCGATCGTCATCGCTGTTCGGTTAAGTCAGTTTTGTGCCCGCCACTTGCGGCGTGCGGTTTTCGTGCGGGTGCCGTCCGTTGGCCTTCCGGTGCGGCTGGGCGGGGCGGTGCCCTGTCGCGGGTTATTCCCGGTTCTGCGAATCGATCCAGATCGTAACGGGGCCGTCGTTGACCAGCGCGACCTGCATGTCGGCGCCGAAAACGCCTGTCTCCACGCGGCCCGTGGCGCCTTGGCGCACGGCGGCTACGAACGACTCGTAGAGCGGTACCGCCTTTTCGGGCCTCGCGGCGCGGATGTACGACGGCCGGTTGCCTTTGCGCGTCAAGGCGTGCAGCGTGAACTGGCTCACGATCAGGATGTCGGCTCCGGTCTCTTCCGCCGAACGGTTCATCACTCCCGCTTCGTCGTCAAAGATACGAAGTTTCAGTAATTTTCCGCACAGCCACTCCACGTCCGTGTCCGTGTCGGCCTCCTCGATGCCTGTGAGCACGAGCATGCCCGCGCCGATGGCGCTGTGCCGTTCGCCGCCGATGTCGACGGACGCTTCGCGCACCCGCTGGATCAGTATTCTCATGGTTGGGTCGGTTTTTACGTCGGTAACATGTATATTCAGGGGCCGTCCGGGGCCGCAACGTTTTTTTATGCGCTGTGGGTCAGCAGGGCGGGCGTTTCGACCTCCTCCTGCATAAAGAACGACCAGTCCTTCCACACCGGGTCGAGCCCTTTGGCCCGGACGGCCGCTTCCACTTCGCGCGGGGTGCGGTTGTCGTTGATCGACCACTGTTCCAGTTCCCGGTTCGGGTGCGCGTAGCCGCCGGGAGTGGTTTTCGACCCGGCGCTGATGACCGTCACGCCGAAAGGCATCACCCGGTCGCGGAAGTCGGCGCTTTCGCGCGTGGAGATCGACAGCTCGACATCTTCGCTCAGCAGGCGGTAGGCGCAGATCAACTGGAATAGGTTGCGCTCCGAGGCGGGATGTTCCGGGTTGAAGCCGTCCTCGCCCACATAGGGCCGCAGCCGCGGGAAGGCGACCGAATACTTCGTGCGCCAGTAGCGGTTTTCCAGGTAGCGCAGGTGCAGCGCCGTGAAGTAGGCCTCCGTGCGCCAGTCCTCGAGCCCGATCAAGTTCCCCAGGCCCACCTTGTGCACGCCCGCTTCGCAGAGGCGGTCGGGCGTCTCGAGGCGGTAGCGGTAGTTCGTCTTCTTGCCGCGCAGGTGGTAGACCGGGTAGCGGTCGCGGTTGTAGGTCTCCTGGTAGACGTAGACTGCGTGCAGGCCGTAGTCTTTCAGCAGGCGGTATTCGTCGGTGTCGAGCGGCTGCACCTCGATCGAAATCTGCTCGAAGTACCGCTGCATGATCTTCATCGAATCGGCCAGGTATTGTACGCTCGAACTGCGCGGTGCCTCGCCCGTCACGAGCAGGATGTGCTGGAACGGGTCGCGCTTGATCGCCTGGGCTTCGGCGTGGATCTCTTCCGGGGTGAGGATCGCGCGGTGGATCTTGTTCGTGCAGTTGAAACCGCAGTAGACGCAGTGGTTCTGGCAGATGTTCGCGAGGTAGAGCGGCACGTAGAGCTGCATCACGTTGCCGAAGCGGCGGCGCGTGGTGGCGTAGCTTTTCGAGGCCATTTCGCCGAGGTATTTGTCGGCGGCGGGCGAAACCAGCGCCGCGAAGTCGTCCATCGTCGGCCGTTCGGCGGCGAGCGCCCGTTCGACGTCGGCGTCGTTCTTCGCATAGATCGCCCGGCGCGTCGTCTCCCAGTCGTAGCGGAGGATCGTATCGTAGTAACTCATTATATGCTTGATTTTGTTGGTGTTCGGTGTTTTGCGGGGCCGTTCCGTATAACCGCGGTACGCGGCGCGGGGAAGGGAACCGGTGCCGTTGCGTCCGGAGGAAGTTCGGCTGTCTGTTGCGGGACAGCTCGTGCACGGGTTTATTCGTTCACGGGGCTGCCTTTATTCGGGCCTGCCTGTTCGCGGGGGGGCGCCCGGCGAAGCGGATGCGCCAATCGGGTAACCGGTTGCGCCGGAGGCCGAGGGGGGTACGCAGGCATGCTTATACGGGCAAGTTCCTCCGGCTATTTCCGGCTATTTCAAACTCAGCACGTCGTCCAGCAGCGGCTGGATCGGGCTGGTGGCGTGTGCGGCGCTGCTGACCGGCGCGAGTTTCGCTTCGAATGCGGTACGGCCCGCCTCGACGGCCAGGCGGAAGGCGCGGGCCATCGCCACGGGGTCCTGCGCCACGGCGATCGCGGTGTTGACCAGCACGGCGTCGGCGCCCATTTCGAGCGCTTCGGCGGCATGCGACGGCGCGCCGATTCCGGCATCGACCACCACCGGCACGTTGCTCTGTTCGATGATGATGCGCAGGAAGTCGCGCGAGGCCAGCCCTTTGTTCGACCCGATCGGCGCGCCCAGCGGCATCACGCACGCTGCGCCCGCCTCCTCGAGCCGTTTGCAGAGCACGGGGTCGGCGTGGATGTAGGGCATGATGACGAAGCCGTCTTTGGCGAGCTCTTCGGTGGCTTTGAGGACCTCGATCGGGTCGGGCATCAGGTAGCGCGGGTCGGGGTGTATCTCGAGCTTGAGCCAGTTCGTGCCGAGCGCCTCGCGTGCGAGCTGCGCGGCGAAAACGGCCTCCTTCGCGTTGCGTACGCCCGAGGTATTGGGCAGCAGGCTTACCTTCTGCGTGTCGATGTGGCTGAGGATGTCGTCCTGCGGGTTGTCCATCTCGACGCGTTTGAGCGCTACGGTCACCATCGCGGTGCCGCTTTCGGCGATCGCCGCGCTCATCAGCGCGCTCGAAGCGAATTTCCCGGTTCCGAGCAGAAGCCTCGACGGGAAGCTCTTGCCTGCAATTACTAAATCTTTCATTTTCCAGTTTCTATTATTTCTGTAAATCATTTTCGTTTTTGCCGCGCTGCCGGTGCCTGCGGATTTCTGCTGTTTCGGTTCAGGGCGTCACGATGGTGCGGTGGGCGGCGACCAGCTCCGTGAAGCGTGCCGTCGCCGCGGCGATCTCCCCGGCCCGGGAGATCGCGCCGCTCAGCGCGATGCCGTTCACGCCGCAGGCCATCACCTGCGGCACGTCCTCTTCGGTGATGCCGCCGATGGCCGCCACCGGGAGCCGGATACCCGCGCGGGCCATCTGCCGCAGGATGCGCCGGTAGCCCTCTTCGCCGAGGATCGGCGAGAGGTTCTTCTTCGTGGTCGTATAGCGGAACGGCCCGAGGCCGATGTAGTCGGCCGAACTTTGCGCGATGCGTGCGATGTGGGCGAACGTGTTGGCCGTGCAGCCGATAATGGCCTGCCTGCCCAGTATGATGCGCGCCTCGTCGGGCGGCGTGTCGTTCTGCCCGAGGTGTGCGCCGTCGGCGTCGATCGCCTTGGCCAGCCGCGGGTCGTCGTTGACGATCAGCAGCGCGTCGTAGCGGCGGCAGAGCGCGAGTATCTCGCGGCCGCGCGCGATGATCCCCTCGGCGGGGGTATCTTTCATGCGCAGCTGCACCCAGCGTCCTCCGCCCTGCAGGAAGGCCTCTGCGGCGGCCGGATCGCCGTCCGAAATGAATTGCAGCGTGCCTCCGGCGGCCTGCCAGCGGCGTGTGAGCCGTTGGTAGTTGCTCAGCGTGGCCGTGAGGTCGATGCGGGAGATGTCGTGGGACGGAGTGCCGGCGGGGGGGCGGTTTCCGGGGGGATGGCGTCCGGTCGGAATTTTTGGGGTCGGGCTGCGGGCCGGTACCGAGCCATTCGGTCGTCCAGACCGCGCCGATCACGGCGGCCCCGTCGAATGCCGCGGCCCGGGCGACGGAGATATTATCCGGGGTGATGCCGCCCAGTGCGATGATCCGGCTCCCGGAGCCGGAAACGGGTAACTCTGCCGGGATGGCGGCGGGGATTGGCTTCGCGGTTTCGTCCGTCCGGCGCCGTAGCCTCCGGCACGCGTCGGCGGGGTCGATTCCGGCGAGGTAACCGGGCTTCGACACCGAATCGAACAGCGGGCTGAGCGTTACGTAATCGCACAGCGGGGCGAGCCGTGCGGCCTCTTCCCACGAGTGGGCCGGGGCGCTCAGGCGCGGCGTATACGTGTCGTTCCCCTGCTGGGTCTGTTGGGTTTGTGTTTTTTGAACGTCCGGTGCGGATGCTCCCTGCGCTGTCGCGTGCCGTTTGTCCGGATGCTGCCGCAGCCACTCGCGCAGGGCCCCTTCGCGCAGGTGGATGCCGCCGAGGCCGTAACGCCGGGCGAGGGCGGCATCGTGGTGCAGCGTCAGGCGCGTCATGTCGGCGCCCGCATCGCGCAGTTGGCGCAGCAGCGCTTCGACTTGTGCGGCCGGGGCGTCGGGTTTGCGGATATGGATGACGGGTGCGCCCGCGTCGAGCAGCGCGCAAAGGGCCTCGGCCTCGCCGTCGTAACAGCGCGGCAGCGTGATCGCAACGGGCTTGCCCAGGGGGAAGTGTAAGGGGGTGTCCATCGCGCTATCCTCCTTGTGTGGCGCGGATTACCGTGACCGACGCACCGTCGTGCAGCGGCGCTGCATTCCACTCCGTGCGGCGGACCACCTTTCCGTCTACGGCGACGGCGGTGCCGGGCGTGGCGATGCCCTGCTCTTCGAGCAGTTCGGCGAGGGTGGCGGCCTGTGTGTGGGTAGGGGTGCCGTTGAGCATGATTTCCATAACGTTCTGCGTTTTGGGAAAGCGACGGCGGCGGGTGCGAGATGGTGCGGAAAAACTCCCTCCGACGGTACGAGCCGTATCAGGTGCTGGGGTCTGATCTCAGCCGCTTGCCTCCTTCGCCTGCCGCGCGGGGAGTTTCCTGCCCGGCTTTTCCGTCCTTTCGGCGGACGGTCCGGAGCGCGGGGTCATCTTCCCGGCGGCGGGGCGGCCTGCGGCACCCCCGTCTTCCTTCCTGTGTTGAACATTGCAAAGTAATAAAAAAATATCGGAAGTTGTCCGTTTTGGGGCCGGAAGTTTGCGTACGGGTTACTGTGGGCGCAATTTTCTCACACTATTTTAGTATATTTGTATAATATTTAAAATGCGGTCCGGCAATCTTTGCGTGCGAGCCCGCGCCATTGCACACGCCTTCACTGTTTGCCGCGGGGCCGCCCCGGGTGTGACCCGGCCGTTTGGGGCCGGGTCACACCCGGCGGCAAGGAGGGGGGAAGCCGCGGGAGAGACGAAATCCGGACAAGCGATAAAACGGGAAACGATGGGAAAAGCGAAAAAACATGCGGGACTGGCCGTACTGCTGGCCGTACTGCTGGCCGGCTGCCAGTCCGGGCCGCAGCGGCGTCCGCAGACGGTGATCGACGGTTTTGCGCAGGGAGGAACCTACCACATCGTGCTGGTGGGGGACAGTACCTCAGGAGGCCTCAAAGGACAGCTCGACTCGCTGCTGTGGCGGGTGGACAATTCGATGTCGCTCTACAATCCGACCTCGCGCCTGAGCCGTATCAACCGCGGCGAAACCGATACGCTCGACCGCTTTATCGCCAACTGCATCCGGACGGCCGACACGATCAGCCGCGAGAGCGGCGGCCGTTACGACATCACGATCAAGCCCCTGACGGCCGCCTACGGCTTTACCGGCGACCGTCCCGTGCAACAGCCCAACGTCGATTCGTTGTTGCAGTTCATCGGGTATGATAAAATCCGCATCGACGGCTGCCGGCTGGTGAAAAAGCACCCTTCGGTGCAGATCGACCTCAATTCCATCGCGCAGGGCGCGACGGCCGACTATGTCGCCCGCTGGCTCGATTCGCTGGGGTGGAAGGATTACCTGGTCGAGGTGGGCGGCGAGATCTTCGCGCGCGGGCACAACGCGAAGGGCGGCCTGTGGCGCGTGGGTATCGACAAACCCATCGAAGGCAACGTGATTCCCGGCGCGCAGCTCCAAGTGCGCATCGGCATCAGCAACCGCGGGCTGGCCACTTCGGGCAATTACCGCAAATTTTACACCGACAGCCTGGGCCGCAAGATCGTCCATACGTTCGATGCGCGTACCGGGGCGCCGGTAATCAGCAACCTGCTCTCGGCCACGGTCGTCGCGCGCACCGCGGCACAGGCCGACGCCTACGGCACGCTCTGTATGGTGATGGGCCTGAACGAAAGCATCCGTTTCCTCGAAAGCCGTCCCGACCTGGAGGCCTACCTCGTCTGGTCGGACGACCGGGGCAATTACCGCACCTACATGACTCCGGGCATGGAGTCGCTGGTGCTTCAATAAAAATTCCGGTCCGGCGGATGCGTATCCGCGGCCAACGGCCGCAGACGGGACGCCCCGGGCCATCACGCGAACAGAAAAGCTATTATGCAACCGGTTTGTTTCCTCTATAATCCTACGGCGGGCGAGACCGTCATTACCGAGTGGCTCGACACGATCATTTCGATCTACCAGCGGCGCGGCTGCACCATCGTACCCTACCGGCTCGGGTTCCGCGCCGGCGAGCCGGAACTCATCGCCGACCTGCTCGGACACGGTTACCGCCATGTGCTGGTCGCCGGCGGCGACGGCACCGTGAATTACGTGGTGGGGATCATGAAACACCACGGCATCGACCTGCCGGTGGCGGTGCTGCCGACCGGTACGGCCAACGATTTCGCCGGCATGCTCGGCGTGCCGGGCGACATTTCGCGCGCGTGCCGCGCGATCCTCGACGGCGAGGATCAGCGTGTCGACCTGGGTGTCGCGGGCGGCGAGCGGTTCGTCAACGTCTTCAGTTGCGGCCTTTTCACCGATGTGTCGCAAAAGACGCCCACCGTGCTGAAGAACAATTTCGGCAAACTGGCTTACTATTTCGGCGGCCTGGGAGAGTTGCCGAACTTCCGCAAGATGCACATTACGATCCGTTCCGAAGAGGTCGATTACGACGGGACGTCGCTGATATTCTTCGTGTTCAACGGCCGGACGGCGGGCAAGATGCGCTTCGCGTACAGCGCCGAGATCGACGACGGGCTGCTCGACGTGATTGTCGTCAAGGGTGACGGCCCGATCGGGACGCTCCGCGCACTGTTCCATTTTATCCGGCAGAATGCGGGATTGCGCCGCCTCGATCCGGGCGATTATCCGGAGGGGGTGCTGCACTTCAAGAGCCGCGATTTCGTCGTCGATTCGCCGATGCGCCGCAACGAAGTGACGGACATCGACGGACAACCCGGCCCGCGTTTCCCGGTGCGCATCACCTGCGAGGCCGGCGCGCTGCGCGTGATCCGCCCGGCCCACCACCGTAAAGATTAGCGGGAGGTTCTCGCAATCCTTTGTAAATCGTGTGCTTGTTCGTGCGCCGGTCCGTCCGGGTTACAGCGAAACCGGGAAGAGGTTGTAGGCGATCATACTGACCAGCAGCAGCAGGTAGGCGATGCCCAGCCAGGTGCTTTCGCGGCGGTTGAAGCAGGTGGGGATAATCACTGCGAGCGGGACGGCCAGCAGCATCAGCTCTCCGACCGACCGGCCCGGCGGGATCAGCGGCAGCGCTGAGAAGAACAGTATCCAGATAAAATAGAGGTAGGATTTGTACGGGCGCGTGCGCATCGAGTGTGCCTGGCGGACGAAGATCACGAGCGACCAGACGGTGAGCACGGCGATCATCGCCCAGAGCAGCAACAGCAGCGGATTGAGCCAGTGCACGAGGAACGCCGGGGCGTACCACGTATCGCAGAGCGCCTCCCACAGCCGTACCGGAACTTCCGTCAGCGGCCGTCCCAGCGCCCACCAGACGTACGAGCAGATGGCCGTGGGCAGGACGAGGCCGGCCAGTGCGACGATCCATTCGCGCCACCGCTTGCGGAAAAGCACCAGCGCCACCGGAAGCAGCGGAATGTAGACCGCGGGGGCGTACGTCAGCAGTGCGATGCCCAGCAGCAGCGACGCATTGAAGATGTGCGTGTAGACCACCTCGCGGCGGAACGAGCCGATCGTGCGGTCGAACGAACCGATCATTAGCAGCGTTGCGGCGAAAAGGTCGAGTGCCGCCGGGTCGTACCAGCTTCCGCATCCGACGATGAGGAAGATGATTGCGGGCATGTAGGTGCGTTCGAGCAGGATCATGTTGCGCGCGATGAGCCGTGTGATCCAGATTCCCCCGATGAACAGCATCCCGAGCGCGGCCAGGTTGCGCAACGGGCCGGGCAGCGCTTCGCCCCAGCCGCGGAGCAGGCCGCCCAGCGGCATCCTGAGGGCCGTACCGGGCAGCGCCTCTATCGGCGCGGCGGCGGCGTAGCGGTGCCACAGCACCAGGCACAGTGCCGCGAAAAGCAGCAGCGTGGAAGCGAGGTTCTGGCGCGTGATGTCGACTTTCATAACTATCGTAAGCAAAGCCCGGGCACCCGCTCGTACAGAGCGGACGTCCGGGCGGCATGTATCCGGGTGAGGCGGTCGCGCCTATTTCAGCAGTCCGATCAGGTCCTGCCCGATGTCGCGCCGGAAATTCTTGCCTTCGTAGGCGATTCCCCCGATGGTGTCGTAGGAGGCGTGCAGCGCTTCGGCGATCGAGCCGCCCAGCGAGGTGACCGCCAGTACGCGGCCGCCCGCGGTGTAGGTCTTGTCCCCTTTGGCTGTGGTGCCGGCGTGGAATACGATGCTTTGCGTCGGGGTGTCCAGGCCGCTGATTTCCATCCCCTTGGCGTAGTCGCCGGGGTAGCCGCCCGAGACGCAGACTACCGTAACGGCCGTCTGCGGGGAGACTTCGAGCGCGTAGCGGTCGAGCCGCCCGTAGGCGATTCCTTCGAACATCGCGATCAGGTCGGAAGTGATCCGGGGCAGTACCACTTCGGTTTCGGGGTCGCCCATGCGGACGTTGTATTCGATCACGTACGGGTCGCCCGCGACGTTCATCAGCCCGATGAACAGGAAGCCTTTGTAGGCGATTCCGTCCTGCTGCAACCCTTCGACGGTCGGGCGCACGATGCGCTCCTCGACCTTCTTCATGAACGCCTCGTCCGCGAACGGAACCGGGGAGACGGCGCCCATGCCGCCGGTGTTCGGGCCGGTGTCGCCCTCGCCGATGCGCTTGTAGTCCTTCGCGACCGGGAGTATCTTGTAGTTCTTGCCGTCGGTGGCGACGAAGACCGAGCATTCGATGCCGCTGAGGAACTCCTCGATCACCACCGTGTTGCCGGCCTGTCCGAATTTGCCGGAGAACATCTCGGCGAGCTCGGCTTTGGCCGCCGCAGCGTCGTCGAGGATCACCACGCCTTTGCCTGCGGCCAGCCCGTCGGCTTTCAGCACGTAGGGAGCCGCGAGCGAGTCGATGAAGGCTTCGGCTTCGGGGAGCTTATTTTTGTTAAAACTCTGGTACCGGGCTGTAGGTACGCCGTGGCGTGCCATGAAGGCCTTGGCGAAATCCTTGCTTCCTTCCAGGCGCGCGCCTTCCAGCGACGGGCCGATCACCGGGATGTTGCTGATCTGGCTGTCCTCGCAGAAGAAGTCGTAGATGCCGCGCACAAGAGGTTCTTCGGGGCCGACCACCACCAGGTTGATGTTGTTCGAAAGCACGAACTGCTTGACCGAACCGAAATTATTGGGGTTGATATCGACGTTGGTGCCGCATTGTGCGGTACCTGCGTTACCCGGTGCAATGAACAACTTGGCTACGCTGGGGCTTTCGGCGATCTTGCGGGCGAAAGCGTGCTCGCGGCCGCCCGAGCCCAGCAGGAGGACATTTAACGAGTTGGAGAATTTCATCGGTTTTCTTCTGTCTTATTGTAGGTGTGCGTTCCCGTGGAGGGAAACGGCACGGATGGTATTGCGGATTCGGTTGTGGATTCCGTGCCTGCGGCCTGAATACGGGCGGACAAGGATGCGTAAAGGTATTAAAAATCGGGGGAATAAAAATGTGCTGCCGTGCGAAAATTATCAACTTTCGATGAACGGCCCCAAAATGGCGTCCAGCTTGGCATGTTCGACCAGGAAGCCGTCGTGTCCGAAATCCGAAACGATCAGTTCCATGCGGCAGTGCGGGATGTGCCGCCAGAGGGCTAGCTGTTCGCCCACGGGCAGGATGATGTCCGAAGTGATCCCCACCACCAGCGTGTTGGCCCCGATAGTGCCCAGCGCGCGCTCCACGCCGCCGCGGCCGCGCCCGACGTTGTGCGAGTCGAATGCCTCGGTGATGCGCCGGTAGGAGTAGGCGTCGAAACGGCGGCTCAGCTTTTCGCCCTGGTGCCGTTGGTAGGAGCAGGCGCGGAATCCCCGCGTCTTGTCCGGGTCGTCGTGTTCCTGCTGCGTCGCGTTGTAGGCCGACGAGCCGCGGTAGGTCAGCAGGCCGATCGCGCGTGCGGCTTCCATGCCCCGGCGCCCGGCGTCCGGAGAGTCGGTGCCGAACGTGGTGTCGGCCTCGAGGGCCATGCGCTGCGCTTCGTCCGCAGCGATGGTCCACGGCTGGGCGCGGGCCGCCGTGGCGATCAGGATCAGCTTCCGGGCGAAACCGGGCCGTTCGAGCGCCATCTCGAGCGCCTGGAAGCCGCCGATCGAACTGCCGATCACAGCGCGGGCGTGCGCGATGCCGAGGTGGTCCGCCAACAGCAGGTTCGCCCGCGCCATGTCGCGGACGGTTACCGGCGGGAAGGCGCCGTAATAGGGCTTTCCCGTGGCGGGGTCGGGGCTCGCGGGTCCCGTGGTGCCGTAGCACGAGCCGACGATGTTCGCGCAGACCGTGAACCAGCGCGCCGGGTCGAGGAACTTGCCCGCTTCGACCGTGTGCGGCCACCAGTCGGCTACCTCGGAGTTGGCCGTCAGCGCGTGGCAGACCCACAGGGCGTTGTCGCCCGTGAAGGTACCGTAGGTGTGGTAGGCGATCCTCAGCGGAATCGCCGCGCCGCATTCGAGCCGGAACGGCCCGGCGGGGGTGAAGTACCGCACGTCGGCGGGAAGGGGTATGGTCTGTTCGGGCATTGTTTCCGGGTCGGTTGTTTCGGGTTGGTCGGATATTGCGTTGTGCGGGCGTGCGGTCGGTTCCCCGGGACGGCTCTCCTTTCGGGACCGGCGGCGGAACGTTTGTCGGACCCGCATAATTCCTCCCCTAACCGCAGGGGAGGATTCGGGAGGGACGGTCGGAGTCGGAGAGCCGGCGGATGTGCCGGCCTTCGGTTATCGGCGGCGTATCATGGTCGGGTCATGGTCGGGCACTTTACCCGGTGCTGAGACGTGTCTCTCCGGCTAATTGATCCCGTGGTGGATTTTGTCCTCGGCGATTTCGATCCGCGTGTGGTCGATGCCCGAGTCGCTGCGGGCTTCCAGGTCGTTCATCCCTTCGGCCATCGTCACGTTCTCCCAGGTAAAGACCCCGTTCACGCCGGAGCGCTTGCCGAGCGAAACGCCGTTCAGCAGCATTTCGACTTCCGGTGCGTTGGAGTAGACCTTCAGCGTCTGCGTGCGTTTTACGCGGCGGTCCCAGCGGCGTTCG
>VOFJ01000176.1_pt1 | contig 24000 bp, 29 predicted proteins | sample 5384081 | NCBI WGS metagenome assembly VOFJ01 (sample SAMN12384729, study PRJNA508395) | human gut metagenome | isolation source: healthy gut I | host: Homo sapiens | reverse complement strand
ATGACAGTGATAAAACGAATATTATTGACGGTCTTTCTTGCCGTTACAGGATTGTCGCTTTCGGCACAGGAGAAGCCGGACTCCACTGCCTACCGTTTCCGGTTCGTGGCAGAGAACGATATGTTCTTCTCCCCGTGGAGCGGCAACGGACAGGAACTTGAGCGGTTGCTTGCAGCCATCGACGAACACCGCCCCGCCATCGAAGCCGGACAAATGTATCTTTTAGTGACAAGCTACGCTACGGACGGCAACGAAGAACAGACTGCGGCGCAAGTGGCAAAGACACGCCGCAATCGTGTGAAGTCGGAACTGATTGTGCGCGGCAAGATAAAAGAGTCGAACTTCGTCACCGACCAGTTGTTTGACGAAGCCTATACGGACGGGAACGGAAAATCCCTGCACAACATGGTCATCGTCACCCTCCCCTGCCTCTGTTGAGAAAGTGGCGGAGATAGCCGGTGCGGAAGCCGCCGCCAGAGTGGAAGCCTATAACAAAGAGGTGTCTGGCGAGGCGGAGCGCGAACGTATGGCAGCGAAAGAGCAGGCAAAAGCGGAACAGACTGCCAAGGAAAAGGCAGAACAGGAGCGTATGGCAGCGAAAGAGCAGGCAGCCCGAGAGAAAGCCGAGGCGGAACGGATGGAGCGTGAACGCATGGCAGCGGAACAAGTCGAAGAGCGTCTGGAAGCGGAGGAACAAGCCCGCCTGCAAGCTGAAGAAACGGCAATAGCCACCCCGTATCATTTTGCCTTGCGTGCCAACCTCCTGCGTTGGGCAACCCTCACTCCCGATTTGGGTATCGAGTGGCGCATCAACCGCCATGTGGGTATTGCCGTGAACGGTACGTGGGCTTCATGGAGCTGGGACGACAAGAACCGCCGCTATGCCCTTTGGGAAGTGGCCCCCGAAGTGCGATGGTATCTCGGCAAGGAGAAACGGGGCTATATCGGTGCGATGTACAAGGCCGGGCAGTTCAACTACAAGCTGTCCGAAACAGGCCGTCAGGGCGACCTCATGGGCGGTGGTATCGTCGGAGGTTATCAGCTGAAACTCAACAATGCCCTTTCTCTTGATTTCAACCTCGGCATCGGCTATATCCATGCCGACTATGACAAGTATGTGGTCATCAACGGCGTGAGGGTAAGGCGCGGCAGCGGAACAAAGAACTGGTGGGGTCCTGTTTCGGCGGGTGTCACCCTGGTGTGGAACATCTTTTAGCGGAAAGGAGGAACAATGAATACAACGATAATCATACGACAGATAAAGGAATATACGGGAGCATACGGAAAGGCTTATACCTTATTATATCTAATAGGTGCGGTGACCATACTGACCTCGTGCGTGAAGGACGACCTCTATGACACGCCGCACCCCGACCGTGGGGCGGTGGTCGTAACCACAGACTGGAGCGGAAAGAGCACCGAGGCGGACATACCGCAGGCATACACACTGCGCATCGGCGGGAGGGAACAGAACGTGAGTGCGGCGACCAACGTGTTCGACGCGCTGCTCGCGCCCGGTGGCTACGGCCTGACGGTGTACAACTCCCCGGAGGGGATTAGTATCGACGGAAACAAGGCAACGGTGAATCCGGTGGATCTGACGGGTGCAATAGAGCCGCACCCCGGCTACCTCTTCGCCTCGCACCAGGACATCAGCGTCGTGGCGGATGACACCCTGCACGTCACCGCCCCGATGAGACAATACGTGCGCAGGCTCGACATCGAACTGACCGCCACGGAAGGCGACTACAGCCGTGTACAGTCGGCTACGGCAACGCTCTCCGGCGTGGCTTCGGCAGCGGATATGGCAACAGGCGACCGGAGTGCAGCGGCACAAGTAACAAACGCTTTCAGGCAGGACGGCAACAAGTTCACAATCTTTTTCCGACTGCTCGGCATCGTCCCGACGGAAACGCATACGCTGACGGTGGACATCACTTTCAACAACGGTGACACGCAGCGGGTAGTGAGCGACCTTACCGAGGCCATAAGGGACTTCAATAACGGCACCAAACCGGTTAAACTCACGGGTAATCTGCTTTTGCCCGTAGAGGCCGGGGTAACGGGCGCAACCATCACGGGCTGGAACGAGGTAGAAAGCGGCAATGGGGATGCTAACTGACGATAAATATTTTAATCAAAAAAACAAGATTATGACAATGAACATGAGGTTTTTCATTATTGCAGCAGCGGCAACGCTATTGGCTGCGTGTACACAAGAGAACGAGGTACAGAACAATCCGGTGGAAGCACGAATCACGGCAGGCGTGAGCGGGCCGAAGACCCGTGCTGTGGACAACGGGTGGAACGCCGACCGAATCGGCGTGATGGTGGTGGATGCCCCTGGCACGACCACGACCATGGGCGGCAAGTACAAGAACGTGGGATACGCGACCACGAGTACCGGCACCAACGCGGACTTCACCCCGATGACGGCGGGTGGCGGCATCTTCTTCGAGGATGCTTTCCTCGAGTTTACTTTTGCCGCCTACGCGCCTTACGCATCGGGCGCAAACGCCTCCACCCTGCCTGGTACAGACGGGAAGATTACGGTAAATACAAGCAACCAGCCCACGACCACGGAACAGGAGAAGGTGGACTACATCCATGCCACGGGAGCCAAGGCCGATAAAGACAGCCCGACCGTCAGCTTCACGGACAACACCGCCGCGGGCGGCAGCGACTGCTCCTTCAAGCACAAGATGGCCCGTCTTATCCTCAAGGTGCAGGTGTCGAACACCGACGGTTTCGACGACACTGCCGTGCTGGAATTCGCCGACTACAAGCTGGGCGGCCTGGTTCACGAGGGAACGTTCGATGTGAAGACCGGTACCGCCGCGACCGCGGGCAGCGTTGTGAGCGACTGGATGTTACGCCAGTGCACCGGTGCCCCGAAGACGGCCACGGACAAGTGCGTGGCAACCTTTGACGCCGCCACGGGCGTGATGACTTTCACCATGATCCTGCTCCCGCAGACACTCGCCAACGCTTTGGTGCTTGAGATATCTCCCGATGACGAGGAATACCAGAGAGCTACTCCAACAAGGACATGATCAAACCCGCGTTGGAGGCCGGTTATTCTTATACCTACACCATCACGGTGAAGAAGACGGGGCTGACCCTTAGCGGAAGCACCATCGAAAACTGGAACGACGGTGGTAGCCATGCGGGTGATGCAAAAATGTAGTGTGTCTGAAAGCCACTGCCGTGCATCAGGCGTAAGACGGAGGCACGCCATATATAATAAATGGTGCGGCAGCCCGCGTCGCAACGGGCAGTGGCACAAAACGAAATAAATAAAGACAATATGAAAATAATAAGGAACATAGCGAGAAGGCCGTGGCCGCGCATCGGCGGCTGGTTGCCGGTTATGATGCTCATCTGTGGGGTGCTCGCTTCCTGTAGCAGTGAGGATGAAAGCACCGCGCCCCTGCCCGACGGCAAGTACCCGCTGCAACTGACGGCGGAGGTGGCGCAGCCGCAGACCCGCGCCGGAGGTAAGGATGCGTGGACGGGCGGCGAGGAGATTAGAAGTGTCACTGGAAGGCGTGTTTGGTAACAAAACATACGTGATGGACGCATCGGGCAATGCAAGCCCGAAGGATGCCGATAATGCCTTCTATTGGAAGAACACCGATGAAGCCCGCGTCAGTGCATGGACCCCGGACATAGAATCGGAAACGGATATTTCCGACCAAAGTGGCGGGTACGCCGCTTTCGATGTCCTGTACGCCAGTGCCATAGGGCGGTATGACCAAGCCATAAATCTCCGTTTCATCCACCGCATGGCGAAAATCGAAGTAATTCTCAAAGCTGGCGAAGGCATTACGGAAGAGGAGTTGGAGGGTGCGACCGTCACCATTTTCGGAGACCCGCTAACGCACTCAACCGCCGGCTTGGTATCACCGGGTGACCAATCGGACGGCGAGATAAAGCCCTATTATGATGCCGCAACGAAGAAATACGAGGCGTTAGTGCCGCCGCAGGATATGACGGGCAAGCCGCTCATCCGAATCAGCATAGGCAGCAATGACTTTACCTACACTCCCGAAACAGAAGCTGCCGGCAAATTTGGGTTTTTCGGTGGCAAGCGGTATGCCTACACCATCACCGTGAAAGCCAGTGGCATAGAGGTGACCGCAGCCAAGGGCGGAACGTGGAACGCCGGCGGCAGCGAGAATGGGCGTGACCATCACCTATGACGGCACGGAAACAGAACCGAAAATCGGCGACTATTACTACTCCGACGGCACCTGGAGCGACGGCGGCCTGCGCAAGCTCTATGCCGACGGCACGATGGAGTGGGCAGAGACCAAGCCGCAGCCGGAGAACGGTAAGAACGTTATCGCCATCGTGTTCCATGCCGGTCATCACGAAAACGATGCCTCCGATTACCCGCCACCGGTATCGGTCAGCAGAAGTGCCACGGCTATGCCGTTGCCTTGCAGGATGCCACAAACGGTTATTGTCAGTGGGCGTTTACGGAACCGAGTTGGGTTGCTGCCCCACGGATGGAAGCGGAAAAAAACAGAACAATTACTCTGCACCTGACATCGACTGGAGCGGCTACGCCTGGACACAGAAAATCATCACCGCTGCCGGCGGCAAGGACAAGTTGAATGCCACCGAAGATTCCGGTTATCCTGCCACCTACTATGCCGTTGTGGATTATGCGCACAAAGTCCCGTCCCCGCCAACAGCACCGGCTGGTTTTTGCCCTCCATCGGCCAGATGTGGAATGTTTATCAAAACCGCGCTTCTTTGTTTGAAGGCAAGACAGTGGTATCAGGCTTAAAGTCTGACTGGTACTGGTCCTCCTCGGAGTTCTACTACGTTCCGGCGGACTACGCTCTTTGTGTGGATGTGCGCAACGGCCGCGTGCTCTTCAGCAATAAGCGCGACAGATTTAGTTACGTGCGTTCGGTCTTGGCTTTCTGACCTATTTACCTATTCAGCCTATTTATCTATTATGCGGCGTAGCCGCTCGTTGATAAAGGCTGAATACCCGCGAAGCGGGTCGGATTTACAAACGGAATTGTGGCAACGGCCGCTTGCAGTCTTTGCCCCGCAAGGAAGATAAAAACAAGTAACGTAAAGTTAAAATAAAAAGTGTGACAATGAAACGAAATATCCTACATACCCTTTGGGCGGCGGCACTGCTGCTGACCGGCTGCACGCAGGAGGAGCTTCCCCTGCCCGGTGCTGACAATGCCGCACCGCTCGCCATCACCATCACCGACGGCGGCTATGCCCTGACAACTTCGGCTGACGGCTCGCAGAAAGCCGCTACCCGTGCTACCGAGGACGGTTTACCGTACCGAGTTTACCGCCAGTGACGCCTGCGGACTCTACCTTGTGCGCAATGGGGCGATAGTCTATGACAATGTGAAACTCACCGCCACAGCAGGCACGAACGGCAGTCTTACCTGGCAACCCGAAGCGGGCGTAACCCTTGCCGGCGGAATGGCGGGCGAGAAGTATTTCCTCTACTATCCCTATCAAGAGACAGCGAAGATGGCGGGCAAGGTAAATGCCACCGACACCACGAGCGATGGCGATTTCTTCGCCACGCTTATCAATGACTGGCAGCCGGAAGCTGATCAGAGCGACTACACGCAAGGCTACACAGCCTCCGACCTCATGACCGCCACGGGCTCGGGAAGCAAAGCCGACGGCAAGCTCTCGCTCTCATTCTCCATGACCCACCGCATGGCACTCGCCGTAGTCGAAATGCCCAAGACGGTGTATAAGTTCACCGACACCTCCATTCCCGACTATGTGATTGCTACTACAGCCGATTTCAGTGGAGAGGCCAAGCCCTGCCGCAATACGGACGGCACATACCGCTACTTCGTCCGTCCCGGACAAGGCAATACCGTAACCCTCACCGGCAGCTATGCCGACGGCAAGAAGGAGTTTTTCATCACCCCGAACAATATCAGCGTAAGCTCATACAAGACCTATAAGGTGGACGGAGCACCGACGATTGACAAAGATCACAATTTGCAAGTAGGGGACTACCTCCTTGCCGACGGCAATATTGTAGGCAAAGACGAAACTTTGACCGAAGAACAGAAAGCAAGCGTTATCGCCATCGTGTTCCATGCCGGTCATCACGAAAACGATGCCTCCGATTACTCCGCCACCGGTATCGGTCAGCAGAAGTGCCACGGCTATGCCGTTGCCTTGCAGGATGCCACAAACGGTTATTGTCAGTGGGGCGTTTACGGAACCGAGTTGGGTTGCTGCCCCACGGATGGAAGCGGAAAAAACAGAACAATTACTCTGCACCTGACATCGACTGGAGCGGCTACGCCTGGACACAGAAAATCATCACCGCTGCCGGCGGCAAGGACAAGTTGAATGCCACCGAAGATTCCGGTTATCCTGCCACCTACTATGCCGTTGTGGATTATGCGCACAAAGTCCCGTCCCCTGCCAATAGCACCGGCTGGTTTTTGCCCTCCATCGGCCAGATGTGGAATGTTTATCAAAACCGCGCTTCTTTGTTTGAAGGCAAGACAGTGGTATCAGGCTTAAAGTCTGACTGGTACTGGTCCTCCTCGGAGTTCTGCGACCTTCCGGCGAGCGGCGCTCTTTATGTGAGTGTGAGCGGCGGCAACGTGTACAACTACAGTAAGGACGACAGGAATAGTTACGTGCGTCCGGTCTTGGCTTTCTGACCTATTTACCTATTCAATCTATTTATCTATTTGCGGCGTAGCCGCTCGTTGATAAAGGCTGAATACCCGCGAAGCGGGTCGGAAAAATTTTTGAAAAATCGAGTTATGGCATTATCCGAAGAATTACCCCTATACCGCGACACTTACCGGTTGTTGAACAACCTGTTGATCCTGACGCAGGATTTTCCGCGCTTCTTCCGCTACAGTATGGGCAGCCGTATGGTGGATTTGACTTTGGATATGCTTTCTCTGATTTACAAGGCGAACAGCAGCTATGAAAAAAAGTGGGCGTATTGACCGAATTTCTCGACCGTTACCGCATGTTGCAGATGCTTTTCCGCGTATGTGTGGAGCAGAAGGTCATTACCGAGCGCAAATACGCCTCGTTCGGGCTGCTGTTGGAGAAGATAGGCAAGCAGGCTACGAGCTGGAAACAATATAACGAACGCGGAATGAAGAAACAGGAAGATAAAAGGCAATGATTTATCAGTCGGGATTCGGGCGGTCAAGGCTTCCCGAAGCGAACTGTTTATTATTGAAAAAAGGGTTGTCGGCAGGCTTTCCTCGTGCAGGGAGGCTCGCAAAGACAAAAACAGACAACATTTACTGGTCCTCCTCGGAGTTCTACAACAATCCGGCGAACAACGCTCTTTATGTGAATGTGAACAACGGCAACGTGAACAACAACAATAAGAACAACAGAAATAGTTACGTGCGTCCGGTCTTGGCTTTTTCAATAAAAACTTTACGATAAACAAAATGGTATAGCGATATGGAGTTGCAACAAAGTCTTTTTACAGATGAGGAACTCGGAGGCATTCCGTTGGAGGATGTCTTCGAGGCGTATTTCGAGTGCCGTAAAAAGAAACGCAATACCTGCAATGCCCTGCCTTCGAGAGCGATTACGAACGAGGTGTGTGGAACTGTGGCGGGAAATCAATGCCGGCACATACCGCCCTTCGCGTTCCATCGCTTTCATTATCAACAAACCCGTGAAACGGGAGATTTTCGCCGCCGACTTCCGCGACCGTGTTGTACACCACCTCATAGCCCACAGGCTCGTTCCGCTTTTGGAAGAGAAGTTCATCGATGACAGTTACAGTACCCGCAAGGGAAAGGGTACGCTCTACGGCATAGAACGGGTGGAAGAACATATCCGGCTCTGCTCCGAGAACTACACGCGGGATTGCTATATCCTGAAAATAGACATCCGTTCGTTCTTCATGAAAATATCGAAGAGGCGGCTGTATGACCTGACCGAAGAACTCTTGCACGAACGCTACGGGGGAAACGACCTGGCGATACTGCTCTATCTGCTCCGTGAGACGATATTCAACCGTCCGGAAAAGAACTGCATCCGCAAGACGCCTCCCCAAAGCTGGCGCGGATTGCCCAAAGACAAGAGCCTGTTCCATTCCGACGGCTCGTGCGGACTGCCTATCGGCAACCTGACAAGCCAGTTGCTCGCCCTTAACTTCCTGGACGGACTGGACCATCTCATCAGCGAAGAATGGGGCGTGAAGCACTACGGCAGGTATGTGGACGACATGGTGCTTGTCCATCCCTCGAAAGAGCACCTGATAGAGGTGAAAGCGAAAATTGCCGGCTGGCTCTCCGAACACGGGCTGTCGCTGCACCCGCGCAAGATCTATCTGCAACATTACACGAAAGGTGTCCTGTTTATCGGAGGGATGATACTTCCGGGGCGGAAATACCTGAGCAACCGCACAGTCGGCTTCTGCTACGATGCCATCGACCGCCTGAACCGCTTGGCGGCAGGCTCGCCCGATTACGTGAAAACCCACGGGGAGGAGTTTGTCAGTACGATAAACTCCTATTTGGGAATGATGCGGCATTTTTCCTCCTACAACCTGCGGTGCAAGGTCATGAGCCGTATCGGTAAGGAATGGTGGCAGGTCATCTATTTTGCCGGACACTTGGAGAAAGTCGTGTTGAAAAAACGGTACAGACAGATTGAATGCAAAAAAGAGGAGATTTGTAATGAAATCAAAGAACTGAGGAGGACTGTATGACAGAACGCGAATTGATACAACAACAGCAGGAACTCGGCGACAGCCGTTTCCTCGTGACCCGGTCGGGCAAGTTTTTCTCCGCCTACGGTTGCGGGGCTTTCGCCTTGGCACGCGCCACAGGCTACCGTGTCATGCACCGGCAGCGTAAAGGCGGAAATTTTGTGCTGACCACAGGATTCCCGGAAAGCCATGTAGGGAAAGTGATGGAACAGATAATAGCCGCCGGAGGGAAAATCGACCGGCAGGACGACGGTTCTTTCGTCTTTTCCGGCATAGACGGCAGCGAAGCGGAGGCGTTGGTCTCCATCCCCGAAAAAACGGAGGGCGGGCAAGACCGCAAGGGCAGCAAAAGTTCGTATGACAACAGCCTGCAGGCTATGATACTCTCGTTCGACCTCTCTCGCTCCACCCCTATGGATGCCATGAACTTTATAGACCTGCTGCAAAAGAGGATTTACGATACAGATGTTTAATATGACCTTGTTATATATGAACAGAAACATACCCCTGCAAGCTAAAATCCTCTTCGGCTATATGATGTTAATGGCGGTCATCATCAGCATGGCCGCTATTCTTTTCCATGAACACGCACGCCTTCGGAAAATCGAGGCCGACACCTACGAAATCAGACAGGCACGCCGTGACATATCCGAGATACACCGCAACATCACGGTACTCGCCTCATTGGGCGAGAGCGTCATCGCTTGGGAGGATGAGGACTACCATGCCTACCAAACGAGACGGCTGAGGGTGGACAGCCTGCTGCAAATGCTGCAAACGAACCATAGCTACATATTCGGTCTGTCGCAGATAGATACCCTGCAACAGTTGTTGGCGGACAAGGAGACACACCTGCACCAAATCATGCAGGTGTTCCACCGGCAGGACAAAGCCGACAGCCTGCTGGTGAACCATCTGCCAGAAGCTGCAAGGCAAGCGACACAGACCCGTACCGTCGTGCAGAAGAAGAAAGGCATAGCCGGATGGTTCGGCGGCAAGGAAACGGTGCAAGTGCCCGCCTCGTCCGACAAGCTCCGCTCGCTGAACGAACAGCTTATCGCCCTGCAAGCGGAGCGGATACGCAACATGGAGAATTACACCGACAGCCTGCGCATCCGCAACAGGGAACTGAACCGCAAACTGTTCGCCCTGCTCGGTAACATCAGCGACCATGCACAAGCCGCCTTCCGGGACAGGGAAGAGCAGATAGCCCAAGCGCACCAACGCTCCACCTCCATCATCACCGGGCTGATCATCGCCGCCATCCTCCTGCTGGTGTTCTCGTACCTGATTATCCAGAAACATCTGAAACGGGATTCGCTGCTCAGGAAAAAGATGGAGGGTGTCATTGACCGGAATAATGAACTGCTGGAAACGCGTAAAAACGTCATACTTACTATCTCGCATGACATACGCGGCCCCCTGAACATCATTTACGGATATGTCGAACTGGCAAAAGATACCCGGGACAGGAAACGCAGGAATCACCATTTGGAAAATATCGAAACGGAGTGCAAACATATCCTGCACCTGCTGAACAATCTGCTGGACGTGTACCGCCTGAACGAGTCCAAGGAAACCTGCAACAATGTACCGTTCAACCTTAATGATCTGTTGGAACGTATTGTGACCGGATTTTCACATATTGCCAATAATAAGGGAATCATATTCCACCATGATTCCCAAAATACGGATGTCGTACTGTGCGGTGACATGGATCGTATCTCTCAAATTATAGACAATCTACTGACGAATGCTGTGAAGTTTACAAACGCCGGTATGATACAGTTCAATGTCCGATATGAAAATGGAATGCTTTATATAGAAATAAAGGATACGGGAATCGGTATGGATCAAGACACCGTTTCGCGTATCTTCCGTCCGTTTGAACGCCTGTCGTCTGAGGCGAATGCCGAAGGTTTCGGGTTGGGCTTGCCCATCACAAAAGGATTGGTCAAACTTTTAGGAGGCAGCATTGATGTGGAAAGTAAAATCGGGCATGGCAGCACATTTCGTGTATCCCTGCCGTTAGCGGTTTCCAATGAGAAAATCAATAGTGAAGCGTCGGCAGTTCCGCAAGACCGTCTGCCATTGCCACAGCGCGTACTTGTTATAGACAATGACACATTACAACTGGAAATAGCCAAGGAAATGCTTGAACGCAACGGAGTATCGTGTACCACCTGTTCCAATGCCAAAGAACTGGTCAATGAGATGCGCAGGCAGGATTACGACTTGCTGCTAAGCGACATACAGATGCCGGAAACCAACGGTTTTGAAATTCTGGCATTGCTTCGCAAATCCAGCATCGGAAATTCACACACAATTCCGATAGTAGCCATGACTGCACGAGGAGAAGGAGAAAAAGAGGCATTCATAAAGGGCGGATTCACGGACTCCATCCACAAGCCGTTTTCCATGAGAGAACTGTTGGATATGGTCTCTTCTGTGGTGTCACGCGATGTGGAAGAGTCACATACACCGGATTTTGCCACGTTCACGGCAGATGTGCTTGATAAAAGAGAACTGCTAAGAACTTTCATTATCCAGTCCGAACAAAATATGGCAGACTTGCAATCGGCAATAAAGACAGGGGACATTGAAAAGCTCCATGACATAGCCCACGAGATAAAGCCCTCGTTGGAGTTGTTACGGGCCGATGCTCCACTGGTAAAACTCCGCACCACGTTAAACGATTCTGCATGCGATATGAATACCGTCAATGAACAGGTGAAGCTGCTGATAGGACACATCTCCGGACTTATAACAGAAGCTGAAAAGGAAATAAAGAAAATGAGCGATGAAACAGAAGGTACTGATAGTTGAAGACAATATAAGTTTGTCACAACGCCAGAAAGACTGGCTTGAACAGGCGGGGTACGATGTAATGACCGCCATGCATGAACCGGCCGCACGTGCATTGATACGCAAGCATCGGTTCGACTTCATATTGTCCGATGTGCGCTTGCCTGAAGGTGACGGAATATCGCTTTTAGAGTGGCTCACAAAAGAGAAGAAAGACATTCCATTCATAGTGACAACGGAATACGGGTCTATACCGGATGCGGTACGCGCCATCAAGTTGGGGGCAAAAGACTATCTGCCCAAGCCGGTACACCGGGAACACCTGCTTGAACTGGCGGAAGAGATATTCCGTCCGCTCGCGACTGTCCGCACGAAACCGAAAGACCTGTTCAGACGTACCTGCCCTAAAATACTTGAGGTGGAGAGATACGCGAGGATAGTAGCCCCGTCGGATATGTCGGTGCTGATACTCGGTGCCAACGGTACCGGCAAGGAGTCCGTGGCACAGGGCATTCACGCGAACAGCGGACGTGACGGCAAGTTTGTAGCGGTCAATTGCGGAGCGTTGCCACGCGAACTTGCGGCATCCCTCCTGTTCGGACACGAGAAAGGCGCCTTCACCGGTGCGGATACGGCAAAGAACGGATATTTCGACATGGCAAAAGGCGGTACGCTCTTCCTGGATGAAATCGGCACGATGCCTATTGACATACAGTCCATGCTCCTTAGAGTGTTGCAGGAGAATACCTATACCCCTATCGGCAGCGACAGGGAGCGGATGGCAGACGTGCGGATTGTGGCGGCAACGAATGAAAATCTGGAACGGGCCATCAAGGAAGGACGATTCCGGGAAGACCTGTACCACCGTCTGGCAGAGATGGAAATCAGGATGCCATCTTTGGCCGAGTGTGCTGATGACATTTTGCCTTTGGCGGAATTTTTCCGTGAACGGTTTTCCAAAGAACTTAAGAAAGAGACAAAAGGCTTTTCAAAAAGATGCCATATACCGACTTCGTTCTTATCGTTGGCCGGGCAATGTCAGGGAATTGCAGAACCGGATCAAACGGGCGGTGTTGCTTACGGAAACCCCTGTATTGGAGTTGCCGGACTTGAACGCAGACAGTCAGACTGATATTCGGATTACGGAGAAAACTCCGGACATATTGCCTTTGAAAGACGAAAACAGCGAGAGGGAAGCCATTGCAAATGCCCTTCAAGCGTGCAACGGGCATCGTGAACAGACCGCACGATTGTTGAATGTAAACTCTTCAACACTGTACCGGAAGATGAAGAAATACGGGATAAGATAATCCCCGATATTCTATCTATTTCCGGCAACAGTGTTGACACAGAATATATTGAAATGATTTTTCAATCCGACTGAAATTTTGTAAATTTGCAAAAGATTTGGCAGGTATAGCCTTGCCGGTCTGAAACATAGAAGAAAACCGGTGGAGGGAAAACCCCTCTGCTGATTATATAACATAAGAGCGCAAGCTTCTCGGACAGAAATCTGGTAAATTGACGTTAAAGGAGAATGATTGCGTAATGCTTATGCTATGCTCTGTCATAGCGTGGTGTTGCGTGTTCTCCTTTAGGCTTTACCAGAGCCTCTGTCTGAGTGCGTGGCTACCACGCTTCTTTTTTTAGACGGACAGGTATGGCAAGAATACAAATCATAACGGCAGTGACATTGGACGGTTATCTTCCCGACCCGAATGAAGAGTTGTTGCAATGGGTGAAGACGGACAGCCAAGGTTTCCCGTTCTGGCACGAGAGGAGTACCTTCACGCTGTTTCCCGGCTATCCCATGCTGGACTTGATTTGTGAAAAGGACGAGAAACCGGACTCCTTTACCTTTACCTCAGAAATATCCGACCCAAAGAGCCTTGACTTGCTACACGGGCTTTCCATCTACCACCTCATTGACGAAATCATCATCTACATTCTTCCTCTGACAACAGGCAACGGTACGGACTGCCTGCATCGACTTCCGGTCAATCGTTGGAAACTTTACAGGACAGTTGCTTTCAAAAACGGGATTGTCCGTCTCATTTATCGCAAATCCTCGCGATAGTCCATTGCATCCTGCAAGGAAATCTTGCAATTTGCAAGATTCGCCATTTATTCATTTTTACAGCCTCAGATTTTTATTTCACTGATATACAATGTTATATCAGTTCCTCTTGGTGTCTATCGGTGTCATTGGTACGCTGTTGGCCTTATAATATGATATAACCTGTTGCGCAACAAGGTGTAAGCAAACGATAAGTTACACTTAAAACAGATTACTCATGTTACAGATAAACAGCGAGATGTTCGCCCAAATCATGGAACGGTTCGACAGGATAGAGCGGGCATTGGAGCGTATGAACAAGCTGAAGGAATGCCTGGACGGCGACACGCTCTTGGACAACTACGACCTGTGCCGGCTGCTCGGCATCACCAAACGCACGCTGGCGCGTTACCGCCAGAAGAAGCTCGTGACCTATTACATGATTGACGGGAGAACCTACTACAAGGCATCCGAAGTGGAGGCGTTCCTCAACCAAAAGGGCAAGTCATTGCCGGCGAGGTTCAGACATCAGCCAAATGTTTAATTAAAATGAAGCAAGGATTATGGAAATAATATGTGTTGACAAACAGACTTTTGAAGAATTGCGTGTCCGGTTCTGTGATTTTGAGGAACGGATGACGCGGGTATGCCGTCCGGCCGAGGACCTCGGCTTGAAAAACTGGCTGGATAATCAGGAGGTGTGCGATGTGCTTCGCATCAACAAGAAGACACTACAGGTATATCGCAACAAAGGGATATTGCCTTTCAGCCGTATCAAGAACAAGCTGTTCTACAAGCCTGAAGACGTACAGAGATTGTTGGATTTGAATTATCACCCTTTAATAAAAAGCAGATTATGAGCTATCATTTCTTGGACGACAAAGACCCTCGGATCGACGTGATGTTTCAAGGGCTGGAAAAAATGGAGAAGATGCTCTCCGTGATTGAGAAGATGCCGAAATCCCTCTTTAACGGTGAGCGCTTCCTCACTGACGAGGAACTCTCCAAAGTCCTGCGGGTAAGCAGGCGCACATTGCAGGAGTACCGGACATTCGGGGTGGTTCCTTATTACATGGTGCAGGGCAAGACTCTGTATAAGGAATCGGATATTCTGAAGATACTGGAGGATTCCTACAAGCGTTGCCGGGAAGAACAACGATGGGTATAGCATCGTTCACTAAAAGAGACGGAGAAATGATTTCCTTTTTACAAAGGGCATTTCTCCGTTTTTATTTTATGCCATTTCAGACTTTCTTCCCCGTTTTTTCTTGACGATGAAATCTTCTTCGCAAAGCTGTATCTGTTTCCCGAAACCTGTGGACTTTAGCCGTTTCATATCCTCGTCCACTTTGGTGTCCGTTACTTGGGCATACAGCTGGGTGGTGGAAATGGAGTTGTGTCCCATCATGCGGCTGACCGTCTCTATCGGCACACCGAGCGAGAGGGTGATGTGGGTCCCGAAATTATGCCTGGCCTGATGGTAGGTCAAATCAAAGCCATATACCTGTCCCAGCTCTCGTGTCAATGTTATAAAATATCCACGATTGTAAACATTGAATACCTTGTCCCCGGTTCTTTGGCTACGATATTTCTCGATGATTTGAAGGGGAATATCCAACAGGCGGACAGACGAAAGCATATCCGTCTTTTGCCTGTGGATGTGAATCCACCATGTGCCGTCCTCAGCCTGCGTGACATCATTGACCGACAGTTTTTTCAAGTCCGCATACGCCAATCCGGTAAATGTCGAGAAAATGAACATATCCCTTACGAATTGCAGTTGAGGCTTCTCCACCGGGGTGGTCATCAGTGTCTTCAAGTCCTCCAATTTCATGTGCCGGCTTTTTCTTTTTGGCAGTTCGGGATGCAGGCGGCAGTAAGGGTCACGGCGCAATGTCCCCTGGCTGACCGCCCGCATTGTCAGCTTCTTCAGGCGGTACAGGTGTTCATGTACGGTCTTGGGTTTTTGGTTGCGGTTCGTGCGCAGGAACAACTCGAAGTCGTCATAAAACGCACGGTCAAGGCTTCTCAATGTCACGTCCTCCACGCCTTTCTTCTCCTGAACAAAAGCGGAAAGGTGCTTGTAGGAACGCTTGTAGGAGTCGTATGTTTCCTGTATGCGGTCTATCCCGATACGCTTCTTGAACTCCTCGTTATGCTCCCTGAACAAGGCAAGCAGGGTAAGTGGTTTCTGCCCGATGCCTTTGACTGCATTCTTGACAAGTTCCGCTGTAATGAACCCCAGACTGTTCTTTATCCTGTCGTAATGTCCGGTTATCTCGTCTGTCAGGTCATCTATGGCGCGGTTCACCGTAACTGCATTTTCACTCCGTCCGTCGGCGCGTCCTTTGTCGGGATTCCAAATAGAGGGATTGACGGATACTTTGGTTCCTATCTGTGCCCATTCGGCATCGATGCTTACCTTGCACAATAACTGGCACATTCCGTCCTTGCGGACTTTCGTGCGGTTTATATAGAACAATACGGCAAATGTACTACGCCGCTTGATATTCTGGTTTTCTATATTCTTTTCCATGTTCTTGTTTTTTTAAGAGGTAATCAAATCACGACGGAAAAACGTTCCGATATTTTCCGGTTCAAAGTCCTTGTGTCGGAATCAATCTTGTCATCGGTCACTTTCGCGTAAATACGTGTGGTTTCAATCCGGCTATGTCCGAGCATTTTGCTGACGGTTTCAAGAGGAACCCCATGCGAAAGGGTGATTTCCGTGGCGTAGGTGTGCCTGGCCACGTGAAATACCAGCGGACGGTTGATGTTGCAAATCCGGGCAATCTCTTTCAGGTAGAGATTCATGTTGGAATTACAATACATCGGTAGCAGCCTGTTATCAGAAACGGCATCACTGTACTTTTTCAGAATCTGTAACGGCAAGTCCAACAAGGGGATTTCAAATTCTATCTTGGTCTTCTGGCGGGCACTTTTAATCCACCATGTGCCGTCTTCCGCAAGCGACAGGTTTTCTTTTGTCAGCGAGCGCATATCCCTGTATGAAATGCCGGTGAAGCAGGAAAACAGGAACATGTCACGGACAAGGTAAAGTGTCTGCCTATGGAGCGGAGTGGTCATAAGCCGTTGCAGCTCTTCATCGGTAAGATACTTCTGCACCGCTTTCGGACGAACCGGCTCGTAACCCATGAACGGATAAACGGTAATGATACCGTCAGCGATAGCCTCACCCACGATGGTTTTCAGTTGGACGGTCAGGTTGATGACGGTTCCGGGAGCGAGATTGCGTTCGGTACGAAGGTACAGGTCGTATTTGTCGATGAAGGAGCGGTCCAATGCCGAGAAAGGAATATCCGTTAGCCTGTATTTTTCTTGCAGAAACTTCTCAATGTGCCTATAGGCATTGCGGTATGCCTGCAAACTTTTGGCTGTGCGGTTGACTCCAACTCGCTTTTCAAAGTTGTTGATGAATTGCCTGAAATAGCTCAACAGTGTTTCCTGCCCGCTTGCCATTCCAAGCAAAATGCTTTTCACTTCCTCAGCGGTCACACCGTCACGGACGGCAGACTGCTCGTTATAGATACTCAACGCCACCGCACGGATCTCATCCAGCCGGTTGTTGATTTCCTTTGCCGTCACACTCTTGCCAGACGCACGCCCCGAAGTCCATCGGGATTGCGGCACTTTCATCTTCACGCTGAATGCCGCTTCAGAGTATTTTCCGATGTTCAACTTAGCCATTACCGGACATTCGCCATTGGCATCCGCCTCGCTCTTTTTCAGGTAGAACGACACCTTTACATTTGCCTGATTCATAACCTATTCCTTTGTTTGCAAAATTATTATATAGCGAGCAAATGAATGGCATGAAAAATATAGCGGAATATAGAAAAAGCCCCCTTGACTTCCAATCTGAGACTGTATTTTTTCCTGATACGGAAAATTTTGACTAACTTTGCATTAGCAAAAAACAGACAGAACAGCGTTCTTGCGGTGGTGAACAGGGGTAGAAAAACAGTTTTGGAAGTAAATTTCATACCTATTTTCAATCCCGAAAAGGCAACGGATAAGTAGCGATTTGTTTGCCTAACTCCCCAAAAACAGGTCAAAAACCTCAAATGGAAGAATGTGGAACAAAACGACTTATCCCTTTCTCGTCCAAGCACTTTGCATTATTCCTCTGAAATCCATCCGTATGTGAGCGAGTTTCTCTATCTTTGCATCAATTCCAATGAACTAATGTGTTAGGGAGTTGGAAGGACATATTTAACGAAAGGTGTTATTGAAATTATCTTCTACATTCAAACTTCGCAACTTTGATATTGGCACGAAGATGATAGCAATAGCACCCACACATTTGATATATATTCATCGGTTAGGTGAACTATATACCTCTTGGTGTGGGGCTATTGTTTTATCCATTCCAAAGGTAATGCGAAGACCTGAATGTAGGATAGAACAAATATAGCTTCCACACCTCTTTTTATTTATGGCTTGCCGTAGGGAACAGGTGAGCGTAGATTAAACTCGATAATGAAAATATTTAGATTATTAGCAGCTTCATTATTAGTTGCCGTATGCGCAGGATTTAGTTCTTGTGGCGATGATGAATTGGAAGAACATCAAACAGAAGTAATGTTCATTGATGGAGATTCTTTTTTTTTTACTTATGGACTGAATTTCAGAGATTATGAATGCTATGGCTCTTTCCATTGGGGAATATTAATCATTTCTCAGGCTTGAAGAATAATCATCTATGGATTAGTTCTTATGATAGGACGACTAAAGAAAAAACTTTGGGAATGGACTGATAATAGAACTTTTGACAAAAAACGTACAGTTCATGTTGGATATGGAGAATATAAGGATATTGAAATATCAAGCATTACCACCTATGGAGCTTGCGCCAAGAACAACATCTTCGTTGCGAGTGTCAGTTATAATGGTGAGTCATACAATGAAGATAATATCTTGTTCAAAACAGCAGCAGGAACGCTCAAAGAAATAAAAAACGACTATCGTGCATATATTACTGATTGGTACAAGGAATCTGTGTTCGTTGGGAATTGTTGCTATAACGACATGGGGAGATACACTTTATGTTAGCCAAGTAAACAATGGCGCAGTAGGAGGGACACCTATTTTTCTTATGAAGAATCTGTTAGCGTCAATGTTGATGTTAATTTTGATGTTAATGTCAATGATTTTCTAACACAAATCACTGCGTCAAGAATTAATTATAAAACATATAAGAACGTTTGGTACACGAAGCATAAACCTCCATTTGAAATTTTCTCTGACACCAAGAAAGAATGTACATTACTTGACAATTCCACCAATATATGGAAGTACAAATTAGACCTCTTATATTATTATGACGGAACGAAGAAAGATTATACATTTTACCTAAATATTGAGAACGGCACAATCTCTGAAACCCAAAATGTTTCTCCCCCTTGTTGGTAGTTGGGTTTATATCACAGATGAAGGATATAAAGAGATTATCACTTTTTACAGTGATAACACTGGTCGTTGGGAGTCAGTGAATATACATGACAACACTTCCAATTTAGACCCATTTACTTATACAATGGATGATAAGGAGGATAAGTTTATTATTGATTTTGGAGATAATTCACCCGAAACGTACTATTATAACATATCTGACAATAAGATGAAATTGATGTACGAGGACGGACATGTAGAACTTTATACCAAGCAATAAATTCTTATTGTAGCATAAGCAGCATTTGAGGAAACTCTTATGCTGCTTTTATTTCATTATAAGCCAATCTTTACTACCTTTGCAGTACAAATAATGTGTTCTTTGGTTTAGTGTACATTAATTACTGCAAGACCATTAGCAGCAAACGCTTGATTGTGCATAAGAGCATCTTTAAACGTTACAAGTCCATATAACAGCACTTATACGAGTTATGAGAATTGTTAAGAGGGTGGAATCGTGGTCTGTTGATAGGCACATATCATAATCTAATTAATAATTAACTATTAAAATAAAAAGATTATGACAAATAGAGAACAAGCAAGGAGAATGTTCGATAGAACTAATTCTTTTTCTGATTTCAGTAAATCAGGTGTCTAAAATCTCTAATGAAGAGATTGTTAAACGTTTAGTAAAGGGACTCTTATTTTTGTAAAGTTACCTATACAAAGGCGTTTAATGCTATATACGATAATATTGAAAACTTAACTAAGGTTGAGTTTGTAAAAGTTACCGTAAATAGAATGGAGGACACCTTATTTAAGCTGGACTTTGAGAAAGTTACTTCGCTGAATGAATTGGCTAAATCATATTTCATCATTTATGATGTCAATGCTGCTATAGCTGCATTCCTTTATAAGGAGACTTACTCAAACCTATCAATTAACGCATTCTTCTACAGGTGTAGTTATATTGGTTTTATGTCGGACATAAGTGGAAAGGTAACACTTCCATTAAATCCGAAGATTATAACAATACCTGACGAAGAAACTTTAGAAGCTTTACGGGATGAATATGAACGTAAGCAAGAGGAAGCTATGAATATAGACCTTCCCGCAGACTACGTAGTTGAAACGACAGAGGATGCAGGATATAATCTCTTGCCTGATAATGTCGAAGAAGCTATCATCGTAGAATGATTAAAGTTAGAGGAATTTAGAGGCAACTCTAAATCAAAGTAACGCAAGTTACATAATGTACACTATCCGAGACACATTATTTGTTCTTACCCAATCAAGAGAAGTACTGAGTAACAATATAAGTAGTCTATAATGCTCCCAACCCTGTAAATCATATTTAACAATCATAATTACTTTCATATTATACTGATTTACAGCTAATTATTTAATCAATAATGTTTTTAGTTTAATCAACATGGATGAGTTCGACAAGTATCCTCCCCGCAAAATGGCGTTGTTGAAGAACCTGATGCAGGTGGTCGATCCATGTATCCCGCAAGTCCCATCAGAAGAATTACCGTTCCTTGCCTCGTGTCGCCTCTTTTTATCGCGACATCTAACCAGAAGGAATTGCTGACCGACCCGACAGGCAGCCGCCGTTTCCTTTGCGTGGAGGTGGAGGATAAGATTGACTGTTCGCCGTTTGATTACCGCCAACTCTATGCGCAGTTGAAAGCGGAATTGCAGGCAGGCGAGCGTTATTGGTTTACCGCTGAGGAAGAAGCGGAGATCATGTCGGCCAATGAACCATTCTATAAGCATCCGGTGGAGGAGGAGGTCTTCCGTAGTTGTTTCCGTCCGGCCGGATATGGCGAGAAGGGGATACTGCTTTCGGCGGCGGAGATTTACCAACAATTGAAGAAGCACAACCCGTCGGCGATGCGTTCGGTCTCGGCCGGGAACTTTGGCAAGCTACTTTGTGCACTGGGCATTGAGCGCAAGCATACCGAATCAGGCAACTTTACCGGGTGGTGTCATTGGCGTAGCCGGTTACTCGGTTTGCAGGAAGAATAACTCATCTTTCAGCTGAATGCTTTGATATATAAAGGATATGTGAGGCTGTTCCCCTCTGACCTTGGTGCCAACGCTTTCATGGATCTGCATACCTAAATGACAACACGATCCGTGTGTCCGCAAAAATAGGTGAAAATTAACCGAAACACGTAAAAGTAAAGATAATAACTGTTTTTACTTCTATATTAATAATGTACTCGCGTACATTATTAATATACGATTAAATTAGAAAAACATTAGGTAATAAGGCATAAATAATGTACCAAGACTATGAATTATAAGGGATAATGTGAATTTGGGGAGTGACTAAAAAAGGTTCCTTTTTCTCGTCACAAATTTACGGATAAGTTTTGAAATTGCAACTAAAAGCATAAAAATAAAATACGAATGTATCTTCTTTCTTATCAACATAATATGAATTTGAGTATGAACCCCCTTTCTTTTTTTTCTACGAAACTAAAATATCAAAAAAAAAAATGACGAGAAAAAAGGAACGTTTAATCTAGTCGTTGGTATTAAACAGACTTACTGGTAATAGATATTATAGAGAATTTAAATAACAGTTTTATTAATTAATTTTTTTTATTTATGAGAAAAAGTACTTTGAAAAGAGGAGGCATTGTTCTCCTGGGTGCTCTTGAGTGGCTGGCTTTTCGTTCGCGGTGACAGCTGGACTCACTAAAGCAAGAGCTCCATGGTATGACACTCAGGGAGCATTTTGAGACACCTGCCATTACGGCTGCTCAATTGAAACCGATTGAGAAAGTAAATATTCATACACATGCTGCAATTGAAGGTAGTGAGTATGGAAATTACTACTCAGTAATCGATTTTTGCAAATATGAAAGATGCAAAATTGATGGCTGGTGTGTATGCTTCATTCCTGAATATGGAAGAAACGGAACAATTACCTTTTGACGGACAACATTTGACCATGGCTTATGATGAAATCAAGAACCATGAGAAAATGAACACTGCTTCTACTTTTACTTTTTGTAGATGAAACAGAGAAGGCTTGTTTAGGTATTTATCAGAATACAAAAGCTAAAGCTCGTGTGGATTTTACCTATAGTACAAAAGGACTAATTGGTGTAGAGGGTATTGATATTGATATGGCAGCTTATGGAAATAAAGAGCTTGTCAATCGTTCTATTGATTGGTCTTACAATGTTTATATATATGATCTGGATGGAAAATCTGTTTCTAACCCAGTAGAGGGAAAGTCTATCTTTACTGCCGAAAATCATCAGATTGGTGCAAAACATGCTTGGAGAAACATTCTTCAAATATCTGATGGCGGTGTATTGAAGCAAGGTGACTTGGATAACAAGATTATTGTAATCATGTTTGAGAGCACTCAATCTGTACCGGATAAAACATTGGAATCTACAGTCGATAAAACAAAAGATACAGAACCATTGACTGTATTCCGTAATGCACGTATCGCTTTCAATCGTCCTGATGTGGAAATTGAAGGTGAAAACTACTGTATTTGAAGCAGGTGCCGGACGTAATACATCTTGTAACAAAGCAACATTTACAACGACTGTTGAGTTTTTGGAATACGTTGTATAAAAATGGTGAAGCAAACAATGAGTATACATCTACATTTGACGGCATAAACAACCGTGATGGCTTAGTTAAAGCAGATAATAAAATACAGCAAGAACTGGCATATTATGAACTGCACGTTAAGTACCCGTTTATCGTTGATGAGATGGTTCCTTCTTCTGAAAACAATTTAACAGAAGTCGCAGAAGAGTCTATTGATTTGGAACAGTTTATTGTTTTAGGTACACCAGGTGTTGATAATGAAGTCGTTTATCGTATTCCTCGTGAATATTTCGTTCAAAAGGATGGTACAGACGATCGGGATCGTATATCTGATGCTACGTTTAACTTCTACTTTGCTCCGCAAGAAGTGAAAGAATTTAAGGCTGATGACTATATTTGGGCTACAACAACAGCTGAAGCTTCTGATACTGCAAGATTCGTTTTAAGTGGTTCTTCTATTCCATACAACGAAGTGAACGACTTGAACTTCGATGAATATAAGGATTATAAGACTGCAGAAATTTCATTCAAGAATCTGCCGTATTTCAACTCAAGAGGTGAAAAACTTTAGATGAAATCCATTGGGGTGAAATTACTTTGGCAAATCGTACGAAAGCTTACAAACTAGCAACAGATCGTTATGATGACGATGTGAATCTGGTTGGTTGGAAGATCGTATATAAAATGCACAAACAGTGAATGGACTTGATTCTACTTATGTTCCGGGTCGTTATTTGCCGATGAAGGTTAATGGTCATTCTTATAAGGATTATGTAGAATGGTTTAACCAGTTCTGTGCAACTTGTCAGGTTCCTGATGTTCCAGTGGTAGGATCACATACTGAAAATTTGCCTGTTATTGATTGTGCTGGTAATATTGAAAAAGACATCGTTAGTATCAATGCAATCTTCCGTTATTCTCGTGGTGATGTAAATGTAGATGACGATGAATCATTGTATGTTCGTGAAAATATACAATCGCTCCTGCATTGACATATAAAAACTGCAACATCAAGATATGACGAAAATACAGAAGAAACATTGATTGCAAATGCCGAATATACTTATTCCGCTCAGGATTTGATGGATGGTAAGGCAGGTGCTGTTTACGAAGGTCCGATCTGGATCAGCGGTACTAATACATTCGTATGGTATAACTTCGAAAGTGATGATCTGTTGAGTCATGCTATGGGTATTGTAACCCGGTTTTGGCTAACGTGAAAGATAAAGACAGATTGGATCTGTTCTTCTCTCCGTATGATGAAACAAGCACTGTTCGTTTCGAGTCAAGACCTCATACTGTATACATCAAGGCTACAGGTTTGAAGCCTGACGTTGCCGGTGGTACAACTGCCACAATCAAGGTATTCAAAGAACAGTTCTCTAAGAACGAAAGCACTGATGATGCTTTGTATCATACAAATGCA
>VOFJ01000128.1_pt1 | contig 24000 bp, 20 predicted proteins | sample 5384081 | NCBI WGS metagenome assembly VOFJ01 (sample SAMN12384729, study PRJNA508395) | human gut metagenome | isolation source: healthy gut I | host: Homo sapiens | reverse complement strand
CACTGCAAGTAGATGGCATCAATATCGCTTGTGTTTCGGGCGGGTTCCTTCTTCTCAGACTTTCATTGAAGTGAAAGTAGCAGAAACAGCACTGGCTATCGCTGACGGTGCAGGACGAAATAGACATTGTTATTTCTATCGGTAAATTCCTGAGTGGAGATTATGAAACGATGTGTGAAGAAATACAGGAATTAAAAGGAAGTCTGCAAGGAACGCCACCTGAAAGTAATTCTCGAAACCGGTGCACTAAAGAGCGTTTCCAACATCAAGAAAGCCTCTATCCTATCCATGTATTCGGGCGCAGATTTCATCAAGACTTCCACCGGTAAGCAACAGCCTGCCGCTACTCCGGAAGCCGCTTACGTGATGTGTGAAGCCATCAAAGAATACCACCAGAAGACCGGAATCAAGATTGATTCAAACCGGCAGGTGGCATCAATACCGTTAATGATGCGATTATTTACTACACAATTGTAAAGAATTATTGGGTGAAGAATGGCTAGATAATCAACTATTCCGCCTGGGAACCAGCCGCTTAGCCAATCTCCTTCTTTCTGACATCAAAGGGAAGAAATCAAGTTCTTCTAAGCTAAAGGCTACATTAGCAATCAAATACGCCTTACCGCGCGATTCCCGTACTCCGGGAACCGACGCGGTATTTTTATTTAAGAAAATCTAAAGATAGTTACAGGAGAATTCAGAAAAATACTTATCTTTGTAAAAGGTTTAGCGATGAAAATATAGCTAATTAGTTATATTAGAGAACGTTTCATTTATTACCAATTCCTGGAATTCGGCAAAATTCAAAGTTATGAATGGTAATAAGCAAACGGGTCTCACGCACCTTCATGTATATACTTTTTGTTATATATCGAATGGAGCGTGGGACTGTTGCTTGTATACTCATAACGGCTTGCCGAAGCCTCAGGAAAATACATGGCAACAGTTCTCACGCTTTTCATGAACCTTTGGAGGCATATTAGGATGGACGCATATACAAGAACCTTAAGATTCAATCACAACCCTCTGAACCTCATCCTCGGAGCAGAGAAAAAGAAGGGGCTACGCATCGGTTATATGGAAGCCGGACTGCAAGGCTTCTATCTCAACTCCATGGAGACCGGAATCCATCCGCAAAAAGCTATCCAAACTGCTAACAGAGGAGTTTCACTGCACCGATAATGAGTCCGCCACCGGACTATTCCAGTTCCTTATCAACGAAGGCGACAGAGTCTCCTACCAGATTATGCTCCCCCTATTTACTCTCTACAGAGAACATCAACGAGTTCGAAAACATCATTCAAAAAGCGTTTTTTCGAGTGGAACGCTTTATCCGTCAAGGAAAGAATCTATACAAATTTGTGAAATATACAGAGGAAAGAAGGGACCCTATTATATGGATAAATGACTTGGAAAAAGGCATTATCGGATGGGATATGGGACTGCTTGTGAGCCTGGCGCGCGCCTCCCAAGCATGTGGTCACATCACCAAAGAGAAAGCCTGGGACTACATAGAGCAAGCCGCCAAATTATGCTCTTTAGATCTTCATACAGCGGAAGAAATAGACAAGAGTTTCCTTTTAGGAAAAGCGATGAAATCGGAAAAAGATAGAAGATTGGGACCGGTTATTATTGTGCTATTCACTTCTGGCAAAATACCGGAAGTAACTATTTTTCGCGGTCTACTACGTAATCCAGATAAGCCCGGAGAGACTGCATATCGGAATCCGGCAAAGAAGCCAATAGATTGAAGGCTTTTTGCTTATAGACATTCATAGTCTGAACCGCATATTCAATACCTCCGTTTTCTTTAATAAACGAAATCAAATGAGCTATTTCATCGAGGTAGCCGTACCCTCCTTTACTTTGATTGCAATTTCTTTGCGCTTCCTCGTTTTTCGTCGTATTCAGCACATACAAAGCGGGTAATGTCAGTTTACCTTCAAGCATATCATTACCCGTAGGTTTGCCAATCTCCTTTATTATCAAAGTAATCGAAAATATCATCTTTAATCTGGAAACAGATACCAATATATTCGCCCAGCAAACGGGCAAAAAGCGACTTCCTCCTCACCCACCTGCACTGACAAGGCAGCCGCCTCGGCAAGCGGCAAAAAGAGCCGCTGTTTTCTTACGTATTACGTCAAAATAAACTTCCTCCGAAAAGCTATGATTACTTACATTCGAAAGTTGAAGCAACTCTCCTTCAGCTAGTTTCTGCCCCAGCGAAGACACCAGACGGATAATCTCATAATTATTAGTCTGCTCCGCGTGCACAAGGCTTGTAGCCAGCAGATAATCACCCGCCAGTACAGATACCTTATTATTAAATACAGCATTTACCGAAAGCTGACCGCGACGCTCGGTACTTTCATCGACTACATCGTCGTGCACCAAACTGGCTGTATGAAGCAATTCCAAAGAAACTGCCGCATGAAGGGTGGCGGGAGTCACAGCCCCATAAAGGCGTGCCACCAACAAGACAAGAATAGGACGCATCATCTTACCATTCCTCTTGCGTATATGAGTTATTACGCTGTCGAGCAATGCATTCGAATCGGAAAGAGGGGTGTCAAAAAGAGCTTTAAAATCCTCCAGTTCCGCTTCTATCGGGGTTTTGATGAGAGAGATACTATCCATTCACAACACTATTTGAGCACAAAAGTAATAATAAAACGCTTAATACGGTATTTTTTTGTACTTTTACCATGAAAAATTAATTAAATCTATGGAGTCAGACAATAAATTATTTCTTTTAGACGCTTATGCACTGATATATCGGGCTTATTACGCCTTTATCAAGAATCCCAGAATCAACTCCAAAGGGTTCAATACTTCAGCTATCCTCGGATTTGTCAATACCCTCGAAGAGGTGCTGAAAAAGGAGAATCCGTCACATATAGGAGTAGCCTTCGACCCCTCCGGACCGACCTTCCGCCACGAAGCTTTCGAACAATACAAAGCCCAGCGTGAAGAAACTCCGGAAGCTATCCGCCTCTCCGTACCTATTATAAAGGATATCATCCACGCCTACCGCATCCCGATTCTGGAAGTTGGCAGGATACGAAGCCGACGACGTGATCGGAACTCTAGCAACAGAAGCCGGACGTCAGGGCATCACCACCTATATGATGACTCCCGACAAAGACTACGGCCAGCTGGTGACGGACAACGTATTCATGTATCGCCCCAAACATACGGGAGGTTTTGAAGTGATGGGCATCGAAGAAGTGAAAGCGAAGTTCGATATCCAGTCGCCCGCACAAGTAATCGACATGCTCGGACTGATGGGCGATGCCTCCGACAATATCCCCGGCTGTCCCGGTGTCGGTGAAAAGACTGCCCAGAAACTAATTGCCGAATTCGGAAGTATCGAAAATCTGCTGAAACATACCGACCAACTGAAAGGAGCCTTGAAAACGAAAGTGGAAACCAATAAGGAATTGATTACTTTCTCCAAATTCCTTGCCACTATCAAAATCGATGTTCCTATCCAACTCGAAATGGACAAGCTCGTCCGCGAACAGGCAGACGAAGATTCACTCCGACAAATTTTTGAAGAACTGGAATTCCGGACACTGATCGACCGGGTACTGAAAAAAGAAAATTCTGCCGGCGGAGTAACAATGGCAACCGGAAGCAAAACGACAACGGCCAAAAGTGCTCCCTCTCCTCTTCCACTTTTTCCCGAAGAAGGAGGAGCCATACAAGGCGATTTATTTGCGAATTTTACGGGCAATGACGCAGGCGAAGCCAAAAAATCGAATCTAGAGACGTTAGAAACGCTTAGTTGCGACTACCAACTCATTGATACAGAGAAGAAAAGAGCTGAAATTGTTCAAAAGTTACTTACATCAAAAATTCTCTCGTTAGACACGGAGACTACAGGAACGGAACCAATGGACGCCGAACTGGTCGGAATGAGTTTCTCTATCACCGAAAATCAGGCTTATTATGTGCCGGTCCCCAACAATCGTGAGGAAGCGTTAAAAATCGTCAACGAGTTCCGTCCGGTCTTCGAAAATGAGAACTCATTGAAAGTCGGACAAAATATCAAGTACGACATGATCGTTCTTGAAAATTACGGAGTGCAAGTGAAAGGAGCGCTCTTTGATACGATGATCGCCCATTACGTCCTTCAACCGGAACTTCGTCATGGAATGGACTATCTGGCAGAAATCTATCTTCACTATCAGACCATCCACATCGACGAACTGATAGGTCCGAAAGGGAAGAACCAGAAAAACATGCGCGATCTCGACCCGAAGGATATCTACCGCTATGCCTGCGAAGATGCAGACGTAACACTGAAGCTCAAAAACGTCCTGGAGAAAGAACTGAAAGAGAACGATGCCGAACGTTTGTTTTATGATATCGAAATGCCGCTTGTACCCGTATTGGTCAATATAGAACGGAATGGGGTATTGCTGGATACGGAAGCGCTCAAACAATCGTCTGTTCATTTCACCGCTCAGATGCAACGCATCGAGCAGGAAATTTATGAACTGGCAGGCGAAACCTTCAATATCGCTTCGCCCAAACAAGTAGGCGAGGTACTGTTTGACAAACTAAGAATCATCGAGAAAGCGAAGAAAACCAAAACCGGCCAGTACGTCACCTCGGAAGAAGTGCTCGAAAGCCTCCGGCATAAACATCCCGTAGTAGAAAAGATTCTGGAACACCGCGGACTGAAGAAACTGCTGGGAACTTATATCGATGCACTTCCCCAACTGATCAACCCGCGCACGGGACGAGTACACACGTCTTTCAACCAGACCGTCACCTCTACCGGACGCCTCAGCTCCAGTAACCCGAATCTGCAGAATATCCCTATCCGCGACGAGAACGGCAAGGAAATCCGCAAGGCATTTATCCCTGACGAAGGCTGCCTGTTCTTCTCTGCCGACTATTCGCAGATAGAACTCCGTATCATGGCCCATCTCAGCGAAGACAAGAATATGATCGACGCCTTCCTCAGCAATCACGATATCCATGCGGCTACAGCTGCCAAAATATATAAGATCGGCCTGAAAGACGTAGACTCCGATATGCGACGCAAAGCGAAAACCGCCAATTTCGGTATCATCTACGGCATCAGCGTATTCGGACTTGCAGAGCGAATGAATGTAGACCGGAAGGAAGCCAAAGAACTGATCGACGGCTATTTCGAAACTTATCCAAGCGTGAAAGCCTATATGGATAAGAGCATCCAGATAGCTCAGGAGAAAGGGTATGTAGAAACGATTTTCCACCGGAAACGCTTCTTGCCGGACATTAACTCACGAAACGCCGTTGTACGCGGCTATGCCGAGCGAAACGCCATCAACGCACCGATTCAGGGAAGCGCCGCAGATATCATAAAGGTAGCAATGGCACGCATTTATCAGCGATTCCAGACAGAAGGCATACAAGCTAAAATGATATTGCAAGTACACGATGAATTGAACTTCAGCGTACCCGTCAACGAAAAAGAACGTGTAGAAGAGATCGTTATCGAAGAAATGGAAAAAGCATACCGTATGCACGTCCCCTTGAAAGCAGATTGCGGATGGGGCAAGAACTGGCTCGAAGCACACTAAAACAAGGTTTATCCTGCCATAACAAAGCAGGATAAATCAACTAAATAACGGAGAGAATGAGTTATAACATTATTTAACCCACTATCCAGAAAGCTAGGAAAAAAGATCACTTCCCCAACGAAGTGTTTCATTCTATATCCGGCAGGTTGACTGCCGGATATTTTTTTGTCACCAATCTTGGCAAAAAGCAAGGTATCACCTTAGCCATCATCTGACATTTTGGTATTATTTTAGCTTTATATTTGCATAAATACCGAATAAATATATAACTTTGCAGCGTAATACAAGAGTATTACTAGACAAATGAAAGTATAATACTAAAATCAAATAGCCATGAAAACAAAAGTATCTTTAAAAATGTTTGTTCTATCCGTAGTTCTTCTCATGACCTCTTTTGTTGCTTCTGCACGCAGTTATGATGGTCAGTTGGTTTATAATCCAGTAGAAGAAAATGGAGTAATGGTAGGTCAGACCGTTTACAAAATGAACGGAAGTACACTTGCCAACTATATGAAGTACAACTATAAGTACGATGACAACAAGCGCATGATTGAAAGCGAGACCTTGAAATGGAACAGCACCAAAGAGGAATGGGAAAAAGATCTCCGCATCAATTATACATACGAAGGAAAAACGGTAACAACCAATTACTATAAATGGAACAATAAGAAACGCGCTTACGTGTTAGTTCCGGAAATGACAGTGACCATGGACAATACTAATTTGTAACAGCATTTTTTTAACAACATACTCTCTCATTCTAATATTCTAACAAAGAGAAAACGCCGTTCCTGATGAAGAAACGGCGTTTTCGCATCTATCTTAAGGAGTAATTGTCACAACACAAAAAACCGGTCCTGCAACCCTTTCAGAAAACTTCGGGAAATCACCAGATCACTCTTATCATGAAAAGGCGGATAGAGCTGACAACACTTCCCATCAATCATCGCCAGATAATTAACATTGACAAAAGCCGACTGACTGATCTGGATAAAAGCTTGTGAATAACCAATGATATCTTCGGCTTTTGTATTTCGCTTCAGATTCAATCGGGTCTGATTGAACAGGACTACCTGCCACTGCCGCTTGTCTTTCAGATATTCGAAATAGCCGATTTCTTCCAGTCGTAAAAGCTTGAATCCCGTCACCGTGCTGATCATAAACATTCCCTGTTGCGGCATCAAAGCACTGACAGAAGAAGAAAAAGAGGAAGAAGGAGTTGCCGGTATTGAAGCTACAGCTTTCCGGTAGCGCTCTATAACGACTCTCAGATCTCCCGTCTCAAAAGGTTTCAGCAAGAAGTCGAAGGCAGACTCACGCAGGGCCTGAAGCAAATATTTATCATACGAAGTATAAAAGACAACTTTCATATCCCAAAGCACCTCATCGCGCATCTCACTCAACAAGTTGAGCCCCAGCACATCCGGAAGTTCCACATCCAGAAACAACAGATCCGGACGGAGTTCCATTATCATCTTTTTGCCTTTTTGCGCCATTGTTTGCAGTTCCTTTTATTTCAAATTCCTGATAGGCGCCCAGCTCCCTGCGCAAAGCATCGATTGCCGTACGCTCATCATCTACAATAACGACTTTATATTTATCTTCTGCATTCATCATAAATCATAAGAAAAATGAAACGGTATATACACCGACACTTGCGTACCGGTCTGCCCATCGTTTCGGTTACCTATATTGAAACGTATCTTCTCATTTTTATTCTTTGTATTGAGTAGCTGTATCGTATGATAGAGCACTTTCAGCCCCGTTCCCGTTCCTCTGGTCGAAGAAGCCACTTGCGGAAGATACCCCCGCCCGTTGTCACAAATCACGATACGGACTCCTTTTCCTTCACAGGAAATACGGATAGTCAATTCCTTCTCACCATCTTTTCCGGCCAGCCCGTGCTTAATCGCATTCTCAACCGGAATCTGTACAATCATGGAAGGAATCATTATACTTTTTGCGTCCAGCCCCTCCTCCACTACGACCGACGCCGTGAAGTCTTCGCCGACACGCCCGCTTTCCAAGCCAATATATGACTGTACAAAATCCAGTTCGTCCTGCAAAGATACACTTAGTTTTTCTGTCAGTTCAAGACTCCGGCGGAGATATTTGACCAGTTCCATCAAATTATTCTTCACCTCTTCCGATCCATTGAACTGATTAATCTCACGTCCCAGCACATTGAATGTGAAATGGGGAGAAATCCGGCTCCGCAAATTCTCCATACGGACACGATTTATCTGCTGGAAGAAACGTTCACGAAGAAACTCCCGTTTTTTCCGCATATACCAGATGATCACCACCGTTCCGGCTGCCAGCAACAGGCAGACAAGCACCCAGATATACATACTCAGTTTCAAGACACGCACTTCACCCGCCTGCCGTTGAATCTGCATTTCCTTGCGCAATACGATCGTGTCCTGACGGTAGCGCATATCCAGTTCGGCTACACGGGTACGAATCCGCTCGCTACGGATGGAGTCATTCAGTTGATAGTCACGTTTCAGATACTCATACGCATTGCGGTAGTCACCTGCCTTTTCATAATAATGTTGCAGATACTGGTTGCGTATAGTAAGCATATTGGCATCCACGTGTCCGGTAGAAGCGGTCCGTGCTATCATTTCTCTGGCACGCGCGATATTTCCTTTTTTCAGGGAAAGCTCAATCATCAGGGTTTCAATATAGTGCATGGCGGAGTTGTTCTTTATCTCCGAAAAGTAACGGTAGCCTTCATTCAGATTGTTTTCGGCAGAATCCAGCCGGTTCGTCAGCAGATAAAGATCGCCCAGATTGACTTTCGAAAGATTGCTTTCGAATACCATTTGCGGGTAATCCGCTATCAGCTCCGCTGCTTGCCGCATATAGACCAGGGCTTCCTGATAATCTTTCTTGTAATAGTAATGATTTCCCCGATTATTAAGATACACCCACTTTTCGCTGACTGTCATTTCATCAAAAAACTGTCCTGCCAGTTCGTAATAATGATTGGACAAATCAAAATCACGCAAGTCCATGTAAGTCTGTCCCAGTCCGCAATAGACCGGAAATTTGGAATGTTCCGACAGGTGCAGGGAGTCACAGATAAACAATGCTTTCCGGTAATAGGAAGCGGTATGTGCCAGTTCGCCACGATGCAGATGGGCATCCGCCAGATTCATACAGATATCTGAGAGAAGATGTCCCTTCTCTCCTTTCAGACGGTAAGCATAGGATTTCTCATAATAGGCAACCGCCGAATCGGGCTGATTGAGTTGCATCCAGACATTTCCCTCAATGTTATACACATCCGAAAGCACATCATTCCATCGCGGGCAGGCAGCTGCACGCTTATCATACTCTTTTACAGGGGCGGTTATAATAGAGGATAGAGTCGAAATCGGACGAGATGAAGAAAGTCTTTCCATACAATCCCATCAAGCGGTAATAACTCATCGAGTCCTGTGCCTGACGCATTGCGTTACGCAATAAAGAACGTGAATAAGGTAAGTTGGAAAACAGAGAATCCTGTGCACGGACTTCTAAAGAATCGATAAGTGACTGTTCACACAAAGCGTGACTGCGGTGCCTATCCACGCAACTGCAGTTCCACAATATCAACAACCCTATCAACCCAAATAGCTTCATAGTAGATTTCGCTTTATTCATCCCCTTTGTCCGTGTTGAATTTTGAATGCCACAAAAATACATTAATTATATTGAATCTCAACGAAATTTATTATTTTTTTTAATACCTTTGTCCCCATATAAACATGAGTAACTGACCTAATGAGTCCATTGAACTTTACCCACATTCTGACACAGGCAGTCGATGAGCTATCGGAAAGCGAATCTTACAAAGGGCTGTTTCATCAACATAAAGATGGCGAACCATTGCCCTCTGCTAAAGTTTTGTATGAAATTATCGAGCTTTCACGTGCCATTCTCTTCCCCGGATACTACGGAAATTCCACCATCAACAGCCGGACAATCAATTATCACATCGGTGTAAATATCGAAAAGTTATTTGACTTGCTCACAGAGCAAATCCTGGCCGGACTATGTTTCAGTACGGCAGAAGGAGACTGCAACGTCTGCTCGGAGTCGAGAAGAGAAGAAGCCGCCCGACTGGCTGCGAACTTTATCAGCAAACTACCCGCCATGAGAAGAATACTGGCTACGGACGTAGAAGCCGCCTACAACGGTGACCCCGCCGCCAAGAGCTACGGTGAAGTTATTTTCTGCTATCCCGCCATTAAGGCAATCAGCAATTATCGTATTGCGCACGAACTGCTGGAACTGGGTGTTCCCCTGATTCCTCGCATGATCACGGAAATGGCTCATAGCGAGACGGGTATCGATATCCATCCGGGAGCGAAGATAGGCAGTCACTTTACCATAGACCACGGAACGGGTGTCGTGATCGGCGCCACAAGCATCATCGGAAACAATGTCAAATTATATCAGGGTGTCACCCTGGGAGCAAAAAGCTTCCCGCTGGATGCCGACGGAAAACCGATCAAGGGTATCCCCCGCCACCCGATACTGGAAGACAATGTCATAGTCTACTCCAACGCCACCATCCTTGGAAGAATTACTATCGGAAGCGACGCAACCGTAGGAGGAAATATCTGGGTAACGGAAAACATTCCCGCCGGAGCAAAGATTGTACAGACAAAAGCAAAGAAATAAAATCAATAAACTATATATGAGCGAACAATTCGAGATGATAGCCAAGACCTTCCAAGGACTGGAAGAGATACTTGCTGAAGAACTTACAACATTAGGAGCCAACGATATCCAGATAGGACGTCGCATGGTTTCATTTACAGGAGACAAGCGTATGATGTACAAGGCAAATTTCTGCCTCCGTACTGCTATCCGCATTCTGAAACCGATCAAGAATTTTACGGCAAAGGATGCAGACGAGGTTTACAACCAGATACAGGCCATTCCATGGGAAGAGTATCTTGATGTGAACAAGACGTTTGCGATAGACGCGGTTGTTTTCAGCGAAGAATTTCGCCATTCAAAGTTCGTTTCGTACAAAGTGAAGGACGCCATCGTGGACTATTTCCGTGAAAAGACAGGCAAACGCCCGTCGGTACGCATCAATAATCCGGATGTACTACTCAATATCCATATTGCACATACCACTTGTACGTTGTCTCTGGACTCTTCCGGAGAGTCGCTTCATCGTCGCGGATACCGCCAGGAACAGGTAGATGCTCCGCTGAACGAAGTATTGGCTGCCGGTATGCTTCTGATGACAGGATGGCGCGGTGAATGCGACCTGATTGACCCGATGTGTGGTTCGGGCACGATTCCTATAGAAGCTGCACTGATCGCAAGAAACATCGCTCCGGGAGTATTCCGCAAAGGATTCGCTTTCGAGAAATGGGTGGATTTCGATTCGGAGATGTTCGATGAGATTTACAATGATGATAGTCAGGAGCGCGAGTTTACTCACAAGATATACGGATATGACAACAGTCCGAAAGCGAATGAAATAGCGACGCATAATATAAAAGCGGCGGGTGTATCCAAAGATGTGACGCTGAAACTGCAACCGTTCCAGCAATTCGAACAGCCGCAGGAGAAGTCCATCATCGTGATGAATCCTCCTTATGGCGAGCGTATCTCCACCAATGACCTGCTTGGACTGTACCAGATGATTGGCGAACGTCTGAAGCATGCATTTGTAGGAAACGAGGCTTGGGTACTCTCTTATAGAGAAGAATGCTTCGATCAGATCGGGCTGAAACCAAGCAAGAAAGTGCCGTTGTTCAATGGCGCATTGGAATGCGAGTTCCGCAAATACGAGATTTTCGACGGGAAATATAAGGAGTTCAAAAAGTCAGGAGGGAGAAGGAGAAGAGAAGAAAGAGACTGAAGGAAAGCTATGATACTTCCAGACCCAGAGAAAGAAAGGAATTCAAACCGCGCGGGGAAGGAGAATTTAAATCTAGACGGGAAGGCGAGTTCAAACCTCGTCGCGAAGGGGAATTCAAGCCACGCAGAGAAGGAGAGTACAAGCCACGTCGGGAAGAAGGAAGCTTTACCCGGGATGACAGGGACAGAAAGCCTAGAGGCGAGTTCCGTGGGGAAAGAGATTCAAGAGCTCCGAGAGAATTCAGAGGAAATCGGGAGCCCAGGATACCGAAGAAGGAAGAAGAGTAATTTCATAGATAGTTAACGGCATCTCACTAAAAAAATGCCATTAACTTATTGATAGACAATATAAGGTCGCATTTTGCGATCTTATCATTTGATGAGTAAGAAAGCGAATTGAATATCTCGAAAAAGACGTATCATCCGACAGAGAAAGACAACTCTCCTGAACAGGGTAAAATAGAAGGATTTAAAACCAATAAAGATAAATAAAAGCAATGAGTAAAATTGGAAAAAGAGCCATTCTGATATTGCTGGCGCTACCAATCGGATTCAATGTTATGGCACAGGAAATCAAAAAGCTGACACTGGAAGACTTGATTCCGGGCGGCGAGACCTACCGTTATGCAGAAAACCTCTACGGTCTGCAATGGTGGGGAGACGTGTGTATCAAACCGAGTACCGACACCATCTACACAGTTCAACCCAGAACAGGGAAAGAGACAGTGCTGACTACCCTCGGACAAATCAACAAAGTACTGGCAGACAATAAAGCAGGGAAACTGCCGACCCCGTACTCAATCCGCTACCCGTGGGCGGACAAACCGCAAATGTTACTGAAAATATCCGGTAAGTACATCGTATACGATTTCGAGAACAACCGGATTGTCAGCACACTGAAGCTGAAAGATAAAGCAGCCAACGAAGATTATTGCGTCGCCAACGGAAACGTAGCCTACACAGTCAACAACAACCTGTATGTGAACGAACAGGCAATCACCGACGAACCCGAAGGCATCGTCTGCGGGCAATCCGTCCACCGCAATGAGTTCGGCATCAACAAAGGTACCTTCTGGAGCCCGAAAGGCAACCTGCTCGCTTTCTACCGCATGGACGAAAGCATGGTGACGCAATACCCGCTTGTAGACATCACGGCACGTGTAGGAGAAGTGAATAACATCCGTTACCCGATGGCAGGAATGACCAGCCACCAAGTAAAAGTAGGCGTCTACAACCCCTCCACCGGTAAGACCATCTATCTGAATGCAGGTGATCCGACCGACCGTTACTTCACCAATATCAGCTGGTCACCGGACGAAAAGAGCATCTACCTTATCGAACTGAACCGCGACCAGAACCATGCCGTACTTTGCCAATATGACGCAACGACAGGCAAGTTACTGGGCAAACTGCTGGAAGAAACGCACCCCAAATATGTAGAGCCTCAGCACCCCATCGTATTCTTACCGTGGGACAGCAATAAATTCATCTACCAGAGCCAGCGTGACGGATATAACCATCTATATTTATGCGACCTCACCTCCAGCCTCAAAGGCGAATGGAAAAGCGATGCCGCAGGCGGCAAGCATATCGAATACATCCCGACGAAGCAACTGACCGAGGGCAAGTGGCTGGTAGGCGACATTCTGGGCTTCAACGCCAAGAGGAAAGAAGTCATCTTCCAAGGAGTAGATGGCACAGGCTCCAACAACTTTGCAGTAAATGTCAACACAGGAAAGCGCAGCCTCCCGTTCAGCTTCCGTTCTACCACAGAAGGAGAACATAACGGAATGCTCAGCGCATCGGGAAGCTACCTCATCGACCGTTATTCGACTCCCACCCTTCCGCGCCGCATTGACATCGTGGACACCAAAAGCCTGAAAACAGTCAACCTGCTGACAGCCAAAGACCCATACGAAGGCTATGAGATGCCGACCATCGAAACCGGTACTATCAAAGCCGACGATGGAACGACCGACCTATACTACCGCCTCACCAAACCCACAGATTTCGACCCGAACAAAAAGTATCCGGTCATCGTCTACGTATACGGCGGCCCGCACGCACAACTCGTCACCGGTGGCTGGCTGAACGGCTCCCGCGGATGGGATATCTATATGGCTAACAAAGGCTATATCATGTTCACCCTCGACAACCGCGGCAGTGCCAACCGTGGACTGGAGTTCGAAAACGCCACTTTCCGCCGCCTCGGCATCGAAGAAGGCAAAGACCAGGTGAAAGGCATTGAATTTCTGAAATCCCTCCCCTACATAGACGGAAACCGCATCGGTGTACACGGATGGAGCTTCGGAGGCCACATGACCACTGCCCTGCTGCTCCGCTACCCCGAAATATTCAAGGTAGGCGTAGCCGGCGGACCTGTCATCGACTGGGGATATTACGAAGTGATGTACGGCGAACGTTATATGGACACTCCGGAAAGCAATCCGGAAGGCTACAAAGAATGTAATCTGAAGAACCTTGCCGGACAACTGAAAGGTCATCTGCTCATTATCCATGACGATCACGATGACACTTGCGTACCGCAGCACACGCTGTCGTTCATGAAAGCCTGTGTAGATGCCCGCACCTATCCCGACCTGTTTATCTATCCGTGCCACAAGCACAACGTATCAGGCCGCGACCGTGTACATCTGCACGAGAAAATCACCCGATACTTTGAGCAGAATCTATAGCAACCTATAATTGACAGCTCACAGCATCATACCGAAAAACTCATAACTGAAAACTCATAACTTAATACTCATTATGAAGATATTATTACTAGGCTCGGGCGGCCGCGAACATGCACTGGCATGGAAAATTGCCCAAAGTCCGAAAGTTGAAAAGCTGTACATCGCTCCGGGAAACGCCGGAACAAACGCCGTAGGCGAGAATGTCAACATCAAAGCTACCGACTTTGAAGCGATCAGCGCTTTCGCCCTGAAAGAAAACATCGGAATGGTAGTAGTAGGTCCCGAAGACCCGTTGGTAAAAGGCATCTACGATTACTTCCAGAATCGTCCCGAACTGAAACATATCGCCGTTATCGGTCCGTCCGCCAACGGAGCACAGCTGGAGGGCAGCAAGGAGTTTGCCAAAGGCTTCATGATGCGTCATCAAATCCCGACAGCCCGATATAAAAGTATCACAGCCGAAAATCTCGAAGAAGGTCTGGCTTTCCTCGAAACGCTGGAAGCCCCATACGTGCTGAAAGCTGACGGGCTCTGTGCCGGAAAAGGCGTTCTGATCCTCCCCACACTGGACGAGGCAAAGAAAGAACTCAAGGAAATGCTTGCCGGTATGTTCGGCTCCGCATCGGCCACAGTCGTTATTGAAGAGTTCCTGAGTGGTATCGAATGTTCCGTATTCGTGCTTACCGACGGCGAACACTACAAAGTCCTCCCCGTAGCGAAAGACTACAAGCGTATCGGTGAAGGCGACAAAGGGCTCAATACAGGCGGTATGGGCAGCGTGACTCCGGTTCCGTTTGCCGACGAAGAATACATGGAAAAAGTACGTACCCGCATCATCGAACCTACCATCAACGGACTGAAAGAAGAAAACATCGTCTACAAAGGCTTCATCTTCCTCGGACTGATCCGGGTAAAAGGCGAACCGATGGTGATCGAATATAACGTCCGCATGGGCGACCCGGAGACGGAAAGCGTGATGCTCCGCATCCAGAGCGACCTCGTGGAATTGCTGGAAGGTACAGCCGCAGGCAACCTCCACGAAAAGACGCTGATCATGGACCCGCGCTCGGCAGGTTGTGTGATCCTTGTGAGCGGCGGTTATCCCGAAGCATACGAAAAAGGCTTCCCTATCAGCGGTTTGGAACAGGCTGCCGCTACCGAAAGCATCATTTTCCATGCCGGAACAGCCATGAAAGACGGACAAATCGTAACGAACGGAGGACGTGTGATCGCTGTCTGCTCTTATGGCGCAACGAAGGAAGAAGCGCTGGCACAGAGCTATAAAGTGGCAGATATGATCGACTTCGACAAGAAGTATTTCCGTCGCGATATCGGATTCGACTTATAATGAAAAGCAAAAAGAGACTACAAGGTCTGGTCACAGCAGGGCGGTGGACACTCCCTGCTGCGATTTTCATCTGCACCCTTTGTTGGGTGCTGACCTCTGCCCTATTGCCCGAACTCACCATGACAGCGGGCGAAGAAGGCGGTTCCGTGCTTTGGCAGTCTGCCCGCACGTTGCTGCTCCCCGCATGGGCGGAGCATCTTGTCAGTTTCTTGATTTACGCGGCTATCGGCTATTTCCTGATCGAGCTGAACAACCGATTCAGTATCATCCGTATGCGGGCTTCCGTACAGACAGCCATCTATTTTCTGCTGGTCACCGTCTGTCCGGAGATGCACCTGTTATATGCCGGAAACGTTGCCGCCATAACCTTTTTATTCTCCATCTATTTCCTGTTCAAGAGTTACCAGCAGGCGCAGGCGTCAGGATATCTGTTCTACTCGTTCCTGTTTATCGGTGCAGGGAGCATTCTCTTTCCCCAGCTCACCTTCTTCTCGGTGCTCTGGTTATTTGAGGCGCACCGCTTTCAGTCACTTACGTTCCGTAGTTTCTGTGGCGCGCTGGTAGGATGGACAATGCCCTACTGGATGCTGTTCGGACACGCTTTCTTCTACGATCAGATAGAGCTGTTCTATCATCCTTTCAAAGAACTGGCTACTTTTGGAGATATATTCAACCTACAGATACTCCAGCCGTGGGAGCTGGCGACTCTCGGCTATCTGCTTGTATTGTTCATCGTCAGCGCCGCCCATTGCGTCGTTGCCGGATTCGAAGATAAGATACGTACGCGCGCCTATTTACAGTTTCTCATAGACGTGACACTCTTTCTCTTCGTACTGATTGTGCTACAGCCGTCACAATGCAGCAATCTCTTGCCATTGCTCATGATAAGCAACAGCATACTGATCGGACACCTTTTTGTGCTGACCAACAACAAAACATCGAATATATTCTTCATTGTTGCCACGGTCTGCCTCATCCTTTTATTTGGTTTTAACGTATGGACGCTTTTATAGATTCAACGATACAACTCCTCATCGAATGGGGACTTCCGGGATTGTTTATCTCGGCCTTACTTACTCGCAGGGAGTATTGTACCATTCAGTTCCGAACTGGTGTTGGTAGCACTGGTAAAACTCGGACTGCCACCCACTGCCTGTATACTGGCTGCCACCCTCGGCAATACGGCAGGCGGAATGACCTGCTACTATATGGGGCGCCTGGGCAAAATAAGCTGGATTGAGAAATACTTCAAAGTAAAGAAGGAGAAAGTAGACAAGATGGTAAGATTCCTGCAAGGAAAAGGAGCATTGATGGCATTCTTCGCTTTCCTGCCGGCCATCGGAGAGGTGATCTCCATCGCACTGGGATTTATGCGAAGTAATATATGGCTTACCACCACCTCCATGTTTGTCGGCAAACTGATACGTTACATTCTGCTTCTGTACGTACTGGAAAGCGCATGGAACGTCGTTGCGGGATGAAATAATAGGTAATAAGTAACAGGTAACAGGTAATAAGTTTTTTGAGATGAAAAGAGTGATTGAAAAGACTGATGACGGGAGCGCCACCCTATTTGTTCCGGAATTGAATGAACATTATCATTCGACCAAAGGAGCACGTACGGAGTCCCAGCATATTTTCATCAACATGGGACTGAAAGCCTCCGCTGCCCCCTCTCCGCATATTCTGGAAATCGGTTTCGGAACGGGGCTGAATGCTTGGCTTACACTTGAAGAAGCAGAAAGAAGCGGACGTAACGTACATTATACAGGACTTGAACTCTACCCGTTGGAATGGCAGATGGTGGAGCAACTGGGATATATAGAACAACCAGCAGCCACCGACCTGTTCAGAGCGATTCATACATCACCGTGGGAAGAAGAAATATCCTTTACCCCCCAACTTCACTCTTTGCAAAGTACAAGCCGACGTCAATAAATGGGTTAATGAACGAGTAGAAAATGGACAACAGACAATAAACCGCACCATTACACAGCGTAGCCATTCTCCATTATCATTCGACGTTATCTATTTCGACGCTTTCGCTCCGGAAAAGCAGCCGGAAATGTGGTCGCAGGAACTATTTAACCGTTTATATGTTTTATTAAATGAAGGAGGCATCCTCACCACTTATTGTGCCAAAGGAGTCATCCGACGTATGCTGCAGGCCGCAGGCTTTATCGTAGAGCGCCTTCCCGGTCCTCCGGGAGGAAAGCGGGAAATACTACGTGCCCGAAAACAGGAACTGAATCAACCCCCGATATTAATACAATAGTCATGAAACAACAACTAAAAGATTTGAAAACACTCCTTCTTCTCGGCTCCTGCCTCCTGTTGGCAGCCTGCACGGGTCGCACGTCCAAAGCAAGCGGCAGCGAAGAAGAGAAACCGGTGATTACCGTCACTATCGAACCGCAGCGCTACTTCACGGAAGCGATTGCCGGTGATAAATTCACGGTAGTCAGCATGGTCCCGAAAGGTTCCAGTCCGGAGACATACGACCCTATTCCTCAGCAACTAGTATCTCTGGGAGACAGCAAAGCCTATCTCCGCATCGGCTACATCGGCTTCGAGCAGACCTGGATGGACCGACTGATGAATAACACCCCTCATATCCAAGTATTCGACACCTCGAAAGGTATAGACCTGATTCTGAACAACGGTGAGCACAACCACGTAGCAGGACACCATGACCACGACGGGCACAACCACGCCGTAGAACCGCATATCTGGAACTCTACCGCCAACGCCCTCATCCTTGCCGGAAACACCTTCAAGGCACTTTGTATGCTCGACAAACCCAACGAAGCATATTATCTGGCACGTTACGACTCCCTCTGCCAACGTATCCAGCACACCGACAGCCTCATCCGCCGGCAACTTTCCGCTCCGGAATCGGCCAAAGCCTTTATGATTTACCATCCGGCTCTCTCCTACTTTGCCCGTGACTACGGCCTGCATCAGATTTCAATCGAAGAAGGCGGCAAAGAACCTTCGCCCGCCCATCTGAAAGAACTGATAGACCTGTGCAAATCGGAGAAAGTAAGCGTCATCTTCGTCCAACCGGAGTTCGACAAGCGCAACGCGGAAACCATCGCACAGCAAACCGGCACAAAGGTAGTCCCCATCAACCCGTTAAGCTACGACTGGGAAACAGAAATGCTGAACGTAGCCAAAGCTCTCACCCCTATGGACCCCGAATAACAACGGGCCTCCATAGCGTTAATGACCGAATGATACATAAACGAAGTAATTCTCCAAATATGAAACCGATTATCGAAATAAAGAACCTTGCTGCCGGATACGACGGCCGTACCGTACTCCACGACGTCAACCTGAACGTTTACGAACGGGACTTTCTGGGCATCATCGGTCCGAACGGAGGCGGTAAGACAACACTCATCAAGTGCATCCTCGGTCTGCTGAAACCGACAGCCGGAGAAATCAACTTCCATGCCCCTACAGAAGCATCCTCCCACTCTCAACTTTCCACTTCCAACTCTCCACTTTCCCTCGGCTATCTGCCGCAATATAACACCATCGACCGGAAATTCCCGATTTCGGTAGAGGAAGTGATACTTTCCGGACTAAGTATCCAGAAATCCCTCACCTCCCGCTTCACTCCCGAGCAAAGAGAAAAAGGCAAGCATATCATCGCCCGTATGGGACTCGAAGGACTCGAACACCGTTCCATCGGACAGCTTAGCGGCGGGCAACTGCAACGCGCACTGCTGGGACGTGCCATCATCTCCGACCCTTCGGTACTGATTCTTGACGAACCCAGCACGTATATCGACAAACGCTTCGAAGCCCGGCTCTACGAACTGCTGGCGGAGATTAACAAAGAATGCGCCATCATCCTTGTCAGTCACGACATCGGCACTGTACTGCAACAAGTGAAATCCATCGCCTGCGTCAACGAGACACTGGATTACCACCCTGACACAGGCGTCTCCACAGAATGGCTGGAAAGAAACTTCAACTGCCCCATCGAACTGCTGGGACACGGCACGTTGCCCCACCGCGTTCTCGGTGAACATCATCATCACTAAACATTCATTTGCCGGTGCTACATCAAAGAACGGCTGCACCGCATATCAGCCATTTACAACGGTCACATCAAGCAGCAACAACTGACTTCTCAACTGTTAATGATTGAGATGTCAGATGTTAATAGTTGACATGTCAGGTATTAACAGTTGAGAAGTCAGCTATTAATGTCTGACAACGCAAGTATTATTGACCAATAAATGATTCAATGCTTAATATAAAAGATACAAAATTAGTATCTTTATACCTACTGTTGTTTATACTGTTTAGTGATTCCCCCGTTTCACCTAAAAGGGCATAAGATAAAGTAAATCACCTTTCCGTTACTTAATATTTCTTACTTTCTGCCTCATTATCCTTACAAATCACTATCTTTGCGCCCACGTAATCTGTTTTTTAACGAAAAATCTAGATAGTGCTAATGAAACAGTACAGAACTATAAACAACCTCGTGGGTTGGATTACATTCATCATTGCGGCAACGGTCTACTGCCTGACAATAGAACCGACCGCAAGTTTTTGGGACTGTCCCGAGTTTATAACTACCGGTTATAAACTGGAAGTAGGACACCCGCCCGGCGCACCTTTCTTCATGCTGGTAGCGAACCTGTTCTCTCAATTCGCCTCCGATGTAACCACCGTAGCGAAGATGGTAAACTACATGAGCGCACTGATGAGCGGTGCCTGTATCCTGTTCCTTTTCTGGAGCATCACCCATCTGGTACGCAAATTGGTAATCACCGACGAGAACAACATCACGAAAGGACAACTTATCACTGTCATGGGTAGCGGACTGGTCGGCGCGCTGGTCTACACCTTCAGCGACACCTTTTTGGTTCTCTGCCGTAGAAGGCGAAGTATATGCTTTCTCCTCCCTCTTTACAGCCATTGTATTCTGGCTGGTTCTGAAATGGGAAGACGTAGCCAACGAGCCTCACAGCGACCGCTGGCTAATCCTGGATCGCTTATCTGACCGGACTGAGTATCGGTGTTCACTTGCTGAACCTCCTCTGTCTGCCGGCAATCGTATTGGTGTACTACTACAAGAAAACTCCAAACGCCACTGCCAAAGGCTCATTGCTCGCCCTGCTCGGATCGGGCGTACTCGTAGCAGCCGTGCTTTATGGCATCGTACCCGGTATCGTTAAAGTCGGCGGCTGGTTCGAACTGCTGTTTGTCAACGGACTCGGCATGTCGTTCAACTCCGGCGTTGTAGTTTATATCATTCTGCTCGCCGCCGCCCTTATCTGGGGTGTGTACGAAAGCTACACCGAAAAAGAGCAGACTCCGCATGGCCATTTCATTCATTCTGACCATCGCCCTGCTGGGTATTCCATTCTACGGACACGGCGTAAGCAGCATCCTTATCGGTGTCGTAGTGATCGCAATTCTTGGCATCTACCTTGCTCCGCAAGTACAGGAAAAGATCAAAGAGAAATGGCGCATCTCCGCCCGTACCATGAATACGGCATTGCTGTGCACCATGATGATCGTGATCGGTTATTCCTCTTATGCACTGATCGTAATCCGTTCTACCGCCAACACACCGATGGACCAGAACTCTCCGGAAGATATCTTCACACTGGGCGAATACCTCGGCCGTGAACAATACGGAACCCGTCCTCTCTTCTACGGTCCTGCTTTCTCCTCGAAAGTGGCACTCGACGTGAAAGACGGATACTGCGTCCCCCGCCAGTCACAGACGGGAAGCAAATACGTCCGCAAAGAAAAGACTTCACCGGACGAAAAGGACTCATACATCGAACTGCCGGGACGTATCGAATACGAATACGCGCAAAATATGCTTTTCCCCCGTATGTACAGCTCCGCGCACTCCTCACTCTACAAGCAGTGGGTAGACATCAAGGGACATGACGTCCCATACGACCAATGCGGCGAAATGGTGATGGTGAACGTACCGAACCAATGGGAAAACATCAAGTTCTTCTTCTCCTACCAGCTCAACTTCATGTACTGGCGCTACTTTATGTGGAACTTTGCCGGACGGCAGAACGACATTCAGAGCAGCGGAGAAATAGAACACGGTAACTGGATCACCGGAATCCCATTTATCGACAATCTGCTGGTGGGCAACCAGGAATTGCTTCCGCAGGACCTCAAAAACAACAAAGGACACAACGTATTCTACTGCCTGCCGCTGCTGCTCGGCCTGATCGGACTCTTCTGGCAAGCATACCACAGCCAGCGGGGTATCCAGCAATTCTGGGTGGTGTTCTTCCTGTTCTTTATGACAGGTATCGCCATCGTGCTCTACCTTAACCAGACACCTTTGCAGCCGCGTGAACGTGACTATGCGTATGCCGGTTCGTTCTATGCCTTCGCCATCTGGGTAGGTATGGGAGTCGCAGGTATCATCCGTATGTTACGCGATTACTGCAAGATGAAGGAAGTTCCGGCTGCCGCTCTCGCATCAGTACTCTGTCTGCTTGTCCCCCCATCCAAATGGCCGGACAGACATGGGACGACCACGACCGTAGCGGACGCTTCGTTGCCCGTGACTTCGGTCAGAACTATCTGATGACCTTGCAGGAAGAAGGAAATCCGATCATCTTCACCAATGGTGACAACGATACATTCCCCTTGTGGTACAATCAGGAGACTGAAGGTTTCCGTACCGATGCACGTACCTGTAACCTCAGCTACCTGCAGACAGACTGGTACATCGACCAGATGAAACGTCCCGCCTACGACTCTCCGTCACTCCCGATCACTTGGGATCGTGTGGAATACGTCGAAGGCCAGAACGAATACATCCCCATCCGTCCGGAAGTAAAGAAGAATATCGACCAGATGTATGCACAGGCAGACAGCGCGCTCGAAAACGGAAATCCGGAAGCGATGAACGAACTGAAAGAACAGTTCGGAGAAAACCCGTATGAACTGAAGAATATCCTCAAATACTGGGTTCGTTCGGATAAGGAAGGGCTGCGCGTCATCCCTACCGACAGCATCGTAATGAAGATCGACAAGGAAGCTGTCCGCCGTTCCGGCATGAAAATACCGGAAGCGCTGGGCGACTCCATCCCCGAATACATGACCATCTTGCTGAGAGACGCCAACGGCAACCCGAAACGCGCCCTCTACAAGAGCGAACTGATGATGCTCGAAATGCTTGCCAACGCCAACTGGGAACGTCCCATCTACATGGCTATCACCGTAGGCAGTGAAAACCACCTCGGCATGGACAACCACTTCACGCAGGAAGGTCTGGCATACCGCTTCACTCCGTTCGATACGGACAAGCTGAACAGCAAGATCGACAGCGAAAAGATGTACGACAACCTGATGAACAAGTTCAAGTTCGGCGGCATCGAGAAACCGGGCATCTACATCGACGAAAACGTAATGCGTATGTGCTACACACACCGGCGCATCTTCACACAGCTCGTAGGACAGCTCATCAAAGAAGGCAAAAAAGACAAGGCACTCGCCGCACTCGACTACGCCGAGAAGGTGATTCCGGCTTACAACGTGCCGTATGACTGGGCAAACGGCGCCTTCCAAATGGCGGAAGCCTACTACCAGCTGGGACAAAACGAAAAAGCGAACAAGATTATCGACGAACTTGCCAACAAGTCGCTCGAATACATGGTCTGGTACCTGAGTCTGACCGACTACCAACTCTCCATTGCCAGCGAAAACTTCATGTACAATGCAGGACTGCTTGACGCAGAAGTACGCCTGATGGAGAAATACAAATCAGAAGAATTGGCTAAACATTACTCGGAACAACTCGACCAGCTATACAATGAGTACGTTGCGAGAATGAAAGGGAAATAAAAACTAAGTAATAAGTATTAAGTAATAAGTAATAAGCTGCGCCATAAGCCGCACGGTTATTACTTATTACTTATTACCTGTTACTTATTAATAAAGACTCTTATGTTTATAGAACAACCACCGTGGTTTTTCCGAGCGCTGTATCCGCAAGCCATTTTCCGAATGGACCCGAACGAACGGGCCGTCTACCTGACTTTTGACGACGGCCCTATCCCGGAAGTAACCCCTTGGGTACTGGAACTACTGAAGAAACACGATATTAAAGCTACCTTCTTCATGGTAGGCGACAATATCCGCAAACACCCGGACGAATACCGGATGGTGGTAGAACACGGACACCGCATCGGCAACCATACCTTCAACCACATCCGCGGCTTTGAATACTCCAATCCGGATTATCTGGCCAACACCAGACGGGTAGACGAAATTATCCACTCGGACTTGTTCCGCCCGCCACACGGCCACATGGGTTTCCGACAATACTATACCCTCCGCTATCATTACCGGATCATCATGTGGGACCTCGTGACCCGCGATTACAGTAAGCGGATGCGCCCGGAACAGGTACTCAACAACGTGAAACGTTACGCACGCAACGGCTCTATCATCACCTTCCACGACTCCCTGAAATCATGGAACAACGGGAATCTGC
>VOFJ01000039.1_pt1 | contig 24000 bp, 39 predicted proteins | sample 5384081 | NCBI WGS metagenome assembly VOFJ01 (sample SAMN12384729, study PRJNA508395) | human gut metagenome | isolation source: healthy gut I | host: Homo sapiens | reverse complement strand
CCTGAATGGTATAGGAGCCAATCGGAAGCTCTTCAATTGCACATTTTCCACTTGCAGAAGCCTCTACTGCAATCTCTTTCAAAAATGTTACCGGATACGTTATTTGCTCCTTCACGAATCTCCAGGGCAACTGCATAATCAATAGCATCTCCGGTTGCTGCATCTACAAAAGAGTAAGTTCAATATTACCACCAGTTGCATCATCTTCACCTGCAACAAGTTCTACCTGTTCGTTGCTGAATGCATTTTCATAAGCACTTGTGATTTCTACAGTCTGAAGTACTGTGCGATATCCTTCCGCCTTCACTACAAACCAGTAATTTCCCCATTCTGCTTCAAACGCGTATGTTCCATCTTCAGCGGTATCTGCTACTTTATTTTCTTCTGTCGGTACTGGGAAACATTTCCTTTGTTGATTCCTGCCGCATAGTTTAACAGGTATACAGAAGCACCAGCAAACGGTGCCTTGTCCTCTGCCGTTACTACTTTTACCACTTACAGAAACCTTATTAACTTTTTACAGTTTCATCTTTCTCTGCCACTACAGTATCCAGAATCTTACCAGAATCAGAATCTTTTTACCGGTACTTTTCCAAGACCCTTTTTACATCTGGAATGTTGGCTGCATCTGATACGGTCGCAGTTGTATTTTCTGCACCTGCATTCAGAGTCAGTTCAACCTTGCTCTCAGCTTTTCAGGTTCAGGTTCTGGCTGGTGGAAATAGTACTTCCGCCTGCTGAAGCTGTACTGGTAACAGGGATTGCTGCTGCGGTGTTTTTGCCGGATACATTTACATCTGCCTTTGTGGACAGGGTAAGTTCGGATACAGTTCCGTTATTTACCAGATCAAGCTTTGGTGCTTCGGACTCACCTTTGTTTACTTCGATGTTTGCGCTTGCGCCTTCATCAATTGCCACACGTCCGGTTGCTGCCTGGAATATAATGTTGTTGCCAGTTGCTTTCTCAATAAAGGTATTGGATGCAATTGCTTTGATTACAATTTCTTTGAAATTACCATTGTTGACAACTTCGCCGTTTGGTGCATTTACTACAAGTGTTAAATCAGACTTGTCTTCCTTTGGAATTTCGAAGCTGCTTGCTCCACTCTGCTCAATTACTACTTCTTTCAGATCCGGATTAGAAGAAGCGAGTGCTGCATTCAGTTCAGCCTTCGAGTGGAAACCACCTGCTGAGTAATTGGGTAGGGGTTGGAGTTGCAGTTGGTGCCGGGGTTGCAGTCGGCACTGGAGTCGCGGTTGGTGCCGGAGTTGCAGTTGGCACCGGAGTTGCGGTTGGTGCCGGAGTCGCAGTTGGCACTGGAGTTGCGGTTGGTGCCGGGGTTGCAGTTGGGGCTACGTTGACAGTTACTGTGCATTTGTAGCTTTTTCCATTCGCACCCCTTAAATGTAACGGTACATTTTCCTGTCTTTTTACCTGTGATCACACCTTTTTTTTTGGTAACAGTCGCAACTTTCTTATTACTGCTGGATACAGATTTGATCTTTGTTCCATGCAGCTTTACAGTTGCTTTTTGAGCCAACAGTTACATTCAGCTTTTTCTGGCTCAGAGCCGGTGCTTTTACCGTAATCTTACAGGTGTAGGTCTTCTTTTCCTACTTTGGCTTTGATCGTAGCCTTACCTTTTTTCACTGCGGTAACTTTACCTTTGCTTACTTTTTGCTACTTTTGCATTTTGAGCTGGACCATTTTGCTTTTTTGTTACTGGTTCCAGTAACCTTGAGTGTAACTTTTGGCCTGGATACAGGGTTGCTTTTGCCTTATTCATTTTTACGGCTGCTGCCTGGACCGAAAGGCTCATAGTCAACACCATAACAACCATAAGCAAAAGTGTAAAAGCTTTTCCACATTTTCTTACTCATAATGCTCCTCCTTCGTTAAAATATTTTTCCGGTTTACCGTGATAAACTGGACTAATTTAATAATAAAATATTCTTTCTTCTATTTCAAGTACATTTTGGTTAAATTTTGCAAACAAACGAAGGAAGCCTCCGTATTATAATCTCACATCACAATACAGCGGCTTTCCCTTATTTTTCCTAATTCACTTCAACTTCTTACTCTTCCACATCCTCCGCCGGTTCTGCCGGGATGAAGACTCTGGAATTTTCATGTTTCTCTTTTTTCTTTAACACTTCTGCTTTCTCAGTGGCTTCCCTGCAGAACTCCATCTCTGGGAATTAATCAGAAGCTTGCCTCTCTTATCCTGCTTCTCATAGGTTCCATCAGGCTGAAGAATATGAGCTTTCACATTATCACGGAACTCCAGATCCAGAACATGCTTGATCTCATTCTTGATCTGCTCGTCCTCAACCGGGAAAACGATCTCCACGCGGCGGTCCAGGTTACGTGGCATCCAGTCCGCACTTCCCATATAAATCTCGTCGCTGCCATTATTGTGGAAATAAAAGATACGGCTGTGCTCCAGGAAATTCCCGACAATGGAACGCACATGGATATTCTCGCTGATACCCGGAATGCCCACCTTCAGGCAGCAGATGCCGCGGATCAGCAGGTAAATCTGCACGCCACAGGAAGATGCATGATAAAGAGCTGCAATGATCTTCGGATCACAAAGAGAGTTCATCTTCGCTACGATCATAGCCGGCATTCCCTTCTTCGCGTGCTCTGCCTCTCTCTCGATCAGCTTCAGGAAACGATCCTTCATCCAGAATTGGTGCCACGATCAGACGATTCCAGTTCTTCGGCTCAGAATATCCGGAAAGCATGTTAAACACTGCAGTTGCATCCTCGCCGAAGCGCTCATCACAGGTAAAAAAATGCCGCAGTCCGTATAAAGCTTTGCAGTAGAGTCGTTATAGTTTCCAGTTGCCAGATGCACATAACGGCGGATTCCGGTATCCTCACGGCGAACCACCAGCGTGATCTTACTGTGTGTTTTCAGCCCCAGCAGACCGTAGATAACGTGGCAGCCGGCTTTTTCCAGCATCTTCGCCCAGAGAATATTGTTTTCCTCGTCAAAACGTGCTTTCAGCTCTACCAGTACGGAAACCTGTTTGCCGTTTTCTGCTGCCTGCGCAAGGGCTGCAATGATCGGGGAATTTCCGCTGACACGGTACAACGTCTGCTTAATCGCAAGTACATCCGGATCCTTTGCCGCCTGGCGCACAAAATTTACCACCGGATCAAAGCTCATGTATGGATGGTGCAGAAATACATCACCCTCACGGATCACCTGGAAAATATCCTTGCTGGTATCTGCAAATGCAGGCACTACAGCAGGGGTATATTTCGGCTCTTTGTACTGATCAAAGCCATCCTGTCCATAAACCTTCATCAGCATGGTAAGGTCCAGTGGTCCGTTAATATAGAAAATATCCTCTTCTTTAATGTCAAATTCCTTTTTCAGAATGCCAAGAAGTCTGGAGTCCGTTTTATCCTCCACTTCCAAGCGGATCACCTCACCCCACTGGCGCTTCTTCAGCTGCTTCTGGATTTCCACCAGAAGATCCTCCGCCCCATCCTCATCGATGGAAAGATCCGCATTTCTCATAATACGGTAAGGATGTGCACAAACCACATCATATCCAAGGAAAAGCTTGTCAATATTGCGCTCGATAATCTCCTCCAGAAGGATTACGGTAGTGTCCTCTTTATTCCCGGATGGAACGACAACCACACGAGGCAGTACAGAAGGCACCTGGACAGTAGCAAATACCAGTACATCCTTGCCCTTTTTTCTTATCCTTCTTGGAGATCAAGGCGCCAATATTCAATGTCTTATTTCGAATCAATGGGAAAGGTCTGGAAGAATCCATTGCCATAGGGGTAAGAACCGGATAAACATTATCCTCGAAATAACGGTCCACATACTCCTGCTGTTCTTCGTTTAATTTCTCATGCTCCATCACCAGGTGAAGTCCTACCTTCTCCAGCGCCGGAAGAAGGGAACGGTTCAGAGTGCTGTACTGGGAACGGACGAGTTCATGTGTCTGAACACTAATCTCCTTCAGCTGCTCTTTTGGTCCCATTCCTGCAATATCTGTTTTCTCATAGCCGGCATGAACCTGGTCCTTCAGGGAAGCCACACGAACCATATAAAACTCATCCAGATTGGAAGATACAATGCTGGTAAATTTCAGTCTTTCAAACAATGGCAGACTTTTTATCTCTTGCTTCTGAGAGAACACGGTCGTCAAACTTCAGCCAGCTCAACTCCCTGTTCACAAAATACTCCGGTTTCTCAAAATTTTTCAGATCCATTGTTCCCCACCTCACACCTTTCTCTTGACGTCTGAATACCAGACGGATTCCAAACACTTCTTCAAAAAATTCAACTTTATCCATAAGAAGTCCAAGCTCCAGGGAGATATCCTGCTCAGAATCAACTGTAAGAAGCAGAGTTCTGTCCTTCAGCATAGCCTTCATATTTTTTACCTTCTGATAATGGCTGCGATCCATAGCATTTGCAATACGAAGGATTGCAGTCAGCTTGGCGATCAGAAGATATACGGAACGATCCATTCCGACCTCTCCTGCGATCTCGCTGTAATAAACAAATTCTGCGGTATTGTAGCGCACCGCATTTGCTATGATCTGACGTTCTTCTGTGGAAAGTCCAATGATCTCCGTAGCCATAATGATCTGATAGGAGCACTCTGCCACATCTCCCATACTGATATATTTGCCACAGTCATGAAGCTGCACTTGCGATCTGAAGAAGCAGGCGCTCTCTGTCTCCCATTCCGTGCACTTTCTTCATGTTGTCAAAAATCGCCAGGGCAAGGTCGGTAGTGCCCTTAATATGATCCTTTCCAGTAGAATAACGTTTGGCAATGTTTCTGGCTGCCACCAGAATATCATTTTCAAAATTATGTGCGCTCTTAATAAAATTCTTCTTTTTTCCCCGAAATCATAGGCAATGCCATCAAGAAGAGATACACCTGGCATCCAAAGCGCTTCTGCATTGAAAAGATCCATAAAATCTTTACAGATAACCATAGTTGGCACAATCAAAGCGGCATACTCCGGATCAATATCCATTTCCTCTGACAGTGAAGTCTCGGTCTTATAAACCGTATTCTCATACCGCTTCTCGAATTCAGCCCGTGTAATAATGTTATCCTGTCTCTCCTCACGGAAAATAGTCTCAGTAAGAAAATCCCCCATAAGGATCAAATTCTTTATCTCGCGGTCTTTCAGATAAAGAACGCTTAAACCCGGTCGGTCATTACGGATAAATTCCTCTACCAGCTGTGCATAATTCGTATTGGTTTTCTCCAGCTCTTTCAGTCGCTGACGGATACGCACGCTTCCCATTTTCGGGCTCTGGGTGGTTACAAGCGCATCTTTGTCAAAGAGAGAAATCTGCAGGTTTCCACCACCCACATCCAGAATAGCGGTTCCTTTCTGGATCATTTTCTTAAAACCATTCTCAATGGCCGCAATAGATTTATAGCCCAGAAAATGCTGCTCGGCATTGCTTAAAACCTCCACATGAATTCCGGTTCTTCTGAAAATCTGTTCAATGATAATCAGCGGATTCTTCATCTCACGGAAAACACTTGTGGTACAGGCGCGGTATTCTTTCACACCGTACTCTGCCATGATTCTCTTAAAGTCGTTAAGTACTTCACAAATAGTATCTACCTTATCCACTTCCATGGTTCCGCCGGAATATACCCCTACTCCAAGATTCAGACGATACCGGATATCGTCCACAGTCCGAAACCACCCTTTTTGTTGAAAATTCAAAAATTTTTCATGGTGATCTCATAGGAACTGATATCAATTGCCGCAAATGTGGTCACTGCCATACGTTTTTCCCTCCTGCCAAGGATTATTTCTTCTATCTGTGCCTGTAAGTCAGACACAAGCAAAAAGCTTTTTCTATTGTACTGCCCGCTTTCTGCCAAAACCTAGAGCCTGTTTAAAAAATCATTCCCGCAATCTGCACGCCCCACTTTGCGGGAGATTTCACCAATTCGGTTGCACAGGTATAAATTTCAGATAATCTCTGGTATTCTTTTTACTGTTCCTCACTTGTTCCCAGAACATGATCAATAAACTGCTGCGCCGTTCTTCCAGTGAGACCGCCGTGAGAAAGCTCCCAGGCGTTTGCCTTCATCAGAAGCTCCTCTGCAGGCATTGTAACACCATAGCGCTCTGCAAGTGTAGTAACAATATTCTGGAATTCCTTCTTGTTCGGTGCACCGAAATAAATCCGCACGCCAAAACGGTAAACCAGAGAAAGCTTCTCCTGCACAGTATCGGAGGAATGCAGATCTTCATCGTCTGCCACCTCCAGCTTATCCCCGGATTTCTCCCGAACAAGATGACGTCTGTTGCTGGTTGCATAGATCAGGACGTTGTCCGGTTTTTTTTCAAGACCGCCCTCGATCACTGCCTTCAGATATTTATATTCGATTTCAAATTCCTCAAAGGAAAGATCATCCATATAAAGAATAAAATTTGTAATTACGGTTTTTGATCTGTGCGATCACATCATTCAGATCCTGAACTGGTGTTTGTACACCTCGATAATACGAAGTCCTTCGTCATAATAACGGTTCAGGGATACCTTTGATACTGGAAGATTTACCAGTTCCTGCATCACCAAAAAGCAGGCAGTTGTTGGCCTTTCTTCCTCTTACAAAAGCCTCCGTGTTCTCGATCAGTTTCTGCTTGGGGATTTCATATCCAACCAGATCATCCAGATTCACATGGGCGATTCTGGTAATCGGTGTGATCACCGGCTTGCCATCCTTGCCATGCTCAATACGAAATGCCTTGTTCAATCCCAGCTTACCTACGCCGAAATCTTTGTAGAACTGCACCATATCTGCCATAAACTCTTCCACTGTAGAAGCCTCTGCCAGTGTTTTGCTCATATCACAGATTCTGTCGCAGATACGCTGGTTGTATACCTTGCTGTTACATCCTGTATTCACATAATTACAGAGAAAATCAGCACAGTCTGTTCCAAACGCACTGTCAAAAACAGCAAGATCAAAGTCATAAAGTTCTTTTGAAAATTCCAAAATCATGAAGAGCCAGATGGTTAATGCTTCCCTCCACTACCCCTCTGATCTCGGAAGCGGTACTGAATGCATTCTCGTGATTGACCAGAAGCTGTGTCAGATAAGTGTGCCACAGATTCCCGGAAAACCCATACATTCCTGCCATTTCCACCAGGCTTCCTGCCATATGGAAAAATTCCTCTTTCCGATTCTCAAAGCCTTCTTCACCAGCCTCATAGCTGTTCATCAGTGATGTCATTATGTCCAGTACCTCACCGTTGTCGAAATTGCGGTAAAGGATACATTCTTCTGTTCTTGCCATTTTGTTTCCTCTCAATTCCATGACGCATTTACGTGTCTCTTCTCCCCCTTTTGCTGCCCGCACAATTCATGGCAGCATACTTTCGGATATACAGGCTCACGCATTTGCACCGTTTTTCATTCTACTTTTCTTATATTAAAAACAGATAAAATCTTCTTAAATTCTTTGGTTAATTTTAACAATAAATGAAATTGCCGCCACTCTCTGCCTTCGCAGCTATAACCGGCTCTAGAGCGTGTTTGAAAAATCATTCCCTGCACGCCCCACTTTGCGGGAGATTTTGCAGAAAGCCTTTTCAAACACACTCTAATAATTGCCCAGAATTTTCAAATAGCTGGTCTCTGCTTCCATGCCCCGCAGTGCATTCTTTACCGCGCTGTCCCGCAGGTTTCCCTCGAAGTCCACGAAGAAACGGTATTCCCAGGTTTTTTTCCGGAATAGGCCGGGACTCGATCTTGGTCATATTCAGACCATTATAGATCATATGGGAAAGTACATTGTAAAGAGTTCCGCTTGCATGACGTGCCTCGAAGCATACACTAATCCTGGAGCTGTTGTTCTCATAAACCGGTTTCTTTGCCAGAATAATAAATCTGGTCACATTGCTGTCATTTTTGCAGATATTCTCTGCCAGAACCTTCAGATTATAAATCTCTCCGGCAGCCCTGCTGGCAATTGCGGCGTGAGTCTTATCCCGATCTGCGCTGACCTTTTTTGGCCGCTGCGGCGGTGTTGGTTACGGCTGTGGTTTTCCAATCTCTATGCTCTTCCAGATATTCCTTACACTGGGCGAGCCCCTGAGGATGGGAATATACCCCGGCAATATCGGAAAGCTCAGCCTCCTGCAGGCCAAGCAGTACATGCTCCCAACCTTCAGGATCTGCTCTCCCACGATAAACAGATTATATTCTGTCAAAAGGTCATAAATATCTGCCACAATCCCAGCTGTGGAATTTTCAATAGGAAGGACTGCGTAATCTGCTCTTCCTGCTGCAACTTCTTCCATGGCATCCCGAACAGCTTCACATGATAGCTCTCAATGTCTTCCTCGAAAGTAGGCGCGCATGGCTCCATAGCTGTAGGCGCCCTCTACCCCCTGGAAAACAACAGTCACATTATTTCTGGGAAGCTGTTCCACCATTTGGAAGTCTTCCTTTTCTTTCGGACCATATTCGGTGAGAAGCTGATACTGACGCTTTCTGCTGATGGCCATGATCTGCTGAAAAAAGCTCCTGGGCTCCAAGTTCGTTGAACTCACCGTGCGCTTTTTTCCCGATCTCTTCCAGTTTGGCATGCTCTCTCTCCGGATCCAGCACTTTCTTTCCGGTATGGATCTTATACTCTGCAACCTCCTCGCAGACCTTCATCAGCGCTTCTCAAAAAGTTCCACCATCTGATTGTCAATTTCATCTATTTTTCGTCTGCATTCCTGCAAATCTGTCATATTGTTTTCTCTCCAGTTTTTGTATTTAATCATGCAAATTCAGCTGCTGCACACTTCAATTTCCACAATGTACTGCCATTACTGTTCACTCCGTGACCAGTAACACGCTGCCATTTCAGTACCCGACACTTATCCGACATATTCTTCCACCGCATTTGTAAGCGCTCCAATAAAGGAAAGTGAACCAAATGCCAGAATCACACTGTTCTCGTCATCTCCTGCACAGGAAAATGCCTTTTCTACAGCATCTTTTATACTTTTTGTACTCTCGGCACTGGAATTATATACCCTTGCCGCCTTCGCCAGTTCCTCTGCCGGCAGTGCACGGGGATTATCCGGTGTCTCTATGGTATAGATTTTTTCTGCAAAATGGGCTGTTTTTTTCAAGGACAATCTTATATTCCTTGTCTGCAAAAACACCCCCCATAATATAGATCAGTTTTTTCCCATTAAAATAGTGCCGGACAGATTCTGCCATCTTGTCGGCTGCTCCGGCATTGTGAGCGCCGTCTACAATAAAAAGAGGCTTTTTATTGATAACCGTAAATCTTCCTTCCAGCTTGTGTGGAGAAGACCGTCCTTCCGCTGTTCCATGGTAGTAGTCCAGCCAAGTCTGTCCAGTTCTTCAAGGGCGTTTAATGCCAGCACTGCATTTTCTTTCTGGTAAACACCGGCAAGGGAAATTGCAAATTCCTCTCCTTTATAAGAAAAGGTCTGACCGAATACGCTCTCTTTTCCAAAACAGCCTCATCAGGGTCAGATACCACACAGGGTACATGAAAGCTTGTTGCAGGTATCTGCAATCACCTGTGCCGCTTCCGGCTTCTGCTTTGTGGTCACAACCCGGCAGCCAGGTTTGATAATTCCCGCCTTCTTCTCTGCGATTTCTCCAAGGGTATTTCCAAGAAATGACATATGATCCATGCTGATAGAAACCAGCACAGCCAGTTTGGTATTCTTCACAATATTGGTGGCATCCAGATTACCGCCCATTCCGGTCTCCAGAAGGACCAGATCACAATTTTCTTCCTTAAAATATAAAAACGCTGCTGCGGTCTCAATCTCAAAAGGGGTGGGATGATTCATGCCAACCGCTGTCATCTGATCAATTGACCTGGAAATTTCTGTCACATACTTTGCAAAATCTTCCTGTGAGATCTTCTCGTCCGGCAATCTCAAGACGTTCTCTGTAAGAATAAAGAGTTGGGGATATGTATCTGCCCACTTTATAGCCTGCCCGGGTAAGGGTGGTGTATAAATAAGCAATCACGGAACCCTTTCCATTGGTTCCGGCTACGTGAACATAAGGAACTGCATCCTGAGGATTTCCAAGCCTGTCCAGCATTTCACGCATATTATCAAGTCCCAGCACGGAACCGTATTTCGCCGAATCATCGATATATGCACGGCATTCTTGATTTTTTCATAATAAAAGCTCCTCGTTTATCAAATATCTTTTTTCCATTATAACCTTGCAGCATAAATTTAGCAAGAATGGGAATGTTATTTTTATCATTTTACCCAAGGAGACCAAGCATATGAAAAAATACCCTTTTCTCTTCTGTGGTTTTACCGGCTTGTGTCTGAGATTCTCTGGACCGGGCTCCATTCCCTGCTCCGGGGAGATGCGTCCATGAAAGGCACTACCTCTCTTCTTATGTTTCCCCATTTATGGCTGTGCATCCCTGATTCTGCCTGTATACAAAAAGCTGAAAAAGCCTTCCGGCACTTCTGCGAGGCTCCTTTATACTGCCGGATTTTACCTGGCAGAATTTACCAGCGGTTCTATCCTGCAGGCTTTTCACATGTGCCCCTGGGACTATTCCGGAGTGCCCCATCAGTACAAAGGAATCATCCGTCTGGACTATCTCCCGGTCTGGTTTCTCACAGGATTGTTTTTCGAAAAAAATACTTACAAAATCTTCTTGAAAAATCATTCCAAGTAGTATATGATAGGTCGAAGAGATTTTGCGTTACCACTCACAGAAGATCCTTTTTGAAAAGTTTTCGTGAACCGTAACACTCTACCCCAAAACCACACACTCATAACGGAGGTATATCATGAGACACTTAATGAGTCCGCTGGACCTTAGTGTTCCGGAGCTTGAGAAGCTTCTGGATCTTGCCAGCGATATTGAGAAAAACCCCAAAAAATACGCACATACCTGTGACGACAAACGGCTTGCCACACTTTTTCTATGAGCCAAGTACCCGTACCCGTCTCAGTTTTGAAGCTGCTATGATGAACCTTGGCGGTAAAGGTTCTTGGTTTCTCATCTGCAGATTCCAGTTCCGCAGCGAAAGGGTGAAAGTGTTTCCGATACCATTCGTATTATTTCCTGTTATGCAGATATCTGTGCTATGCGTCATCCGAAAGAGGGTGCTCCGCTTGTAGCTTCTATGGTTTCTAATATTCCCTGTTATCAATGCCGGTGACGGCGGTCATCAGCATCCAACCCAGACTCTTACAGACTTACTTACCATCCGTTCCTTAAAGGGACGTCTTGACAATCATTACCATCGGTCTGTGCGGAGATCTGAAATTCGGACGTACCGTTCACTCTCTGATCGAGGCGCTGGTTCGTTACCAAAATGTTAAATTCGTACTGATTTCTCCGGAAGAGCTTCGTATTCCCAAGCTATATCCGTGAAGACGTACTGAAGAAGAAACAACATCGAGTTCATAGAAGTAGAACGTCTGGAGGATGCAATTCCGGAGCTTGACATTCTTTACATGACACGTGTCCAGAAAGAGCGTTTCTTTAACGAGGAAGATTACATCCGTATGAAAGATTGCTACATACTTGACAAAAAGAAAATGGAACCTTGCAAAGGATGACATGTATATTCTTCATCCGCTTCCTCGTGTAAACGAAATTGCTGTTGAAGTGGACAGCGATCCGAGAGCTGCATACTTTAAACAGGCTCAGTACGGTGTTTATGTCCGTATGGCACTGATTCTCAGTCTACTGGAGGTAGAAGTATAATGTTAAACGTAGGTGCTCTTCACGAAGGTTTGTTCTGGATCACATCAAAGCAGGCAAGGCTATGACTATTTATCATGACCTGAAGCTTGACAAAAGCTTGATTGTACCGTTGCGATCATCAAGAACGCAAAGAGTAATAAGATGGGCAAAAAGGACATCATCAAGGTCGAATGCCCGATTGAGAATCTTGATCTGGATATCCTTGGTTTCATTGATCACAATATCACCGTAAATATTATTAAAGATGAGAAGATTGTTGAGAAAAAAAGACCTTCGTCTTCCAAAGCAGGTTGTAAATGTGATCAGATGCAAGAATCCCCGCTGCATCACTTCTATTGAGCAGGGTCTTGATCAGGTATTTGTTCTTGCAGATGAAGAGAACGAAGTTTACAGATGTAAATATTGTGAGGAGAAATACTCCGGTCACAGAAATAAATAAGTTTTCTCTGTAAATTATTGGTTTTTTTAAACAATATTGATATTTTATTGTGGAAGCTGAATACAGCTTCCACTTTTTAACAGAAAATTCCGGCGAAATTTCCTGTCCATCTGGTCGCATCCTCCCGTTTTTTTTTAAAAACCTGAGAAAATCCAGCAGAACTGAATCTTCCCAGGTTAAATATCATATTGTATGATACAATCCGATTCTTAAATACGCAAGCAGACCGATAAGCCGGGTTATGTCGTTGAGTGATCATCTATCTAGGCCTTCCGTTGCCAGAAGGCTCCAGCGACCTACCTGAAAGCACGACGGGCCGCCGTATGGCTTTCTGTTCGGTCTTGCTTCAAATGGAGTTTACATGTGCCCGCTCTGTTACCACAGCGGCGGTAGTCTCTTACACTGCCTTTCCACCCTTACCATGGCAAAAGCCAGGCGGTTTATTTCTGTTGCACTGGTCTGGGAGTTACCCTCCACCGGACGTTATCCGGCATCCTGCCCTGCGAAGCCCGGACTTTCCTCGTCTGGACCCTTTCGTCTGTTCAGCCGCGATTACCTGGCCTAGCTGCGCACCTGCTATTTTAACATTATTGCTTTAAGATGTAAAGCACTATTTCTCATTTCTTCCTGCCGTATAACCTGTTAAGGTTGCGGTAAACGGAAACAGTAAACTTATTTTTCCTCATTTCTTACAAACATCTGCCATCGGTATGTTAAAACAGCTTCCCCTTAAATTCTCTTAACAGGGAATTATTAGGCACTTCCTCGCTTGGCAAGCTACAAAATAATCAAAAGCTTCAGCAACGATTTCTTAGCATAAATCGGTTTAAAGCAGCTTCCTCCGATAAATTCTCTTAAAATCGAATTATTCGGCACTGCTTCGCTTGGCACAGCTACAAAATAATCAAAAAAATTTCAGCAGCCTGTTTGCCTCCAGATATTCCGGCTCCTCTTTGGAAATTCCGAAGAGAAGAGGCTCTGCGTATACCTTCAGACATGCCAGTTCATAGATCAGTGCCGAGTTAAACATAACATCCGCTTCTTCCTGGTATGGAAAAATATTTTTCTCCTCGCCGCGTCTTACAGAGGGCCATCTTGCAATGGTCTCGCTGGCTGAGGTTCCTCTGGTTCTTGCATCCCGGACGATTCTGCGGATCAATCTGCCGTCCGTGGTAGGAATCCGGTTGTGTTCATCAATGTTCAGCTGGGTGAGGGCACTGATATAGATTTTGAACTTACTCTCCTTCGGAAGCGCGTAGCTTAATTTGTCGTTCAGGCCGTGGATTCCCTCAATAACAAGGATGTCTTCCTTCCCTAGCTGGAGAAAATCGCCTTTATACTCTCTCTGCCCGGTCTTGAAGTTGAACACCGGAAGTTCTATTCTCTCTCCATTAAGAAGTGCCAGCATATCTTTGTTGAACTGCTCTACATCAATTGCTTCAAGACACTCGTAATCCTTTTCCCCGAATTCATCCAGCGGGTATGCTCTCTGTTTACAAAATAATTGTCAACAGCAATGGGATGTGGCTTCATTCCATGTGCCGCCAGCTGAATGGAAAGCCTGTGGGAAAAGGTAGTCTTGCCAGAGGAGGACGGACCGGCGATCATAACGAACTTCTTGTTTCCGGCCTCCACAATCTGCTCTGCAATTCTGGCAATTCCAGACTCCTGGATTGCCTCCTGCATAAGAAGGATCTTCTGTATTCCCTGGGAAACGATCTGGTCATTCAGTTCACCCTACTGTGGAGATTTCCCCAGCTTTCTGCCCCACTCTTCAGAATCCTTCTGCACCTGGAAGATCTTCTCCTGGGGCTGGAGAATTCCGGAAGCACATCCGAGTCTTAGCCTCCGGCAGAATCAGCACAAAGCCTTCATCATACAGCTTCAGGTCAAAATATGGCACATAGCCGGTATCGTAAGCCATTGCCCCGTAAAAATAGTCCTCGAAATTCTCTATGCTGTAAATATTCACCCTGGAAACCCTGCGATAGCGGAACAGCTTCTCTTTATCATACATTCTGTGATGATGAAAAAGCGCAATTGCTTCATCCGTTCCTACACTTCGTTTCTTCACCGGGATTTTCTGCTCCACCAGCTCTGTCATCCGCTTCTTTACCTGGTCAAGAAATGCCTGATCCAGCTTCTGTTCTCCTTCCATGGTAAAGTAAAACCGCTTCCTACAGAATAATGAAGCACCACTTTATCTACTTTTTTCTTTGCCTGCAAGATCGTAAATTGCCTTTAAAAGCACCAGACATGCAGTTCGCTTATAGGTTTTATTTCCAATGCTGTCTTTTGTGGTGACCAGCCGGACTTCACCGTCCCGTTCCGCTTTTTTATGAAGCTCACAGATCTTGCCTCCTGCAATTACAAGAATAACAGGGGCCGGGCTGGTCTTTTCGTACTCTTTTACAACTTCTTTATAGGTAATTCCCATGGGAAACTCTCTGGTTTCCCCATTGATTGTAAGTTTCACTGCATGATCCATAAAATCTCCTTTTTTCTGATCCGAAAGATCAATTAGGCTAAACATAAATCACATTTTCCAAAAACCAGACAATATTATTCTGACAACTCATTTTATCTCCAGACAGACGTCATCTCGCCCATCCACAACAAGTCTCACCCTTATAATATCGTATACGGGCTTCTCACCTTTGCGCAGCTGACTGTAAGCTCCGGAAACGCTTTTTGCCAGTCTTTCCTTCATATCTTCCATAAAAATATATTCCGTACCGTAATGACCTGCGTCAATGATTGCAAGCCCCTGGGCTACGGTATCAATTCCGGTATGGTGGTCAATATCACCTGTCACATATACATCAGCCCCGGCTGCAAGCACATCCTGGATCATGCTTTTACCAGAACCGGTACATACGGCAGCCGTTTTCACAGTCTGTTCCAGATTTCCGTACACTTTCACATCTGAAAGCTTCAGATTCTTTTTACAAGAAGGGCGTACTCCTTTAAAGTCATCTCACAAGGCAGATTTCCCACACGTCCAAAGCCAATGGGCTCCCCGTCTTTTTCCCCGGTAGCACAAAGTACCTTCGTATCTGACAGTTCCAGATATCCGGCACTTAAATCTGCCATTCCCAGAATATCATAGTTGGTGTGCATTGCATAATAAGATATTCCATGGCGCACCAGACTGATAATCTTCCGTCCTGTAAAGCTGTGATTATTGATCTTCTTAATACCGGAAAAAATCATAGGATGATGGGTAACGATCATGTCAGCGCCAGCCCGGATAGCCTCGTCTAACACTGTTTCGGTAAGATCAAGGGCAAGAAAGACATGTTTTACCTCACTCTCGTCATCTCCTGTAAGAAGTCCCACATTATCCCAGTCTTCTGCAACTGCTGCAGGAAAATTTCCTCCCAGCCAGTCTGTCGTCAGTTCTTTAACCTTCATATTCTGCCAACGCAGCAGCGATCAGCTGCGCCTCCTCCTTTACTTCCAAAAATGCGGGCAGTAACTGCCTCTGCCTTCGGTGCCGTTTCCAATTGTTCCAGAATCTGGGAGCGGATCCGGGATTCCCGCTGAAGATAACGAAAAAGCACCGGGTTCTTTCCCGAAGAAGATATTTGCCAAAGGCCTCCTCCAAGGTGTAAGCAGCTGGATTCTCCGGCATTTCTGCCCATTCATCAGCATGCAGTTTCTCAGAAGAAGCGGCTTTCACAGACGTCTTTTTTTGAAAGAATCCACGTTAAGTTTCAAACTGGCTCCAGGCACCACCCGCATCATGGGATAAAATTTCCCATCCTCTTCCTACCATTTTCTCTTCCGTGATTTCCCAGCCTTCGTACTGAATGAATAAAATCTGCGAAAATGGGGAATGTCGGACTGTGGCTGTAAAATCAGCTCAGAGAAAGAATTTCTCACAGACCTGCCATCTGTGAGAATCCTTTCCATAAGGGGACCGCCCATACCTGCGATCACAAGGGTGTCACCCCCTCTCCGGCTTTCAATCCTTCAAGTCCGTCTGAGAGCCGGGTCTGTATGTATTCCTCCAGTCCATACAGCCGGATATGTTCCTGTGCCCTGGAAAGGGGACCTTTTCGCACATCCATTGCAATGGCGGATGGAATTTTTTTCTTGTATCAGGTATACCGGCAGATATCCATGATCGCACCCCACATCTACCAGCCGGTTTCCTTCTGTCACCAGGTCTGCGATTGCAGACAGTCGTAAGGATAACTGCATAGCCCTCCCTTAATCCAGATAATCCTTCAGCTTGCGGCTGCGGCTTGATGACGGAGCTTACGAAGAGCCTTTTGCCTCGATCTGACGGATACGCTCTCTGGTAACGTTAAACTCCCTTTCCAACTTCCTCCAGAGTTCTTGCACGTCCATCATCCAGTCCGAAACGAAGGCGGAGAACCTTCTGTTCTCTCTCTGTAAGAGTACCCAGCACTTCCACCAGCTGTTCCTTCAACAGAGTAAATGCTGCAGCATCAGAAGGAACCGGTACATTGTCATCCTGAATAAAGTCTCCAAGGTGGCTGTCCTCTTCCTCACCGATTGGTTCTCCAGAGAAACCGGCTCCTGGGAAATCTTCAGGATCTCTCGCACTCTGTCTACCGGCATGTTCATTTCCTCCGCGATTTCCTCCGGCGTAGGTTCACGTCCAAGCTCCTGGAGTAACTGTCTGGAAACGCGGATCAGCTTGTTGATGGTCTCAACCATATGAACAGGGATACGAATGGTACGTGCCTGATCTGCAATGGCTCTTGTGATAGCCTGACGGATCCACCAGGTTGCATAGGTACTGAACTTTAGATCCCTTTTCTGTAATCAAATTTTTCAACAGCTTTGATAAGGCCAAGGTTACCTTCCTGAATCAGGTCCAGAAAAAGCATTCCACGTCCCACATAACGCTTTGCAATGCTGACAACAAGACGAAGGTTGGCTTCTGCCAGACGCTTTCTTGGCATTTTCGTCGCCCTGTTCCATTTTCTTTGCAAGCTCGATTTCTTCTTCTGCTGAAAGAAGCGGAACTTTACCAATCTCTTTCAGATACATACGTACCGGATCCTCGATGCTGACACCTTCAGGTACAGAGAGGTCGATCTTATCAAGCTCTACCTCTTCTTCATCATCCAGACCATCAATATCCATGTCATCATCCAGCATAAGGTCATCTGCACTGTTCTCTGTGATACGCAGCACATCTACCCCACTTGCCTCAAGGAAATCGAAGATCTTGTCCATCTGTTCCGCATCCAGTGGCTGGTCTTTGAAATAATCACTGATCTCCTGATATTCCAGCACATTCTTTTTCTTTTTGTTGCAAGCTCCAGAAGTTCTACCAGTTTTTCACTGAATTTAGCCATATTCATTTCCATATGTGCTCTAACCTCCATATAGTGTTTATATTTTATCCTTAATTGAAAGAAATATGCAGCTGCTGCCTCTTTCTTCCAAGCTCCTCAAATTCTTCTTTGGCCTTTACAAGTTCCTGTAAAGCCCCCATATCTGCAGGATCCCAGTTTTTATTTTTTCTCCGCCAGACTCTCCTGCTTAATGCGGATCAAAGCATCGGAAAATGCTCTCTGCTGTTCCTCCTTTGTCTCAAGGTGGATCGTGGCATTAAAGAGAGAGGCCACTTCTTTCTGCTCTTCACTGTCTGTAAAAGCATTCAGAAGTCTGGCCGGATTCACATCTCCCTCTTCGTGCTGCTTCCAGAGCATTTCTGCCACCTCTTTATAAAGAGGAACTACAAAATCTGAAGGGGAAAGATATTTCTCCACAGTATCAAAGATTGCCGGATAGGTAACCAGCCAGGTAAGCATCAGCTTCTGGGATTTATCTGCCGCGCTCTCCTTTTTTTCTCATTGGAGAGCCGCCGGATTTTGGCTGAATGCGCTTCTCCGCAGGCGTACCCTTCAGAGCAAGGGTATTTACACGCTTCCGAAGGTCTTCCACACTGATTCCATACCTGCGGTATTCTTTTTACAATTGCTTCAATGTACAAATTCCGCTCCAGTTCATCCGAAAGCTCCAGAAGCATCTGAGCACACCGTTCAAAAAAGCGGTTCTGTCCCTGGAGGCTCATCCATGGGAAAATCACCGAAGCAATATTACCCGGAACATAAAGCTGTCCATGTAGCTTCTTCAGCCTTTTCTCAAAGGCCTCTGCTCCTTCTGCTTTGATAAATTCATCAGGGTCCTTGTGAGGGCCGTAAATTCACCACTCTGGAATTCACGCCGGCTTCCCGGAGAATGGGAATTGCTCGCAAGGCGGCTTTTACACCAGCTTCATCACTATCGTAAAGAAGAAGTACTTCCTGTGTATACCTCTTCACCAGACTGGCATGTCCTGACGTAAGAGCCGTTCCCAGCGAAGCCACCGCATTGGTAAAGCCCTGCCTGGTGCATGGAGATCACATCCATGTAGCCCTCGCACAGGATCAGATAATTTTTCCTGGTGGTTCTGGCTATATTCAATCCGTACAGATTACGGCTCTTGTCAAAAATACGGGTTTCCGGCGAATTCAGGTACTTTTGGGCTTGCCGTCTCCCATCACCCGCCCGCCAAATCCAATCACCCTGTTATTAACATCCATGATTGGGAAAAATAACACGGTTCAGAATTTGTCATACATGCCCTGGCGTTCATCCACATTGAAAAGGCCGGATTCCCTGAAGAAGTTCATCACTGTAATTTTTAGATTTCAGATATTTATACAGGTCATCACTGTACTTGTCTGAATACCCCAGGCCGAATTTCCCCTGATCGTCTCTTCGCTGAGACCTCTGCCTGTAAGATAATCGTGGGCATTTTTTCCACCTTCACGGCGCAGCTGGTAATAAAAATACTGAGCCGCTTTCTTATTGATCTCAAGCAAGGCTGCGCGCTTCTCCGCTTTCGCCCTTGCCTCCTGGAATATTCGATCTTGGGAAGTTCCACTCCGGCACGCTCTCTGCCAGATGGGAAAGTGCTTCTCCAAATGAATAATTCTCATATTCCATTACAAAATTGTATACATTTCCTCCAGCTCCGCAGCCGAAGCAGTAATACATCTGCTTAGACGGCGTTACGGAAAAGGAAGGGGTCTTCTCATTATGAAAGGACACAGACCAAAAATAGGAGCTTCCTCTTCTGGTCAGTCTTACATACTGGGATATCACGTCTACAATATCATTTTTCATTCGCACTTCTTCAATGATATCGTCGGAATAGCGCATGCTTATCCTCCTTTGATTTAATATGCCGCATATCCAAGAAAATGCGACATCTTTCGCGTAAACAAATATTATATCTCATTGCAAGAGTTTTGTCCACGTTCTAATAAACCTCCCAAGCTCTTGGTATGAAAAATCTCCCTTGAATTTCTTCATGGAATACTGATCCGTCATTCCTGACAGCCAGTCACATACCGCCCGGTCTTTTGGAACTCCCTTTTTCTCAATAAGAGCAACGTACTCCCTGTTGACATTGCTTCCGGGTGATCTATGTAATAGGCGTATAGTTCTGTCAGCATTTTGATTGCCTTGGATTCTTCCTTTCTTTGCCATGGGATTCAGATATACCTTTTTGGAACATTTCTGATCGAAGATCCATGAGTGCCTGCTTTCTACAGGAGCCGACATCTGAATGGAAGGCTGGTCAATGCTGTTCTCAATCACATCATGTACAAAGGTATTCAGCCTTTCTCTTGTGGTCTGTCCAAGAAACTCCCCGAGATCTGGCAGAAATATCATTCTCTGTAATGATTCCGGCTCTCTGGGCATAGTCCATATCATGATGCACATAGGCAATCTTATCAGAAAAGCGGACTACCTGTCCCTCAAAGTGGACGGATGACCGCTGGTACGGTGATTCAGATTCCGTCTCTTGTCTCCCAGGTAAGGTTCAGCCCGTTTCCGTTCTTCTCCAGTACTTCCACAACCCGGACGCTCTGACGGTAGTGGGCAAAGCCCTTCCGGATGAACGGTATTAAGAGCGGTCTCTCCCGAATGTCCGAAATGGTGTGTGACCAAGGTCATGTCCCAGTGCAATCGCCTCCACAAGATCCTCATTTAACCGAAGTGCCTTGGCTATAGTTCGGCAATCTGGGATACCTCCAGTGTGCGTCAGACGGTTCCTGTAATGATCTCCTTCCGGAGCCAGAAAACCTGAGTCTTATCTTTCATCCTGCGAAAAGCCTTGCTATGCAGGATCCTGTCCCGGTCTCTCTGGTAAACTGTCCGGACGTCACACTCTTCTTCCTCCCGGTCTCTTCCTCTGGAACGTCCACTGTATGCGGCATAGGGACTCAGCAGTTCCAGTTCTCTTTTCTTCCATGCTCTCTCTGATATTCATATATCTTTCTATCCTCCAAAGACTGACAGGTACGCCGATAATACTTCCTCCTATTAATTATATTCTACACAAAATTTCAAATTCCTCTTTTTTTCAAAAAAAACTTGAATTTTTTTAATTTTTTTTTTTCAAAAAATGTGTTGACAATCCATATACCCCTTTGTTATACTAATATCCGTCGCAGCGAGAAAGAAACCTTTCTCCGAGAAACAGCGATATGCGGAAGTGTCGGAACTGGCAGACGAGCAAGACTAAGGATCTTGTGAGCATTGCGCTCGTGTGGGTTCAAGTCCCATCTTCCGCATGACTATTTAATAGTCACTATTTCATATTTTATCGCGCAGAGGTTTTTTTCTCTATGAATGCGATATGCGGAAGTGTCGGAACTGGCAGACGAGCAAGACTAAGGATCTTGTAACATTGCGCTTGTGTGGGTTCAAGTCCCATCTTCCGCATTAACTTTTAAATTTTATATTGTTTGCACTAATCATGTAAATGATTTAAATGCGATATGCGGAAGTGTCGGAACTGGCAGACGAGCAAGACTAAGGATCTTGTAAGCATTGCGCTTGTGTGGGTTCAAGTCCCATCTTCCGCATTTTTATTTTCTATAATGAGTAAAAGAGCTTGTGAAACGTTGGTTTCTGCAGGCTTTTTTAAAAAAGCTCTGAAATGGATTTGAAAAATGCTTTCTTTACAAATATAATTTGGAGATTTTTACAAAAGCCTTTTGTCACTTACTGCACAAATCCAAAGGCTTGTTTTTTTCCTTCCGGTACCACTTCCAGCTTAAAGCCTTCCCACATATCTGCCGAAATATTCCATTCTCTTAAATCTGTCACGATCTTATGATAAAAACGCCTGACCACCACGGACAATGTCGTAGGTTCGGGCATCTCCTCTTGCCTCAGATGACGACCAAAGCTGCAGTTGGTCACATCCTCAGGACCATAGTCGTCCACATCTCCGCCCGGCCAGAAAATATAAAGCCTTGGGATATCATCCAATCTGGCGAAGATCAATTCCTGCAAGTTTCAGAAATTTTTTCCAACCGTCTCATGAGCTGTAAACACATGAGTATACCGCCATACAGTTCTTGTAAAATCAGAAACACGGAACTGTCCAAGCCAATCCTCATCCATCATGCCATCAGCAGTCTCTTGGACACAATCACCACGATCAGGGAACAGACGATCCTTATTTTCAATGCGCCAAGAAGATTCCCCAAACATCTCTTCCCTCAAAATACGTCTTCTGTTAGAACATTCGATTCCATTTACAATTCCAATATCATCTGCAATGAGCTTGTAATATCCAGGATAACTGAAAAATGTTACTCCCGGATCCTGGACAACATGATCTCTTTCTGGCTGTGCATATCCATTGCACACCTTCAGCACGACCTTCTCATCCCTTGAAACTTCCAGTCCTGCCTCGGAATACCAGATGCGTCCGCCAACTTCCATGTCCATATGGCGAACGTGCATATTCGAACGTCGATTTATCCCTGTCATAGTTTACTGCAACATGATAAGCCAGGGATATCTGCATGGTAGGTACTTGTCTTTGGAGGCATCTTCTTAAACAGACTGCCATATTTGCCAAAAAGCCCAGCCATAAATCGTATCTGCTGTCCTGACGAAAATCTCTGTGGCATCTGCGTCCGTTCCCTCCTTTTAAGCGGCTTCCGTCAACCTGCGTACACATCTGGAAAACATTGTGGCGAATCAAAGGGCTTCATCTCATAATGCCGGGGACTCTCCAAGGCTCTCTTCTCTGCCATCATTATATACATCCCGTTCTTTAAAAATCGTACTGAGGCGGCTGTCGTGGAACTGACTGTCATTTAAAAAGGGCAATGATCGTATTGACATTAATAGGAACCTTTCTGCTCCTGTGAAGCAGCTGGTCCACCAGTGTCTGCTTGCTTGTCTTGTAAATTCTTTTTTCGCCAGATTCTCTACCCTGAAGCTCACAGTCCTCATCCAAAGCCGGGCAACCTCCGGATAAAGCTGTCCCTCGCCCAGCTTCAGGCGAAATGACTTTTTTGATCATGTCGTCCATCGGCCTGATTTGTACAGAGAATGACCAAGATCCTCAAACAGCGTTACCATGGACTTGTCACAGAGTTCCGGGGTTGCAAGGATGCTGTTAAAATATCTGGAAAAAGCCCTTTGTAGTTTTTCCACAGTTCTTCCCTTTATATCTCATGTCATGCTCAATCTCATGCCACCCCTCGAAAAACATGGTCTTTATCTGGATCTCAAAGGTATCATCAATATACATTTTTCCATGTTTCGAGAAATCTCAGATCTGAGATACTCTGGAAGTCTGCACACGCCGTTGAGCTTCGTTGGTTTAAATTCCTCTTCACTTCGCTCTGAAGTGGACCAGCCAATCACATCAAAGGTATTTTCAACAATATTCTGGCAGATTTCCACATCATCATCAAAATAGAGATTTATACGTACTCCCACCAGATCCTATAGTTTCTTGTTCTCTCGCTCCATAATCCCTTTAATTCAAATTTATGAGCCATGGAGGAAGCTGTCTTGCGATCTGGGGAAAAGACTCTGTAATATAAGCCGCACTGTTCCAGCCGGTCACTGATGATCCTCTTTCAGATCCTGTTCCACAATGGCAGGAACCTTAACCTTCGCCGACAATTCCTCCTTTGTGAAAACTACTCTTTTCTGTTCATTCACTAACTTTTACACCACCAATTTATTTTTTTACATTTCTTACGTTCCGAAAAAGCGACACCAGAAACTGTCGCTTAATCTGTTTAAAAATCGTTCTGGCACCACTGCATGATACCAGCCAAAAAATCCCTTCCCTGACATCGCTACATTTCATTAGTATACCAGATTTTCACAAAAGAAAAAAAAAAAAAAACGAAAATGTGTAAAAACATTTTTTTATGATACTAGAGCGTGTTTGGAAAAATGCTTTCTGCAAGATGTGCGTCACAGTTTGTGGGAAATTTGTCCCGGATGAGGGCGTCGTAGCGGGCTACGACAACCGAATTCGGGACAAAAAGTCCCGCAAAATGGGGCGTGCAGATTGCAGGAATGATTTTGGGGCACGCTCTAGTGTCAAATCAAAAGCCGTTCGTGCTTGCACGATAAGGTGTTTGAACTTGGGACACGCCAAATATGAGAAAGTAGCGATTTACGCAGTAAATCATCGGATTTCGAATATTTGAGGATTGCGGAGCAGCGTAGCTGCGGAGCAATCCGGGGGTATCAAATGAGTGGCAAAAGACCTTTTGACACTCATATCGATTTATTTGTGATGTACAAAAATTGTAGGAATCCTACAAAATATGCCCAGAAAACATTCCGCACTTCAAAGCCGAAGCTATCTTCTTGTCAAACATTTTTGCGGAGCTCATACCCTTCTGCCTCTGCACGGGGAAATTGGCTCCTGATATGCTTTATCCGGATTCATGTTTCCGCAATCTGGAATGCTGTGATATTTGCTTCCCTGTTGCAGAAATCC
>VOFJ01003878.1_pt1 | contig 24001 bp, 25 predicted proteins | sample 5384081 | NCBI WGS metagenome assembly VOFJ01 (sample SAMN12384729, study PRJNA508395) | human gut metagenome | isolation source: healthy gut I | host: Homo sapiens | reverse complement strand
CTGGGGGAAGCTGTTGCCCTCAATGAACGTCGGGCCGTTCGGCGTGATGGCGACGTCCCACGCGACAAAGCGCATTTGCGGTACTTTCTGCGCGGCGTCAAGGCACATCTTCTTCGCCTCTTCCCAGTAAGGAATCGTAAAGCCGATAATGTCCGTACCGGTGATGGGGTGCTTGGTGTAGGTGTTGCCTGCCTTGTCCGCGCCGACAGTCAGCAGCTTGCCGCTTTCCAAATCAATGCGCGCAGCCATACCGCCGCAGTCCACATTGTCCATCACCTTGCCGTTGCCGATGCGCAGGAACGCATAGACGATGCCCTGCTTCTTGTCGCCCAGCAGCGTCGCAATGCGGCAGGTGTTGACCGACGTCGGGCACATGCGCGCCATCTCCGGGTGTTGCACGACGATTTCTTCCAGAATGCCGATGTTCTTGTCCATCAGCAGTTGGTGGAACGCCTTTGCGCCCCCCTTCCAGTCCTCTGGCGTGAACTTCAGGATGCCCTGACCGCTCGACCCCTCCAACGGCTTGCCGATGAGGGCGGGGAGCGCCATCATGTCCTCCAGCTTGTCAAGCGGCGTATCCGCGTTAATCAGCAGCCACTTGCGCGGAATCCACTCCTTGAACAGCTCGTTGAACTGCGTCTTGTCATCGAAGAAATGCCAGTACGCCTTGTTGTTCATCCGGCGGACAATGTCGTTGGAAATGCCGCGCGTGATGACGGTCTTGCGTTGCGCATCGTTGAGTTTGTACATCTGCGCGATTTTGTAGTCCACATAGCCCGCGTTGTACTTCACGGCACAGCGGAGCATGTCGCACAGCAGCCAAATGCGGGATTTGCCGGAGCGCTCATGCAGCAGCCCGGCGGTTTTCCACATGGCTTTCCAGTCCATCTTGAACAGACGCTTGAAGAAATACGAAAGACGGCTCATGCTGATGCCCCTTTCTTGCTTGCAGAATCAGACACAATCAGACGTTGAAGCGGAACAGCACGATGTCGCCGTCCTTCATCACATAGTCCTTGCCTTCGGAGCGAACCAGCCCCTTTTCCTTGCACGCCGCCATCGAGCCGAGTTCCACCAGCGTGTCGAAAGGCACGATTTCCGCGCGGATGAAGCCCTTCTCGAAGTCAGTGTGAATCTTGCCCGCGGCTTGCGGTGCTTTCGTGCCGTTGACAATCGTCCATGCGCGGCATTCGTCTTCGCCCGCCGTCAGGAAGGAAATCAGCCCCAGCAGCCGATAGCACGCCGTAATCAGCCGATCCAGACCCGACTGCCCGATGCCCAGTCCTTCGATGAATTCCGCCTTTTCGTCGGGACTCATCTGCGCAATTTCCTCTTCAATCGCGGCGGAAATGACGATGATTTCGGCATTCTCGCTCTTCGCGATGGCTTCCACGCGGTCAAGACCCTTGATTTCGCTCTCCGGCTTACCGAGGTCTTCTTCGGCGATGTTCGCGGCGTAGATGACCGGCTTGGTCGTCAGCAGGAACCAGCTGTCCAGCACTTCCTTCTCCTCGTCAGTCACGGGGCAGGTGCGCGCGGGCTTGCCGGCTTCCAGATGGGCGTAAATCTTGTCCGCCAGTTCGACCTCGATGCCCGCTTTCTTGTCGCCGCCGCGGGAAGTTCTTCATCGCCTTGTCCTTGCGGCGCTGCACGGTGTCCATGTCCGCGAAAATCAGCTCGAGGTTGATCGTCTCGATGTCGCGGGCGGGGTCGATGGAGCCGTCCACGTGGATGATGTTCTCGTCCTCAAAGCAGCGCACGACGTGGACAATCGCGTCCACCTCGCGGATGTGGCTCAAAAACTTGTTGCCCAGCCCTTCGCCGTGGCTCGCGCCCTTCACCAGACCCGCAATGTCCACAAACTCGATGGTCGTAGGGGTAATCTTCTTCGGGTGATACATTTCGCCCAGCACGTCCAAACGGTGGTCAGGCACCATGACAACGCCCGTGTTCGGCTCGATGGTGCAGAAAGGATAGTTGGCCGCCTGTGCGCCAGCCTGCGTGATGGCATTAAACAGGGTGCTTTTGCCGACATTGGGCAAACCGACAACGCCTAATTTCATAATCCGGATTCTCCTTCTGTGATGCTGTGATAGCGTTCTTTATTATAAACGCATTCCAGCAGAAATGCAATTCATTTTGCAAAGAAATTCGCTGATTCGCTGATTTTGCCGCAAACCTTGACGGAAAGTGTACGTTATGCTATCATACAGGCAGAAGAACGCGCGAAAGGAGCGGAGGGAAAATGTACTACTGCACGAACTGCCATCGGGTGACGCCGGAGAGAGCGGAAAGCTGCCCGTACTGCGATAAATTCGGCCGTCTGCGTCCGGCAGAGGAAGCGGACGAGTGCCGCTTGACGGAGCTGGATGCGCTGAACGCCTCGGTGCTGGAAAGTCTGCTCAAAGAGGCGAATGTGCCGTATATTGCCCGCCCGATGATGGGCGCGGGCATCAGCGCGGCGCTCGGCGTAACGCTGGAGAAATTCGTGTTCTTCGTGGCGTACCGCGATTACGCCCGCGCGCAGGAGCAGCTTGAAGCCCTGCTTGCGCCGGACGACCACGCGGCGGACGCTGATTTCGCGGACGAGGACGAAGAATCGGAAGATGAGGACGAATAATCCGCATACAAATCGCGGCGACTGGCATTGCTGTCAGCCGCCGCGTGTGTTTTTTGGGATTGGGGCAACACCGCACAATTCGGCGGCGCGCCGGAACTTTAGGCTACCCCTCATAATTGCGCCAAAACCAGCCGTGTCATCTTCGGTGACCCAAAGTTTCGAGAAAAAGCGCAGTTCAAGCGCACTGTTTGCACGTGAAATAAACCTCGTTACGCAACCTTCATTCGATTGCGAGCAAGGTATAAATTCGCAAGTGCAAACAGCGTGCAGCAATGCTGATGCAATTTTCCCGTCCTCGGAATCGTGTTTTGCAAAAATGAAAGATTCTCTTTATCACGCAAAACACATGTTCCACTTTGGAACGAACCGAGGATTTCGCATGTTCGATTGCTTTGAGCAGCTCGAACTTTTCGCCGCTTGCTTTCTTCAGCTGCGACAGACGCTTGTTGATTTGATACCGGATAGGCTTTCCTTCATTGCTGACAAGAACTGCATCATCCTTCTTTTCTGCACCCAGATACCCGCTGTCACCATAAACTTCCTCCTCTGTTCCTTGAAGAAGCTCGACAACCATGTTGCTGTCGTGCACATTAGCGGCTGTCGTTTCCACCGTGTGAACCAGTCCGCTGTCCGCGTCCACGCCGATATGCTCCTTGTAGCCGAAGTACCATTGGTTGCCCTTTTTGACGGAATGAGCTTCCGGATCACGCTGCTTTTCCTTGTTTTTCGTCGATGAAGGCGCGGCTATCAGCGTCGAATCCACAATCGTTCCCTTTTTTCAGCATCAGATTGCACTTCTGCAAACTTTCGACCACATTCGTGAAAAAAGCCTCGCCAAGCTGATTTTGCTCAAGGATATGCCGAAAACGCCCGATGGTATCGCCATCCGGCACCTGATTGCTGGAGTCCACACCGCAGAACTGCGAGAACGCACGGCTGTCGATGATTTCATTGCGCGCCGCGTCATCCGCGAGGTTGTAGAGGTGCTGCAGCACGTAGATTCGGAGCATAAATTCCAAGTCGTAGGGTTTATTGCCGCGCTCTCCTTTTTGTAATAGTGCGGCTGCACGATCCCCACCCATTGCGACCATGGAATCAGTTTCTCCATGATTCCCAGAAACTCTTTCTTCTTCGTTGAGGCCTGCCCCAGCTCGTCGCTGATTAGGCTCATCGTCAATTGCTTCTTCACCTCTTTATTATACCTCTTTTTCGGCTTTTTTGCTGTTCTTTCTTTGTGCGGGAGTGCCTTTATACTATTTCCAAATGAGAATGCGCCAAGATGCGAAGCGAATTTTTCGCGCTGGCTAACGCGAATGAAACGCAGCGTAGCAGCGCTACGCTAAGTGGAATGAGCGGACGCAAGCGCGGAAAAGGCGCGAGCAGATGGCGCAGGTGAATTTGGAAATAGTATTATCAGCGAATCTCAATATCCCCCGAAACGCTTCGGATGCTGCCCGTCACGGTTCTGCTGCCCCTGCGCCCGGAACGGCGCATCGAAATGTCACCCGAACGGCTGTGGACGTCGATGTTGTTTATCCCCGTGTCGTCCGGCAGTTCCACGTCAATGTCGCCGGAGGTCGTGCTGCCGTTGATGAGCGACAGCGCGCCCGTGAAGCGCAGGTCTAAGTCGCCCGAAACGCTGCTAAAGTCGCACTGCCGCACCTTCGCTTCCAGCTCCACGTCGCCGCTGGTGCTGGCAAATTTCAGATGGTCGTAATCGCCGTGAATCTCTACGTCGCCGCTGACGGTGGAAATCTGCACATCGTTTGCATCGGCTTCAATGTTGATATCGCCGCTGGTGGTGGTGAATGCGCCGCGATTCAGCGGGGCGAACAGTTCGACGCTGATGTCGCCGGATGTGCTGGTAAAGTTCAGGTCGGTGACGTGGATGTCGCGCGCCTCGATGTCGCCGGAGGTCGTCAGGACGCTAATGGGCTTGTCGAAGATGCGCGGGATGCACAGCGTCACGTCGCCAATGCTGCGAGAAACGGTGATATTCGGCTTGATGCTGGAGAACAGCTTGCCCAGTTCCTGCCCGAAGCGGGAAGCGGTGCTGGCGAAGCTGTTCACCATATCCTCGAAGCTGCCCGACTTCCTGCCGTCATCCGCTTCTGCTGTCTTGCCGCTGAAATCCAGCTTCGTCATGTTCTCTGCGAAACTCTTGGCGTTCTGCTGGAACTCCTTGGCTTTTGCCTCAGCTTCCTGCGCTGCCTGATTGTCGCTCTTCTCGTCGCCGAAGAAGAAGTATTCGCCGTTCGGCTTCTTCACATACAGCCGCCCGTTGGCGAAACTGCCGCTGACGGTGAAGCTGCTTCGGTTGCGCTTCGGGGCATCGGGGTCGCGGCAGACGCGCAGAACGCCATCCTCAATGCGGCAGATGGACGCCTTTGCGCCTTCCACATCCTCAAAGCGGACATGCACGTCCCCATCCGGCGATTCCTCCAAATGCACGTCGTCGCACACCATCGTCATTTCGATGCGCCCAATATCCGCCGGATGGAAAGTGAAATCCGTCTGCTCGTCGTCCCCATCGTCATCGACCGGCACTTCCGCGCTCTTCGGCGCTTCTTCCGCTTCGGGCGCTTCAGACTTCTTCGGGTACTGGCTGATGACATCCTCCATGCCCTTCAAGCTCTCGACGACGGCGGCAATCGCGTCATCGTCGCTCAGCCCGCGGGATGTCATGTCCTGATAGCGCTCTTGGCAGTTGCTCATCGTCTCGTCGTAGAGCGCCTGCACCTCGTCCGTCATTTCCACATCCTGAAAGAGCAGATTCACAATCCGCTCGACCGTTTCGTTACGCATAGTGCTGTTCCTCCTGATTCTCCTGATTTGCGTTCTGCAGCCGCTGCCGGCTGATTTCCTCCCACGAGATGGTATCGCCAATCAAGCGCTCCGCCAGTGAAAAGTCCGAAAACGGCGTTACACGGCGGAATGCAAAAATTTCCTTGCACATAATGTTATCCCTCCAATAGCTGATCAAGCTGACGTTTCGTGTCTTCCCACGCTGCCAAATCGCAGGTGAGCTTTTCCTGCCCCAGCGCCGTGATGGCGTAGTAGCGGCGGCGCGCGCCAGACGTCTCGCTGCCCCAGTAGGACTGAATCAGCCCGGCGGCCTCCAGCCGGCGGAAAGCGGTGTACAGCGTCGCTTCCTTCAGCTCCATCCTCGCCGCCGCTGAGCGTCGAAATGGTCTTGTTGATTTGGTAGCCGTAGCTGTCGCCATGGGAAAGCTGGTGCAGAATAATGGTGTCGGTATAGCCGCGAAGAATATCTGCGGACAATGCCATATGCTTCACCTCCTATGGTTCATCCCTTGTCTTGGTATCTCGCCTTGACGAGTATTACTATATCACAAGATACTTCGCCTGTCAAGGTATCTTGCAAGAAATATTTTATTTTTTTTGCAAGCCGCAGCCGCTCCTGTTCTTTTGCTGTTTCACCCTTGCGAAAAGGGAAAGCGTGGGGTACAATGAAAGCGTAAAAAAATCTGCGGTGCAAGGAAGCATCAGCGGAAAGGCAAGGAGAGCGTATTATTATGGAAAAGATTCAGATGAAAACGCCGCTGGTGGAGATGGATGGCGACGAAATGACCCGCATCCTGTGGGCAGACATCAAGCAGCTGCTGATTGAGCCGTTCGTGGACTTAAAGACGGAGTATTACGATCTCGGTCTGCCGCACCGCGACGAAACGCGCGATCAGGTGACGATTGACAGCGCCAACGCGACGAAGAAGTACGGCGTCGCGGTCAAGTGCGCGACCATCACCCCGAACGCCCAGCGCGTGACGGAGTACAACCTGCACGAGATGTGGAAGTCGCCCAACGGCACCATTCGCGCCATGCTCGACGGCACGGTCTTCCGCGCACCGATTCTCGTCAGTGGCGTTCGCCCGACGGTGCGCACTTGGCAGCAGCCGATTACCATCGCCCGTCATGCCTATGGCGACGTCTACCGCAATTCGGAAATCCGCATCCCCGGCGCGGGAAAGGCGGAGCTGGTGTTCACGGGTGCGGATGGGCAGGAGATTCGCCAGACGATTTTCGATTTCAAGGGGCCGGGCGTCGTGCAGGGCATTCATAATCTGGATGCGTCGATTACGTCCTTTGCCCATGCCTGCTTCCAGTACGCGCTGTCGGTCAAGCAGGATTTGTGGTTCTCCACGAAGGATACCATCAGCAAGACCTACGATCACCGCTTCAAGGACATTTTCCAAGAAATTTTCGATGCGCAGTATAAGGAAAAGTTTGAGCAGGCGGGCATTACCTATTTCTATACGCTGATTGATGATGCCGTGGCGCGCGTCGTGCGCAGCAAGGGCGGCTTTATCTGGGCGTGCAAGAATTACGATGGCGACGTGATGTCCGACATGGTGGCGACGGCGTTCGGCTCCCTGGCGATGATGACTTCCGTGCTCGTTTCGCCGGACGGCAAGTTTGAGTACGAAGCCGCGCACGGTACAGTCACGCGCCATTACTACAAGTATCTGAAGGGCGAGGAGACGTCGACCAACCCCGTCGCGACGATTTTCGCGTGGTCTGGCGCGCTCCGCAAGCGCGGCGAACTGGATCATCTGCCGGACTTGATGGCGTTCGCCGATAAGCTGGAAAAAGCGACTATCGATACCATCGAAAGCGGCGTAATGACCAAAGATCTTGCGCTGCTGTGGGAGGGTTCACCCGCGCAGGCGGTCAACAGCCGCACGTTCCTTGAAGCCATCGCGTCGCGCATGGCGTAAGATGTAGCCCATGGCTTCTTTTGCGGATGCTTTCCTGCTGCTTGCGGGAAGCATCCGCTATTTGGTATGCGCGGAATGTGACGGTAGGATGAAAAATGTGTTTGCCCTTATTACCGCTTTGGATATGCCGTTTCACATTCGCAGGGGAAACATGGCAAGAAAGCGCGAATTAGCGTGAAATAGCCGATTTCATGTGCGAATGGAGTGTTGATTTTTGAACCAAAACAGACTATAATGGAATTGTCCTGCAAATGGCATTTCAAGGCAGCAGCGGATGAGAATCGGCTTATCCGTGAAAGGAGAATCTTCGCAAGATGAAGAAAATCATGCTTGTTTTCGGAACTCGGCCGGAGGCCATCAAAATGTGTCCGCTGGTCAATGAGCTGAAGCGCCGCCCGCAGGTGCAGACCGTTGTATGCGTCACGGGGCAGCACAAGCAGATGCTTCAGCAGGTGCTGGATGCGTTTTCGGTCGTGCCGGATTACGATCTGGCGATTATGCAGCCGAATCAGACGCTTTTCGATGTTACTACCGCTATCCTGACGCGCATTCAGGCAGTTCTCAATCAGGAGAAGCCTGATTTGACGCTCGTGCATGGTGATACCAGCACGGCGTTTGTTACCGCACTGGCGTGCTTCTATCTGCATATTCCGGTCGGACATGTGGAGGCTGGGCTTCGTACCTACAACCTCGAAAGCCCTTTCCCGGAAGAATTCAACCGGCAGGCAGTTTCACTGATTTGCCGGTATCATTTTGCGCCGACGGAAAAGGCGAAGCAGAACCTGCTGCGCGAGGGCAAAGACGAATCGTCTATCTTCGTGACGGGCAACACCTCCATCGACGCGCTGAAAACCACCGTTCGCGCGGATTACACCCACCCGGAACTGACGTGGGCGCAGGGCAGCCGCCTGATTCTCATCACCGCGCATCGGCGGGAGAACCTTGGCGATGCCATGCACCATATGTTCCGCGCGATTCGCCGCGTATTGACGGAGCACCCCGATGTCAAGGCGCTCTACCCGATTCACCTGAATCCAGTCGTTCGGCAGGAAGCGGCGGAAGAACTGTCCGGGCTGGAACGTCTGCACATCATTGAGCCGCTGGATGTGCTGGATTTCCACAATATCATGGCGCACAGCACGCTGATTCTGACCGATTCCGGCGGCATTCAGGAGGAAGCGCCCGGTCTGGGCAAGCCCTGTTTTGGTCATGCGCGACACGACCGAGCGCCCGGAGGGCGTTGCGGCGGGCACGCTCAAGCTCGTCGGCACGTCGGAAGCGTCGATTTACCGCGAGTTTACGCGTCTGCTGGATGACCCGGTGGCTTACGCGGCGATGGCGCACGCCAGCAATCCCTACGGCGACGGACACGCCTGCGAGCGGATTGCGGATATTCTGTGTGAATAAACCGCGCTGGGCGCACATAGAATCATCGTCGAAACACGGGGAGGAGCGTTCTGCATGAAAAAACAGTCATACCAACGCATCCTCGCTGTGCTGATCAGCCTGATGATTCTGCTGACAGCGGGCATGTGCATCGTCGCCTTTGAGCTGCTGCAAACCCGCGAGGATTCGCCGGACATTCTGCCGGAAGCGGCGGCTGCCGCGGATTCGGGCGATTTGCTGATGTCCTCCGACCTTGCACCCGACCCGGCAAAGTGGTTTCTGCCTTACGACGGAGATTTGACCGACGCGGACAGAAATCCAGTGCGCCTATCCGCTCTGTGCGGAAAAACGACGATCCTGCTGTTCTGGTCAAGCTGGTGCCCGGACTGCCATGTATACTTGGCGGGCGACTTTGGGGCGGCGGTACAGGCCGCACAAGCGGCGGGAGCGCAGGTCGTCCTTGTCTGCCGAGAGGGGATTCGCGGCGACACGCGCGAGAAGGCGGAAGCAGAATTGACGGAATGCGGCATTACAGGCATTCCGTTGTACATGGATGCGGACGCGGCGCTCTTTCACACGCTGGGACTGCGGAGCGTGCCGTCTCTGGCGGTTTTCGATTCGCAGGGGCAGCTGCTCCACGCAACGGCGGATATGCCGAATGCGGATGAAATGGCGCAGCTGCTGGACGCGGCGCAGTGTCCGGCACAGCAGACACTCGCGTTTCTGAAACGGCTGATGCAGGCGGATGGGGCGATTCCATCCACCTATACGCTGTCCGGCGGCGAGGTTCATCCGGGCGATACCGTGCTTTCCGAGACGATGGGGCAGACCATGCTCTATGCGGCGCAAACGGAGGATGCAGCGCTCTTCTCCGATGCCTGGCGTTACGTCCGTGACAAAATGACCGTCGGCGGCTTAACCGTCTGGCGGATTCGGGCAGGCGAAAAAGCGGCGGCTAATGCGTCGCTGGATGATCTGCGCATTCTCCGCGCGCTGATGGAAGCGGATGCGGTATGGGGCGGCTATGAGCGTGAAATCCGCGAACGGGCGGCGGCACTGTACACTGCCTGCGTGGTGGATGATGCGCTGGTCAGCTTTGCGAACGTCGATGGTTCGGGGCGCAGCGATAGTGTCACCCTGTGCTATCTGGATGTGCAGACGATGCGCGCCTTATCCGCCTATGACGTGCGGTGGACAGCCGTCGCGAACCGCAGCGAAGCCATATTGACTGATTCGCGCGCGCTCATGAGCAGCGAACTCCCGCTCTACCGTGCCTCCTATACCCCGGCAAAGGATATGTTCAGCAATGCGGCGGCGCAGATGACCGAAGCGGCGCTGACAATCCTGCACGCGGCGCAAATCAGCGCGGCAGGGGAGCAGACGCTGGATTGGCTGGATGCGCAGCTTGGCGCAGGCGCAATTTATGCGCAGTATGCGTCAAACGGGCAGGTCGGCTATGGATTCCGCTATGAGGCGATTGGGTCGTACGCCGTCCTGGCACAGGTCGGTGCCGTCAGCGGGCACACGGAGCTTGCGCGGCTGTCGCTGGCGAAACTGGAGAACCGCCGCATTGCGACGGGGACATTCGCGGGCGCTTACGGCAGCATCAAAGGCGAAACATCCTATACATTTGATGAATTGGAAGCTCTTTTTGCGCTCATGGCCATGAAGCCGTAACGCAGGAAAGGAGAGTGCAGTGTGCGCGCGATTGCGTGGCTGATTGTGAAGCTCAGCGGCTTGTTTGTCAAGCTGTACCACCTGATTTTGAACGCCATCCGTCGGTTTGACCGCGCGATGCGCAAGCGCTACCGTCCGAAGCACCTTGCCCTGATGGTGGTGTTGGTGATTGCGGCTACAGCGTCGATTACACTTTTTGTCCCGCCGTATCTGGGACTGTCCAACGACGGCAGCTTTGACGCTGTGTTGGCGGATACCGGGTTGTCCCGGCTTGACCCGTCCGACACAAGCGCTTTCTTCAACTATTATGAGCGTGTCTATAACGTCGGCTCGCCCGCGCTTCCGACCGGTACAACGCCGCTAATTCAGCGGATGCTGGTGCGCACGGCGGTCGTCATCGACGAACTGGTGACGCACGACGGACTGTTTGACATGCGCTTCCTCGCAGCAATCTATCTGGTGATTTACATCCTGCTTCTCATCCCGATGCTCTCAAGCTGCTGGGACGCGTCAAAGTCTACTCCGAGGGGCTGTTTATCGCGGTTTTTGCTGTGCTGATTTTCGGCGATACCGCCATGATAACCCGCTTTGCCTCTTTTTACACGCAGCCCATTGAGCTGATTTTGATGGTTGCCTTGGCGAACTGCGTCCTGCAGATTCCGGATAGCCTGAACCGCTTTCTGCCGCAGATTGGGCTTGCCGGCACGGTCATCCTGATGATGGCGGTCAACCAGTACTGCGCGCTGATGGGCGTCGTCTTTTCTGTTGCGTACTGGATGCTCATGCGTCACAAAGCGGATGCGCTTCATAAGGGGCTGTATTCGCTCCTTGCAGTGCTGCTGTGCGTCGTCAGCGTCATGCAGACGGGAGATATGGTCAACAATCAGACGGTTAACGAGAAGTACGACCAAATGACGCGCGGCGTTCTCTTTGAGGCGACTGACCCGGAAAAAGCACTGGCGCAGTTCGGCATTGAGGCGCGGTATTCCGTGCTGACGGACACGTATTCCACGCAGAGCTACCCCGTTGTACTGCCGGAAAGCGGCGCGCTGGATGAGGGCTTTCTTGATCAGTACACGACGTCGGACGTGACGCTGTATTACCTGCGCCATCCGATTCAATTGTTGGGGCTGTTTGAGGTCGGCGTGCGCAACGCGTTCTTCACGCGAACGGATTATTCCGGCAACTACGAGCAGTCCAGCGGAATGCCTGCGCGGGCGAAGGCGCTGTTCCTCTCTACCTGGTCAACGTTCAAGGAGCGTTCCGCCCCGCAAACAGCGGCGTCGCTGCTCCTGCTGGTCGTCGCCTTCCTCTTCTTCCGCCGTAAAGCGGACGAAAAGCTGGAATCAGGCAAAGGAAGCCGCCAGTGTCTACACCATGCTCAGCGTGCTGCTTTTCGCGGCGGTCACTGTCGAGCTGATGACGGTTGTCATCCTCAGCGGCGATAGTCTGCTGCTGCGCCAGAGCTTCCTGATGGGCTGTCTGATTGACCTGCTGGCGATTATGGCGTGCACTGAGGGACTCCACCGACTGAAAATTATTGAAACGGACGGGCAATGAAGGAGGCTGCCATGAAAAACGAAACGCAATCGGCACTGGTAGCGCGGGACGCGGCTATCATTTTGCTGCTGATCTGGGCGTTTATGCAGGCGCTGCTGATGATTTGGGCACCTGCGGATACGCAGACGACGTATTTGCTGCTGCTGTTCCTGATGGATATTGCTGTGCTGTGCGGCTTTATGGATCGCGTCAACACCGGCACGGCGCTTGCGGCGACGATTACCTGCGGCTGGGTGGCATATAAGCTGTATTCTTTTTATGCCGTGGGCGAAACGGTGCACTTGACCGACTATTTTGTGACTGTACTGCCGCTGCTGGGATCGGGCGCGGCGGCACTCTTCTCCCGCAGTATGCGCCACGTCAATGCTGAGAACAAGCTGCTGCGCCGTCAGGTGGATGAACAGGTGCTGGTGGACGATGTGACGGAACTGTATAACCTGCGCGCCATGTATCGCGATGCGCAGATGATGACGGGCTACTGCGTCCGCAACCATCTGCCGATTTCGCTGATGATTATCCAGATGCGCTACGAAAGTGAACTGCGCGGGATGCTGTCCCACAGCCGCTATATCCAACTGCGCAAGCGACTGGCGGAACTGGTGATGGACAGCGTGCGCGTAGAGGATAAGGTCTATTGCATTGACGAGCATGGCACGATGGCGATTTTGCTGACCTCCAATGAGGCAAACAGCGCCTATGTCCGCAGCCGTATTATTGCAGCGGTGACGAAGGAGGATGCTTTTGACGGCATTCTGGAGCGCGGGACGCACATGGATCTGCGCTTTGCCTGCAAGGAGTACGACGAACATTTCGGCAAGGACATGATGGCGTTCAAGAAAGCTGTTGAGAGCGAGCTGGCGTATGATGTGTAAGGCGAAAGCGTGGGTACTGGCGCTGACGGCGGGGCTGCTGCTTCTGCTGATACCCGCACAGGCGCGCGCGGATGTGACCCGTCTGCTGATTTTGAACGACGAGCAGACAAGTGAGACGAGCGCAGCGGCGACGGACGTCCTGCGGCGATTCGCGCTCTATTCCAGCTGGACATGTACGTTTGTCAGCAGCGAGGATGTGCCGGACACCGACGGCTACACCGCCGTCATCATCTGCACTGACCCGAATCGGGCGCTGAATGCGTCGGTGGCGCTGGCGATTCAGGAGAGCAAACTGCCCGTGTTTGTCATCGGCGCGGGCGGCTTGGCGGAGCTGACGAAAACGCAGGTATATGAAGGTTCGCTGACATTGCGCTTGCAGACGCAGGCAAACGCCGCGAACGATATGCTGCTTTCCGGCAATTCGCTTCTGCTGATGAAGAAAAGCGGCGAATCGCTCGGCGGACAGATTTTCGTCGGTGCGCAGGCATTTCCGCTTTGCCAAACGGCGGGAAACATCACCCATTTGGCGTATTTTGACCCGTCGCAGGAAGCGCAGTGCGCGTTCCTCTCAACGCTGCTGCAAACGTGGCTGTGGCCCTACAAGAATTCCCCGACCGCGTACGGGCAGTATCTCGTGCTTGACCGCGTTTATCCGTTTGCCGACCCGGAGCGGCTGCTGTCGCTGGTGGAGATGCTTGAGACGGAAAATGTGCCGTACGTCCTGTGTGTCATGCCGATTTACGCCAATGCCGATTATCCGGCAATGAAGCGTTTCTGTGAGGTGCTGCGGTATGCGCAGAGCCGCGGCGCGGGCATTGTGATGCACGTTCCGCAGGTGACGCTGGCGAACGTGACGGTGGAGGACTTGCAGAAGAATATCGCCAATGCGTATTCCGCCTATTCGCGCTATGGCGTCTACCCGCTGGCGATTGAAGCGCCGGATGTGTGGCTGATGAGCGAAAAGGGGCAGGATGTCCTGCGCGGCTGGCGAACGGTGTTCCTCTTCCGCTCGGATGAAGCGCTTTTCGGCGAGAAGCAGGCGGAGAACACGGCGTTGCGCGATGGCCACCAAATCGTCGCGCCTGCCTACGCTGACGCGACCGCCTTCACCAACGCCTACGCACAGGCGATTTACCTTGACCCGTCAGAGGATATCGAGACGCTCCGGACGCAGGTCAATCGGCTGAAGAACTCCCGCACGGCGCTCAAGAAGCTTTCAGATGTGGAAGGTATCGTCTATGCGGGCGACCTGTATGTGCATTTTTATCCGGCGGATGAGCTGTATGTCAACGGACAGGCAGCGTCGCTTGCCTATCAGCGCTTCAATTACGACGAGGACTACGTCTACGACCGCGGCTTTGTGCAGTACATGACCGAGCAGATTCAGGCGAGCAACAAGCTGATTCTGGCGTTTGTGGTTGTAGCGTGTACGATTTTCATTGCCGGGATGATTATTTCCCGGCGGACGACGCGGCGGCAGCTGCTGGGCAACCATACGCACGCGAAAGACGAGCAGGAGGGGGTGAATCTGCATGACGGCGGCTGATTATTTGATGCTGATTTCGATGGTCTGCATCTGGGCGCTGATGGCGATTAACGTTTTTCTGTCCGTCGGCGGATTCCTGTATTACCATCAGTGCAGCAAAACGGACGGGCATGTGCCGATTGACGAGTATCCGTTCGTGTCGATAATGGTGCCGGCGCACAACGAGAGCGTCGTCATCCGGCGCACCGTCCGCGCCCTGCTCAACTTCGACTACCCGCACGACCGCTACGAAATCATCGTCATCAACGACAACTCTACCGATGACACCGCAAATGTGCTCAAGCAGATTCAGGCGGCGAATCCCGGCCGCAACCTGATTGTCGTCAATACGGATAACGTTGTCGGCGGGAAAGGGAAGTCTAACGCGCTCAACATCGGCTATTCGGTAGCAAAAGGCAGCGTGTTTGCGATTTACGACGCGGACAACACGCCCGAACCGCAGGCGCTGCGCATTCTGGTGGAGAACCTGATGAGCGATTCGTCGCTGGGCGCGGTCATCGGCAAATTCCGCACACGCAATCGAAACGCTTCGCTGCTCACGCGCTTTGTCAACATCGAGACGCTGGCGCACCAGTGCATGAATCAGGCGGGGCGCTGGTTCTACTTCGGGCTGTGCACCATTCCGGGCACGAACTTCGTCATGCACCGCCACATCATTGAGGAAATCGGCGGCTGGGATCCGGACGCGCTGTCGGAGGACACGGAAATCAGCTTCCGCATCTACCGCATGGGCTACAAAATCAAACTTGTGCCGCAGGCGGTGACGTGGGAGCAGGAGCCGTTTCGTCTGGGGATTTGGTTCAAGCAGCGTACCCGCTGGGCGATGGGCAACCTGTATGTGCTGATCAACAATTTCAAGTATATCTTTGATCCGTCCGGCGGCAAAATGCGCATGGATGTGCTGTACTACGCGCTGGTGTATATCCTGATGGCGTTCACGCTCGTCTGCTCGGACACCATGTTCGTTCTGGGTGTGCTGGGGTACAGCCATGTGTCGCTGGGCGGCTTGTCCACGATGGTGTGGGTGATGGCGTGCGCGCTGTTCGAGTGCAACGTCATGCTGACGCTGGCGCAGGAGAAGAATGAGTTCAATCTGCAATCGGCGGCGCTGGTTCTGCTGATGCTGTTTACCTACTCGAAACTGTGGGTGGTTGTCGTCCTCCGCGCTATGTGGATGACGGTGAAGAAAATCGTCAGCAAAACGGATTACACTTGGTATAAGACCGAACGTTCCGCAGACTAATCAGAAGGGATGGACTGAGAACGATGAACACACGCTATTTCACAAGCCGTCTGCTGGCTTTGATGCTCGCAGCGCTGCTGGTTTTCTCCTGCGCTGCGGCGGAGGAAACCGAAATTCCCAGCGGTGTGGTGGACAATTTTGTCCAGAGTGAAATTGAAAAGCAGCAATCCGCCGGTGACGCAACGGCCTTTGAGGCAGGCGCGGCGGCAGGGGAGTATTATGCTGATTTCACCTTCGGCGGCGTGCAGACACTCAGCGGCATTACGACGACGCTGAGCCTGTACGCAAATCTGCCGAAGTACGCCAAGCCCGTCAGCGCCGTGCTGCGCCTGAGCTACACCGCATCCGACCTGATTCTGACGGACATTTCCTCCCTGACGTACTATATGAACGGGCACGCCGTTCGGCTCGTCGAAGATTGTCACGCGTTCCGACGGCGCGCAGACCGTGCTGTATGTGAGCGTCCCGGTGGAGCTGCTCACGACGGGCTATAATCTGCTCGAAATTCTCTCGTATGTCCGCCTGACGGACGACGAAGGCTGCCGCGACGACTACAATGGCGCGAACTGGGTCAAAATCGCGGACACGACCTGCCTGCGTATCTACTACGAGATTTCCGACGATGCGGATGAACTGTACATGTACCCGTACCCCTTCATTTCGCTGATGAATCCCGACGGCGCAGAGAGTGTGGTTGCTGTCAGCGACGCGGCGGACGAAGCCGAGCTGACCGCCGCCATGATGCTGATGGCGGGCATGGGCAACAGTCTGTCTGCCAAAAACGCCATGACGCTGTGCCGCCTGTCGGACGCGAAAAGCGAAAACGTGCTGTATGTGGGACTGAAGAAAAACACGCCGGAGCATCTGCTGTCTCTGCTGACGCAAAGCGTTCCTGCAACGGGCGCACTGGTGCAGCGCGCGACGGATGGCGACACATCGTATCTGCTGATTGTCGCGGAGGAAGAAGCCGCGCTCAGCGAAGCCGCCGCGCTGCTCAGCGACACATCCCGCGTGGCGCAGCTCCACACATCGCAGACCTACGTTTCCGTCGGCGAAGCGCAGCAGTATGCCCTCGCATCGGAAACGTCCGGGCTGACGCTTGCGGGGCAGTACACCATTAAGGACATTTCCGGCAACGGCATCAGCTTCTCCGGCCCCTTCACGCAGAAGATGACGATTTATTTGCCCGTCGCGAAGGACTATGTGCTGTCCAGCGAAAGCCGCTTCTCTTTCGACATCCGGTACAGTGAGAATCTAGATTTCGACCGCAGCCTCGTCACGTTCTACTGGGGCACGAACATCCCGCTGTATTCCCACAAGCTGACCAAGGAGGGCGCAACGGGCGAAACGCTGACCTTCTCCGTCCCGGCAGATGCCATCGGGGAGGCAGGCAGCAGCATTACCGTTGTGTTTGACCTCGAAATCAAGGATTTGGACTGCACCGTGCGGTCGATGAACACGCCGTGGGCGTATATCGCGGCGAACTCGTCACTGTACCTGCCGGCGGGCGAAAACACAACGCTGAATCTGGCAAATCTGCCGGCGCCGTTCCAGCGCGCAAGCCGCATGAACAACGTTGTGATGATACTCAGCGATGACGCGACGCAGATGGAATTGACGCTCGCGGGGCGCATCATGGCGATGCTTGGCGCAGGCAGCACGCCCTATGGCTCGCTGAAAGTCATCCGCGCGGAGAATTTCCAAGCAGCCGCCTACGGCAACAGCAACCTGATTGTCGTCGGTCTGTCCGACCGAAACAGCGTCCTCAAGCAGATCAATCCTTACCTGCATTTCCAGTACACGGACGATATGACCAGCCTTGCTGAAAGCACGAAGCTGGTGATGACGGCGGATTATGCCCACGAAGCCAGCGTGCTCCAGCTGATGAAATCCCCCTACAACGAGGCGATGGCGCTGCTGACCGCTTCCGCCGCGACCGAAGCAGGCTTGCAGAACCTGATGGCGCGCTTGAGCACGGAAAAGAACCGCTGGTCGCTGGGCAAAGAAGCGCTGGTGGTGGATGGCTACGGCGGCGCATCCAGCTATCAGTTCACCGTGTCCACAGCGCTGACGCAAAACGCGGAAAAGCCGTCGTTCGCGGATGTTATCGTGCAGAATCGTGAGCCGATGACACTGCTGCTGGTCGGCATGGGCTGCATGTTGGTGCTGCTGCTTGCTGCGGTGCTGCTGCTCGTGCGTATTCACCACCGCAGAAAGTACGACGATAAGTAACCTGATTTTCGGCGAGGCGGAGGAAGGAGACAAAGGCTCATGCTGTTCAACTCCATTGAATTTCTGCTGTTTTTCCCGGCAGTCGTGCTCTTGTACTACGCGATTCCGGGCAAACTGCGCGTCTTTTGGATTCTTCTGACGTCCTACCTGTTCTACATGAACTGGAACCCGGCGTATGCGCTGCTGCTGCTTTTCTCCACGGCGGTCACGTTCCTTTTCGGCTTGCTGATCGGGAAACGGCGTACCAAGGAGAAAGCAGCGGCAGAGGCAGGACGCCCGATTCACCAGCTTTCCAGGGTCTGGGTCGGCGTGTCCTTCGCTGTCAACCTCGCGATTCTCTTCTTCTACAAGTATTTCGACTTTACCGTTGATAACCTCAACGTTATTCGCGGGTGGATGGGTCTTGCGCCTGTCACACCCGGTTTTGACGTGCTGCTGCCGGTTGGCATCTCGTTCTACATCTTTCAGGCGCTGTCGTATGTCGTTGATGTTTACCGCGGCGACGTGCGCATGGAGACGAATTTCATCAAGTACGCGGCGTTCGTCAGCTTCTTCCCGCAGCTGGTCGCCGGGCCGATTGAGCGTTCGACCAACCTCCTGACGCAGTTCGACACGCCGCATAAGCTGGAATACGATAACGTCCGCGACGGTCTGTGCTTCGGATGGTGTGGGGCTTCTTCCTCAAAATTGTCATTGCTGACCGCGCGGCGATTCTGGTCAATCAGGTGTTCAATTACTGCAATTACTACGAAGGCCCGACCGTGCTGATTGCGGCGGTTCTCTTCGCGTTTCAGGTTTACGGTGACTTCGCGGGCTATTCCAATATCGCCATTGGTGCGGCGCAGGTCATGGGCTTTAAGTTGATGAAGAACTTTGAGCGCCCGTATCTCGCTGTGTCCGTATCGGACTTCTGGCGGCGCTGGCATATCTCGCTCAGCACATGGTTCCGCGATTACTTATACATTCCGCTGGGCGGCAACCGCAAGGGGACGGTGCGCAAGTACATCAACCAGATGATAGTCATGCTCGTGTCGGGCTTGTGGCACGGCGCGGCGTGGAATTACGTCATCTGGGGGGTATCAATGGGCTGTATCAGGTGGCGGGCGGCATCACGAAGCCCTTCCGCCGCCGCATCCAGCAGAAAACCGGCGCGCGCACGAACACGCTGAGCTGGCGCATCGGGCAGGTTCTGACGACGTTTGTGCTGATTGACCTGTCATGGATTTTCTTCCGCGCGAACAGCCTCGGTGACGCCATGCACCTCCTGTCGAGCCTCTTCCGCGGCTGGAACACCAATATCTTCTTCGACGGCAGCCTGCTGAAACTGGGGCTTGACCAGACGGAGTGGCTTGTGCTGCTGGGCGCGCTGCTGATTCTGCTGGCGGTCAGCCTGATGCAGGAAAAGGGCGTGTCCGTGCTGGAAGCAGTCAAGCGGCAGCAGCTCTGGTTCCGCTGGCTGATTTACCTTGCGGCGATTTTCGTCGTTCTGCTGACGGGCATCTACGGCCCCGGCTTCGCGGCATCGTCGTTCATCTACTTCCAATTCTGACGAAGGGAGCGCGGAAAGAATGAAAAAGCTGATTCAAAAAGCCGTCAAGGTTCTCGCCTTCCTTCTGGTGCTGGCGCTGTGCTATGGACTGATGGATCAGGTGCTGAAAATCAAGACGGATGACATGGTGTCGATGGTCAAGCTGCGTCAGCTGCCGCCGGACACGGTGGATGTGCTGCTTGTTGGGTCGTCGCATATCGGGACAAATGTTGATAATCAGCAGATTTTCGATGAATATGGTATTTCAAGTTACAATTTGTGGGTTGGCATGCAACCGATCTGGAATACTTACTATTGCTTGAAAGAAGCGCTGTCAGCACAAAGCCCGCAGATTGTGATTGCTGAAGTGTACTTAAGCACGACAGCAATGGACTATTCGCCCAAAGAAACAGCAATAAAAAACGTCGAATTGCTGAACTTTGGAATCAACAAAATTCAAGCGGCTTTTGCTTCTTACGAAAAGTGGACAGATGCCGTAGAAGCTTTGTGGGGATTGCCATATTACCATGAACGATATGATGAATTAACCGTCGCAGATTTTGTGCAGGAAAATGATTTGTCGCTTCCTGCGCCGAGACGCCCGGAGGGTGGCGTGGCTATCCTAAAAATGCTGGATTATGCTTCCATTACAGATAAACTTCCGATTACTGAAAAAAACGAACAGTATTTGCGAAAAATTATTGATTTGTGCAAGCAAAAGAACATTACGCTAATATTGATGGCTGCGCCGTTTGAAGCGACAGAAGAAGCTGCTATGCGGCTGAACACTGTTGCAGAAATTGCCAAAAGAAGAAGGCGTCCCGTTCCTCAACTATGTGAAGGAATGGGATAGCCTTGGGATGGACGCAAACACTGACTTTTACGATGGCGGTCACTTCAATAATCAAGGTATTGTTAAGTTTTCCCGCATTGTGGGACAGTATTTATCACAGAATTATTCTTTGCGTGATTGTAGAAAAATTGAAGGATTTATATGGAATGCTTCGCAGACAACTGCTGATAAAAACAAAGCAGAGTTTACCTTAAGCAATCAGTTCTCTGGTGATGGTGTTTCTGAATACTATGATACAAAGATTAAACTCTATGAAAATCGTTATAGTTCATGGACAATATTGACCCAAATTGGTCTGCCCTTGCCAGACACGGATGAGGGGCAGGTCGTTATGGCTTGCTTTGATGAGCAAAATGGCGAGAATTATCGTGGGTTGCTGATTCGCGGTGAAGGCAATGCGCTCCAAGTGATATTGGGGAACAATCGTACATTCATGCTGCCACTTTTGCATGGTGATTCCGCTACGCTTGCTATCACCAAGGACAATGAACGATATTCTATTTATCTAAATGGTGAAAAACTCTATGAGAATGAGCAGCTTCCCTGCGACGCCTATTCCGGCACGCTTCTCCTCGGCTGCGAAGAACTCACCCCCGGCGGGGAGAAGTTCCGCTTCTCGCCCACGCGCGTGCTGAACCTCGAAGTCTATGACAGCGTGCTGACGGAAAGCGAAATCCTTGCGTGGCAGCCGGAAGACCTGCCCGAAGCGCCCAAGCCGCTTGGCATCGGCGTGAAGGACGCGGCGGAAGTCTACACGCTTCCGGAGCAGTTCGTCGGCGGCGACGAAACGTATCGTCAGGCGTCGTATCTCGATACGCAGACACAGCTGTTCGCCTCCACTGCGACGCGCTTCACCCTGCTGACCAGCGTCACGCCGAGTGAAAATCCCGGCAATGGCGTGTTCCTGTCCTGCTTCGACGAGAATGCCAAGAACTATCGTGGTCTGCTGATCCGCCAGCTGGACAACGCGCAGATCAACATCGTTTTCGGTCAGAATGTCGGCGTGACTGTGCCGGGCGAATTTGACCGCGAAATGCATATCGCCATCGTCAAGGACGGCACGAATTACCGCATCTATGCGGACGGTCTGCTCGTCGCCGAAGTCGAATCGCCTGCGGATAGCTATGACGGCACGCTGCTCATCGGCGCCCAGCGCGACGCGGACGGCAATATCTTCCGCATTAGCCAGACGCGGGTGAACCACCTGTCCCTCTATGCAGGTGTGATGACGGAAGCGGACATTGCGGCATATGACTTCGCCGCCGCGCCGCTGCCGCCGGAACTGGTTGCGGAATCCGCCGCGTACACCATGCCCGGCGCATTCGTCGGCAACGGCAGTGACCGTGCGCTCGACACGGGCGTGAAGCTCTACGATGTCGCCACGAAGGATTGGACGCTCGACACCGTCATCGACGTGCGCAGGGCGTCAACAACGGCGTCTACATGTCCTGCTTCAGCGAGGAAACCGGGCATTACCGCGGCTTCATGCTCCGGCAAGACAATGCCGATACGCTCACAGCCTATGTCGGCAATAGCGTCGGCGTCACGGTGGATTTGCCGCAGGGCACGTCGCTGATGCACCTCGTGGTCGTCAAATCCGGCAGTCAGTACACGATTTGGCAGGATGGTCAGCTTGTCCAGCGCGTCGAAAGCGCCTGCGAAAACTACGACGCGACGCTCCTCCTTGGCGCACAGCGCGATGCGGACGGAAACCTGTTCCGCTTCTCGAACGCGGGCATCCGGACGCTGAACATTACGGACGGCGCGCTGTCTGACACGGACGCAGCGGCGCTTTCCGCCCCTGTGAAGGACAACAGCCGATTCTAACGCATATCGAAAGAGAGGAATCTTGCGCATGGAACAGACACGACGGGCGAGGCTGACCGGATTGACGGCGGCGCTGCTGACCGTAGCGGCGATTCTGTGGACGCTGTTTGCGTCGCCGTCCATCGGGGTGGTGGCGGATGGCAGCTATGCTTCGGCGGCGGAAGGGCTTGCGCTGCGCTATGCGGAAGAGAGCATCCCGACCGGGCAGCGCGTGGAGGAATTCGCCTATGAGGACACGGCGTATTCCACGCTGCTGTTTGCGTCCCGTACCTCCGTCGGCGCGGCGGTTGCGCTCGTCCGGCTGGCGACACACCCGTTCGGTCTGGGTTTCAGCACGCGTTATTTGGCGGTCGTGTATGCGCTGCTGATGGGCTGGGGCGCGTACCTGCTGGCGAACGGGCTGGCGCGGCGGTCGCGCACGGCGGCGATTTGCGACGCTCGGACTGCCGCTTGCACTGGCGAATCCCGCTGTCATCGGCTATTTGAACAGCCTGTATGCGGTCGGCGCTTCCATGGCATATTTGCTTCTTTTCCTCGGCGCGACGGTTTATTGCTTGTGCCGGGAAAAGGGATGCGGCGTTCAATGGGCGCTGCTGGTGCTTTTTGCGGCGCAGCTGATGCTGCGTACCATGGCGCAGATGATGGCGCTGCTGCCCGCGGCGGTGCTGGCGGTTGTGCTGTGCGCCGTGCATAGCTGCCCCGGACGGGCAGAACGTCCGCTTCATGCGGCGTGTGTGCTGATTGCAAGCCTGATGTGCGTGAGCGGCCTGGTTACAGGCTGGCAGGCGGACGATACGGTGCATTCCGCCGCCGCGAACTACCTTGCGGTGTTTCAGGGCTATCTGCCCGCATCGGAGAAGCCGGAGGAGACGCTGGAAGCCCTCGGCTTGCCTGAAAGCTACCTCGCGGACATCGGCAAAAGCTACTATGAACCTTCCGAAAATTTTGTGAACGACCCGCGGGACGCGGAAATGCCGCCCTGCTGAACGAAAATATTTCGCTGGGGAAACGGGTGAGTTTGCTTGCAAAGCACACTGATATTCTGTCGGGGATGCTCGAACAGCGAAAGGATTTGCTGGCAAACACGGACAATTGGTATCTTGTGAATGAAAATGGTGAAATGAATGCAACCTATTCAGTAATTCATGTTGTTTTAGAAAGATTGTTAGGATACAATTCTTGGGCGATGGGAAGAAACCTTCTTGTCAGTGTGGCAATGCTGCTTCTTCTGATGCCTGTGTTTCGGAAACAAAAGCAAATGCTGATGCTGGGCGCAACCATAGCAATTATGCAGATTTGCGCATTAGGTTTCATCACTTTTGATTTGGCAATTACAGGAGGGAATAACCTTGTTGTCACAAAAAGCCTTCTTCTATTTTATGGGATGGCTATCTGCGTGGATAATCGTTATCGAAGTAGCTACATTGGCTAATGCAATTATGAATTGGCTTCGGACGATGGAAGCGCCGCTGGCAATGCGTGCTGTGCCTGCGGAACAAACTCGCGATACGCTGATGCAACTGCATCGACTGCATGTTCATGAACAACTCTTGCCGATTCTTACCGTGATTGTGTGCGTCATTATGTTTATATGGCAGGTGCTGCCTGATAACCATCTTGCCGGGGTAAACAATGGCGATTACGGACGAATGATGGAGCAAATTGATTTGCGCTGGGCAGCCGAGCAGATTGAAAATGCATCAACTCAAGCCCAAACCTGTGTTGTTGAAAAGTATGCGCTGAGCGAAGCTCTTCATTTGTCAAGGCTGACATCGGCAGACCCAACTTATTCATTGGTGTATCCGTCTATGTTGATTAGAATTTGGAGTTGGATTACGAAAACGGATTATTATTCTACATTATTACGTAACAGCTTCACCCTGCTTTTCCTAGCAATACGTAACTGGAACGAAGCAAACAG
>VOFJ01002161.1_pt1 | contig 24023 bp, 43 predicted proteins | sample 5384081 | NCBI WGS metagenome assembly VOFJ01 (sample SAMN12384729, study PRJNA508395) | human gut metagenome | isolation source: healthy gut I | host: Homo sapiens | reverse complement strand
AGTTGTAGTAAAAATAATTGTAGACGAAAGATACTTAAAATGTATATAATATGCCCATAGGGGTGCTAAGTGGCATAGATTTGGCACAGTAAAATACCTGATATGGCATGAAAGCAACATGAAAATTAGGGTGGATATAAGGTGGACAGTTTGGAAAACCTTAGAGTTTTAGAGGGTTCCGAGGTTTTTTTCCGGGGTCTGCAACACCCTGATCACCAGTTCGAATCTGGTTGTCGCCTCTAAAAAAGAAACCTTGATTACAAGGTTTCTTTTTTTTTTTATATGGCAGGAATAAATAAGACTTCCATAAGATTTCCTTAAGAAATTTTCGATTTCTTTAAGACCACGCACATACTTTAGACACATTTCCTCTGTATACTTAATGACAGATAGTTGAGAGAGACATCCATCAATATCAACTATCTCCCCCATAAAGTGCAAAACGCACTTAACTCTCATTCCTTTAGATAACTATAAAACAACGAAGCCCGTTAGCCCTTGTGGTTAGCGGGTTTTCGCTGTTCTGTACTTGTTGCTGCAAAATCCGCTTCGGTCAAATCTCGGTCAAATAATTTTCTAAAGAAATGTTGCACCTTTTCTATTCTCTTTCTTATTCTTGTTCTGATTATATGATTTCCTTATACAAATTCTGTAATTTATCCATTTCCGATTTTGCTTTATCATCTGTGACGTGCGTATACAAATCCAGTGTGATTGCTATGGAATAATGTCCGAGGAATCCTTGTACTACCTTTGCGTCAATCCCGGCTTCAAAACAACGCGTTGCAAAAGTATGACGAAGTGCATGTGGATAAAAATGCGGAATCGGTATAAACACTGTCTTGTTTTTCTCTGCCTGCTTTTTTCGTTCCTTATTGATAGATTTTTCTATCCAGTCTAACGTCACTTGAAAGGTGTGTTCTGTAATCGGTTTTCCGTTCTTTCCAACAAACACAAGATTTTCAAATCCCTCTAATGGTTGCCATTCACTAGCTGACAACTGCATTTCTTTCAACTGAATCCACTGACGTTTTTAAAGCCTTATACACACTGTCCTGCATGGGAATCGTCCGTATACTGTTCTTTGTCTTTGGTGTCTGGTACTTGAATACATACTTCTTTGTTTCCTTATCTTTGATATACACCAACGTTTTATTTACAGAAATTTCCCTGTTTCCGAAAATCTACATCATCCCATGTAAGCCCAAGCAGTTCTCCGCCACGCATTCCCGTTCCGAGTGCTACCTGTATGAGATTCTCGTGTATTCTCTCCTTTGCGTGTTCCAATACTTCCCGTTGTTCTTTCACAGTCAGTACCCGTATCTGTTTTGTCTTTGTTTTGGGAACTTCCACTCCTGCACATGGGTTGAATGTAAGAATCCTGTTATGCACTGCATATTTGAACATAGCATTGAGAATATTATACACATCCCGTATAGTCTTTGTGCTGTAATCATCATCTGCCATATTCTGAAGCAGACGTTCCAAAATAATCGGATTAAAATCTGCCACACGTTGTTTTCCTATCTGCTTCTTTATGTAACGTCTGTAAAAATCATCATAACGTACTTGTGTACTCTCCTTGATAGTCCGCTTCTTATGGGTATTCAGCCAGATATCAAACCATGTATCCAGAGTGATATTATCGCCCTTTCCTTTCAACCCATGCTTGACTTCATAGCGTAAATCTTCCATTTCTTGAACTAACTTTTTTTAAGTCCGCATTATCTTTTGTATACGTTTCTCCTTTGTAATAAAACCGCCCTCTGTAAATTCCGCTTTTTCTCTGCATAATTCCCGGCGGTAATGGATTTCCTTTTAAGTCCTTGCCCAATCTGCACGCTCCTTTCCGTGCAAGGACTATCAGAACTGGTCTGACAGTATTATATGCTTATTTGTGTTTATACTGCAATTACTTCATATTTATTTTTCAGATTATGCCCTTCGTTTTTCTTCAAAAACTGGTCTAAAACCTCAGAGCGTATAAGAATCTTATTTCCAATCCTTATGACCGGAATCTTCTGCCATGTAAATCAGCTTTCGCAGATTATTTCTTCAATTCCCGTATACTCTGACGCTTCATTCACTGTAAGGGCTTTCTTTGTCTGTATCGTGTTCTGTGTATGTTCTGTCAAAGATTCTCCTTTCTTCTTCCCTCAAAAGGAAAGATTTTTTATAGTCCTCATATATGCGTTGTTGTTCTTCGTTCATCTGCCCCCGTTCTATTAGCTGGCGGATATAATCTCTGTTATCCAGTTTTCCGATTTTATCCATTAGCTTTAAAGAGGGCGAAACTGCTACGTTCAGCCACTGCCATGTTCGTTCCAGTGTCTTTTTCTCTGGATTCATGGTCAACTTTATCTTCCCTACATCCTGCATGAGTTCTTCCCACGGGGATAAGTAGGATAAAGCCGTTTTCTTGTAACCGTGCTGTTTTCCGGCTTCTGTAAAAACCGCACTTTCTCGTTTAATACAGACAACGCAATCCGTGCCACATCCCTGTCTTTCAGAAGTTCTTCTACTAATCTGACCGCTTTTTTGTGCCGGAATCGAAGTTCATATCTGTTCCAGTCCGGGTTGAGTTCTTTTCCGAACTTTTCTGCCTGTTCATATCCCTTTTCATAGAATGTAATCCGAAAATCACTGTGTTTACTGCCGAGATATAGTGTTTTTCCCTGCGCTTCTATTTCATCCTCTTTCAGTCTATCAGAACGATTCTCTGCTGTATCACGCAACTGACTAGATATCAGCCCCTCGTTTTTCAGACGAATCAATTCCGGGATAGACAGATAAGGCTTTGTATCGTCGATTGCCAAGTCTATCCTCGGAAAATTCACCGGGTATCTGCAAACTCTTTCCAGAAAATCAAACCATGTTTCCTTATTCATCATAAGGAAATTTTCATAATTCCTGCACCCCGAACCACTCATAAGAATCTGAAATCCCTCATACTGTGCATTTCCTGTCGGTTTCAGAATCTTGATATTGTCAAATCTTGCTATCAGTTCGTGTCCAGCAATTCCTTTTTTTTTCCTTACCATGCAGTTCCATAAAACTCAGTGGAATCCGCAAGATATCTTCTATGATTATGAACACGTCTACACCTTTGACAGTAATCTGACACCAGTCAATCAGTGCTGTCAAATCTTCTTTCTGACGAGTTACCCCCCTGTTAGTATAGGGGGTTCTGAAATTTTCATTACCTCTGTTATCATCATCCCTGCCTTTCGTAGTATGCCGTGGCTTTCGCCACGTTCCCGAACTTCCTCTACTCCCTTTGCTCCTTTCACGCTGTACGGAGCAGTCCGCAGAGAATTTCCGGGAACAGTCTCTACACGTTTCCTTTTCCGGTAACAACACGGATACCCTTGCAGGAGATTCTGTCCACCAATACCGGGAAGTTTCCTCTCTGCACATAAGGGGCATATACCGCTTCTTCTAGTTCTACCACTGTGTAAGGCTCTACCTTTGGAAGTTCTGTTGCTTCCAGACGGATATCTACGCTGTTTCCAAGTTTCATGCTTCCGAGGTGAAGTTTCAATGCTTCCACTTCCTCGGTTTTCTTCCGGGTTTCCTTATCATACTTATAGCAGTAGTCTGCTCCCATGTAACGGAGTTCCCCGAACGCTTCTCTGACCTGTTCTTTTGTCAATGTAATCTGCATGCTACATTTCTCCTTTTTTTGAAATCATGGTGAATGAGTGTCTGTAAGTGTGACAAGTCCTTTTCATATCCACGTCTATATTTATTTCATTACTTTTCTCCTTACCTCTTAACCTCATCATAGACCTGTTTTTTCTTCTTGTCAACAATTATTTTACTTTTTCCCTTACTTTTTATTTTTTTGTATTTCAAACGCTTAACTATATCTTTTTTATAACTTATTATAATTTTACCCTTACATTTATCCTTATCTTGTGTTATGATGAAAACAGAAACGAGGTGTGCATATGTTTGTGAATAAAGAAGCAGTAGGAAAACGAATTTTACAGATACGCAAGAAATACGGTTACAGTATGCAGAAGTTTGGGGGAAATCATAGATAATGCCCCGAAAGGCTCTGTAAACAGTTGGGAAAAAGGGTGTGAATCTTCCCAATGAGAAACGCTTGAAGCAGATTGCCACGTTGGGCAATATGACGCTGAATGAACTTCTGTATGGTTCATTTAAAGAATATGTAGATATGCTTATCACAGAAAAACTGGGGATTGAACTGCCGGAAGAATTTACCAGAACTTTCTATTCTCTTTTTAGAGCAGAACGGATTTACCTACGGGGATGATATCGAGATTGTCCGGCTTGTAAACGGCTTTCTGACTTATCATAACCTTACAACAAAAGAAACCGCCATTTTCTATCAGCCAACTGCATACTCCGGCGATTATTTTGACGGTATCATACAAAAAGCGGATTCTTCCGTTCTGGTCTGCCGGGCATATGCAGATAAGGCAAACAACACCTTACATATCATTCCGGCTTTTGAGAATGGACAGACTGAGGAAGTAGCAGACTTCTTTCATGCACTGTGAAAAGCATAACCGCTCCACACAACAACAATTATTTCACTTCCGGCTTTCTGACACTCGGACTGGCATTGAGAGATTCCAAAGTAATTATCTATGGAATTGATGAAAAACAGGGAACAGCACAGGTAATCCCTTACGAATATGATTGCGAATCAGACGCTTATATCCAGAATGAACATCTGGCATATACCAGACAGGATAGCTTTTTCCGAGAAGCCACGAAAGAAGCGATCTATCGGAAAATGCAATCCGACAGAAGTAACCCATAAGATAAACAAGAGGACTTGCAAGGTTTGTGACCTTTCAAGTCCTCTTATGTATCATGATGGTATTGGCTGTGTCCGTTCCGTAAAGGACTGCCCCTACGGCGTCTCGGCTTCGTCTTGTTCCTTTACCTCACTAACAATAATGTTCTGATAGCAGCCCTCTTACTTATACTTTTATCTTACTATTCTTTCAATTTTTACCGTTTCACCATCAATAGTATACTTAAAAAAATAAAATTTAATAACATTTCCTTCTGATACTTGTTCTAGATCACCTTTACACTTAGTACAATCTAAACTAACTTTTGTCGTATCAAAAAATAGACTACTTTCTTCCTTCTCATTTAGTTCTATTAAAAGTGTATCAAAAGTTTTCTCTACAACAACCCCACTCAAATGAAACCAATGAGAATTATCATCTCCACTAGAACGCAACTCCATATTTTGACGATTCTCCTTAAAAACATTTCCTTTTACGCCAAGCACAATTAATACTATTGCAAGCAAAAGTATGATTAACAAAATCAATCGTTTCTTATCCATTAAATGTAGTCCCCGATATGTCTGTCCAACTATCAAAATCAAAATTCAAATAACGTACTGTATCCCCCCATCCATCAAATACCATCAATGTATGTACTGTATTTCCAGAATTATATGCTCGCAAAGTTGCATATCCCTCTGCTGCCATTGAATGCCCCGCACACGTTCTCCAGTATCACTGCTAATTATACCACAATGGACAACTGCTATATCTCCTCTATCAATGCAATTAGTGAAAAAAATTATAATTGGGACTATAGTCAGTATTTTGTGTTACAGAAACATTCTTTCCAGCACAAAAGTCCACAAATCCAGGTCCAATATTGCCAATAGTTGTTGAACCATATGTTATTCCTCCACTCTCCGATGAAACAGTCGTTCCTGTTGAATCCCAAATATCCATATAATCACCTGCAATATCTGTATAATCAACAGCATTATAATATGCACCACATGCTAATAATGCACTAACTGCACATGCATAATGTCCTGTTACACTTTCTATATACGGCTCATTAAAGGAAATAAATTCTTGAAGATGATTTGTTGAAACAAGCGTGTAGTTTTCATAAACTTCATCAATATCTAGCAAAACCTCATCCCAAGTAGCTGGGTCTTTTCCCCTACTCTCATTCAATGACAGTACTGTTTTTTCTAATGTTTACTTTAATAATATATCTTATTTCCTATTTTGTCTATATTTTTTTATGTTTATTTCAAATATTTCATTCTATTTTATTTTTATCAAACTATTTTCAAACAAATCCAAACAAAGAATCTCGGGGCAAATTTCGGTCAAATCAGGATAAATAAATATAACACTTTATATGTAAGTCAATTTTAAAAAGCCTGTAATTCCGGGCTTTACAACACTTTGTAACACAATATAAACCAGTTCGATAATCCCTCATTCCTTTAGATAACTATAAAAACACCAAAACCCGCTAGTCCTTGTGATTAGCGGGTTTTGCGTTGTATATATTATGTATATATCTCAAATCCTATATTCTATTTTCCATCCATGCCAGAATATCCTGATAAACTTGATCTCGGTCTGTCTCATTTAACAACTCATGCCGGTCTCCTGCATACAACTGTAATGTAACATCCCTGATTCCTGACTCTTTATACTTTTCATAAACCTTACGGACACCCTTTCCGCACTTTCCTGCCGGATCTTCTACCTCCTGCAGCCATAAGGATTGGAAGGTGTTTCGAATCATAAACACATTCTCTTTCTTTTCCATTCGTGTCATGCCTTCTAGCATATTGCCGTATGCATTAACTGTAAAGTGGAAAGAACAAAGAGGATCATTGACATATTCCTGGAGCTTCTCATCATCACTGGTAACCCAGTCAGCTCTTGTCTTCGGATGTTTGAATTTCTTATTAAACGTTCCGATTACCATGTCCTCAACTAATTTACTTCTATAATGGTCGCCTTTTACTACTGCAATGCCTTTACACAATACCTTTCCAAAATTCAATACCGGTATCGGACGTTCCGCAACAACTCCAATCAATATTGCACCTGCAAGTCCATTGCCGTACATCTGGATATATTGGCGCAAAGGATTGAACCCATACTATGTCCTAACATAAAGTATGGAACATCCGGATATTTCTTTGTAGTCTTTGTTCGAAGCATGCATGTCTGCAAGCAGACACGCATTGCCATATTCTTTTGAAAATATCCATATTCTAGCTTACTCTGAACAGATTTACCATGTCCTAGATGATCGTTACCTACTACATAAATACCTTGTTCACTTAAAAACTGGGCGAATTCATCATAGCGATCTACATATTCTATCATTCCATGACAAATCTGCAGTACTGCTTTTTATTTCCCCTTCTGGTTTCCATTCAATTGTATGGATTTCAGTATTACCATCTTTTGATGGAAAAATAAAATTCATCTTTCATGTTAACCTCTACCTGTCATCTAATTTAATATAATCTCGATATGGTGCAAGCGGTTTGTATGCCGGTCGAATAATTTTATCTACATTCTTCAGCTCTTCGAGACGATGTGCACTCCATCCAACGATACGTGCAGTTGCAAAAAATTGGTGTATATAATGCTGGTGGAAGATCTAACATGCTATATACCAGACCACTGTAAAAATCAACGTTGGCATTAACACCCTTATACATCTTACGTTTTTGTGCAATTACTTCCGGTGCCATCTTCTCTACTTTCTCGTATAATGCATACTCTTTTTCTCGCAGCCTTTTTCAATTGCAAGCTCTTTTTACAAACTTCTTAAATATCTCAGCACGTGGGTCTGATACAGAATAAATCGCATGTCCCATTCCATAAATCAGTCCTTTGCGGTCAAATGCTTCTTTATTCAGCAGTGCTTCCAGATAACCTCTGACCTCATCATCATCTGTCCAATCTTTCACACAGAACTTCATATCTTCAAACATCTGCGTTACCTTAATATTCGCACCGCCATGCTTTGGTCCTTTTAAAGAAGCCATTGCTGCAGAAATAGTAGAATATGTATCTGTTCCCGAAGAAGTAACCACATGGGTTGTAAACGTTGAGTTGTTACCACCGCCATGGTCCATATGCAGAACCAGGGCCATATCCAGGATTTCTGCTTCCAGTGCGGTATACTGTCGGTTTTCACGAAGCATCATCAAAATATTCTCTGCCGTTGATAATGACGGATCTGGTGCATAAATATATAAATCCTGACCTCTTCGATAGTTATATGCATGATATCCATATACCATCAACATCGGAAACTGAGCAATCAAATTCAGGCACTGACGTAAAACGTTAGGAATATCTGTATCGTCCGCCTTCGCATCATAAGAATATAATTGTAAAATGCAGCGTGAAATATTATTCATCATATCTCTGCTTGGTGCTTTCATAATTACATCTCGAACAAAGTTCGGCGGAAGCATCCTGCGTTGTGCTAACATCTGCTGAAAATCTTTTAATTCTGTCGCATTCGGCAATTCACCAAAAGGAGCAAATATGCGGTCTCTTCAAATCCTGAATGCTTGGCATCCAAAAAATCCTTTTTACCAAATCTTTGATGTTATATCCGCGATAATAGAGATTACCTGCACACGGCACTTCTTCTCCGTCCACAATCTTCTTTGCACAAACATCTGATATATTTGTCAGTCCTGCTAATACACCTTTACCATTCAAGTCACGCAATCCACGTTTTACCTCATATTTTTCATATAAGTCTCTGTCGATTGCATTATTCTCCTCACACTTACGTGCTAATTGCTGGATTGCAGGAGTGTTGTTAAATAAAATGTCGTCTATATCTCTCATTGTTGCTCCTCCTTCACGTCGTATTCATTTCATTATACTAAAACTTTACCTATTATACAATGAATTGTATATTAAATTTTACACTAACAGGTTATAAAGTTTTTATATTTATTGCTCTACACTCGATAAAATATTACTCAATCTTGCGAATTCTTCTAGAGTCAAAGCTTCACCTCGCACACTTGCTCCCTTACCAAGAGTTTCAATTGCAGCTTCAATTTCTTCTTTGCTAAATTGAATTTCGGGGAGTTTTCAAACCATTCACAAGCGTTTTTCGTCTCTGATTAAATGAGGCACGAATAATCCGGAACATCAATTTTTCATCTGTAACCTGTACCGGTGGTTCCTCATATCTCTCAAGACGGATTACCGCAGACCCGACTTTCGGACGAGGCATAAAACAGTTTGGCGGTACATTTGCCACTATATATGGTTTTGCGTAATACTGTACTGCAAGCGACAATGCTCCATAATCTTTTTTGTTCCCGGTCCGACCTGCATACGGTCTGCTACTTCCTTCTGTACCATTACCGTAATGCTCTTCAGGGGAACATGATTCTCAAATAATCCCATAATAATCGGTGTTGTAATATAATATGGCAGGTTCGCTACCACTTTGATCGGCTTTCCGCCATTTTCCTCTTCTGCTAATTTTGCAAGATTCACCTTCAAAACATCCTGGTTTATAATCTGAACATTGTCATATTCTGACAATGTGTCTTCCAGAATCGGAATCAATGTCTTATCAATCTCTACTGCAACTACTTTCCCCGCTGCACATGCCAGATACTGTGTCATAGTCCCAATCCCTGGTCCAATCTCTAATACCATATCATCCTTTGTAATTTCTGCCGAAGCAATAATTTTATCTAATACGTGTGTATCAATCAAAAAATTCTGTCCAAATTTCTTCTGAAATGAAAAATTATATTTTTGTAATACAGCAATTGTATTTTGCGGATTCCCTAATGTAGGTTCTTTCATCAAATTTCTCCTCTTTATATCCCCTGCTCTATACATCTAAGTTCTCACAGGATTTACTTTTTTATTTATCTAAGCCATAAAAATTTTCTTTTGCATTCTCTTCTGTCACAGCAATCACTTCTTCCGTAGTAGTTCCTTTCAACTCCGCAATTGTCTGTGCCACATAAATCAGATTCGAAGATGCATTTCTTTTCCACGATTCGGTTCCGGTGCAAGATATGGACAATCTGTTTCCAAAACAATATGCGACAATGGTACTGCTTTTTTTTACAACTTCCTTTTAATTTTTTTGCATTCTTAAATGTCACAACGCCGCCAATACCTAACAGATAACCCATTTTAACGTATTCTTCTGCCATCTCTTTTTTGAATACGAATAACAATGAATAATCGCCTTCATATCAGCTGCATGTTCTTTCATAATCTCCATTGTATCCTGAGCAGCTTCTCTGCTATGAATGTTAACCGGCATATTTAGCTTTCTCGCCAGCTGTAGTTGACATATAAACCATTCTTTCTGAATTTCATGTTGCTCTTTATCCCAATAATAATCCAGTCCAATCTCTCCTACTGCCACGATTTTCTCTTCATGAAGTAATTGTTCCATCCGTGCAAAATTCTCTTCATTCAAATCACCCACTTCATCCGGATGTACCCCAATCATCCCATATACGAACGAGTATCTTCTCGTTAATTCGAGTACACGCTCCCAAGAATCTACCGTAGCACTTGCATCAACGATCGTTCCAATGCCTTGTTCCTGCATAGAACTTAATATCTGGTCTCTGTCCTCATCAAATTGTTTATCATCATAATGTGCATGTGTATCAAATATCATGTTAGTTATCCTTATATTTTTTAAACTTATCGTACATCTCTTCACCTGCCAGTTTGATGATATCCAAAATCTCATCCTCAGATATCTTCATATGTTCTGCAAGCTCACTCATCGTAATTCCACGACCTTTTTTCATCTGCCATTTTATGCAATGTCTCATCCAGATTGTTAACCTGGTTTTCCATCTTTTTATCACGGCGTTTTAATTCTTTATGCTCTTCCATCATCGCCAGAATTCCCTGTCTGATTTCCTGCTGAATAAATGCATCTGCATCATCTTCCGGAAGCATATCTAACGCTAAGATCAAACTGACATTCCCTTCCTGCACAATCGCCAAGATAAATTCCTTCCTCATGAAGTTCTTTCGCAATCTCTACTACCTGTGGAAGATAAAGCTCTATCAATCTGCTCTTTGCAAGCGCATCCTGTGCAACTGCCTTCTTTAAAAGTTCTGCTCTCTCGCCCTCCTGCTCTTGCTTCATAGCTTTCAAATCTTCTGTATACTCCGCCAAATACTGCTTTTCTTCATCTGAAAATTTGCTCTCATCTATCTTGTTCTGTTGTTTGCTGTTTATAATATCCTGACACAACAATCTTCTGCGACATCAAAAAAATCATATACTAACAGCATCTGTTCCTCTGTCAGCCCATCCTCTGCAAAAAATTCTTTAATCTGTTCATTTGTCAAACGTTTATCCTGTACATCTGCCTGTTCCAGCAGCTCTTCTAATTTCTTACGAAACTGTGATTGATCAATCATATTTTCCTCCTGATAATTTTAAATCTATCCGATATAATGTATTTATTATATCGGATAGATTTGCATTTGACAATTCCAGAATCTTACTCTATAAAAACGATATCGTCTACTTTCTTAAATCCATTTAATTCATATTTTTCGACTGTATTTCCAGATACGAGATAAAAATATTCCCCTGCATACAGACCTCTTACATTTCCATAACCGGTCATTTCTCTTTCAAATAAACACTTAAAGCCCGATTCATCATAGGAAAAGATATAATATTTTGTATTCTCCCCCCATAAGCTACAAAACCAATCATATTTTTTCGACATCTATCATTGCTGCCTTATACTCATATGTGACATTGGTCGAATAACAATCTTCCATTACATACTTCTGCACTTCCGCTACATCTTCCGGATTCGAAATATCAAACATGGATAATTTCACACCATTCGTAATTGTACCTGTCTCATCAACATCCATTCCAATCCCCAGCAGCAACCCATCTCCATATGGATGCAGATATTCGGAAAATCCAGGGATTTTCAACTCCCCGATTATCTGTGGATTTTTGGGATCTGACAAATCTATTGAAAACAATGGATCCGTCTGTTTATATGTTACAACATAACCAGTTTTGCCAATAAATCTTGCAGAATAAACTTGTTCATCCTTTGCAATATCCTCAATCTTAGATAATTCATTCAATTTCTCATCCAAGATATAAAGATAATTAGTATCTTCTTGTTTCGCAATTTCTGAATCTGCTGAATCTCCAAACAAAACCAGTGGCATGATTCCTGGAATCTCCATTTGAACTCACAGTCGTAACAAGACGAAGATTCCCCTCGTATTCATCTAAACTAAATGAATCATTCAATGTTCCGTCAATTCTTGTCTGTCCGACAGCTTTCAATATTCCGTCTTTATAAGAAATTTTTCTAATACATGTCTGAGTTACATCAGAGTCATCGGAATTATAATACGATTCACATACATAAATATTGTTCTTTGCTGACATATACCAGCCCGGAACATCCAAAGATTGCTTTGCTGTCCACTTTTTTCTTCCGGGTTCTTCAACGAGAAAGAACTTACCACTGTATAAGTATCACCCCTTATATACTGTGGCATACAAATATTACTGTCCTCTACTAATTTACCCTGTACACTCGGAACATATTCCCCAATCGCATCTCGTCCGTTTACAATGGATGCATTAAAATCACTTAATAAATATACATAATCTCCACTTACACGCATAGTGTTATAGTTCCCACTCTGCGTTACTTTTCCTTTTAGATATTATTGGTTTATCCGGATTGCTGACATCATAAATCTCGGCTGTTGTTACAATGCGATAACTATATATGAATCTGTTTTTCGTCCCCATAATAAGACTCTGTATAAACAACGACCAGTTGATCATCTTTAATATAAATTTCCCTAATATCTTGATTCTTCTCAAGGCGAATCGCAGCAGCCGGCTCCATATTCTGCTTCTCGATATTCACAATCTCTATTCTATTATTGTACATGGTATACAAATTCTTACCATCTGTCTTTACGATATCGCCCTCTCCGACTCCATCTTCTCTGACATTCGTATCTGAATAATCTGATGCTGTCACACCACTATCTACCGCTTGCATCACAGATGTGTCTGAGGATGCCACTGCTTTTTCCGATGAACTGTCCATGGATGCACCTTCAGCACTATATGTTGCAGCACCACCTCTTGCTTGCACTGACTGGCTCTCTTCCTGTGCTTTAACATAATCATAAACTTCATCATAATCTTTAGCCGATGCAATCTGGGTCCCCGCTGCTGCCTTCTCCGTGTTTTTTGATTTTGTTTTTTTCCTTCGATGATGCCGTATAATTGGAATCTGACTTCTTATCCAACTGTACCCCTACAGCAGTTCCTCCTACTATCACCGCACAACATGCTGCTGCGATTGCTGTATATATCGGCTTCCATCTCTTTACTTTTTGTTCAGTATGTTCCCGCAGCATCAATTCGATCCGCTCCGGTTTTAACTTATCCGGAACTTATTTTATCTGCTTCTTCACGAAGCTCATTCCCTATCTTTCTGTCCTTCTCATCTTCAAACTGTTCTTCTGTAACATGACTTTTCAACTCTTTTCCGCTCATAATTCCAACTCCCTTCTATGCAAGATTCTTACGAAGCTTCTCAATGCTCTTGACTTTTTCGAACGCACTGTAGCCGGATTCATAGCCAACATATGTCCAATCTCTTCGCTGGAATATCCTTCTAAAATAGAACAAGATAAAAATCATCCTCTCTTCACCATCTAACATCTGAAATGCTTGTTCAAGATCATAATTCTCTTCCTGCGATACCTCTTCTGCCTTAATCTCATCCTTTTTAATTCTTCCGTCTCACCGTTCTGCTTGAAATGCTTTTTACACTGATTCATCAATATCGTAAAAATCCAGCTGCGGAAAGACTCTTCTTTTTTCAATTTTTTTATGTTCTCATATGCGGCAATAACAGTCTCACTTACAACATCTTCCGCATCCTGGCTATGTTTCATTGTATATAACGCAAATTTATAAAGTTCCTGATAAAGTTGTGCATATAACTCGAAAATGCTTTTTTATATCTCCTCGCTTCGCCTTATGAATCAACTTTAATTCAGAATTAAACTCATAATGACTCATGCATCCGCCCCCCTTTTTTTTTTTGTATATCTATTAGAGTTAAAAAATCTGTCTTTTGTTGCATGATTTCTGATTTTTATTTTTACCATACAAAAAGAGCCATCGCATCAATCGCGACACAGCTCCCCTCTTCTTATCCTCTATAATAATTGATCAAACATCCCTTCAAGATGATCTCGCGCTCTGCATCTGTCATCTCTCCAAGCTTCAATTCAATCTCTTTCAATTCATCTCCGACAACTACATATGCCTTCACTACCGATTGCTTCTCTTCTACCACTTTTCTTACATCCGGCACGAAAATATAATCTCCGTTCTTGAACGGAAGTGCTTCGTGGTCTGCATCTGTTAAAAATGGAAGCATACCCCCAGTTAATCAAGTTCGAGCGATAACGTTTTGTTGCATATTCATTTGCAATATTCGCCCATCCGCCAAGTACCTTCTGGCATGATGCTGCCTGCTCACGTGCAGAACCATCTCCTGGTTTCACTGCGAAAATTGTACTTCCTACACCTACATTGCCTTTTCCAACTTCTGGGTAATCCTTCTGGATAGCTTTGCCATAACCGGCTTTTAATTCTTCCAAAGCTTCTAACGGGCATTCGCCTGCTTCGATTGCTTTTTCTGTGCTTTCTGTACTTCCTTTGCACGTCCTACATATGCAGGATCTTTTCTTGATAATGCAAATTCCGCAAGTCCAAGAGGGTTTGAACGATATGATGATGTCTCTCCTGAAGGAATGAGCTCATCTGTTGTAGTAACAGGATCATGAATCTCTGAAACCACCTTAAGGAGCATATTCTCAGGAAGCGCGCTCATTGCCGGCCAGTCCTTGATGTTTGGTCCAAACTGGATTTCAACTGAAGGATCTGCCACTCCATGGCTGTCAAATACACGGTTCTCATATATAGTCTTGTCAAAGAAATATTTTGGCTTTGTAAAGTTGACATCAATATCCGCTGCTGATGTAAGGAAGCCCTTGTTTGCTGCTGTTGCAGCGATTGAACGTGCATCCATGAGTGCCACTGAGCTGATCTGTCCGTTCTGTACCTTAGAACCCTCTCTGTTAGGGAAGTTTCTTGTTGAATGACGGATAGAGAATGCGTTGTTGGCAGGTGTATCTCCTGCACCAAAGCAAGGTCCGCAGAAAGCAGTCTTTACGATTGCACCTGTCTCAAGAAGCTTTGCTACAGCTCCGTTTTTCACAAGCTCCATGTATATTGGAGTAGATGCCGGGTAAACACTCAGTGTAAACTCGTCTGCTCCGATTGAATGTCCGTTTAATATGTCAGCCGCATCGCAGATATTCTCAAATCCACCGCCTGCACAGCCTGCGATGATTCCCCTGTCTACATACAGTTTTCCGTCTCTTACCTTACTCTTTAAATCAAGCTTCACCTTGCCGTCAAAGCTTACCTCAGCTCTCTTCTCACAGTCATCAAGAATATCCATGAGGTTTGCATTGAGCTCATCGATAGTATAGGTATTGCTTGGGTGGAATGGCATAGCTATCATTGGGCGGATCTGGCTTAAATCAATCTCAATAAATCTGTCGTAGTAAGCCACCTCACCCGGATTAAGCTCCTTGTGGTCCTCAGCCCTACCGTGAATCTCAAAGAATTCCTTAACCTGGTCATCTGTTCTCCAGATAGAAGAAAGACATGTAGTCTCTGTTGTCATAACATCGACACCTATACGGAAGTCAACGCTCAGATTAGACACACCTGGTCCTACAAACTCCATAACTTTGTTCTTTACGAAGCCGTTTCCGAATACCTCTCCGATAATTGCAAGTGCGACATCCTGTGGTCCAACGCCTTTGATTGGCTCTCCTGTCAGGTAAATACCTACTACCTCAGGCATATCAATATCATATGTCTGTTCGAGAAGCTGCTTAACAAGCTCAGGTCCACCCTCGCCGACTGCCATAGTACCAAGTGCACCATAGCGTGTATGTGAATCAGAACCAAGTATCATTTTTCCGCCGCCGGCAAGCATCTCGCGGGCAAACTGATGAATTACTGCCTGATGAGGCGGTACATAGACGCCGCCGTACTTTTTTGCACAGGTAAGACCAAACATGTGGTCATCCTCATTGATTGTTCCACCAACTGCACAAAGGCTGTTGTGACAGTTTGTAAGTACATACGGGATAGGGAATTTCTCAAGTCCTGAAGCTCTTGCAGTCTGGATGATTCCCACAAATGTGATATCATGCGATGTAAGCTTATCAAATTTAATCTGCAGATTTTCCATATTTCCTGATGTGTTATGTGCATTCAAAAATGCCATAAGCCATCGTATTCTTAGCTGCCTCTTCCTTTGAGATTGGAAACTGTGCGCTGCCATTATCTTCTACAATTTCAGTTCCATTTAATAAATAGACACCATTTTCATATAACTTAATCATGTACGACCTCCTGATTTTATCATTTTTGTCTTATTGCTTTGCGTTACATTTAGCATGGTAAAGCGCTGTTGTAAAGGAATAACTTTATATGTGTATTCCTTGATTTTACAACAACGCTTTTTGTTTTTCCTTATTCTGTTAGTCGCGTTCACGCAAAAAATCTTTTTCACTTCAATCTTCGTCTTTCCAAGACCGATCACATCTTCCTTCTGGATTGCAACAGGCTCGTCCAGACTCTGTCCATTCAAGTATGTACCATTACGTGAATCCATATCTTTCAGATATAATCTGTCTCCTTCGTGAATAATCGCACAATGCAATTTTGAAATTCGCGGATCATCTGTGATAGTGATGTATTTTTTCGAATTCCGAGTCTTATTTCCTCTTCCGATTCCAATATTATCGTAGAAAATGAAAGTATACTTCTCCCAAGTCTCCTGATTCTCCAAAATAATCTTCCACTGTTTCTTTGTTTTCTTCGTTTGCTCTTGCACATCAAGCGGTATTGTTGCATCACTGTGTCTTACCTGACGTCTGCGACGGATCTTGTATCTTCTTCCTCATCGTCCCTGGTATTGTAATCATCGTCATCATACTCGTCAGCATATTCATCAGCAGGTTTCACTTTACGACTTTTTCACAATAACCGTAATAATAATTCCAAGCAAAAGTACAGCTACCACGATCAATGCAATCAGTATTGTTGTTACACTCATTATTTTCAACTCCTTTGAGATTTAATCATACTATAGATTTTCATCTTCTAGCAAGTCTTGATTGATTCACAGATGATTCAATAAGTAAAGTTGTTGGTCACAGGTACTGTGAACAGTAACATAATCGGTATTCTTATGAGGCAAGTTGATCTATGCCTGTTTTGTGCAATATAACTGCTGTAGGTTTTTCACCGTCTTATTCTTCTGCTTGAATCTCATCCACAATTGTCCTGATAATCTCAACCTCTTCTACCAGATCTTCTGCTATAACTTCTACACTCTGTCCTTTGGCGAGCTTCTTTTGCACTTGTTGTTTGAGGAGTTCTGTTCTTCCTCCGACTTTTCCCTCTGCTCTTCCTTTTATTATTCCACGCTCTTCTATTCCTTCACTTAAATTGCACATTACTTTCACATCCTCCTTTATTGATTTTTTCCATCGGTATATGATATTCATTTTTGAGTATATCTAATTTTTCCTCTTCTCTTTAATGTTTCTGACAATAACGCTCCTAGCAAGTCGGTGTAGTTCATGTTTTTTCTTCTTTGGCTGAGATTTCTTTTTGCCAGTCCTATCATAACGATATTCACCAAATCCTCTTTTCCTTTCCAGATTTGATTTCCTATAATCGTATCATTTATCAGATGAATATGGTTCATACTGTCTTCTGGCATATTCATACATATCCAAATGGAATAAACTTTTTTAATATCGTTATAATTGCTATTCACAAACTCCCGGTTCTTCTGGGATGAGATTTCTCGACTGGCGTAAAAAAGATGGTCCGGTTAAGAATATCATATTCTGTCGGTTCTTTTCTCTGTGCTTCTATATTTATGATAATCTTCGAGCGTCCCATCTTTCAAGCGCACATAAAAAAATAATATCAAATAAAATGTATCCGGCATTCACCTCTTCATTTACTGTATTCATTCCTATAATTTCTTTGCCATCTTCATCCACTCCGACAATTACATTGTTGTAAGACCTGGGTCAATAGGGACCTTTCCAATATGTACATCATCTTCAATCAATAGTTTCACTTCTTCCGGTGACATCCTTCGAAATTCTTCTACTGCCTCTATCAAAATTCGTGCCAGTATGTCTTTGTAGCCAAGCAATTTTTTTGCACACAGCATCATACTGTGCTTTGAGGTCTGTCGCTAATACAGCATTTTTCAACTCAGTATTCATTTTTTCCTCCTTTTTGCAGAAGGAACTTCCTTTATCTTTAATCTCTTCCAGTCCTCTTCTGCTTTTTTACATATTGTTTGGTATTAAAGCATAGATTTCTGAAATGTTATTAGAATATAGATGGTGATTGGTGCGACACCTTAGAATTCATAAGAAATATGCTTTTAGACAGTTTAACACAAATAGGTCTGGGATTTCAAGATGGATTTTCCCAGCATTGATTTTTCTTTTTTTGTTTACTGTTCACTCCCGTGTCAATCACTACGCTGATTGGCACGGAGGATGCATTTTTATCTTGAACGGCATCTCGCCCATCGCCAAAGGCGATTTAAAATGGCGAGATGCGTTGCTGGTCACAGGTACTGTGAACAGTAACCAAAATAAATTTCCCGCTTTAAGAATATTTTTAGAAAATAAATGGTTTATGCCAGAAATTCTTCTAAAAATCTGGCGAATTGTCTCTTCTTTTTAAATTTGCCTCCGCATCCGCTTCTTTTTGTTTTCAGACGACTTTCGAAGTAGTTGTCCTGCCTCTTCTTTTAACGGCACTCTCGGTTTTCCTTCGATATGGATAGACAAATTTTCCTCGGTACTGCTATTAGCACCCTGTTTGCCCTTTATATTTTCTGTATATGTTCCCTCCGATATTGCCTCATTCATATTTGCCTCATTCATATTTGCCTCATTCATATTTGCCTTATCAGCCGCACTTTCTTTTTTGCGCACGAAGCAGCTCTGTCTGCTCTCGTTCACTTTGTTGACGCCGATATCTACCCGCACATACATTTTCCAGATATTCAATCATATAATTCTTCACCGCATTTAATTTGTAATCCTCGTCTGAAAGCTGTCCGACAACAAACAGTAAAATCATCTCGGCTGCTCCCAGCATAACGTATTGGTACATCTTTTTCACACACACCTGCGGTCTGATACCAGGAAATAGCCCCGACTGCTGCCAGCACTCCTGCTGCCCAGACACTTAGTTTTTCTAACTGTCTCCAGGTATGTACTTTCAAAAAATTCCCGCGGTATTCATAAATATATTTCTCCACAAATGCTTCTGTATTTTTCTACACTGTCACGCAACATGCATGCCTGTTCATATTTGAGCGTACCAATTTTATCAGTCGGTGTGTACTCTTGGACATATTTGCCGCTGCTCCCAGCATCCGGCGAATTGTAAACAGATTCATCATTTTTCGCAATGATTCCAATCACACCCACTGCAACCATCAAATGAAAAAGGATATCTGTACTTGTTACCACGTCATAGAACATATCTTAGCCCCCTCCTGCTTTCACTGCCCGCTATTCACATAGTTTGTGAATCGTCTTATATTTTACCCACAATAATCCGGATTGTGTTGAGGCTATTATAGACCATGTCGTGCATATTTGCGCCATAAATCGTTCTACAAAAATTCTACATTTCGTCTTGTGATTTTTGTGTCCTGACCATTCCTCTTTTCCTTTGAAAATGTATAAACGTTTATGATAACTCGCTCAACTAAAGCTGTTTTTCAGCTCTTATAGATCACTTTGCTATTCCATTTTGCTTCCCTTATGCCCTGTCGATTTTGCATGAATTTAAGCAAGTTCTGGCATACGATTCTTTGTGTATAATGAATTGAAATATGCCCGCTTATCATTTACTTTTTCTTTACTATTTTGCTATAATCGGTTTTGCTTAGAGAAGTTTGTTATATTCTTACACTTTTTAAAAAGAATGAACATTACAATTCTCTGATTCACATATTTAGGAGGAATATATCATGGAATATAAAACAAAAGGTGTCTGTTCTCAGATGATTCAGTTTGACATTGAAGATAATAAAGTAAGAAATGTTGCATTTACAGGTGGATGCAATGGAAACTTGCAGGGAATTTCCCATCTCGTTGAAGGAATGGACGTAAACGAAGCAATCTCCCGTCTGGAAGGAATCCGCTGTGGATTCAAATCAACTTCCTGTCCAGATCAGCTTGCTCACGCATTGAAAGAAGCAATTGCTAAATAAGCAAACCTTTCATATTAGATTTTTTATAATTGAAAAGCTATACATAACTTCGCTGTCGTGTATAGCTTTCTTTTTCTTTATTAAATTTTTTACCCTCGAGCAATCACACCAGTCGCCGTCTGCTTATATGGTTTTTTAGGTTTGCGGTTTGATGGAATCAAGAGGATTTTTTCCTTATTTTTTATTTTTTTAAGTTATAATTTTCTCAATTCAAAACAGACAGCGACCGGTGTGATTGCTCGAGGAGGGTAGGTTGGTTAGTCGATCATGATACCATCGGTGAAACAATAAGTTTTCCTCGAATTCTTTTCCTTTTGTCACAAAATGATCGCTTCGAACTCGATAATATGTACCTCGTTCTACATTCATTCTTTTTCCCAAAAAGATACATAAAGTACTATCTTTGCTCTCCTTTTGTAAACACATCTACCATATCCCATTTATCAGTTTTTTGCATTATATTTTTCAACGTAAACTATCACTTCTACTTTATCAACTGTATGATTCGCTGTTGTCTGTCCATATACATAAATTTTTCCCTGATTCCAGCCTTACTAATTGTACACGAGCCATCCATTAAATGTTCTCCGCGAGTATTTACATTATCACTTGTACTTTCTGAACTATCTTGATTTGTCAAATATGATCCATCTACCTGTTTTTAAAGATGTCTCTTCTGCATTTATCGTCCCACAAAACAGAAAGCATAATGAGAATATCAAGCTTAAAGTTGATATAATTTTCTTTTTTCATTTGTCTCCCTCCGCATTCTTAAATAATTTGCTTTTATATTATATAGACAAATGAGTCTTGAAATCCTTACGATTTTTTCAATAAAATTTTAAATTTTTTTATTGTTTTATTAAATTCTGATTTTTCCATAACCCCTTTTAATTGATAATAAACTCCTTTGTGTTCAAATTCTGCAATCAATGACTTTTCTCCTATTTTTTTTCTATTTTTACGTTCCTCTATATGTGTACTTTATTCCCATCAACTTCTATTTCATATACATTTACTTCGAATCTTCTTTTTTGTTACTCCTTTTTGAGGAATCTGCCTGATTTAAATAAATTTCATATCTTATAGTTTCACCCTTCCATATTCATAAAGCAAATCTGCTTGTTGTATATCTTCATTTATATTACAAGATACATAATGCATTTCATCTGGTCTATCCAAAATACGAACACATCTTTGTTTTATCAGTCTATCCACTTCACTATAAGCATCGTTCTCTAATGCATTTTTCATCTCTTTACTATCCATATCCTTTCACATTCGTCACATCCACCTGTGACTTCCCCTGTAAACTTCTCTATCAACTCCTTCATATACGACTTACTTCCCACACTGGACACACTCATCCCCATAACCAGCACGAGTATCGCTACCAATGCGACGATCAGCTTGGCTCTTTTCTTTTTTCTTATATGTCCGAAGCGAGAATTCTTTTTGATTTTATCTTCTTCCTGTTCTTTTTCATACCGCTGAATCTCTGCGTAAATTGCATCATCCAGCTCTTTACTGACTTTTAGATTATCCAACTCTGGATCTTCTGCAAGTTCTTTTTCTATTTCGGCAGCTTCTTTTTCAAGCTCCTCTTTCAGTGAGAGTTTTCTCAATTTTTTCATCTTATTGCCTCTTACTTATAGGTTTTGTTTGTTGCTGTTGTTCGTTTATAGATTGTCCATAAACGATATTATATATTGATAAACATCAACTTCCGTTTTATCTTGACTTTTTTTCTAAATACGTTTATTATGAATTTATGATGATTTTATTGCTGATTATATATTCTATGATAAGCAGCTTTGATTATAACTTCTATGGAGGTCTTTTTTTTATGAAACGGATTATCCTTACCGGCGGTGGAACTGCCGGACATGTTACTCAAATATTGCCTTGCTCCCCGTAAATTAAAGGAACTTTGGCTATGATATTCACTACATCGGTTCTTATAATGGAATTGAAAAGGAACTGATCGAACGGCAAGATTCCATATCATACGGCATTTCATCCGGTAAACTTCGCCGTTATTTCAGTTGGCAGAATTTCACTGATCCATTCCGTGTATTGAAAGGACTTAGTGAAGCCAATGTTCCGCAGTTGAAACCGGATGTCATTTTTTTTTTTCCAAAGGTGGATTTGTATCTGTTCCTGTCGTTATGGCTGGTAAACGCAACAAAAGTTCCGGTCATTATTCATGAGTCTGATATGACTCGGGCTTGCGAATAAACTTTTTTTTCTTCTGCAACAAAGGGTTTGCTGTAACTTCGTTGAGACTTTAAAGCAGCTTCCTGAAGGTAAAGCCGTTTTAACCGGTTCTCCTATCCGTCAGGGAGCTTCTTTCCGGTAATAAAATCGCAGCTCTTGACTTCTGCGGATTTACAGCCGGCAAACCTGTTATTCTTGTCATCGGAGGAAGCCTTGGTTCAGTTGCTGTCAACAACGCTGTCCGCGGTGCTCTTCCTGAATTGCTTAAAACATTTCCAGGTTATCCATCTTTGCGGAAAGGGTAAACTGGATCAATCCTTACCGGTACAGAAGGATATGTACAATTTGAATATATCAAAGATGAATTATGTGATATATTTGCCCTTTGCCGATATCGTAATTTCCCGTGCCGGTGCTAATGCAATCTGTGAATTACTTGCTCTTTGCAAACCAAACCTGCTTATCCCGCTTTCTAAAAAATGCGAAAGTCGTGGTGACCAGATTCTAAACGCCCGCTCATTTGAACGTCAGGGATTCAGTATGGTTCTGGAAGAAGAGGAAACAACAAAAGATTCTCTTCTTGAAGCAGTTCACAAACTTTTTACGACAATCGTGCCACCTATATGGATGCCATGCGTAATTCCGGACAACATGATGCAATCAATACCATCACCGGATTAATCGAAGAGGTTCGTTTAAACAAATAATATATTTTTATTTTTTTTATACTTATTTAAAAACGTAATAATTAAGTTCAAAAGGCTCAATCACGAGTCTTGAACTTTTTTATTCATCCAACTCTTCGTATTCTATTCCATACTTCTTACGAATCCATACCTTTGCTCTATGCAACATCGTATAAAATGCCTGAGTACTTATCCCCATGATCTCTGCCGCTTCTATCTGAGTTATTTCTGTATCGTATGTAAGCATGATTGCCTGATACCATCTTTTCATTTTTCTTTAGCACGCCTGCCAGTACATTATCATGCACTGACTTATACTTTTTATGTCTCAACTCGTTTAAGCATCGGCTCTCCGCACTCGCTTCCTGTGCTTTTTCATCTATATACATTTCCAGTGTTTTTTCAGATTCCTCACTAATGTATATTTCATGCTTCATTTTCACCAGATAGTTATATGCCGTATTCCTTGTTGCTACTGTCAACCATGCTTTAATGTTTGTATACTCATTGATAGACTTTCTCTGTTTCGCATCCTGCATAAATAATACAAAAACATCGTGTGCTATATCATTTTACAACTTCTGAATTCCGTGAATATTTATATGCTACCTTGAAAACCACCTGCTTATATTCATCATAAATCTTTTTTTTTCTTTTCATGACCTTCAATCAATGTTCTTCTCCAGTGCTATTTTAATTTATTCAGAATCTCTTCTTTATCTTCATCTGTTAATGTTCCAAGTTTCCAACCAAGTCCTACATTATCGTCTTTGTATCTTGGAATCATATGCATATGGAAATGGAAAACTGACTGACCGGCCACTTCTTCATTGTTCTGTACTATATTGTATCCGTCACATCCCAATGCGTCTTTTAATTTGTTA
>VOFJ01002930.1_pt1 | contig 24044 bp, 35 predicted proteins | sample 5384081 | NCBI WGS metagenome assembly VOFJ01 (sample SAMN12384729, study PRJNA508395) | human gut metagenome | isolation source: healthy gut I | host: Homo sapiens | reverse complement strand
GATTTTTACTAATGGGCATAGGGGAGAGAACGCTGCCAATCTCTTCCGGTAAAACCGAGTCGAGATTGCGCCAAAACTCCTTTTTGCCTTGTCCAAGTCCATTTGCCATTCGCCATCTTCATTGATGCCGAGCGTCATTACCAGCATGGCATAATTCTCAAAAAGCGTTGTCTTCGTGAGCTTGAGCTGCCCATAGTCTTCGAGGTCATAGACCTCACGAAGAATACCGGCGAACGGAGGAATGGGTAATCCAGAATATCGTTGTTGCATTTGATTGCAAGGACGTGGGTGAATCAAGCTCCTGCCAACGGGCGCGGCGGTTTGACTGATAGACCTTGTACTTCTGTTGGAACTCAGTTGGGTAATAATCCAGATACTGACTGTGCGCATCAAAGTATGAAAAGTCGAATGTTACATTTAGCACATTGCCTTCAATTGTGGAAATGCCACAATAATCAGACGGCAACTGTTGGATTGTAATGTTGTCGTTGGTTACCCATAGTGTTCCATAGAATGTGTCCCTCGCGGAGACAAACCGTAAGAATTTTGGGGAATTGGGAACGAACATTCATCGCTGACATGGCGTTCAAAACCTTACGGTAGTTTCGATTGACCGACTTCACATTTACACTCTTTGGGTCAATACGGTATGGAGAGACAACGTATGCGAAATCCGAAAGACCAGTGAAATACTGGATGAGCCTGCGGAAATGTGAACTTGCGCCATAAATGTATGTAACAGCCTTACGCAGTTGCTTCTCATATGTGTACGGGTTTGTAAGGTACTCCGTAATATTGTCCTTGGAATACAACGAGAACGTCGGAGCACTGGTGTTGTTGTTCATATCGCTCGTGATAAGACGATTCAAAACTGCAAATCGCTGAGAAATACCAATCATCCCGTCAACATTAGTTTTCTTGGTTTGTTTGCCCACTCAGATATCACCTACCTTTCTTATTTGAGTTTCGGAGGCTTAAACATGAATATATCATTCGCATTAAAGTCTGCCGTTTTTGTGCGCCCATATTTGCTTTCAAGCTGCAGGGCAACATAGTAGTTATAGCTCAAGCTGGAATAACGGTCTTTGCGCATCCCAGACTTTTCATAGACTCGAACACGACCGCCGGACTCCTCGTGTTGTAGTTTGACAAGTTCATCAATCAACAAGGTCGTGTGTACATATGGCTTCTGAAGCGTTACCTTTTCCAACGGTGAAAGGGAGTTGTATCCCTTAATGTCAGACAGAAGCGCTTCACCGTCATACTCAGTGATGAGTAACCGGATTTTGCTACTACGGAAACCCTCACGCAAAAGCACCGCGCATTCAGAGTTCAATATTGAGAACCCTTGATTGCCCAAATGACCTTGTCGGCACCTTTAGTTGTGCATCTGTCAGCCATTTCCTGATTGTTGCAACAGGATAATGCGGGTAAACTTCTCCAGTGTCTGGGTCAACCATGTCTCGGACGAGAGCGTCGTAAACACCAAGACCAAGACCTGTACAGTCAAGCACAATGTAGTCGCAAGAATACTCATCGTACAATTTGCGTATCACCAAAGCTTGGTCTTCGGTGTGCATACCTTCAAAGGTGTCGCCGTACACAATGTTACTCATAAAGCGTCCAGTTTTGGTCGGTAGCATTTGGTTGATGAACACGGCGGAGGCGTCGTTATTATGCTTTTTACTGCTCATCAGAGCAATATCCGCAGACAAAATACGGCGTTCCCCGTTTTGTTTTGGTGGAATTTTTACCTTCTGGCTATTGCCAAGAAGTGCGGACAGCTTATCCGGTAGCATCGGGTAACTGATACGGCGGTTCTTTGATATGGAGTCAAAATCAAAGAATGAGCCGTCCTCTGCACCAAACCACATGGCTTCCATTTCCATGCTCCATTTGATTTCATTAAAGTCGCTTTCGAGCATATCGCTTTCAACGTTTTCGGGGAAAAGAAGCCCTCTTGGATGGAGAGTTGATATGGGAAGCCGCACACAAAATCTGTCTTAGAATCATCAAGCATCAAAGCTTAAATGTGTCCAGCATTTTGTTGTATGACCAATGGTCTTTGAAGTAAGCAGAGGATAAGAAACAGGATTTGTTCGGCTCTTTAGCGTACTCAGCTTTACGCTCAGCCGGGGTCAAATCTCTGTATGGAGGCATACGACGACTTGTCAGGAACTTTTTCAAGACGGTGTCAATGGTATCTTTCTTAACCATTCTGAACTCGTCCACAATCAAGATGTTCGCACGGTTGCTTCGAGCGTTATCTGAAGCCGTAACGACCTTGATATAACTGGAGTTCTTGAACATTATTTTTGCGTCCTGCCCAGAAAACTTTGTGTCGCCCATATCTATCTCATTTCTAAGATTTGGGGATACAGGCATCAGTTCTGTTTGAATCTTTTCCAGCACGTTAATACTCTGACCGCGTGTGCAAGATGTAATGACGACTTTTGTGCCGGGGTATAAGATGCAGCGAATGACTACGAAAATGGCGATAAGGAATGATTTACCCATTCCTCGGGCAGCAATCCACAGGAACGTTCGGCTCCTGTCCATCATTACAAGAAGAGCAGTTTGGAACCATTTCAAAAAATCAAGTTGCAAATACTCTTCGACAAAGATGTCAATGTTCTCGCGGTAATAGCTGCCCCAAATCGCCATGCCCTCGATAACACGAGAGCGTCTGCTTTGATTTTGTGATGCCATTACATATCACCGCTGGATTGAGGACTGCCAAAGATATCATTCAACAAGGAGTCGTCATCCTCTTCGTCGTACTCTGGATGTTTAACACGAAGCTCGTCCATTGCGTCTTCGTACATCTTGCAATAGCTGTTGCGCAAGCCGACCATTTTGCAAGCGTGACCAAGATACCACGTTGTGATATTCTTAATCGTTCCACGGATATCGCGCTTTTCCTTTGGCGTTTCAGGAAGAGGTCTGCTGTACTCCCATTTCTGGATACCAACACCGAGCGGCATCTTGTCGAGTTCAGCGTCTACATCGTTCTTTTTCTGCGCCGGTTTCAAGTTCATACTGCCAAGCAGAGAATTAAGCGCGTTAACGTTTTTATCAATTGGTTTGCCCTGTGCACTGTCGCGTGCAATAATGGATTCGAGCAAGCAAATCTGTCGGTACAACGCACGCTCACTCCGGGTCAACAACCTGCCTGTCGCCAGTCCAATCCTTATAGCGGCGCTCCAGCTCAAGGTAAAAATCTGGAGTATAACCGGCACCCCAGAAATCAACAAGGGCTTGGTCAACGTCTGCCTCGGCGGTATCTTCCGGCTGTGCAATATATGAAGCAGTGGGGAGTCTCTTCTGGTTCAAGCAACGCCTCTTCATCGAGCGTATCGTCAAAGGTTTTGTCGATATAACGAATGATGTTGGTCTTTCCGATATAATTGCGAACCCGAGTGAACGCCAGCCGTGCGTTCAACCATTGTGTAGATGTCTTCGTTCCAATAAAGGTCGAGCTTCATGCACATACGCTTCATAGCCGCCTTGTCATCGCCGAGAGCATTGCACGATACTGTTCGTACATATCCTCAACGCAGTCATTGCACATTGGCAAAAAAGCCAGAGCCGCGATACATGGGGCTATGACTCACTGGGAAGTAGCCCTTTTTCCGGCTGTATGATGTGCCGCATCTGCAACAGTAAAACTTTTTGGGAAGTCTGAATGGTCATCGAATCATCAACGGTCTTCTCAAGCCTCTTACGTCTTGGAGCCTCAGCCATTTACCTCAGCCCCCTTTTGGTGCTATCTTCCCACAGCTTGACAACCAAGCGCATTTTGTTGCCGGGATAGAATCGGGGAATCCAATGCGCAGGTACATCGACTTTCTCGCCAGTCTGCGGGTTCGGACAACTGCGAGCCTTGCGCTCTAAGATGTCAAAGCAACCGAAGTTATGGATGGAAACGGTGTCTCCGTTTCCGAGATTGTAAAGAATAATGTCAGTGAAATCATCAACGATACTTGTCGCAGCTTTCTTCGTATAACCGTGCTTGTCCACAAGCTGTTGAATCAAATCGACCCTTTTAATATCCATCCTTTATACCGTCCTTTCTGTTACAGGTCTGCCAGAGACTTTTTGAGCATCAGAACGAATTTCTCCATTTTCATCAAAATACTGAGAAATTTGTTCCTCGGCACTCAGGTCTTTATAGACACGAACCATGTCGGCAGACTCCCATCCGACGATATCTTGGATAACATTATCGGGCAGTCCGAGTTTGGCAAGATGCGTTGTGAAGTAATGTCTCAAACTATGCCAGTAGAAATCCTCACCAGTCATGCGGCTGAATGTGTTAGCCCAGCTATTGAGTGTGGTATCACTCATCTGCTCACTTGTAGTACCGGCGGGGAAAAGCCACTCACACTCGATGCCGAGCTTTTGGCGCTCCGCCATCCACGCATCGAAATATGGTTTGAACTTTTTCGCAAGAGTATAGCAGTAGATGTACTTGCCAAGACCGAACCCTTTCGTTTGAATAGGTTCGCTGGTCTTATACAGCGCACCACCACAGACGAGGTTTTCATCTTTGAAGTCATCCACTTTGAATCGACACAGCTCTGCTTTACGGCGACCACTGCACATTGCAAGAGCAACGGCGCACGCTTTTTGTTTTGACCGGATGCCAGCAAATCATCAAGGAGTTTGTCCAAAGCCTCGTCGCTCCAGACTGTTTTTCTTCCTTACCTGCTGCATAGCTGGATTCTCAATTTTTCGAACTGTCGAACGGAAGTCCTTAAACTCATCTTCGTCATCGAGAATGTTCTCAACATAGTTCGACAAAGAAGAAATCGCAGACTTCAAGCGGCGAACACGAGCTGGTAAGTTCCCATTCTCGTTAATAAGCCAATGCTGATACGCAGCATAATCGCGCTTAGAAATTTTGGGGAAGAACTTGTTCCCGTTGTTCTGCAAATTCCATACCCAGAAAATATCAATGTCATTGGAGTATCCAGCGATAGTCTTGGGGCTACGCTGAACAGATTGCAGATATGCAATGAAGTCTTGCTTCAAACGAACATTGTCTGGGTTAACCTGACTCAAAAGCTCAGGGCTTGTGATTTCGTTCTGCTTCGTTTTTCGGGGCATACAAGCCACCTCGCTTTCTGTAGAATTAAAATTGGTTGCGGGCATCGGAGTTGAACCGATTCCTCAAGGTTTATGAGACCTGCGACTTAACCGTTTGTCCTGTCCGCAATATGGTGGGAGAGGTTGGATTTGAACCAACGCAGCCCGAAGGCGGCAGATTTACAGTCTGCTGTAATTGACCGCTCTACCACTCTCCCAAGTAGTGGTGATGCGTAAGGAGTCGAACCCTTAAATTCCGCCGTGAAAGGGCGGTGACTCTACCAATTCGTCCAACGCACCTCATGGGTGGTGATGCCAGTGAGGTTTGAACTCACAACCTCCTGCTTGAGAGGCAGGTGACTTAGCCGATTCGTCGATGGCACCAAGTGGTGGGACAGGAAGGTGTCGAACCTTCATCCTCCGGTTTTTCAGACCGGTGCTCCGACCGCGTAAGCTACTGTCCCAGATGGCTCCTCCTGCAGGACTTGAACCTGCGACCAACGGATTAACAGTCCGCTGCTCTACCAACTGAGCTAAAGAGGAATATATAAAGAGGGTTGCCCCGGTGAGGGCAACCCTTGTGCATTGTTAAAGGGGTACTCCGTAAGAACAGCGAATGCCGTCTGCGTCGCAGACACAAACCAATTGTACTGCCTTACCGTAAATTCGCTTTTGGACGCAATAATCGTCCATACCAAGGAAGCTGCCAGCCATGACGGTCTTGACACCTTGGACTTCATCAATCTTGTTGTGATGCAAGTGACCGGAGAGCACGGCATATAACGGGACTCGTGCCATTGTCTGCAATGTTTGAACTTTGCCTGCAGAACCGTCAAAGTCCCCGTGAACACCACAATACATTTTCCCGCGAATGTTAATCAGATACATAGTGTTATCAATCTTGACAGCATCACTTGTTGTCCCGATAATCACATTCTCGAAATTCTGGAGACGGGCGCCAAGATACCACTCAACAATATCGTCCAACCGTTCACTGAGCAGCGCATCATCCTTATTTGGCGTAATACGGCTATGATTACCCGCAACGCTCACAAATGTGACTGTGGAGAAATGCTTACTGAGTTCGGCAACAAATTCGGCAATCAACTCGGATACGCCTTTGATTTGTTCAATCACATTCTCTTTGTTCGTAATAGCGATGGACTGGTGGATATTTCCACTAATAGCATCGCCGTTCGACCAGACAATGCAGTTCTCGCTTCCATGCGTTTCGGCAATAGCAATGATTCTGTCTAAGTAATGGCACATCATCTCGCGGCAGATATCAGAGTTATATGTATTCCAATGGTTATCGACGTTGGCTCCATAGTGGATATCATTCAAGCTAACCAGAAGGTCGTTATCAGACGGCTGGATATGGCATGGCTCGTATTCGAGTTGTGGCAAATTGCCGCTCTTTACTGCGTCCACAAGAATCTCATTCAACTCTTCTTGCCGGGAACGCTCACGAATCAGCTTGTTAAAAGCATTGCGTTGGTCAAAGAACTTTTTTGACGTTCTTTGAGCAGCTCAATGCGTTTGCTATCCAATGCAGACAATGCGTCCGTGTCCTGAATAGTAGCTTCGCCATCCCGCTCGATGGCTTCGATGATGGCTTTCATGCCATACATTCTTTTGCGGACTTCGCTTGAGTTAAAACAGTTACCATCACCAAACAGACGCTCACTCAGTTCTGCGTAGTCATCGTCAATGGTGCGGTCAACCAGCTTACCAATTACGATGTCACGCATCTCTTTATAGCTTGCTGTGCTGGCTATGGTTTACACTCCCTTTCGTTTGTCGTGAACACGCTCCAGTCCACGCAAACTGCGGAGCAGCTTCATAGGAGCGCCATCCTCAACCATGTAGTAGTGGTGCCGTTTGGAATCTTGCTTCATCGTGCGAACGATATGAACACGAGGAAACTTCTCACGAATGGCTTCTTTTTCTGAGGCGGTAATTGCAATCACTTAAAAATCATCCTTTTCTTCAAAATAGTTTTATGCTTTGTCTTTTATCATTCATACATACACCCCATCAAACACGCCTCAAAGCATTGTGCCACAACGGTTTGATGGGGGTATTTATTTCTAACAATTCGAGTTTTATAATCAACTCTTTAAGGCGTTTCTGCACCGCATTACTGCATTAACAGTCTTACGGGTCTTAACCTCGACAGCGCAACTGGGGCAATACTTCTGCGGGCGACCCTTTGCAGGTGACTGTGCTTTTACAGTCAGTCCACAATTCTCGCACTCGAAATATGCGCCACCGTAATAATACTTGAGGTATTGGTAACCAAGGTTCCTGAAGTCTTGATATGTATCGCCGTCTCACCGGCTTGAATGAACTGCACTTGGACATTCAGGTTGTCGATTTTTTAGAAAAGCGAATGAACCCGGCATCACGCAGTTCGGCAAACATCAAACTCTGGCGCTTAATGGAGGTATTGATGTTCGCCATCTGCATAATCTCTTTGTCCGAAGTATTCACCCAACCATTGTTCCGGTCGGAAGCGGCGTCCCAATATTTCGCAACGCAGAGAAGCGTGAACGCCAACCGCCGGATTTGCTTACCTTCAAGCGTCTCAATCTTGGCGAGCTCTTCTCTGGTGATGTCCACACCGTCCAGACGGATGAGTGGAAACTTGCTTACGTTCTTTGCAACTTTATCAAGCATATCCGACCAATGAACAAGTGAAGCAGAAGGGTCACACTGTAGCATGAAGGAGTCGAGCAGACTCCGAATCTCCCTTTTGCTGTAGTGATTCTCGTAATAATACTTGGACACACGACTCAGTGTCTCAATCGGCTTCTTACCAAGGTCATGGTTGGCAATCATTTTTTCTGCCCAGTCATATTCGTTAAGAACAATGCTCATAGCGTCCCTCCAATCATTTTTTGTTGTAATGAAAATCTGTCACCGCAGAAGAAGATATCCCCAGCGGGGTCAACCGTCGGGTAAGAGATAACCCCGTTATGCTTATCCAAAAGGTTCTGGATGATTTCGCCACCGCACATTTCCCACGCGAAGCGCTTGGTCGAGCTCTTCTTATAGCAAATATCCAGAACAATGTCGCATAGCACAAAGCGGTTGGAGCAAACGCGGGCACATTCTTGTTCGAACTCGGAGCGCATCTCAATCATGCGGGAGAACGTATCATACTCATCGACCCTCTCGTAGTAGGCAAAGACGGCATAACTGCGCAAGCGCTTGTTATAGTTCTCGTAGAGTTTCAAGATGGCGTTGTACTGCGTTCTGCTATACTCAATGCCACTCTTCATCACGGTGTAGTCAAAGTCAACATCGGCATTGTGGCGACCAAGATAGCCATCGAACTCCTTCTCGAAGCGCTTGCAGATTCTGTTCATCACGCAGTCGTGGTTGCCCACTGGCATCCGGCTCTCATAGTAGCGAAGGAAATCTTTCTGCCGTTCGCTCAATTCGGAGCGCGGCATCTCCAGCATTTCATCAATCGTCATCTGGAACTCGCGCATGGCATTCTTGTTTGTGTTTTTTATGTATGTGTTATACTGCTTCATCAAAGCAGGGTAGATAATACGCATGAAGTATGGCTTCTTGTCTGCGACGAGACGCTGATAGAATCTGCGCCGTTCCGGGTCTTCGATTGTATTGGCGCTATGTCGGTCGTGCCACTCACGAGGCATCGGCTTGGCAATAATGCCTTTCGCTTTGTCGATGGCATTCTGCTGAAAAAAGCTGTCCGCACTTTATGCGATAGTCAAGTTCCTCGTACTCCTTGGAACCCTTCTGGAACTGCGCCTGCACATCGAACATTGAGGTAATCCAGTTTGTGGTCTTTCCGATATCATCGCCGAAGCTATCGATGTTGGCTTGTATGGCGTCTGCTTCGGTGACAATTTTTCTTCTTTGCTTTTCGTTGGACGCACATAAGAGCGGGGAGCACTTTCAGATTATCAACAAGCACCTTGTTATCGGTAAGCATTACAAGGTCGCCATCTTTGTCCATGCCATTGAGCGCATGGGCGGCAGTGTCCCACGAGTTGAAAATCGTGCAGGTCGTCATGTATTGATACCAGTGAGATGCCTCGTCGCTGCGGTGTGGGAATACAAGACGGATGTTGTTATGGCAGGTCATTGGTGCACGGTAACAGGCAAGCCGTTCGGCGTGCTGGTCGCACCAATATTTGTTGTAGATTTCACCAGATTTCAGAAGTCCGGTAACCTCCAGCCCGAAGATGTGTTGACACAGTGAGAATGGGTCGCCGGAGACAATGGAGTAGTTCCCATGTACTTTGAGCACGCCGACCTTGGCTTCGTTGATGCGATTACGAATCATCTGATAGATACTGCTCTGGACGTAAGGGTCGTTCAAAATCTGCGGTTCAATCATAATCGCCTTGACGTAGTCGTCATCAACGCGGTCAATATTATCCTCATTCAAGCCAGCACCCTTTAAGAACAGCAGTGTCTTTGCCCAATCCGCATAAAGAACGTCTCGAATCTCATCCATCGTCGGTTTGATAAGCTGCTCAATGTCATCGTCGCTCAGCTCGTAGCTCTGAATGAATTGATAGTTCAATGTCCGCTCAGACTCAAGTTCCTTTGGGCAAGTCTTGGCGATGCCAAAGGTGTAGCCGTTTGCCAAGCAGTTGTTTACATAATCGTCACAGCTATCGTAGGAGTCCCACAGTTTCAGCATGGACGTGGTAAGAATCAGCTCAACATTACGAATGTCCACATCGTTACCCCAAGCGTCTTTAACAATATAGTTCTCAGCGACATTTTCTGCGAAATCCAAGAAGTCGAACGTGAAGACCATACCCTTTTCCCAAGAGAAACGTGTGTTCACGCCGCTGACGAGGTAGTCTAAGCCAAGCTCTTCACCCCATCGGGCAGCAAGTGATGGGAGCATCAAGCCATATCCATCGGATTCGTTGAAGTTGCACCATGACCTGCTTACGTTCTTCCATGATTGGCTCCCCGTCCTGCTCATCATTCAGGTAGATGATATCCGACAAGAACTCGGTCTCACAGTCGCTAACAACAAGAATGCCATGCGGAACTGACACAGGGATTGATGCGCTGCAGGTAAGTGCCTTATACGCCTCCAGTTTGGCAGGTACCATTTCTTTTTCCATGTTGCGACCATTGTCAATGCGGCGGCGAATCTCATCGGCATGGCGTTCGCTGATGAACACGATGGTCTCGTTCTTGACGCCGCCATTTGTTCCAAGCAACCGCTGATACCGAAGACCGTTAATGCTAAATCCACGGCAAGCTCGATGGTAGTCCTTCTCTTTATCGATGATGACGCAGAGATAGTCCGGCTTAAACTGGATATCGTCCAGTTGCGCGTATAGCTTCTTGATTTGACGACGATTTGGAACGCTATTCGGCTCTTTACGAAGCCGCTTGATTTCTCCTTTGATTTTCCGCGCCTGCGTGCGTTTCAGCATCAGTGATGCCGTTTAGTTCGTCCAACCAGCGGAGCACCTGACTGTCGGCGAGGGAGATTACCTCGTCATTCTTTCTTGCCTCTGCAATGGGGACGCGTGAGCTTCCACTTCGCCTTTCGCAGGCGGCTGCTATGAAGCTTGAAAATGTATTTCTGACATACTAACTGTTTAGCCAGTATGGGTCACCTCACTTCGTATTTTAGTTAATTATGTTGATATGGCATAAGTTACTCGTTCTCTTCTACATAACGGAACCATTCCTCGCGGAATGCAAACCGCTCACTCTCAATGAACCGTTCGAGGGCTTCATCGTCATTTAGCAGGTCGGCATCTTCGTATGTATATGGAACACGCTCCTCCACGAGATAATCCTCTGGCAGCGGTCGGTGGTATCGTTTATTCAATCGGGTATCCTCCTTGGTTTGTAGTGTTAATCCAGTCAATGAGCAGCTCTCTCATGCGTCTGCTCGGTATGTATAGATTGATGGGGCTTATCATCTCGAATGGCGCTACGCCATACCCATTGAAGCATTTCGGACAAAGCGAAGTGCTCCGGGTTAATTGTTACACCCTGCTTGGCAAAGAAACTCATAATATTGGGGTCTGCAAATCGGTTTACCAAGTATGCGATATCGGTTCGGTCTTTATATTGGTTAGTCGCTCTGGCGCTTGTCTGTAAAGTTATTTCGGAAACGTCCAGTGCGAGAGTCAACGAGTTTGTTGACATCACTTTTGAAACAAGCCCACAGGCGCGTCTCCCTCCCGCCGTTTGGAATACTCTGAAAGAATTTCTTCAGACCGTTTCTTAGTTTGCGAATATCCGGGTCATCATAGCGCCTTCGGTCATACCACCCTTTTGACAAGGCATATTTGTCATTGCCAACTGAGTTAAGCTTGGCGTCATCAATGATGTGAATCAACTCTCGGTAATCCAGAGGCGGCGGCGCGTCTGGGTGGTCGGAGAAGCGGTATCCGTTCTCATCTGTCTCGACACCGACGACGGTATAGTTAAAACCAAAAAAAGTCAAGATATGCTTTCTGGTACTGTCCATCGAACAGGTACGTCAGCATGAACACTTCCTCGAAGGAACGAAGTAAATCTGGGTTGAGGATGTTCAGTAAAGAGTTGTTTAAGCGAAACAAAGACCCCGTATCGGACATTTCTTTGTAGTCGTAAAAGCGACCGGTGTATGCATCGTCTGTCCACTCAATACGTCCATCCTCATGCTCTACGGCGAGCTGGGACAGGATTAGCTCGAAGTCCTTCTGAGAGATATTGAGGCGTTCGATTACTTGAATGCTTTCGTCCACAATCAACGAATAATGCTGTTGGCGGACGAGCTCCATAGCTTCTGCGTCCATCAAATAAAACAGCGAGTGGGTAGCAGCTACGTTATGCCCCATTCGCATATGGAGCTTCAATTCAGCAGATTTGCTCATGTGGTCACTGTCTGGCTGGTCGAAATCGCAACGTTCGCAGACGCGCCCCTACCTCGTCCAGATATGGGGTGATGTAGAGAAACCCCTTGGAGTCTTTATAGCGGTTCATATAACGAATGGCAGCGGAGGATTTACCACGTCCCATTCGGGCATCGACAACAGTGATGGTGTTCATCGGTGGTAAGCACCACCTTTATGGATAGTCTTTCGTATAGAAATCACGACCTTTCTTTGGAATTAGTGGGGTACGAAAATTTTAGGACACACAAAGGGCGCTCGGCTGGCTATACCGTCGCTATCAATGCAGCGCCTGTAACTTATTTTGAACGGCTCTTCAAATAGCTTGAAGGTATCCCCCAATTCTCTTTTATAAGGCTGGAGGTGTGAAACCGTTGTGAGACAAGGCTTTGAGAAAACGTTTAGGACACACGCTGTGTCTTTTTTTTGTTTTGGCGGTATGAAGTTGTCAAGGTGCAATGGGTGATGGATTATGCCATCAGGGACTCGCTTTCTCCAATGTCGCTATCGACCAGATAGTTGTGGTTGATGCTACCGAGATTGAGGCTCCGGTATGCTTCATCAATTTCTTCGCTGGTGATACCGATGTAGTCCAGAGTCTGAGCAGCGGTCGAGTGACCGAACATCTTCTGGAGGAGCAGGAGTTTGCGAGGGTCATTACCACTCATCACCATCTGATGATAAGCAAAGGTCTTACGCAATGAGTGAGTTGCCATACGGTTACCAAGTCCAAGGTCACGAGCAATGCCTTTGAGCATTGAGTCAACGGCTTGTTTGCTGATGGGCTTATTCTCGTTTACTCCATTATTGGACTGGCTGCGGAACATATAGTCACTGAGGCGAACGTTTGGAGTGTTCTCAAGGTACATGGTGACAGCTTCGACAACTGCGGTGTTAATGGTGATGTAGCGGTTGCGCTGATGCTTGCGTGTGTTCCGGGTCTTCTTTTCCAGAATAGGGAACCGGTCACGAAAGGTGCAATCATCATTGATGATGTGGGTGAAGCGCAGAGAGCGAAGGTCGCTGATACGAAGTCCAAAGTTAATGCCAACGATGAACAGCATATTGTCTCTGAAACGCTTTTGTCCAATGAGGAACTGGGAGATGCGGATGATGTCATCCATACTCTTGATGGGCTCAGCAGCGTGCTCGACAGCAAGGTCAGTATGCACCTCCTCGGTGGCGGGAGCGATGAGACCAGCCTTGAGCTTACGGCAGCTCTGCTGGACGGTTGCGATGTCGATGACACCGGAGGCACTATTCGTCTTGTTGAAGTCTAACTGGATAATCTGAGCCATTGAGGGAATCTCCTTTCAGATGCAAGAAGTAATTTATTTAATTTACTTGATATGCTATATTATATCAAAAAAGAAAAGAGAGATACAACAAAATCACATAAACAATAAAGATAATAACGGGAAAAGAAGGAATAAATAGAAGGCTGCGTAGTTAAGCCTTTTTCTTTTTTGGAAAGTTGAATCCTGTGATAAAAGCAACCACGCAAAAGGCTTAACCAATAATATTCTTCTGGATAGAAAAAGCCTTGAAACACAAGGGGTTGAGGGGCTGAGTTAAAAATGGGTCGTGTCAGTTAGATGAACCGACTACATCTGTGTGCGGCAAGGACAGGGGGCAAAATACCATAACCACCCCCCCTACTTGCCATAGCACAGAAAGGGCAAGTAGAAACGGCGGACAGACCGACACGGACAGCGGGAAAAGCAAGGCGGACAGGGTACACCCCTTGCGGTTGTCTGCGTATGCAAAAAAATTGTGTTGACATTGTGCCGCCGTTGTGGTAGTCTATCCATGCCGGACAACCACGGCGGGCAACCCCTACACCACCAACACCACCAACACGCCCGACCGACACGGCAGAAAGGAAACGAAAACATGAACACCAACACCACCAACACGGCGAAAAGCCGCCCCGACTTTGAACAAGTCAAGCGCAACTATGAAACCGCCCTTGCAAGCGGCAAGGACAGCACGCAGGAATTGACCGACCTTGCAACCGCCGTTGCATACTCTGTTTTGAACAAGTGTATTGACCCGCAACGCAAGACCGCCGCCGACCGTGAAACCGTATCCGACAACGGACACAGCCCCGCGTTAGTCCAACTGAAAAGGGGCATAGCCGCCGACCTTGCAACGCTGGACAACTTGCGCACGGCAACGAACAAGGCAACCCGCACGGCGTACAACGCCGACGGTGACTTGACAACCGAAACCGTGGACAAGGACGCAGAAAAAGCCGTTGCCGCCCTTGTGGGGGAAACCCTTTCCGACGGTATAGACCTTGTGAACGCCGCCGCCCTTGCCATTCTCGAACAAGCCGCCGAACACGCCGACCCCGCCGCCCCTTGGCTTGACACGCCGTACACAACCCGCCGACTTTCCGCCGTGTCTATATCCGCACAGAGGACAGCCGCGCATATCGTGACGAAACCACAACCCCCCATTCAAGAAGTTTACCGCGCTGTGCGTCAAGCTGTGCAGGACAGCCGCGCAACGCAGACCGACCCCCCGCAACGGCTATACTTTACATAGAGGACAGCGAAAACGGGCTTGAAAACCATTTACTACCGCTTGCACAAGTACGCCGACCTTGGCGGGTACAACTGTGACGGCAACTACACCGCCGACCGGCAGACCGTAGAGGACTACGAAACGACCATTGCACGACTTGACTTGACCGACCGTCAATCGCAAGTATTGAGACTGCGTATGCAAGGCAAGGGGTACAAGGCTATTGCAACCTATCTTGGCGTGACGCAAAGGGCGATTGCAAAGACCGTTGAACAAGTCCAAAAAAAGGCGCTTGCCCTTGGCTTGACCCCGAACAACTGAACACGCAGACCGCACAAGGCGGGGGCACAACGCCCCCGCCCTTTCTTTTTGGACAGACCGCACACGCAACCGCAAGGACGGCACACGGCAAGCGCAAGGGGGTGGCAAGACCCCGCCGCCCCGCCGCCACAGGGTACACCCCTTGCGGTTAAGGGTGCAGGGCAAGACCCCGCCGCCCCGCCACAGCCGCCACAGGGTACACCCCTTTGCCGCCACAGGTACACCCCTCGGTTAAGGGTGCAGGGCAAGACCCCGCCGCCCCGCCGCCACAGGGTACCCCGCCGCCCCCGCCCGCCGCCACAGGGTACACCCCCTTTTTGGTTAAGGGTGCAGGGCAAGACCCCGCCGCCCCGCCGCCACAGGGTACACCCCCTTTGCGGTTAGGGTGCAGGGCAAGACCCCGCCGCCCCGCCGCCACAGGCCCCGCCCCTGCCGCCCCGCCGCCACAGGGTACACCCCTTGCGGTTAAGGGTGCAGGGCAAGACCCCGCCGCCCCGCCGCCACAGGGTACACCCCCTTGCGGTTAAGGGGTGCAGGGCAAGACCCCGCCGCCCCGCCGCCACAGGGTACACCCCCTTGCGGTTAAGGGTGCAGGGCAAGACCCCGCACGGCAAGCCACGAAATACAAGCGGAGATGTCCGCCACTTTCGGGTATGGCAAGCCAACACACCATTGAGTGAGTGTCAATGTGAGTACCTTTGCTATCAAAGGCGTCGCCGGTGCATGAGAGTTAGGCTCATGGTACGAGATAGTGAAAATCCCCGGAGGTTTGTGCCTATGAACCTAAGTGCGGCTTGCATAACTGATGGCTATACGAAAAAGGACCTCTGATGGTTAGTAGTATCGTCCGAGTTTTCCCACCCAAGGGTGTTGCGCTCCGAGGAGCCGAAAATGAGGGCATATAGATATGAAAAGTCGGATTTGGTTGAGTATTGTGAATAAGCAGAACTTCACTCAATCGATGCGAGTATTAGAAATGATATGAGCGGCGTTCGATACTGCAATAGTTACATGGGCGGGTTATGCCCCATGAGCCGAGTGCAGAGCCGCCGCCGCGTCCTTGAGTTTATCATTGATAGAGCCGCTGACTGAGAAATCTTTCAGCGGCTTTCTTGAGTGATAAACTTTGTTATCACCAAAAATCTGTGAAAGGGGCATTTCAAAATGACCAGAGAAGAAAAACACCGCTAAATTGGCACAGTTGCGCTCTGAAACCGAAGCCCTTGTCAAGGATTACAACGATGCAATCCAGAATGGCAAGTATGAGGACGCGACCAAGGCGGACAACGCCATGACCGAGAAAATCAATGAGTACACCGCGACCGTCCGGGATATGTGCTTCGAGGATTGCAAGAACACTGATAATCCCATGCTTACCGCCGTCACGACCCTGTCCTTTGTGACTATCGGGGTTAAGGACGAGCAGAAGGGTGATGACAAGGTGCCGGTTCGCGCTATCGTGGACAAGGAACGGCAGATTGACCTGCTCAAGCTCCACAAGTATTGTGGTTCTATCGGCGCCAATGAGAATTGGTCGAGTATCGCGCAGAAGATGAACTTCCTGTTGACCGCGCAGAAAGCGGTTGACCTTGGTATCGACCCAAAGGCTGTCAATGACAGCTATGCTATGAGCGAAATCGCCCGCGAGTTTGATATGGGCAAGAATCCGACCAGTAAGACGAACCTGCTCAAGACTTTGCAGACGGTTATCACCGCTATGCTCGGCGAGCAGTACAAGGCAACGAGCCATGATGTCAACTTTCTGATGTCGGTTTATTCCAAGAAGAACCGCAAGGCGCTGACCGTGACCTGCGCAAATCACCGGTATTTCCGCAATTATCTGGCTGAGGTTTGCCACCGCATTGTCACCGGCAAGACCTATGAGCTGGATTTCAAGACCAAGAAAGACAACTAAATATCTCAGTGAGGGTATTTGAACCACCGCGAGTCCATGCCATATGGCAGTTGTTTTCTAATGGGCTTCCGCCGGTGGTTTTCTTATACCCTGAGCCGCACTGATGAGCCGTAATGACGGCGAAACGGTGGCATTTAAGCCGCCGTCTGCGGATATCCGACAATTCGCTAAAGGAGTTTTTCATATGTCCTATGATGTTTTCAAAGAACGAGTGAGAGGGCTTGTAAATCGCTCCGGTTCCAAAGTGAGTTTTCACCATGAGGACGGAAAGCACATTGCCCGCTGCTCTGATGGCGTTACCATCATTGGTAATGTGCTTTGTCCGAGGGTTCTTGTTAAATGGGGCAGCGGTCATACCGCTTATGCCACTATCTGAGTTTTTATTCGACCGATGCTGGTACGCCGTAGGCAAAAGGGAAATTGGCGGCGTTAAATGAGGTGGGGAGCCAACGCGGTCGCCGTAATGCGGCTTATCGAGTTTTTGATAAACGGTCACAAGCCCGTGTAAACGCAGAGTGAGGAAAATCAAAAGCAGGAGGTTTCTGTATGGCTACATATACTGGGGTCGCGTATCCCCGTCAAAGGTCGAGAACAAGAAACCAGCGCCGCCGGAAACTTTTTTTGCCAGACAGAAGCTGATGGGCGCGGTGCTTCTTCTCATCACCATCGGAGTTTTCTGGATGGCATCCACAGGCACAACGTTTGAGGACAAAGACTGTACAGCAGCTTTGATTACTCTCCCGTTCGGTCTGTATCTGCTTTTCACGAGGCATATTGTAATCCAGTAATGCCTCGAAGGTTTAGCTCCTTTCACTACAACACCGTCGAAAACTTGCAATCATACAAAGAGTTTTTACTCAATGAAAAGTCTGAGGTTTTCTTGAACGGGTTGAGTGTCAGCGTGGCTGAACGATTTTTGTTAGGAGGTCTGATAAATGTCAAACGCAGGAATCAAGTTATCTCCAAAGCACGGTCTTAATCCAACAATTCCGGTTTGCTTCTGGTGCGGCGAAGAACGCAATGAGGTTGCACTTCTCGGTCACATTGGTGACGGTCGGAAGCACGAGGATTTTGAAGCGCCGATGCATATGGTTATCGACTACGAGCCGTGCGAAAAATGCCGTGCAAACATGGCGTTGGGTGTAACACTGATGGAAGCTACCAACAAAGCCGAACAGTGTAACCAAGGTCGAAATGCAGAAGGGTGTTTATCCCACTGGTCGTTACGTTGTAATTAAGCGTGATGCGGCAAGAAAAATGTTCGACAATATCGGCAGCAACGACAAGGCATTTGTCGATACCGAGCTCTTCAATCAGTTGGTCGGGCATGGTTAAACAGCTCGGTTTCCCGGGGTTCCTTGAACTCCGGTGGTATGGGTATGGCGGAATCTACCTGATTGTTGGTCGGGTTTGGTTCACGCTAAAGCGAGGTTCGATGTCGTAAGGCTGGCACGGTACGATTCCGTGGGGTGGGTTTAATGGGATGTGAACCCTGTGCGCACAACTCACCTAACGCTTAGACCCTGTATTGGTGAAGGTAAGTGAGGAGGCATCCAAAATCTGAAAGCCATTACGGGGCGTGCGGGACTACGAAAGTGTTCAAGTGGAGGAAATGCTGCCACCGCGTGGAGTTGAAAACAAACATGAAAGTGCATCCTTGAAAGGTTGGAGTTGAAAATAGTTTTCGGAGTCGCGCCCGAACCTATTGAGGTAAAACCTTCTCCCATAAAAATTGCGGGAGGTGTAAGACATGAGTTATGGGAATTACGAGTTCAGATATGTCCGTTGGGGCATATTGAAGTTTTTCTCTATGGTGTCTTTCAGTTTTCCGCTGACACCATAAGCGAAGCGCAAGAGGAATTACAGGACTTCGCAAGTTGACGAGGAATGGAGGGTTCCTTAGATGAGTAGCAAAATGAATCAGATACCGTTCCTCAGTTCTTACGAGGATGTACGGGCAGAAATGAACAGAGATTTGCAGGACAGATTGAACAGCCGTACTGCGCAGACTTCTCTCGGACGCCCGCTTTATTATCGCATCAATGTTCAGATGATTACGACGCAGGAATGTCCGTTTCATTGCCCGTTTTGCTTGGAGCGGCAGAACCCGATGTCTGGGGACAATGACTTTGAAGCACAAATCGAAGCGCTAAAGCGGGTTTTATCCGAACACCCCGATGCCAGATTGTCAATCACTGGCGGCGAGCCGGGTTTGTATCCTGAGCATATCGCACACATTGTGCAGACCTATAAAGATAATTGCAACAACGTATTTTGTTCTATCAACCAACCACAGGCTTTAACACAGAGTTGAATGGACTGGCACACATCAATCTTTCTCGCAACGATTATGTTGGACCAGACCCAGTCGATTATCCGGGATGCACTGTGCAGACGGTGATTGAGAACCCCACGCTTGCTTTCATCAAAGAGTATATGAAGATGGAAGCGAATAGCTTTTCGTTCCGCTTCTTGAGCGGTCTCGAAAAGAAAGACTATCCGGTGGGTGTTTGGAACGATTTGCAGAACGACACAGAAATTGATGTTCACACATTCCGCATTGGAGATTTCTTTTTGTCTATGCAACCTTTGATTATGCAGGAAAGCACGCCCGTGTAACGCTGGGCGATATGTGGCAGCAACGCCATAATGACTATGGGGATGGTTACTCCAACATCATCATCCATCCTGATGGTCGTATCACAACAAACTGGAAGTGAGGGTGGTTTCGATAAACAAGGAAGACATGGTTAGCGAACTTGCACAGAGAGCGGGAATGACCAAGGTGAGTGCAGAAGTCGCACTCGAAGCGGTTATCAGTATCATTTCTGATGCGCTCGTATCTGGTGACAAAGTCCAGCTCGTCGGTTTCGGAACCTTTGAGAGTAAGGAACGAGCAGCAAGAGTTGGACGCAATCCGAGGGCAAATATTCCAGTGAATATCCCTGCCAAGCGTGTTCCGGTGTTTAAGCCGGGTTCTACCCTGAAATCTGCTGTTGCAAACAGCAAGTGATTTTCAAATTTCAAAGATTAGGAGAGTAAATCAATGACTACTGAAAAGATGACCGTCCATAAGGCGCTCTGTGAGCTGAAGACGCTCGACGCTCGTATTCAGAAGAGCATCCAGCAGGGGCACGTTCGTTTTTGCAAATAAGCACAGCAACAACAAGGTTGCTGGTGTTAGCATCGGCACTTATAGCGAAGAAATTCGTGCTGCATATCAGTCGGCAAAGACCTCATCGCTCGCCGCGACGCTATCAAGCGTGCGGTTACGCTGTCCAACGCTACTGTCAAGGTAACGATTGGTGGCAAAGAGTACACGGTTGCCGAAGCAATCGAGATGAAGAACCACGGCATCCCGCTGAAGCAGTTGCTTCTCAAGAAGCTGGACAATGACAATCGCCGTGCCCGTCTTGAGGCGGACAAGAACAACGGCGATACGCTGGAGATGCGTGCCGATGAGTATGTTAAGTCCCTCTACGGCAATGTCGATATGAAGGGTGCCAGCGACGAAATCAAAAAGGTTCGTGCTGACTTCATCGCTGCTCAGACGATGGAGATTGTTGACCCCATCAACATTACGACAGAGTTGACTACGCTGGAAAAGGAAATCAATGACTTCGTTGTCGAGATTGATTCCGCGCTGTCTGTGTCCAACGCTCTGACTGAGCTGGAAATCACCTATTAAGCAATCAACTTCGCTGCCGTCCGAAAACCCTGAATCATATGCCTTCTCTGTTTTCGCCAAATACAGATAAGTAAAGTAAAAAGAATTTGGCTCCAGCCTGCTAAGCTGTCTATTTTTTTGTAATGGGTTTTACAAAATCAAATTATGATGAAAAAGAGTCACTGCAACCAAGCGACATAAGATGAACGTCGGCTTGGTTCCGGTGAAATATCACTGTAAAACTCAAAAGTCAAAGCTGAAGGTTAAAGGCTCAACGCTTAAAGTTTTTTTTTCTTTGAACAAAGCTCAAGCCTTAAAGCATAAATACCAACCTTTTATAAAACCCAAGATTGATGGTTCGTCGGGTGTATATGTGACCGCAGGGAGTACCACTTGGCTGGACGGTAGCGAGTTGTTTATATAAAAGCAGTTCAATCTGCAATACCTAATGCTTCAACAGCGCCGACATTCGGCGCACCACATGGGATGTAGTTAGGAGGCTCTACTATGAAAAAAAAAGCACGAGACCAGCCCTAATCCAAGTGTAGCGGAGATTAAGTGCAATAGATTGAATGAGTTTTGGCGCCGCCGATTCTTCGGCGGCGCTTTTTGCCGAGGTAGTTTAACTGGTAAAACATAGCACTGCAGGCTATAATGGCGGTTCAAGACCGGCTCTCGGCGCCAGTGGGAACGATGTTCATTCCTTGAGTATCGGAGCGCAAGGCTTATTGATGCAATCCGAAGCATTGAGGTATTAGTGTGGGGAACATCAAACGGCGGAGTTGACTTGGGTTTTATGCCGTAAAGTATGGGGATATAGCTCAGTTGGGAGAGCATCTGCTTTGCAAGCAGAGGGTCGCCGGTTCGAGTCCGGCTATCTCCACCACCTCATAAAAAAGAAGGAACAACCAATGGAACCGAGTATGGCTTTGGCAAGGAGGGGTAAACATGGAGCGTGGTGACTTCATATCAGGCGAAGCGTGGTGCAAATACAAATTTGAGCGCGAAAGCAAAAAAGAAGAAATTGAGCGACTCCAAAGAAAGGTTGAGCGAGCAAGCAAAAAAATCTCCACAATCGAATAGTGTATGACAACATTGTGCTAACCGTTTTGAGTGTGACGACAATCGCAGTATTAGCTGGTTGGATATAAAAATATGCAGGATTGGTGGAATTGGCAGACACGGCGGATTCAAGTCCCGCTGCCTCCGGCGTAAGAGTTCAAGTCTCTTATCCTGCACCAGACAGTTTTGCCATGCGCGTGTCCTTTCGTTCATTTGTAAGTTCCTTTCTTCGTACCTGCATTAAGATAAACACCTCCATCAAATATTCACCTCCATCTTTTGCGGGCAAAAACTGTTTGTGGAACTCAAGCGTGTCCACCTTTCTGGGCATACCGTAATAGCCGGTCAATATACTTCCGTAGCTCAGTTGGTAGAGCACGGCACTTTTTAATGCTGGGGTCACGAGTTCGAGCCTCGTCGGGAGTACCAAAGTCAAATATATAAGGAGGTTCCCTTATGGGAGTTCATATTCATATCCCCGCTGATGCAGTATGGGGGTTTTTCAAGCAAGCAGAAAACGTTTGAACAAAAGAAATGGTTCTCATTGCTGAGAACACCGACACGGAGTACGCCGTGTATCTTACCGAGGAAAACGACCTCCCAGTTTTGGCTGTTGCAAAGGGCAACGAAAAAAATTGAGTACAAAGAACCTTGCGTGAGCGAGGAGGACTGTACAGCGGTGTCAAAGAAATTCTACACACGCTATCTCTTTCCTGTTGTGATTACAGACAACAAGTATGTTCCGGGAGATAATCCAGATGGCGGCAAAGAAGAAAGCGATGAAACATGGATGGACATAGAGGATGCTATGTATGAGCGAGATGATGAACTCTGTTTGGCTATGGCAGATTTCCTCGCAATCGCGCTGCAGGAGGGTGACAACGACGGAACAAATATCTTAGAAGCGTATGGCTATGAAGCTGTCGATGAAATCCTTGATGGATTTTTTGAAAGAGCTTTCAGAAGATTACGGTTTTCCATATCTATCGACCGATGATTATAACGGAAAAAGGAAAAGCGGCTGTGAAGTCTTTACAGAGTTTCCGTATGATGAATATGAATATCGACGGCGTGGACGAGCCGGAAGATGAAGAAGATGAAACTGAGACGGGCGAATAACCCGTCTCTTTTTATTCGGGGAGTTGACCGAGTGGCTTATGGTGGCGGTCTTGAAAACCGTTGGCGGTGAAAGCCGTCCGTGGGTTCGAATCCTACACTCCCCGCCAACTAAATAATAATGGACGGAGGTAACATATGCCTGAATGTTTGGATAATATGCCGTGGCGTTCGCTGAAGGGGCTTGGGGATATGGCACCCGACTTCCTTAGATTAGGCGATTTCAAAAACGTCAGATTAAAAGACGATACACTGGTTCAGTTCCGCATCATTGGATTCAAACACGATGTTACAAAAAGTGGTCGTATCCTCCCACTGACTTGGGAGATGGTTGACTGCCTTCAAACCGGCATCGTTGGAATAGCAAACGACACAAACAGAGGTTCTTGGGGTGCGACAGAGTTGTTCCATAAGATGAACGACGAAGATGGCGTAATTTACCAGCTCATGCCAGACGAGATCCTTGAGGTGGTCGAACCAGTAATCAAGCTTACTGCAAACACCTATGACGGAGCGAACGAATTGCTCGAAACGGAAGTGCAAGTTTTTGGATTAAGTCCGAAAAAGAAACCTTTGGACGGAACATCTATTCGGCACCGGGCGAAGGTCATTGGTACGAATATTACCGGCAAGAAGATGTCCCTTGGGGCAAGAAGCGTAATGGTTCCGCTGAGTACACTATGCTGCGTTCTCCTTATTATTACAACTACGGCACCGCCTTCTGCCTTGTGTACACGAACGGCAACGCGAGCTATAACGGCGCAGAGGTATTCCTTTGGCGTCGCCCCGGCTTTCAGTTTCTAATCTGTGTATCAAAAGCATCAGCACCACGGAAGTGGTGCAAGATAAAACAACAACCACTGAGGCAGTTGCTTCGGTGGTTTTTATGTCCACAATGGCTCCAACCTCCTCGTGGTGTGGGCGGATAGTCGTAAGACGAACTAATAGGGGGTACATTTGAAATCAAGGAGTACATACATGGCAAAAATCGTTATCGCAGGCGACGCAGTCGTCGTCACTTCCGCAATGAAGCTTGAGGACATCAAGACCATCGAGAAGTATCGTCCCAAGGAGCTCGTCCTGAAGGGCGGCGAGGATGGCAAGGAGCCCATCTTCGGTGTCGGCACCACTCATGGTGCAGGCAATATCAACGCAGTTGGCGCATCCTTCGGTTCCGAGACCCGTGACGATGACAAGCTGGCGTGCATCACCCTGTTCCTCGACGGTGTTACCGGCGATGTGAAGGGATTGGGTCGCTGACCGCCTTGGCGCTGCCATCATCAACCTCAACAAGCTCGAAGAGAAGCTCCCCACTGTTCTCGAAGAGATTGCGGCTGAAAGGCAACCGTGATGAGCAACATCACTGTCGCTCAGTAAGAGACACTGCAACGGGCGGCATAGCCCCCACCACCCCCAAAAACAAAAAACGAATAAAAAGGAGAATACA
>VOFJ01003665.1_pt1 | contig 24046 bp, 48 predicted proteins | sample 5384081 | NCBI WGS metagenome assembly VOFJ01 (sample SAMN12384729, study PRJNA508395) | human gut metagenome | isolation source: healthy gut I | host: Homo sapiens | reverse complement strand
CGCTCAAGGCACAAACAAGTTATGAAAAATGTTGTGCCCCTCCACTCTTTGATTTATAATTCTTTCAAGGAATAGCAATACACTACAGAGCACGGAAGGAGAAGTGGCGAATTTATTTCGACCCCGTATAGTTATATGTGCCGTCATCCTTACAAGCACAAACAAGTGGGACATTGAGCCCGGACTCTTATCATTGGTAATAAACCATGTTTATTCAGTCGCAGGATGACAGTCAATGTTGCTATTCCCTTTTTTATTAAGGTGGTGATACTTAATGATGAAGTTAAAATACTCCATCTGCTGTGGACTTGATGTCCACAAAAATGTTATCGTTGCAACCATCGTAACTACCAATAAGGACGGCATATCCGAATATCTGCAAAAATCTTTTTTCAACCATCAACTCAGATATTCAAAGGTTTCACAACTGGCTTATCGAGAATAATTGCTATCATGTTTGTATGGAATCCACCGGAAAGTATTGGATTCCTATTTTTAATTATCTCGAAAATGACATTGATGTCTGCCTTACACATCCGAAGTATGTCAAAGCCATTAAAGGCAAGAAAACGGACCAAAAAGGATTCTAAATGGATTGCCGACCTCTACAAATTTGATCTTGTCAGATGTTCCTTTATTCCTCCAAAAGATTTTCGTCAGCTTAGGGAACTTTCCAGATACCGTTTCAAGCTGGTCTGCATGAAGTCTTCCGAGAAGAATCGCATCCAGAACTGTATGACCATTTCCAATGTCGGCATTGCCAGTGTTCTTTCTGATCCTTTTGGCAAGACAGCAACTGAAATCATCTCTTATCTATTGGAGCATACTGCCGATTCCATGGATGAAAAAGCTGTCCGCAAACTCATAAAGAAAGGGGCTAAATCCAAGTCTGATGAAATCATCGAAGCCATCAAAGGCTACACTATTGAAACAGATCAGGCTAAAAAACTAGAGCTTGCCCGGGGGCATCTTGGAATATCTCGATGATATGATTACCCAGACCGAAGTGGAACTCTATGTCCGCATCAAGCCTTATTACGAGTTCGTGGAGTTTGTCAGTACCATGCCCGGCATGAGCAGAGTTAAGTTCCACGATTGTTCTTGCAGAAACGGGCGTTGATATGGATATTTTTGATGATGCAAAACATCTGTGTTCCCCGGTGCGGACTTTCTCCTGCCAACAATGAATCCGCTGGTAAGAAAAAAAGTCTGTCCGCATTGCCAAAGCAGGCGATTACCTGAAACCAATGATGGTTCAATGTGCCCTTGCTGCAATTAAGAGCAAAAAGCAGCCTTATTTTGCAATCAAATATGGTCGAATCAAAAAGCGACGTGGACACAAAAAGGCAATCATTGCCATTGCAAGAATGATGATGGTCTGTATTTACCACATGGTTTCAGAAAAGAAGCCCTTTACCCCTACTGACTATGAGGAATTGATGGACCCTCAGAATCATGTAGAGAGTGTCGTCTTGAATGAGAACAATGTGTTTGCTTACCTTGAAAGCCTTGGTTACGACAGCTCTAAGTTAGTGAAACGCAACGATAACTAACATTTTTTCTGCTTTCTATACTTGTAAAAACAGGGTTTTATGAACCCTTATATAAGTGCGCCCAAAAATCTACTTTATTTTTCACTCTTATGCCTCCTGCCAAATTAAGTATAACTTTATCTGTTTACAAAACAATATCCATTGCAGAAAGTGACCTTTTTTTGCAGAAAATGACAAAAAAAGTGATTTGCTTGCAGCAAATCACTTTTTTTAAGGTTCATCTTAGTTTGGCAATATAACTGAGAAGTAGAACTCATTATTATCATTTCGTATAGCATAAGAGCCTTGATATTTTGTTATAACCTCAATTATATTTTTTATTCCAACCCCATGCTCATCCATTTCATATTTCTTTGAGGTCTGTATTTCTCCATCTTTAATATTAAGTTTACCATCATATGTATTCTTTACAGATATAATAATGTTGTCTTTCTTTTAACCAGTTTCATTTTCATAAATTTTTTTTGCCTGAGCACTTTTCACAAGCCTCTATTGCATTATTCAAAAGATTCGATAATATATAACAACAATATCCTCATCACACATTTTAATTCCTGATAGATCATTGATTTGAAAGATAAATACAATGCCTTTATCCAATGTTTCCTTATATTTGCTATTTAATATAGCATCAATAATCACATTATTTGTTTTAATATAATCTAACTCTGTACTCAAATTTCCGCTTATACTTTTCACATAATCCTTTAGTTCATCATAATTTTCCATCTCTATCAAAGGCTCAATGCACATAATCTGGTTCTTATATTCATGTGTTTTTTTCCGTTGTTTAACAAAATTTTCTGAAATAGAACGGTACATGTCTGTCTGATTTCGTGCTTTCAGTTGAAACACTTCATTTTCACGAATCTTAATTTCACGTTTTAATATATCATTTATCATATAGAACACAACTATATTCATCCCTGCTAAACACAATGCTATAACCAAGAATACATTTTCCTGCTTTTTGATTCTCAATGTTTCCAGATGTCATGATCAATGCAATAACTGTGAAGATTGTAAAAACTGGAAAAAAATAAATCGAAGAGCAATACGTAATAAATAAAATTTCGTGCTATCATAATCAATATAGATAAGAGCACGAAGTTTTTTTCATATTATAGAAAATTGATTCAAGGGAGGTGATCGTATGGGGAAATTATCTAAATCCAGGGAATGAAAAGTTCAGAAGAATGATTCAGTCTGAAAATTTATGTAGATAAGACAGGGATGATAAAATATACGAATTCCGTACTAGATACAGCACAAAACTATGTCTGTGTCAGCCGTCCAAGAAGATTTGGGAAGTCAATGGCTGCGAATATGCTGACAGCTTATTACAGCCGCGGTTGTAATTCAAAAGAATTATTTGGAAAGTTTGAAATTGCAAAAAATAAAGATTTTGAAAAATATCTGAATCAATATAATACCATATTCTTAAATATGCAGGAATTTCTAAGTCGAAGTCATAATGTAGAAGGTTGATCGATCGTGTGAAGAAGCTTGTGATCAGAGGATTTGAAAATGGAATATCCAGAAGTTGATTATTTTGACGATACAGATTTGATTGAGTGTATGCAGGATATTTATGCACAAATGCAAAACAGTCCATTTGTTGTGATCATTGATGAATGGGATTGTGTTTTTAGGGAATATAAACAAGATAAAAAAGCACAGGAAAAATATTTAGATTTTCTACGGGACTTATTAAAAGATAAGGCATGTATTTATCTATCTTACATGACAGGAATTTTACCGATTAAAAAATATGGAACACATTCTGCACTGAATATGTTTGATGAATTTTCCATGATTGATCCGGGACCGCTCGCAGAATATGTAGGGTTTACAGAACAAAGAAGTCAAAAAAACTCTGCGGCCGGTATCAGATGGATATGGAAGAAATTAAAAACTGGTATGATGGATATTCGTTTGACCGGGAGAAAGTCGGTTTACAGTCCGCGTTCGGTTGTAAATGTATGCGATTCCGGAAAATCGGCAAATTACTGGAATCAGACCAGAAACATTTGAAGCATTACAGATGGTATATTGATATGAATTTTGAGGCCTCTAAAAGATGATGTTTTAAGTATGATGGCAGGAAAAGATTCCGGTGAATACGGGCAGTTTTACGAATGATATGGCAACCTTTCCGGTACAGAAGATGATGTGCTGACATTGCTGATTCATCTTGGATATCTTGGGTATGATGCGATAAAAAAGACAGTAAGATTCCAAATGGAGAAATTCGGGCAGAATATGTGAATACAGTTTCAGTATCAGACTGGGGGATCTGTTTCAAAAGCACTAAAAGATTCTGCAGATACATTAAATGCAATCTGGCAAGGCAGAGAAGAACAGGTTCGAAAAGCCATTGAACAGGCACATTTTGAGACATCACATATCCAGTATAATGATGAAAATGCATTGAGTTATACGATTTCACTCGCATTATATGCAGCAAGGAATTTTTTATACCATTCACAGAGAGAACTGGCAGGTGGAAAAGGATTTGCAGATTTGGTCTTTATTCCGAAAAACAATTTGCAGAGAAACCGGCATTGGTAGTTGAATTGAAATGGGATAAGAGTGCGGAAAGTGCGATCAAGCAGATGAAAGAGAAGAAATATTTTGAGAGTTTGGAAGAATATCAGAAATAATATGCTGTTAGTAGGTATTAATTATGATAAGAAAACAAAAGAACACGTGTGTAAAATAGAGGAATACTTGAAAAAAAAAAACAATAAAATCCATGAGAACAACGAACTAAAAAATCGTGTTCTCATGGATTTTTTATATTTTTACAGTTTAATAAATTTTCAATATCATCGCATAAAGCGGTGTTTTTCATAGGAAATTTCGATGAAGACTTTTTTCTTTATACAATCTTAATACAAGGAATCATATCCTTTTATACTATCTTTTATCATAAAAGATATAATGATGATGAAGATCAAAAAGTCATAAAATAATTTGAAAAAGAGGTAAGATCATATATGCCATGGAAGATTCATAAAAAAAACATTTAACATCATTTCAGGTGATCATATTAGGTTTCGCAGGAGTGATCCTTTTTTGGAGCATTGATCCTGATGCTGCCGGTTTCATCGGTTCAAGGAATCATAACACCATTTCATAAAGCATTATTTACGTCAACTTCTGCAGTATGTGTGACAGGGCTTGCAGTTCTGGATACTGGAAGTTACTGGTCCGTTTTCGGACAGACAGTGATCATGTTCCTGATACAGATCGGAGGTCTGGGAGTTATAACAACAGCAACAGCGGTATTTATATTATCAGGAAGAAAAATATCGATCCTGCAGCGAAGTACGATGCAAAATGCGATTTCTGCACCGAAAGTAGGGGGTATCGTTCGATTGATGAGTTTTATTTTAAAAAGGAACTTTATTGATCGAATTGATCGGTGCGTTATTTATGATGCCTGTTTTCTGTCATGATTTTGGATTACGGGGAATCTGGATGGCGATCTTTCATTCTGTATCAGCCTTTTGTAATGGCAGGATTTGATCTTCTTGGAACGGCAGGGCATCCATTTGTATCATTGACATCATATGCGGTAAATCCAGGGATCAACATTGTGATCATGTTACTGATCATCATTGGTGGAATTGGATTTTTTACATGGGAAGACATTTATCTTCATAAATTTCGGTTCAAACGTTACCATATGCAGAGCAAGATTATTCTAACCACAACATTATGTTTGATCTTGTTACCGGCTGTTTTCTTTTTCTTTTTCAAGATTATGGGAATCTATCAGGGACTCACCGGCTGCTTGCATCATTGTTCCAAGCTGTGACACCGAGAACAGCAGGAGTTAATACGACAGATCTTTCGATGCTGACAGGAGCATCAAAGGCAATGATGATTTTATTGATGTTGATCGGAGGTTCACCAAGTTCTACAGCAGGAGGTATGAAAACAACAACATTCGCTCTGTTACTTTTAAATGTACTGGCTACTTTTCAAAGTCGTGATGATGTGACAGCATTTGGGAAGAAGAATCGATGTTGGTGTGATAAAAAATGCAGCAACGATCGCAATGATGTATTTTATCTTATTTTTTGCAGGCGGAATGACGATCAGTGTGTATGAGGGACTGCCGCTTTCAAGCTGTCTGTTTGAAGCAGCATCTGCAGTTGGAACCGTAGGTTTGACATTAGGGATCACACCAAAACTTCATATTCTGTCACAGATCATTTTGATCATACTGATGTATCTGGGACGTGTTGGCGGTTTGACGCTGATCTATGCAGTATTTTCAGATAAAAATAAACGAAAAGCAAAAACTACCACTTGATAAGATTATAGTGGGATAAAAAAAAAAGAGGGAATTGATGATGAAGAATATTTTATTGATCGGACTTGGACGTTTTGGAAAACATATAGCGATACAGTCAAGTCAGCTTGGACATGAGATCATGGCAGTTGATCTGGATGAGGAAAGAGTGAATGATGCACTTCCATATGTTACGAATGCACAGATCGGGGACAGTACGAATGAGGAATTTTTAAAATCTCTGGGGATTGCAAATTATGATATCTGTTTTGTTACGATCGGTGGGAATTTTCAAAATTCGTTGGAAACCACCTGTCTGTTAAAAGAACTTGAGGCAAAATGGTTATTTCCAGAGCTGAACGAGATGTACAGGAAAAATTCCTCTACGAAATGGAGCCGATAAGGTAGTCTATCCAGAAAAAAATGGTGGCAAAATGGGCAACGATCCGTTATACCGATGATCATATTCTTGATTATATGGAAGTCGATGCCTCACATGCGATCTTTGAGGTAGAGGTTCCGAAGGAATGGATCGGAAAGACAGTGGGAAAAAACTTGATATTAGAAAAAATATGATATTAACATTATGGCAGTAAAAGATGATGGAAAAGTAAGTATGGCGATATCTGCGGATACCTGTTTTAAGGAAGATGTTACATTATTGGTATTAGGAGAATATAAAGCGATCAAAAAAGTGTTTTTTGTATCTGATGTCGCATGAAAAAGAGGTGAGAGCTTATGTCAGATTTCATTTTTAGCATTGGCGGTAATACTGATGTTTGCATTTGTGTTATTCTTTTTGAAAAAAGTAAATTATTTTCTTGGAGAAAATCGGAAAGTAATTGACAGGGAGCAAGATGATGACGATGATTGATGTGTTTATGGATTATTATTGACGATCGTGATATAATGCATCCGATAAGGAAAGGGGGCCAAGATGAGCACAGGAGAATTTGTAGAGCTGAACAAAGAAAAAACGAACACATTCTTGTTTGTCTTTCTTCTTCACCATCGAATGAAAAGATCATACGTACAGCAGCAAAAATGGCAAGAGATATGCGGGCACGTTTTACGGCATTGTATGTACAGACAGGAAAAAGAGAAAGAGAATCGGACAAAGAAGACTGGAAGCTCATGTACAATTTGCAAAGGAATCTGGTGCGGAAATCGTAATGACACATGGGGAAAATGTTCCGGTACAGATCGCGGAATATGCACATTTATCAAATGTCACAAAAATCGTGATCGGACAAAAATCGCAGTGCAAAAGAAAATCACTTTTTCAGCAAACAGACATTAACAGAGAAGTTGATCGAGGCTGTTCCTGATATTGATATCCACATTATTCCAGATGCGATGAACTTAGATAATTATCGAAACCGCATGGAGCGGTTTATGTAGGAAAGCCTACGATGAAAGACAGTTTATTGACATTATTTATATTTGCAGTTTGTACGTTGATCGGTCTATTCATCCAGAAACTTCAATTTATAGATACAAACATCGTTACAATTTATATTTTGGGTGTTTTATTAACGTCAATCCTTACAGATGGATATTTATACAGCATTGGAGGTTCTGTCTTAAGTGTATTTTTTGTTCTGCTTTTTCCTTACGGAACCAAGAATGTCATTTCAGACATATGCAGTTGGATATCCGGTAACTTTTGTGATCATGTTAATATCTTCTGTCATTACTGGAACACTTGCAGCAAAATTAAAAACACATGCAAGGCTTTCAGCACAATCTGCATTTCGTACACAGATTTTATTTGACACAGACCGGTTACTTCAAAAAAGCAAAAAACGATACGGATATTTTAAGTATTACATGTACACAGCTTATCAAATTATTAGACCGCAGTATTGTAGCATATGTTGTGGAAAGGCGATGAATTGTCAGCACCACATATATTTTCGAATAAAAAGAAAGAACAGATAGAAGATTTATTGACAAGCAGGGAGCAGGAGATCGCAAAATGGGTGTATGAAAACAAGCAGCGTCTTTGGGCAACGACCGAACGTTTTAAAGATGCACAGTGTCTATACCTTGCCATTTGTATTGAGGATAATGTGTATGGTGTGATCGCAATACCAGTTGACGAATATACATTAGATTCCTTCGAATATAGTATCTTACTTTCTGTGATCAATGAATGTGCACTTGCCATGGAAAATAAAAAGAATATCATGGAGAAAAAAAAAAATCTCCGTTCTTGCCAAAAATGAACAGTTAAGAGCAGATCTGCTTCGTGCGATCTCACATGATCTAAGGACACCACTTTGTTCCATTTCTGGGAATGCAGACATGCTGTTAAATAGTGGAGAACGTCTTGATGATATAACAAAACATCAGATTTATACAGATATTTATGATGATTCAGAATGGCTGATCAATATCGTCGAAAATTTATTATCGATCACAAGATTAAATGATGGAAGATTAAAACTGAAATTTACAGATCAATTATTAGATGAGGTGATCGCGGAATCATTACGGCATATCAGCAGGAAACATGAAGAGTATCAGATCATTACAGAATGCGATGAATTGATACTTGCACATATGGATGTGCGGCTGATCCTGCAAGTGTTGATCAATCTGGTCGATAATGCAATTAAATATACACCGAAAGGATCTACAATCCGCATTTGTGCCATGAATGAAAATGGAAAAGCAAAGATTCAAGTAGAAGATAATGGCCCTGGAATTCCGGATGAAATGAAGCCACATATTTTTGAGATGTTTTATACAGGGAAAAAATACGATCGCAGACAGCCATCGAAGTCTTGGTTTAGGTTTGGCACTTTGTCGTTCGATCATAGAGGTGCATAACGGGAAACTGGTGTTGGAGGACAATACACCACATGGTTGTATTTTTTCTTTTACACTGCCATTAAGCGAGGTGACATTAAATGAATAAAGCATTAATTTTAGTCGTGGAGGATGATCGGCCGATCCGTAATCTGATCGTAACAACATTAAAAACACATGAGTACAAATATCTTACAGCAGAAAATGGAAGTTCAGCTATTTTAGAGGCATCTTCTCATAAACCAGAGATCATTTTATTAGATCTTGGATTGCCTGATATGGAAGGTGTGGATGTGATCAAAAAAAAGTAAGAACATGGTCTAACGTACCAATTATCGTGATCAGTGCCAGAAGTGAAGATATGGACAAAATAGAGGCACTGGATGCGGGTGCAGATGATTATATCACAAAACCATTTTCAGTTGATGAATTGCTTGCAAGGATCAGGGTTACACAGCGCCGATTAGCATTGATCCAGTCAGGCGAGGAACAAGAACAAGCAGTCTTTGTAAATGGAGAGTTAAAAGATCGACTATACAGCAGGATCTACATATTTAAAAGATAAAGAACTGCATTTAACACCAATCGAATATAAATTATTATGTTTGCTGTCTCATAATGTTGGAAAAGTATTGACTCACACTTATATTACGCAACAGATCTGGGGCAGTTCACTGGAAAATGATGTTGCATCACTTAGAGTGTTTATGGCAACATTACGGAAGAAATTACAGCCAGATAAAGATGGCATGCAGTATATACAGACACATATAGGTATTGGATATCGGATGCTTAAGATATAGTTAATAAAGAGTGTCTGCATCATTAAGTGATGCAGACACTCTTTTAGATCCCAATATATGAAAACGCCCAAAAGAGGCAAAAAAAGAGATTGATTTTATTACCTACTATTTAAAAAATGTGTTCTGAAGGAATTTTTACGCACAACCTCCGCATGCAGCACATGCAGAAGGGAGTTGCAGCGCAGCCTCCCCTGGGCGGTTTCTCTTAGTTCAGCCGGCAGTCGTTTACCAACGATATACATTGCGTTTAACATTTCGTCAAACGGGATGAGCTGATGGATTCCAGATAAAGAAATCTCAGCTGCGATGATTGCATTTGCAACACCTGCGGCATTACGGTTCTGGCATGGATATTCCACCAACCCTCCAACGGGGTCACAAACCAGACCTAACATATTCATTAAAACGGTAGAGGCAGCTCCAAGACATTGTTTTGGATCACCGCCAAATTAAGTTCGACAATGGCAGAAGCAGCCATCGCAGAAGCAACACCGACTTCCGCCTGACATCCGCCGACAGCACCTGCAACCGTTGCATTTCGCATAGCAAGGTAACCGACGGCACCTGCATTAAACAAAGCCTGACGAATTGCTTCGTCTGATATTTCATATACTTTTGAAATGCCAGAAGAAGTCCCGGAACAATACCTGCGGATCCGGCAGTGGGGGATGCAACGATCAGGCCCATAGACGCATTTGTCTCTAATGTTGCCATGGCATAGATCATCGCTTTTTCCAATAGTTCTCCACAAAGTCCTCTCCCACTTGCAAAGTGTTCTGAGAGTTTTTTTTGATTCTCCTCCGATAAGACCTCCCATTGATCTGATTGGGTGTTGTATAGGAGAACATGCTGCCTCCTTCATAATCTCAAGGACGCGGGCCATTTTTTTTGATCTGTTTCCGCGGCATCACGTTCTCCCACCTGAATTTCCCTTTGACGCATAATCTCGGAGATTGGTAAATTTTGTTCTTCGCATAATCTAAGAATTCTTTTTGCATTTTTAAAGTCCATACTTTTATTCTCCTTGATTTATATTACATCTGTACAACCATAACGTCTTGTACATGTTTATTCTGCCGGATCGTATCTGCAATATCTTCCGGAAGTATACCGTCTGATTCCACAATCGTGTATGCGGTATGACCTTTAGACTCACGAAAAGTCTCATAAAAGCAATATTCACCTGCCTGTCGCTGAGACATTTTGTAATATAAGCAACTACTCCCGGAACATCTTTCTGGATAACAATAGCTGCACTGTACTCACCTGTGAAATCTACATCAACTTGATTAATTTGGGAAATGCGGACTTTCCGCCGCCGAGTGATTCGCCTCGGATTGTCATTTGCTGACCTGCCTGATTCAACATAATGATATCCACTGTATTTGGGTAAATATCGGTTTCTTCTTCGTTAGGTGTAAATACATATTCCAACCCTTTTCTGTTGCTATTTCAAACGAATTGCGGATACGCATATCATCGGTAGAAAATCCCATAATTCCTCCAAGAAGTGCACGATCTGTACCATGCCCTTGATAAGTTTTTGCAAATGATCCATAAAGAATAAATTCAATACGCTTCAAGGAACCTGTTATCATTTTTTTGAGCAAGAAATGCAATACGTGCAGCACCTGCTGTATGTGAACTGGAAGGTCCGATCATATTTGGCCCCATAACATCAAACACGCTGATAAAAGACATCTTTATGCCTCCTGTAAAATTTTTTATTTATAAAAAATTTTACCATAAATATGATTTAAAAACAAGGTCGTTCTAATAAGTAAAGAATAAAAATATAAGAATGTAAATGAGAAAAATTATCAAAAATCAGTTCACTTTTAGAAAAAAGATGATATAATTGAGAAAAAGTTAACAACAACTAACTAAAATAAAAGGATGAGCATAAGATATGACATTAAAAAGAACTAGAAATTGGTAAGAGCGCAGTCATTAAAAATGTCGGCGGCGAGGGTGCGCTTCGTCAGCATTTCCTCGATATGGGGGAATGATTCCTGGAGCTGAAGTAACCGTAGTAAAGCTGGCTCCGATGGGAGACCCGATGGAACTTCAGATTCATGGATATGAACTGACACTTCGACTTGCAGAGGCGCTCTCAAATAGAAATTGAAGAAATCAAAGAAAGAAGTCAGAAGCATAAACGAATTGAAAGTGTTAAAGATTCAGCACATCCCGGACTTGGCGAAGAAGGAAAATACCATTCCAAAAGAAGATGAAAATCCATTGCCGGACGGCACAATGCTGACTTATGCATTAGTTGGAAATCAGAATTGTGGAAAGACAACACTGTTTAATCAACTGACCGGTTCTAACCAGCATGTAGGAAACTTCCCAGGGGTAACAGTAGATCGAAAGTCCGGTTCAATAAAAAGGATATCCAAATACAGAAGTTACCGATTTACCTGGAATTTATTCCATGTCCCCATACAGCAGTGAAGAAATTGTTTCCCCGTAATTTTGTATTGGATGAAAAACCGAAGGCAATTATTAATATTTTGGATGCCACAAATATTGAACGAAATTTATATCTAACAATGCAGTTGCTTGAAATGGACATTCCTATGGTTGTCGCATTAAATATGATGGATGAAGTAATCGGAAATCAAGGTGCGATTGATGTCAATGGAATGGAAGCCTTATTAGGTGTCCCTGTAGTTCCTATTTCAGCCGCCAAAAAATGAGGGTGTAAATGAGTTGATAAAGCATGCGATCCATATTGCAAAATATCAGGAGCATCCGCTTAGACAGGATTTCTGTGATAAGACAGACCATGATGGCTCTGTGCATCGATGTATTCATGCAGTCATTCATTTGATTGAAGATCATGCCGAAGCCGCAAATATTCCTGTACGTTTTGCGGCAACAAAAAGCAATCGAGGGTGATCCACTGATTTTGGAAAAGTTAAAAATTAGACCAAAACACGAAACTGAAATGTTGGAACATATCGTTCAACAAATGGAAACTGAGCGTGAAGTAGACAGATGTGCAGCGATTGCTGATATGCGATTTGACTTTATTGAGCGTTTGTGCGAACAGACTGTTATAAAACCTAAAGAAAGCAAAGAACGTATCCGAAGTGAAAAAAATTGACCGTATCCTAACTGGAAAATATACAGCGATTCCTTGTTTTATCGGAATCATGGTACTTGTATTTTACTTGACATTTAACGTAATCGGTGCATGGCTGCAAGGGATATTGGAGCTTGGTATTAACAAAATTTCAGCTCTTGTAGATGTAGCATTAACTGCAGGCCATGTCAATAATGCAATCCACAGCCTTGTAATCGATGGAATCTTTACAGGTGTTGGAAGCGTACTAAGTTTCCTTCCGATCATTGTAACCTTGTTCTTCTTCCTTTCTTTAATGGAAGACAGTGGCTATATAGCACGTGTTGCATTTGTAATGGACAAATTATTGCGTAAAATCGGACTTTTCTGGACGAAGCATTGTACCAATGCTTATCGGCTTTGGCTGTACAGTTCCGGCAGTTATGGCAACTCGTACATTAACAAGTGAGCGTGATCGTAAAATGACGATTTTGCTGACCCCTTTCATGAGCTGTACTGCAAAATTGCCAATTTATTCCTTTTTTTCGTAAGCGTATTTTTTCCCTGGAAAAGGTGGATTTATCATGGCCGGCTTATATCTGTTAGGCATTGTAGTCGGAATCCTGATAGCACTTTTATACAATGGAACACTATTTAAAGGAGAACCGGTTCCATTTGTAATGGAGCTGCAAATTACCGCTTACCAGGAGCCAAAAAAATGTAATGCAATTATTATGGGAAAAAGCAAAAAGATTTCCTACAGCGCGCATTTACTGTAATCTTGTTGGCAACAATTGTTGTATGGTTCCTGCAAAGCTTTAACGTTCACTTGAATCTTGTAAATAATTCTGCAGACAGTATGCTGGCAATTATCGCCGGATGGCTTGTACCATTATTCAAACCGCTCGGTATGGGAGATTGGCGCATTTGTACTGCATTAATCAGCGGATTTATGGCCAAAGAAAGTGTTGTCTCAACATTAGGTGTATTGTTCGGAGGAAGTATTAGCACAGTATTATCATCAGCAACTGCTGCTGCCTCCATCCTTGTATTCAGTCTGTTGTATACACCATGTGTAGCCGCAATTGCTTCTGTCAAAAAGAGAACTTGGCAGCAGATGGGCAGTCGGCGTTGTAATCTGGCAGTGTGTAATTGCCTGGGTTGCTGCATGGATCATACATGTGATTGGAATGGTAATTTAGAGCCGAGAGCCGGTTGGGGACAGGAGAGCCAGTTGGGGACGGGGTTTAATGGCTTTTTGCAAGCAAAAAGCCATTAAACCCCGTCCCCAACTGGCTCTCCAATTTATAGATACTTCTTAAGATTCTCTAAAACACACCTATACGCATTTGCATACATATGTACACCTTCTATCGTATACTCCTCTTTTAAATTTCCATTTTCATCTGTCAATCCATTATTCACATCAATATATGTATAGCCAAATTTATCAGCCAGTTTTTTCACTGCTTCATTCGCAATCGGAATATTCGTATTGTTTCTGTTCTTAAACATCGTTTCTCCCCAAGGTCCATCCGGAATCGGAGCATCCTCTTTAACAGGATAATATGCCATCATATACACCTGTGTTTCTGGCAATTTTTCTTTTATTTGCACCAGGATCTTCTCATAATTTGTTATGGTATGTGTAAGTGCTTCATCAAAAGAAATCGACGGATTGCTAATATCATTTGTTCCAATATTAATAAAAATCTTAGACGGCTCTGTTCCAAACACCTGAACATCCATGTTTTCTAACATATCATCCGTTGTGAACCCCGCCAACTCCGCGGTTGTAAATAATACAATCCATTTTCTCAGTCATTAACAACTCATTTATCGGAAATTGTTCCATCAATGATGACCCTGTAAAAAGGATTTGTCCCTTTATAACCGTTTCATTTAAAATACGATACTTGTCAATTTTTCTTTCTGCTCCTTTGCAAAAAAACCTTGAATCACATCTAACTCACTTTCATAATTTTTCCCTCCATTTTCTTTAACTCCGGCATCACAATTGCCAGCATTGTAATAAAAACACAAACTTCCTCCAATTACATTTGATATCGGTTCTGCTAAAAAACACACCTCTTGTTCCCATGCGAAATGTATATGGAAACAAATATGTTAATGGCACGACTATAAATACTTTTCTAAGTAACGAAAAGAAGATTGCCTGTTTCTTTTTGTTTAATGATTTAAATACCGTCTGTCCGATATATTGCAGATCCATAAATATAAATGCTGCAAAATACAACTTCAATGCTTCTACTGCATCGACCAGTAATTCTTTATCCGAACTGAAAATTCCGATTAAAAATTCCGGTGCAAAAATAATCACACTCCACATGATTGCCGTATAAATAAGAATCATACAAGTCATTACTCTAATTGCTTTTTCTAACACGTTTTGGACGCTGTGCTCCATAATTGTAGCTTAAAATTGGAGAGGTTCCTTCATTCATAGCACAAATCGGCGTCTCTACCATCTGCCGGATGCTTGATACAATTGTCATCACTGATATATAAACATCTCCCCCGATACCTGACAGCACACTGTTGCAACATATTGTTACTAGACTATTTGTCAGCTGCATAATAAATCCTGCACTACCAAGACTCACGATATTTTTTTGCATCTGCTCCACATACTTTCCATTCTGCCTTGGAGAGCATTCGAACTTTTAGCTCTGATTTCTTTCTTAAAAAATAAAAAATACATATGCTGCTGATAAAGTCTGTGAAATAATCGTTGCAATTGCAGCTCCTTTTATCCCTAAATGCAATCCAAATATAAATAATGGATCCAAAATTAAATTGGCAACTGCTCCAATTGTTACAGACAGCATGCCTGATGTATAACTTGTGCATTAATAAACAGGATTCATTCCTGTTGCAATCATGGATGGCACTGTTCTATCAGATAAATCATCATATATGGATACGCATAAGATATCCCTTCCTCTGATGCACCAAATAATACCAGTATCGGACTTGCAAACAACATGCCGATTACCATCAATACCACTCCACAAATGCACATCATTGAAAATGATGTATTCATAATTGTTTCAGCCTTTTTTGTATCTCCTTTTTCCTCTATTAATAGAAAATAAAAAGGGGCGCCGCCACTTCCGAACAAGTTACTGAATGCTGTGATAATCACAATAATTGGAAAACATAATCCCACCGCTCCAAGTGCTATTGTTCCGACTTCCGGAATTCTGGCAATGTAAATTCGATCCACGATATTATACAAAAGACTCAATATCTGTGCCACCAGCATCGGTAATGCCGCACCTAAAATATTTCCTGTAATTGTTCCGTGTTCAAAATCAATTCGTTTCATACTCTCATTCCTTTTTTTGCTTTCTTTCCTTGACTCCAAGTATAACACAGATTAAAATATATAAAAAATATTGTTTTTATATAGCAATTCAACAATATTTATATATCTTTTTCAATAGGAGAAAATTATATGGAAATCAAACAATTAGAATACTTTCGTGCAATTGTAGACGGGAAATGTCAGTGCTGCCGCCAGAGCTCTGCACATGACACAACCACCATTAAGCTACCAGATGAAAATGCTGGAAGAAAATTACAAGTACAGCTTTTTATCAGAGGTACAAAAAAATTACTCTAACCGAAGCCGGTAAAAGTGCTCTATGCCAGAGCCACCAGTCTGCTTACTATGACGGATATTACCAAACGTGAAGTAATTAAAAGCAAGCCAGTCTGCTACTCTCCATATTGGTCTGACACCTTCCAGTGTTTCCATTATGTCTGATTACTTAGTTCGATTTGCTTCAAAAATATCCCGATATTCACTTTGATATACATGAAGGTTCTACATTCGCTTTAAAAAAATGAATTAGAAAATGGCCTGGTAGATATTACAACACTTAGAACACCGATTGTATTAAATGAATGCAACACCAGCGTTTTATTACAGGAAAATTTAGTAGCAATGGCAATCCCTGGATTTTTTTGATATTGGATATACAAATATTTCATTAAAAAAGAACTATCACAAAAAATCCTTGATACTTTCTCATCGCTATCGCAAATATATTATATCTGCTTTTGAAGATAATGGATTAACTTGTGACATATACTGCGAATGTGAAGATGCTAGAACTGCCATAACTTTGGCCGAACATGGTTTAGGGGTTGCCATCCTCCCCTTCTTCATGAGAGAACTCAAACCTGTCTTTTATGCTTATTCTATTAAGAATACGAACCTCGACAGAAATTCTCCTTTGCCTGGAGAGATGAGCGAATTCCGGTTGAGGTAGAAAAAATTTTTATCTGAATTAAAATAACTAACAATTTTCCGTCATTATGTTTTAAAATTTCTTTCACTTTTCTTCTGTCATATCTGTAATCTTTTTGCAATTTCTACAAGAGGGTATCCTGAATTGCTCATATTTAATATGATTTTTTCTTTTACCCTCCTGTAAAAAGAAACTCTATTCTGTATTTGCACGACTGTGTTATAATATTTGCGAAAGGTGGAATTTTCATGAATACATACTATGCTACACATTATTTTAATTTCAAAAAATATTGGAGTCTACCTGCTAAAAACTTCTCTTCTGGGACTTATCATTGTAATTACAATTTTGTCCTATGCATTGCTAAGTGCAAATGCATAAAAAGTTGCAAAGATGATTCTTTAACTACTCGTAAAAAACGTCGTTTAAATCGCGAACATCAGACGAAAGAGCTCACACTATTATCGAAAGTTTTTTTGAAATGGTATTTGCCAGCACTTCAATTCTCATCTTTTTTTATTATACTATATTCTTGATGAGCGAATTCCTGCAGTCTCTGTGTATTGGGAAAAATACCAGGATTTATTGTTGTTGCTGTTTCTCTTTTCTGTCATCCCTAAACGGATGGCTTGATATTATACTTGTTCCTCTGGAAGAACTTGATTCCGATCAGAAGGCTTCCATACGTCTGGTTTCAACCTTCTATATTATATTGATTTTGCTATACATCAAATTCATTTACAATGATGATAACTATGATTCACTCATGATGTATTTTATTACACTCGCAGTCGGTCGTTTTATATACTTCGATTTTACAATGCACGATTTTTTAAGTACGATACATGGTTTTGTCCAACAACTTCCTCTACTGATATTAATGGGAGCATATTCTGGTTTCATTTGCTGGTTCGGGTTTTACAGTGGATTCCTACTCACCTCAAATGGCGTAATTGTCAGTACTTTACTGGCACATTTATTTATGATTTGTTCTATCTATATATTAGATAAAACAAAAGTTTTCCGACTCCTCTTGTAAGTTATTTTTTTAATTATTCACAGAGTTCACAAAATCATATTTGATTTTTCACATTTTTCTTCACAGTTTTCCACGTTTTCCCCTTGACACGTGGTGCTATAATAAAACTGTAACAAGGAAATAGAACTTAACAAAACCTACTTATAGAAAAAGTTGAAGGCTGCTAAGCGTGATTCAGTATTTGGAGGAAAAGATAAATGAATACTTTAAAAGCTGAAAAAAGAAACATGACAACAAAAGCCAAAAAATTAGACGCGAAGGATTTGTAACCGGTAATCTGTTCGGTCGCGAGATGACAGAATCCATTCCATTGCAGATGGACAAACGTGCTGTTGACCAGCTTCTAAAAAGACGAAGGAAAAGGTGGTCAGATAATGCTCGAAGTTGACGGACAGACTTATGATGCACTTATTAAAGAGGTCGATTATAACCCATTGAAAGGTTATGTCGATGAGATTGATTTTCAGGCATTAGTAAGTAATGAAAAAGTTCACTCTACTGCTGAAGTACATCTGATTAATCTTGAAAAACTTGCCGCCGGTGTTCCACAGCAGATGCTGCATGAGATTTCATTCAAGGCACTTCCTGCTGCACTGGTAGAAAAAAGTTGAAGTTGATGTCGGAGACCTAAAGGTCGGCGATACGATTCGTGTATGCGATCTGCCAATTGCTCAGGACAAAGACGTCGATTTGATGACTGATGCTGAAGCTACTGTAGTTACAATTACAGAGGTTCACGTATCTGCTGCCGATGCTGCTGAAGAAGCAGATGAGGAAGCTGCTGAATAATAAATACGAGATTTAAGCGCAGGGTAATTTATCCTGCGCTTAATATTTCTTTAAATAATTAATGACCTTCTCCGTCATTGCATTTTGATATTTTCCTTTTCTCCAGATTACTCCTATTCGCTGTTCAATCGATGGGAATACCGATTCCAACAAGATCCGGATGGTCTTCTAACATTGAACGATATAAAAATGAACCTATTCGTTCTGACTTAATCATATTAATCAATGTTGTCACTTGACTGGTGTTTAAAATAACATGTGGATTTACACCTGCTGCTTTAAATTGTCTTGTCAGTGTCATAACCTGAACAGAATCTGTATTAAACAAAATCAATGGTTCTTCTGCCAACATTGTTAAAGAATCGTACTTTTGATTTGCAAGAGGATGATCTTTTGAAACGCAAAACAACAAATCCTCTTGTATCAATTACATGCAGATTACATTTATCAATTGCTGTCTGCTCTGCATTCACAATCGCCAGATCAATTTCTCATCCAGCACAAGTTCGCATGCTTTGATTGAACCATACTCATATAATCGAAAATCCACTTCCGGAAATTCTTCTCGCAATGAAAGATACATATCAGGCAAATAAATTGTTCCAAGCATCGGCGGAATTCCGATTCTGATAGGAGTCGCTTGTTTTCTTAATTCATAAAATTCAGAAGTAACCGCATCTGCATGGGCAAAACTCTTCTGCGCTTTTTTATAAAATTTTTCTCCTTCCGGTGTTAATGTCAATTTATTATTGTTTCTATAAAATAAATTCACGCCGAATTCTTCTTCCAACGATTTAATTGCATTTGACACCGATGGCTGGGTTACGAAAATTCCTTTGCTGCTTTTGTAATATTGTGGTATCTTGCAGCAACATTCCAACTGAGTCAATTTCATCGTATCTCCCCTCTCCTTCTGCACTTGTTTCAGTTTCATTTTATAAAAATCATTCTTAAACACTATATCAAATTCTTTGTTTTTAAAGTTCTTCCATAGTTTTTTTTATAGTACCATATTTTTTTTCAGAATGTACATTTTTTCGATTGTTTTTCTATAATACAACCATAACAAACAAGTAATCGAAACGGCCGGAAATTAATTAAAAGCGAAGCTAAAATAATACTGAAAAAGATTTGAAAAGTTAAGAAAAAAAAAAAACAGAAACAAAGGAATGGAGGAAAACATATGAGTCCCCTCAACAATAACTCTTCTGTTTCTCCTTTTTGCGGTAATCATGTTTGTACTAGAAAAGATTCCGCTTGGAGTTACATCAATGATCGTCTGTGTGGGTCTTGTAGTAACTGGGGTTTTTAGACATGAAAAACAGCCTTTGCAGGGATTCATTGACAGTAATGTAATCTTATTTGTTGCAATGTTTATCGTAGGTGGAGCACTATTTTGAAACAGGAATGGCGAATAAAATCGGAGGAATTGTTACACACTTTCGCCAAGACAGAAAGAATGCTGATCATTGCGATTATGGTGATCGTAGGATTGATGAGCGGAATCCTTTCCAACACAGGAACTGCAGCAGTTCTGATTCCGGTAGTTATCGGAATTGCAGCAAAATCAGGATATTCAAAGATCCAGACTTCTGAATGCCGCTAGTATTTGCAGCAGCAATGGGAGGAAATCTTTCACTGATCGGTGCACCGGGAAACCTGATCGCACAGTCAGTGCACTCAGTGAAATCGGACTAAAATTTGGATTTTTTGAGTATGCAGTTGTCGGATATGCCGATTCTGATCGTAGGAATTATTTTCTACGCAACAATTGGTTACAAACTTCTGCCAAGTCATGATGTAAAAGATGATGGTGCCTTTGATGAGACAAAAGATTTCAGCAATGTTCCAAAATGGAAACAGTGGTTTCACTAATCATTTTGGTATTTACATTTCTGGCGATGATCTTTGAAGATAAAATCGGCATTAAGCTTTGTATCTCTGGCGGAATCGGAGCACTGCTTCTGATTCTCACAGGTGTTATTTCTGAAAAAGATGCGCTTAAATCAATTGATTTAAAACAATCTTCCTGTTCGGTGGTACACTTTCTCTTGCATCTGCTCTTCAGGAGACAGGAGCCGGAGAAGTGATTGCTAATAAAGTAATCGGAGCTTTGGAGCAAATCCTTCTCCGTATGTATTGACATTTGTAGTATTCCTGCTGTGTTGTATCATGACAAACTTCATGTCAAACACAGCAACAACCGCGCTGATGGTTCCTATCTGTCTTTCAATCGCACAGGGATGGGAGCAGATCCAAGAGCTGTATTGATGGCTTGTGTCATTGGAGGTTCCTGCGCATATGCAACACCGATTGGAATGCCGGCAAACACAATGGTCGTAGGAGCGGGAGGATATACATTTATGGATTATGTAAAAGCTGGATTCCCACTTGATCATCATCGCAACAATTGTCAGCATGATCATTCTTCCGATTGCATTTCCATTTTTCCCGTAAGAAGATATGTTGTTTCACCGGAGGAATAAATCAAACTTTACAATTTGTGAACTAACCTATAAAAGTTTTTGGAAAATTTTTTATTCAAATTTTACCAAAATAATGGATAAAAAGCACAGGTAGAGCAGCTTACTACTTATATGGCGAACTTTGTTTCCTATATTGGTAAAAGTACTGCCGAGATGACATCAAAGCAAAGATTGACGAGATTGCAGAAAAAGAAGACAGCCCGCTTTCAAAGGTTATTTATCAGACAATGCAGAAGAACCAGGTTCTTGCAAAAGAGCTGAACAGACCAAGTTGTCAGGATACAGGAGTATTACAGTTCTGGGTAAAATGCGGAACAAACTTCCCACTCATTGGAGAACTGGAAGCACTCTTAAAGGAAGCAGTTGTAAAGGCTACATTTGAAGCACCGCTTCGTCATAACAGTGTTGAGAAGACATTTGATGAGTACAACACAGGAAAGAATGTAGGAAAAGGAACACCGACAGTATTCTGGGATATCGTACCGAATAGTGATCAGTGCGAAATCTATACATACATGGCAGGTGGCGGATGTACACTGCCAGGAAAAGCTATGGTTCTTATGCCAGGCGAAGGATACGAAGGAGTTACAAAATTTGTCCTTGATGTTATGACATCTTACGGACTGAATGCATGTCCTCCGCTGCTTGTCGGAGTCGGTGTTGCTACATCTGTTGAGACAGCAGCATTACTTTCCAAGAAAGCTCTTATGAGACCGCTTGGAAGCCACAATGAAAATGAACGAGCAGCGTCTATGGAGAAAACTGCTTGAGGATGGAATTAACGCAATTGGACTTGGACCACAGGGAATGGGCGGAAAGTATTCTGTTATGGGAGTTCACATTGAGAATACAGCAAGACATCCATCCACAATCGGAGTTGCTGTTAATGTTGGATGCTGGTCACACAGACGTTGGACACATTGTATTTGATAAGGACCTTAACTACACAATCACAACACATTCGGGGGTGACATTATAATGCTGGAAATAAAAGATGGAAAAAAATTTTAACAACACCAGTCTCAGCTGAGGATCTCAAAGATATTCATGCAGGAGATATCATTTATCTGAACGGAAGCATGACAACTTGCCGTGACGTTGCACACAGAAGACTCGTTGAAGAAGGACGTGAGCTTCCGGTTGATGTAAAAGATGCAGCAATCTTCCACGCAGGCCCAATTATCGACCGCTTGAGAATGACAAATTTGAAATGGTTTCTGTAGGACCGACAACAAGTATGCGTATGGAAAAATTTGAGTATGAATTTGTAAAAAAGTCCGGAGTTCGTGTGATCATCGGAAAAGGTGGAATGAAAGAAAACACAGAGCGTGCATGTAAAGAATTCGGAGCAATTCATTGTGTATTCCCAGCAGGAAATGCTGTTGTTGCAGCAACAGAGGTTGAAGAAATCATGGTAGATGCTCAGTGGCGTGATCTAGGAATGCCTGAGACACTCTGGCACTGCCGTGTGAAAGAGTTCGGACCTTTGATCGTATCTATTGATACAGAAGGACGTAATCTCTTTGAAGAAAACAAAGTTGTTTTCAATGAAAGAAAAGAAAAAAGCGATCGAAGAGATCTGCAAACATGTAAGCTTTATCAAATAATTTAGTAAGTATAAACCCAAAATTTTTTGCCCTTATATTAAACCATACATAAGATATAGAACGTATGACTCAACTGCCACATACCGCCTATAAAAAGCATTTGCAACTTCGTTTCTTATGTATGGTTCTTTTATTTATTTCTTTGCTATCATCGTATAACTGATTTACAAATCGGCTAAACTCTTTTTTTTTCCACAACCGGCACCGGATACAAAGGATTTCCCTTTTCTCTGCCCACCTGGCAATCTTTTGAAATATCCTTTTTCTGAATCATATCCGGATACTTTGGAATCCCCATCTTTTCGTTCTCATCTTATCAATCCATTGAAAAAATGCCTCTGCCTTTGACTGTGTGCCGGCGTTCTCTGCTTCGATACCGCAGACATCACATAGCTCCGCTAATTTTTCATGCACAGCACTTCCATATGCCCTCATAACCTGCGGAAGTAACATCGCATCGCCAATCCATGGGGGACATCATATAGCCGCTTAACGTATGACCTATTGCATGAACATATCCTTACACTCCCTCTTGTAAATGCTCTTCCTGCATAAAATGCCGCCTGCTGCATCTTCTGTCTGGCTGTCAGATTCTTCCATCCCGATACGCTGTATACAGATTGTCATAAATATATTTTTACAGCCTGCCTGCATAAATCTCGCTCAAATTCTGTATTGTATTTATCATTCGTATACGCTTCTACTGCATGACATAATGCATCCATTCCCGTTGCTGCTGTAACAGAAGGAGGTAATGCAACTGTCAGTTTCGGATCTAAAATAACCACCTTTGGCATCAGACATAAATCGTTAATTGCTGCTTTATGATGTGTTCTAACTTTCTTCTGTTATCACTGCCGCGATCGTAGTCTCTGAACCACTTCCAGCAGTTGTCGGAACTGCAATAAATAATGGGATAGGTCTTTAATACCTTAAATACCCCCTTCAATTGTCTTATTGATTTTTTTTTTGGACGGGCTATTCTCGCACCGATTGCTTTTGCACAATCCATTGGAGGGCCCCACCACCGACTGCAACAATACAACTACACTTTTCTCGCTTGAATATCTCTACGCCGCGCTCTACTTCCGTATCTGTTAGTTTGTGAAACGTCATCAAAAAATATTTGACCTGCTGCATTCCTTTTTTCTAATTCATCCAGCAGCCCTCGTTTATAAATGTTAGGTCCTGTCACAATCAAAATATTAGATAGTTTCTTTTTCTTTAAAAACTCTGGGCTTTTTACAAAAATGATCCGCGCCTTTTAATATCTTTGTACGCCAAGGAGTATATACATTGCAGCCTTCA